>JAAIGF010116829.1_pt1 | contig 107335 bp, 94 predicted proteins | sample 6487441 | NCBI WGS metagenome assembly JAAIGF01 (sample SAMN13974129, study PRJNA590717) | phyllosphere metagenome | biome: pepper field; feature: multiple bacterial spot infested pepper fields; material: pepper leaves; isolation source: leaves from pepper fields | host: Capsicum annuum ... | reverse complement strand
TGGTCCAGACGCCGCCGATTGCGACGTAAGGGAAGGCCGAGTGGAGGTATTGCGCAGTGGGTTGCGAGGCAGGACGCCGAGCAAGCGCCGCAGGGCCATGGAAGGCCTGTCGGCGCGTACCCACGGAGCAATGCCGGAGCGCAGGGAACCCCGCCGTCAGGCGGGGCCGAACCGGAGCCCATGGTTTCCCCCCTTTGCCGAAACAAAGGGGGCCGCCGTAAAGGCGGAACCGGTAGAACCAGCACATACCGATAATGGATATGTCCACCGGAGCGCGTTTTACCCCACGAAAAATACTTTTTAATTCATGTCCTTGCGTCTTGTTTGATGAGAGGCAGCTTGCTGGCGACAACGGTGAAGTCGCCAGCAAGCTGCCTCCCACAGTCCTCTGACGGACTTGCAACACTTCATGCAGACAGAGCCAATTCCTTCGCGAAGCTCTTAATTGACCTGAAACCTCCCCACCAGCTCCCTCAAGTGAGTGCCCAGCCGGGCCAGCTCAACGCTTGATGCTGCCGTCTCGTCGCTCGCCGCAGCGGTCTGTTCCGAAATATCCCGTACCCTGAGCACGTTACTGTTGATCTGCTCGGCCACGTTGCTCTGTTCTTCACTGGCGGTTGCGATCTGCTGGTTCATGTCCTGAATGGTGGCCACGGTGCGGGTTATCTGCTCCAGCGCGCAGCCCGCACGGCGGCTCAGTTCGACACTGCTGTCGGTCAGGCTGCGACTGCTGTCCAGGGTCGTGGCGACTTGCTGGGTGCCGTTCTGCAAGGCTGCGATCAGTTCCTCGATTTCCTCCGTGGATTCCTGGGTGCGTTGCGCCAGACCGCGGACCTCGTCGGCAACCACTGCAAACCCGCGCCCGGCTTCACCGGCACGTGCCGCTTCGATGGCCGCATTGAGAGCCAGCAGGTTGGTCTGCTGGGACACGGACTTGATCACATCGAGCACCCCGACAATCTTGCCGCTTTCCTGCTTGAGCCGATTCATGGCCTGGGTTGAGTTGGCGACCTCGCTAGCCAGTTGCTCGATCTGGGTAATGGCCTGGCTGACCACCCGGTCGCCGTCCCGTGCCTGCTGATCGGCGGTGATGGCCGCCTGGGAGGCTTCCTGTGCGTTGCGGGCGATTTCCTGCACAGTGGCCGTCATCTGATTCATGGCGGTGGCCACCTGATCGGTTTCGTCCTTCTGGCTGTTGACCCCTGCACAGGTCTGCTCCGTCACCGCCGAGAGCTGTTCGGCAGCGCTGGCGATCTGCGTGACGCCATCGCCAATGCCGCTCACCAGAGTGCGCAGGCTCAGGGTCATGGCCTGCATGCTGTCTTGAAGGCGGCCCATTTCATCCTGGCGCTGGATATCCAGATCCTTGCTCAGATTGCCCTCGGCAATACGCCCGGCAGCCACCAGAGACTGCTGCAATGGAAGTGTGATCTGTTGTGTCATGATCCAGGCCGCCAATGAGCCGATGAACAAGGCCAGCGCCGCCACACCGGTCAGCAGGGTTCTCGAACCTGCAGCCTCGACATCGCGCTGAGCGCTTTGCAGGCTGATCAGCCGGGCCACCAGATCAAGCATCCTGTCGCCCAGTTCTTCCATGCTTTCCTGAAGGGCTTCCACCTTGACCTGGATCTCCTTGAAGCGGGTCAGTTGCTCACGATAAAGCTGTAACGTCTCGCCGGCGGGTATGAGCCCCTGGATGTTCTCGTCGGCCTGTTCCCGGGAGATCTGCTGCACTTCCCTGAGTGCTTCGTCGATGGCGGCGATGGCAGCCGCTTCGTCGGCTTCCTTGTTGGTAAAGGTGTAAGCTTGGACCTGATAACGGGCAATCTGGATCTGCTGCCTGAGTTGGGAGATATTGGTGAACTCATTCAGCCGTTCGCCGTTGTCCTGCTCCTGACTCACGGCTTTTAGCACCTCGCTTTCGACCAGCGCCACGGCTTTCATTGCCAGCTCCGATTGTCGGTCCAGCTCGAGACGCGACTGATCGCGGGCCTTGCGGTCAAGGCCAAGGTCGGAAAAGATCTTCTCCATGCGACTGACGATCTGGCTCTGTTCGGTGAGCAGCGCCAGGCTTCTGGCATCCTCGGTTTCCCTGCGCAACGTCACCAGTTGGGCTTCAAGTTCATTGAGCCGCTCCACCACCCGATTGGCGTTTGCTTCGGTATTTTCATCGCGGAAAATGATGCGTTCGGTACGCAGGTCCTTGGTCAGACTGCTGAGCTGGCCGATGGACGAAAGCGACTCGGAACGCTCGATCATGGTGTCCAGGCCATACCAGCCGGTCAGCGTGATGGAAAGAGTCAGTAATAGCACCAGGCCGAAGCCCAGAGACAGTTTGAGTTTGACGCTCATGTTATCGAGCGAGCGATTGATCCATCTGAACATCGGGCTTCTCCTGCTATCAGCGAGCAAAAAGCAGGCCCTGAAGGTTGCAGGGCATGCGTCATGAGCGCATCGGCAGGGAAGAGGAGCCGCTCGACCTGAAGAGATCGTAGGAGATTTCCGGGGAGAATTGTCGAGTGAAGCCGGTCACGTTGCGGGGCGTAACCTGTCGAACAAGGAAGCGGTGGCCTGCACCGCTTCCTGCTCGCATCAGATGGTGAAGCGACTCACCAGCACCTGAAGGTGATTGCCCAGGCGCGCCAGTTCGACGCTGGAGGCAGCGGTTTCCTCGCTGGCTGCGGAGGTCTGCTCGGAGACGTCGCGCACGTTGAGCACGCTGCGGTTGATCTCTTCGGCAGTGGCGCTTTGCTGCTCGGCCGCTGCGGCGATCTGCTGGTTCATCGACTGGATCGCCGAAACGGTCTGGGTGATGTTTTCCAGCGAGGTGCCGGCACGACGGGTCAAGTCCACGCTGCTGGCAGTCAGGTCACGGCTGCTGTCCATGATGTTCGAGGCTTGCTGGGTGCCGTTCTGCAGGCTGGCAATCAGTGCTTCGATTTCCTCGGTGGACTTCTGGGTGCGCTGCGCGAGGCTGCGTACTTCGTCCGCGACCACCGCAAACCCACGACCGGCTTCACCGGCACGTGCCGCTTCGATGGCCGCGTTGAGCGCCAGCAGGTTGGTCTGCTCGGCAACCGACTTGATCACGTCCAGGACGCTGCCGATCTTGTCGCTTTCCAGCTTGAGTGCGCCCATGGCTTCGCTGGAGTTGCCGACCGCAGAGGCCAGGCGCTCGATCTGGGAAATCGCTTCTTTGACCACGCGCTCGCCCTCGCGGGCCTGCTGATCGGCGGCGACTGCGGCCTCCGAAGCTTCTTCGGCGTTACGCGCGACTTCCTGCACCGTTGCCGTCATTTCGTGCATGGCGGTGGCGACCTGATCGGTCTCGACCTTCTGGCTGTTGACTCCGGCACTGGTCTGTTCGGTGACGGCGGACAGCTCTTCGGCAGCGCTGGCGATCTGGGTCACGCCGTCGCGAATGCCGCCAATCAGCTCGCGAAGGGAAACCGTCATGCGCTGGATGCTGCCTTGCAGTCTGCCCAGTTCGTCGCTGCGATCGATGGTCAGATTGCGGCTCAGGTCGCCCGAAGCAACACGCTCCACCACGGTGAGTGTCTGTTGCAGTGGCACGGTGATCTGGCGAGTGATGACCCAGGCCGCCAGAATACCGAAGACCAGTGCCAGTGCCGTTGCGATGGAAATCATCACGACGGCCTGCTCACTTTCCGCATCGCGGCTGGCGGTCTGCGCATCGATCATTTCATCGTTGAGGTCCAGCATTTTGACGCCCAGAGCGGTCATTTTTTCCAGCGCTACCTTGCTGGCTGCCTGGGCATCGCGGTATTGCCCGACGGCGGCGCGGTAACCTTTGAGGCCGACAATGGCCTCTTGCAGCATGGGCAGGTAAGAAGAGGAGATATCGCCCGCCAGGGTATTGATGGCGGTCATCGCTTCATCGATGGCCGCATTGGCGTTCTTCTCGAACTCGGCACGGCCGCTGTAGGTGTAGCCGCGCACCTGGAAGCGGGCCTGCTGGATCTGTTTGCTGGCACCGACAATATTGTTGAAGGCCAGGATATTGTCGGCCTTCAGCAATTCGGCTTCGATCTTGCCGACTTCGGCAACGGCCTTGTCGGCATTGTCGCCCATCAGGCTGCGGGTGCCTTCCCGGGTCTCGATGGCCTTGGTCATTTCGCCGAATGCCTGGCGATATTCAGTGGCGCTCTGGATCTGGGTGTCGAGGCGCTTGATGTTCTCGGCGGAGCGCAGCAAGCCTCTGGCGTTCTTGAGGGCCGCGTCGAGTTTGTCCAGATTTGCCACTACAGCCGAGGCCGTTTCGGCGTTATACAGTGTTTCGTAACGCATCCGGTTGATGCGTAACTCGAGCGTCAGCATGTTCACGTCTGTGATCGCCGCCACTCTGTCTCCGCGAGATATCAGGCCGTGGGTGCTGAACCAGGCCGTGGCCGTGATCATCAGGGTCAATAGCAGGACGAGGCCGAAGCCTATCGCCAGTTTCAGACTTACGCTCGCATTGGCGAGACTTCGAGCTAACCCGCGATACATGACAACTCCTCAATATCCTGTAGGCCCGCTCTTACATCGGCTTACAAATACAAAACTGTAGTCATCAATCGATAAAAGAAAGGTCAGAACAGGCGCGCGAGTAAAGCGGTCACGGCTGTTTCAACGCGCAGTATCCGCTCTCCGAGTTGTACCGGTTGCAGGCCGGACTTGCGCAGCAGGTCGATCTCATAGGGAATCCAGCCGCCTTCGGGGCCGATTGCCAGTGTGACCTGCTGCTCCACGGCGCGTGGGCAGGCGGGAAAGTCGCCGGGATGACCGACCAGTCCCAGCGTATTACGGGCCAGTTGTGGCAGGCGGTCTTCGACGAACGGTTTGAAGCGTTTTTCGATGACGATCTCGGGCAGCACGCTGTCGCGGGCCTGTTCCAGCCCCAGAATCAACTGTTCACGAATGGCTTCGGGTTCCAGAAACGGGGTCTGCCAGAAGCTTTTCTCCACCCTGTAGCTGTTGAGCAGGATGACTTTTGGCACGCCCATGGTCGCAACCGTCTGGAACACCCGGCGCAGCATCTTGGGCCGGGGCACGGCCAGCAGCAGGGTCAGGGGCAGTTTGGCGGGAGGTGCAGTGTCCAGGCTGATGCGCAGCTCGGCTTCATGACTTTCAAGGCGAAGCAGTTCAGCTGTGCCCAGCAGGCCGTTGATGCGACCGACGCGCAGGCTGTCACCGACTTCTGCGCGATGCACCTCCTGCATGTGTCTGAGGCGTCGGTCGCGCAGGATGACCCGGTCGGCCGCAATGAAGTCGGCCTCTTCAAGAAGCAGCAGGTTCACGACAGTGTCGCGGGCGGCTGGTCTTGCTTGTCGGCGTCGTCGGGCTGGTCGTCCGGATGCTCGCCACGCTTCCTGATCATCGAACTGCACAGGATGCCCAGCTCGAACAGCAGCCACATGGGCACGGCGAGCAGGGTCTGGGAGAAGATGTCCGGCGGCGTGAGAATCATGCCGACCACGAAGCAGCCGATGATCACGTAAGGGCGAATCTTTTTCAGGTACTTGACGTCGACGATGCCGATCCAGACCAGCAGCACTACGGCCACCGGGATCTCGAAGGCGACCCCGAAGGCGAAGAACAGCGTCATGACGAAGTCCAGATAACTGGCGATATCGGTCATCATCGACACGCCTTCCGGGGTCACGCTGGCGAAGAAGTGGAATATCAGCGGGAAGACCAGGAAGTAAGCGAACGCCATGCCTGCATAGAACAGGATGATGCTCGATACCAGCAGCGGGACGGCAATGCGCTTCTCGTGCTTGTACAGGCCCGGAGCGATAAAGCCCCATACCTGATGCAGGATCACCGGCATGGACAGGAACAGCGCCACCATCATGGTCAGCTTGAACGGCGTGAGGAACGGCGAGGCCACGTCCGTGGCGATCATTGTCGCCCCTTCAGGCAGGTAGACCCGTAGCGGAGCCGAAACCAGCGTGTAGATCTTCTGGGTGAAGTAGAACAGACCGGCAAAAATCAGGAACACCGCCGCAACACAACGCAGCAGGCGTGTACGCAATTCTGTGAGGTGCGAGACCAGCGGCATTTGCTGATCGTTTTCCGGGATATCGCTCATGGGGCTCGTGGGGGCAGTGACGAATCGTGGGCGGAAGGTGGCGTGGCCGTTACTGTGGGAGCCGACTGTTTGGGACGTTTTTCCAGAGACAGCTGGCTCTTGGGTGCCGGTTCTGCCGGGCCGATTTCCTGGGCTGGTGCTGCTGGCGGCTCGTTCTGCGGTTCTGCGGCAGGTTCCGGCTCGGAATAGGGCGAGAAGATTTTTCTCGCTTCCTCTTCCAGAGACAGAATGTGCTCATTGTGCAGTTGCCGACGGATTTCGTCGGCACCGATTTCACGTTCAACTTCCTGTTTGATCGCATTGAAGCTGCGCTTCAAGCGACCTATCCACAGACCGGCAGTGCGCGCAGCACCCGGCAGGCGTTCGGGACCCAGCACCAGCAAGGCCACCAGACCCACGAGCAGCAGTTCAGAGAAGCTGATACCGAACATGGCTTACACCTGGTCTTTGCGGGTCGGCTCTTCGACTTTGTGCGCCTGCCCGTCGATGGTGTGTGGCTGGTTCAGAGGCGAGGACTGAGGTGCGGCCTGAGCCTGCTGTGGTTGCGCGCCCGGTTGTTCGGCAGGCTTTTCTTCATCGTTCATGGCCTTGCGAAAGCCCTTGATCGATTCGCCGATATCGCTACCCAGACCCTTGAGTTTCTTGGTGCCGAAAACCAGCACGACCACGATCAGGATGACGACCCAGTGTTTCCAGTCAAAAATACCCATGAAGCATTCCTCGTAGAAAATTCGAACCTGAAGGACAGGTCATTAATCCGCTGTGCGTGCAGCTTTTTCTGCGTGTCCGGACAACCCGAAACGGCGGTCCAGCTCATCGAGCACGGCTTGTGGATGCTGACCGAGTGCCGCCAGCATCACCATGCTGTGAAACCAGAGGTCAGCGGTTTCGTAGATGACATCGCTGCAATCGCCGCTGATGGCGGCATCCTTGGCAGCAATGATGGTTTCGACCGACTCTTCACCGATCTTTTCCAGAATCTTGTTCAAACCCTTGTGGTACAGACTGGCGACATACGAGCTGTCGGCAGCGGCATCCTTGCGCGATTCCAGCACTTGGGCCAGACGGGACAAGGTATCAGTCATGTTCAGTGTCCTGCGTGATAAATGGCATCCGGGTCCTTGAGCACCGCGTCGACCGTCTTCCAGCCCGAGTTTTCATAAACCCGGTAGAAGCAGCTTTCGCGTCCGGTATGGCAGGCAATGCCGCCGATCTGCTCGACCATCAGGATGATGACGTCGGCGTCGCAATCCAGGCGCAGCTCATGCAGTTGCTGAACATGACCGGATTCCTCTCCCTTGCGCCAGAGTTTGCCACGCGAACGCGACCAATATATTGCACGGTTCTCTTTTGCAGTCAGGCTCAGGGATTCGCGGTTCATCCAGGCCATCATCAAAACACGACCGGTCTTGTAATCCTGAGCGATTGCAGGCACCAGGCCGTCGCTGTTCCAGTTGATTTCGTCCAGCCAGTCTTTCATAACTACTCCGGCAGCCGGGCGTCAATAATCCCGGCGGGTTGAACAGTGTGCCAGTCACATGCGTCGCTGGCTATCGGCGAACGATCAGATACAGCCCGGCCACCAGCATGATTCCAACCGGCCATGCAGTCAGCGTCAATAGTGGCAGGCCGGCTGCACTCAACGCCCATACCTGCACTACGCCACCACTGAGCAGCGCCGCGCCCAGCAGGCGCAAGGCCCAGCCATCGCCGGAACCCAGTCGTGGTGGCGGAGGATCGTTCGCATGGGGCCTGGACAGGCGCTCCAGCAGGTCGCGGGTCATGCCTGCAATATGCGGTAACTGTTCGACCTGGGTCTGCAGGTTCTGAACCAGGGTCTTCGGGCTGACCCGCTCACGCATCCAGCGCTCCAGAAACGGCTGCGCGGTGGTCCACAGATCCAGGTCCGGATAGAGCTGACGGCCCAGGCCTTCGATATTGAGCAGGGTCTTCTGCAGCAATACCAGTTGCGGCTGAACTTCCATATTGAAGCGGCGTGCGGTCTGGAACAGGCGCATCAGCACCTGACCGAAGGAAATATCCTTGAGCGGCTTCTCGAAAATCGGCTCGCAAACGGTACGAATCGCCGCCTCGAACTCGTTGAGCTTGGTTTCGGCAGGCACCCAGCCGGAATCGATGTGCAGTTGCGCCACGCGGCGGTAGTCGCGCTTGAAGAAGGCAAACAGGTTGCGGGCCAGATAATCCTGATCCTGAGGGGTCAGGCTGCCGACGATTCCACAGTCGATGGCGATGTACTGCGGGCGCCATGGATTGACCGTGCTGACGAAAATGTTGCCCGGGTGCATGTCGGCATGGAAGAAGCTGTCACGGAACACCTGAGTGAAGAAGATCTCCACGCCACGCTCGGCCAGCAGTTTCATGTCGGTGCGCTGGTCGGCCAGAGTGGCCAGGTCGGTGACCTGAACGCCGTAGATGCGCTCCATGACCAGCACTTTCGGGCGGCACCAGTCCCAGTAGACCTGGGGTACATACAGCAGGTCGGAACCTTCGAAGTTGCGGCGCAACTGGCTGGAGTTGGCCGCTTCGCGCAGCAGGTCCAGCTCGTCGTAGATGGTCTTTTCGTAATCGCTGACCACCTGCACCGGATGCAGAAGGCGGGCGTCGGCAGACAGGCGCTCGGCGGTGCGGGCCAGGATGAACAGCCAGGCCATGTCCTGGCCGATGACCGGCTTGAGGCCCGGACGCACGACCTTGACCACCACTTCCTCGCCGCTCTTGAGGCGTGCGGCATGAACCTGGGCCACGGAAGCCGAGGCCAGTGGTGTCACGTCGAAGCGGCTGAACACATCGCTGATGCTTGCGCCCAGTTGTGCTTCGATCAGTTGTACGGCCAGTTGCTGGTCGAACGGCGGTACGCGGTCCTGCAGCAGCATCAACTCGTCGGCGATGTCTTCGGGCAGCAAGTCGCGGCGGGTCGACAGCAACTGGCCGAACTTGATGAAGATCGGCCCCAGATCCTGAAGTGCCAGACGCAGGCGGGCACCACGGTTCAGCTCCGAGGCCTTGCGCGGCAACCAGCGCCACGGCAGGAAAAAGCGCACGGCCAGCATCCACCACGGCAGCGGCAGAGCGAAGAGCAAATCATCGAGGCGGTAGCGGATCACGACACGTTGAATGCGGAACAGACGGCGGACGGCAAGCAGCTTCATGCGTTATCGCTGGAATTGAGGGATTGGGCGAGACGTGCAAAGCGCGCCTCAAGACGTTCCAGATCCATTTTGATCTGATCGAGTTCGGCAAAACGGGCTTCGGCCTCGTGCTTGCCCACCAGAGTACGCGATTCCTCGCTCAGGTAGTCGGCCACGTTCTGGCCGAGGCTGGCAAAGCTGTCGCGGGTCCAGCGTGTGCGGCTGCGCAGGTGACCACCGAGCAACTGGCTGGCGACCGGGCCGAGCCAGCGGGAGAGTTCATGTTCCCAGTCCAGTTCCAGGTCTTGCAGGATACCGACCAGCTCCAGCAATACCGCGCTGTCACCGTCCAGCTCGACTTCGGGGCCATGCAATACGGCGGTCTTGTCCTGGCTCAACGCCAGACGCAGCAGGCTGGTGGCGGGGGCGCGCAGGATGCAGTCGGCATCGGCTGCCCAGTCAGCGGCCAGCAGCAGACCTTCGTCACTGGGCAGGATGAACAGTTGCAACGCCGGGTCGCGGCAATCGATGGCGATCACCTTGCCCGTCAGTTCGGCAAGGCGCGGCGCTGCCGTGCTGTCCAGGCGCAGTACGCGATTGATGCCGTGCTCGACGCTGGCGAGCAGACCCCGGAGCAACATCAGGGCTTGATACCGCGGTGCAGGGCAACGATGCCGGATGTCATGTTGTGGTAGGTCACCCGGTCAAAACCGGCGTCTACCATCATCGACTTCAGGGTTTCCTGATCCGGGTGCATGCGGATCGACTCTGCCAGATAGCGATAGCTTTCCGAGTCATTGGTCACCAGCTTGCCCATGAGTGGCATGAACGCGAACGAGTAGGCGTCATAGGCCTTGGACATCAGCTTGTTGGTCGGTTTGGAGAACTCCAGCACCAACAGACGACCGCCGGGTTTGAGCACGCGCAGCATGGAGCGCAGGGCATCTTCCTTGTGCGTCACGTTGCGCAGGCCGAAAGCGATGGTCACGCAATCGAAATGGTTGTCGGGGAACGGCAGTTTTTCGGCATCCGCCTGGACGAACTCGACATTGCCCGCGACGCCCAGGTCCAGCAGGCGATCACGCCCGACCTTGAGCATCGAAGCGTTGATGTCTGCCAGAACTACCTGACCGGTCGGGCCGACCAGATTCGAGAACTTGCGGGTCAGGTCGCCCGTACCGCCTGCGATATCCAGCACCCGGTTGCCGGTACGGACCCCGGAAAGCTCGATAGCGAAACGCTTCCAGAGCCGGTGCATGCCGCCGGACAGAAGGTCGTTCATCAAGTCGTACTTGGCCGCTACGGAGTGGAAAACCTCAGCGACTTTCTCGGCCTTCTGACTTTCCGGTACGTTTTTGTAGCCGAAATGAGTGGTGGGTTCGGTATCGCTACCTTTGCGCTGATCGTTCATATCGCTGCCGCCGGAATAGAATGCCGGTCATTCTAATCGCCAGGGCTGGCTTTGTCTTGACAAGGCTCACCCTCAAGGCTTTCTTCGGCATGAGTGGCTGTTATAGTTGCGCCGCAATTCAAACGACTGAAAAGGAACTCTCCAATGGCGAAAATAACCGTTGAACGCCCACACACCCTGGGCCGTGACAAGGCGCGGGAGAGGGCTGAGCAACTGGTCGAGAAACTGGCCGAAAAATATGGCCTGGCCCACGAATGGGTAGGCGACACCGTGAAGCTGGAAGGCAAGGGCGCCAAAGGCAAGGTTGAGGTTGAAGATGCACTGATCCGGATCAGCATCGAGCTGAACTTCATCCTGTCGGCCATGAGCGGCTCGATCAAGTCCGAAGTGGAGCGGGTGCTGGACAAGGCGTTGGTGGCTTGAGTGCCGGGTGAGAGCGGATTCACCCGCGAAAGCGCCCTTCGCGAATGAGTTTGCTTACTTCAGATACTTCTCCAAGAGCCATCTGACTTTCTCCCGTTCCTCTTCTACGGATTTCCGTCCTGTGGCCCAGACGGCAACAAGATCGCCTCGAATGGGTATGATCGCTGTGCACAAAGGTTGTTGGGTTGGTACGCACGTAAACTGTGGCTCGGGTGTCTGTGCGAGCATTCTTCGAGCTGACTCTCCGGCGCTTGGCCCCTTGCCAGCCAATGCAAATAGTTGTTCGGTCGAGCCGAGAAGATAGCTGCGCTCAACAAGGCTGATATGGCGAGGAAGGAATACCGTCTTCCCATCGTAGAGCCCTGTTTTGCATTGGTTCCTTTCCCAATGCATCAACAACCTTTCGCAAAAAGCTTTAGAGACATAGGCATGTGTATCGAGGTTGAAGTCGTACAACTGGCCATAAGCATCAAGCGCCAATCGTACCTGTGAAACCCGAGAGCCATGAGTGCTCTGCGACAGCACATTTCTGACAGGCACCTCTGTACCGTCGCTCAGAGTCAAATTGCTGTTGGTCGTGGAGGAGAGCAATGCAATGGTCGGCAGGCTCAGCCTCTTCTGGCCTATGTGGATTGTTTGATACTGAGCCAGGATATTCTCTGAAGCTGGCAGCTTCGCAGGTTGCGGTTCTTCACCGCAGCCGGTCAGGCCTAAAGCAACGAGCAGAATGGCATTATTTATTTTCACTGGGCTTCAATCTTCGGTCATGTGCCATGCTATCAGGTTGGCGCGTAGTAACAGGAGCAGCTGTTTGCTGAGGCAAATCAGGATTTATTCGCGAGGCGTCATTGGAAACGATTGATTTTCTCTGAATGTACGGCCCTCCCACAGTTTTCAGACGACTTGCAATACTTAATGTAGGCAGAACCAATCATTTGCTTGCATTGCTATAGAGTGATAGAGATTTGATTAAATTAATCTTATCTTTTCTTGCACTCTTCAAGCTCGCTTTGGCTTTTCAAGGTTGTTGTCACGCCTAGCCGGTATTTGCAGTATTGAATGACCTGCTGCCGTTCCGTGTCGCTTAATTCACTCAACGTTTTGTCATCTGACTCGTACGCGAAAATGTTTTCGAATTGCATTTTAAGGGTTGGGTATTTTTTTATGAAAAATACCTTCTCCGGATAGGCATCTTCCATTTTTTCATAAAAGCCTACGTATAGAAATGAGGTGAGAGTGATCAACGAAATAATGATAAGTGATTTCATGGGGATGGTGGTCGTAATAGTTTGGTTTTAATGCGAAGGTTGTTTACCAGTTCCATTCCTATATTGCCAGGACAGATTTTTCCTTCGCCTGCCTGCATAGGGAATTCACGGTGTCCACCCAGAGTGGTAAGCCTGAAAACGCTGGTCAGGGCTTGAATCAGGATCAGTAGAGCATCGATTTGAATGTCAGGAATTTTTTGATCCATTTTGCCGGTGAGGGTTTCAAGAGTTTGTCGGGTAAGGGCAACTATATCCCCACCCTCATCGGCGGTTGTCAGATTCTCTAGCAGGACGATGCCAATTACACCGGTATTGTAATTGTTGACATTTGAGCCTTTGAATCGGATATCCCGTCCTTCAAAGCCATAGTGATAGCCGATATCGGCGAACTTGGCTTGGTGTGCATTCTGAATCGAAAGCATCTGTTCTGCTCCAGCGCCACAGCCTACACTCCTGCCAGCATGATGAAGCGCAATCATCGAGTAGTCCCAGTCATTGACCATCTCTCCCTTTGCTTTATGCGCTCCCCAAAATGAGCGCTCTACAAACTCACAACCTTTATTGCGGACAAGCCTGAGAATGGCTTCTCTGGTGGCAGCCCTGTCGTTGACAGTAATGCTTGTAGAAGGGGCGGGCTCTCCGGCTTTTAATTCGGTAGCTTTCGCTTTGGAAGTAAATTGTTCCGTCATCTTTCTATTCCGTGAGTTCTCTGAGCGTCCGAGCAGGGGAGTTAAAATCAATGCTCACCGAAATTGAGGCATCTTTGATAGGGGTTTTGATATTTGCTATTCCTGAGCTATTAGTAATACCTGTAGTTTTTTGGCCATTAATGGAGGCAGTAAAGCTTCTACCTGCTAAAGGTTGCCCCGTTTCGCTATCCACGATCCTGAATGTATGCCCGTAGGTTTTTTGAAGTGATAACGGGAGGGGAGGAATGAACGTTGCCGGCGTATGCAAATCACCGATGATTACCGTACCAGAACCGCCAATTACCACGTCACCATGGGTGCCTACAGTGCCGACCAGAGCAGCATTTTTTCCGTTTATAAAAACGGTAGTCGATACCGCAGACGTTAAAATGCTGCCACAAGTACATATATCGCCTCTAGTGGCTGCTGCAAGTCCATCGAAGAAAACGTCGGGAGAACCGGAGGCAATCGCTTTAGTGCCGTGCCCTGGTATTGGGCAGCTGGTGGGATCTGTTATGCGTGCAGCTGGCTTTGCCATATCTAACTCCCTGTCAGAAATTTCACGAGGCCGATCTTATCAGGATTGTTTGAACGGTCGACTCTTGATGGCCCGTATCTCTCATGGTTTATTCGTATCAATTCATTGCGCTGTATTTTAATTAACCTCTCTCATGTTGCTATGCCATTACTGCATCGCACGTGTCCAAGCTTGTAGTTCAAGTGGCCGAGATGTTTCAGACAGCGAAACCTTGAGCGGCCACCAGGATTAACTGGGCCAGCGACGATCACACTCGCTGGTGGTGGCAGATTTTGTGTGCCGGCTTGGCCCGGTGCTTTACTTTGGGGGGCAAAACAATCCTTGAGTACTCATTTTTTCGTCTCCAAGGCCGTGAGCAGTAGAAAAGTATCAAGGCCGTACGTTAGGCGCTTACATCCAGCCTGCGTACCTTGATGACCTGACCTACAGCGACTTTACGACGTGGCTTGGCCGCAGCAATGATGTGAGTGTTTCCATCGGCATCGAATGCCACGATATTCAATCCTTTGACCTGCACGACGGTGTGGCCGGCAGCCAGGGCGCGGTAGTACGCAGCAGAAGTGGCGCTGGCAGCTATTTCGGGAATATGTCCCTCGAGGTTTTCAATCGCTTCCTCAGACAGCTTTTTACGTGTGGCTTTTGCCATGATTGCCTCCACTAGTCACTGCGTCTTAGTGAACAGGGTTTCGCTCATTTTTGCTACGAATGAACCGTTTCTGAAAAAATAGCGAGCGGTGGTTGAGGACCTAGGGTGTGCATTCTAATTTTTCTCCGTACTTTTGAGTCATGCCCCGACAAGGGCGGTTCCTTGAACTTTCGAGAGTGAGGTGCACCATGGCCAAGGCTACCCTGAAGAAAAAAGTTGAAGACGATCAGGCAACAGCGTTTTCCGAAGTGAAACTGTATGCCCGCAAGATCTGGCTGGCGGGGCTGGGCGCTTATGCCAAGGCCAATCAGGAAGGCACCGAGTACGTCCGTGAGCTGATCAAGACTGGCGAAAAAGTGCAGAAAGACGCCAAGAAGGCTGTCGACGAAAAACTCGAAGCGGCCAACAGCGAAATCGATTCGATCAAGGGCGAAGTCTCAGGCGTCAAAGGTCGTGTCGAGGCGCAGCTCGACAGGATCGAAAGCGCTTTTGACCGCCGGGTTGCCAGGGGCTTGAACCGGATTGGCATTCCATCTAAACATGATGTTGAGACACTCTCTGCTAAGCTCGATGAGCTGACGGCATTGCTTGAACGTGTCGGGCCTAAAAAGCTCGAGCGTAATGAGCCCAAAAAGCTCGAACGTATCGAGCCTGAACATTAAGGAGAGCAGGATGGCTGGCAAGAAAAAAGTTGAAAAAGAAGGCAGCTCCTGGATTGGCGAGGTTGAAAAATACTCTCGCCAGATCTGGCTGGCTGGTTTGGGCGCTTACTCAAAGATCAGCAATGACGGCAGTAAGTTATTTGAAACACTGGTAAAAGACGGCGAAAAGGCCGAGAAGCAGACCAAGGCAGAGGCCGAGAAACAACTCGACAATGCCAAGGGCACCGCGAAGGCTGCCAAATCCCGTGTGGGTGACGTCAAGGACCTCGCGCTGGGCAAATGGAATGAACTCGAAGGCGCGTTCGACAAGCGTCTGAACAGCGCCATTTCGCGCCTGGGCGTGCCGAGCCGTAATGAAGTGCAGGCGTTGCATGGCAAGGTCGATGAATTGACCCGTCAGATCGAACTGCTGACCGGTGCCAAGGCCAAGCCTGTGGCGTCCCGTTCGACAGCTCCTTCCAAAAGCACGGCAAAACCGCTGGTCAAGGCAGCAGCCAAGACTGTGGAGAAAACCGCAGACAAGGTTGCGACCAAAACCGCAGCGGCCAAACCGGCAGCCAAGAAGGCAGCCGCCAAGCCGGTCGATGCTGTGAGCAAGGCTGCGTCTTCGACTGCAGACAAGGCCAAATCGGCAGCCAAACCTGCTCCGAAAAAACCTGCTGCCAGAAAGCCGGCTGCAAAACCTGCCGCCAAACCGGCAGCTTCGGCCTCGGCTACACCTGCTGCTTCTCCGGCTGCTGCGCCGTCGACACCTCCTGCGTCGACGCCAACAACCGGTCAGGCCTGATAACAGGTTGCTGCACCCAACCCGGCCTGTTCGACAGGTCGGGTTTACCCGCTCAAATACTGCATGGCCAGTTCTTCGGCCGCCTGCCTCGATGTCGGCACCAGATGCGGTGTCACCAGCATCATGATCTGATAGACCACCACCCGTACTTCTCCTTCACGACCCAGAATGCGCTGATAGTCCAGTGAGAACAGCAGGTTCATGGTGATCTGTTCCACCAGTTGGCCCAGTGCCTGGGTTTCGCTGATCAGTTGCCCTTGAGCTTTGAGTCTTGCCAGTAACGAGGCCAGGGTGCGCTTGAGGGCGTTGAGCAGGTTGCGAATGCCCCTGGCCAGTTTTGGCAGGCGCCCGGCCAGGTTGGACAGGTCCTGGAACAGAAAACGGTAGTGCGCCAGACGCTCGACGATCAGGTGCAGGAACAACCAGTAGTCTTCGGCATTGAGTCGTGCATTGGCGGGCGGGTCGAGCAGCGGAGTCAGTTCGGCCTGGAAGCGCTCGAACAATCCCATTACCAATGGCTCTTTGCCGTGAAAGTGGTAATAGAGATTGCCGGGGCTGATACCCAGCTCGTTGGCGATTTCCAGGGTGGAGACATTGGGTTCGCCCTGCTGATTGAACAGTGTCAGGGCGCATTCAAGTATGCGGTCGCGGGTTTTCATCCAGTCTTCTTGTTGGGGGTTCGGGGGGGGCAAGGCTGCTGACCCTGTGGGAGGCGGCTTGCCGGCGACAAGGCTCCAATCGCCAGCAAGCTGCCTCCCACGGCACTCTGACTGACTTGCAACACTTGACGCAGGCAGGGCGAATTTATTCGCGACAGGCCCATACACCCGAAGAAGGCCTGTCGCCTTCGATGACCTCTCGCGAATGAATTCGCTCCTGCTTACACCTTCAGCGCACATGCAAATAGGTTCCAGGCGCAGCCTCCATCGCAGGGTAATTGGCATTGCCCAGTTCGATCCGGGTTTCGTGCTGGGTGCCGGAGCGCTCCTGAATCCATTTCAGCCAGGTTGGCCACCAACTGCCTTCGTTGTGCTTGGCATCGTAGTACCAGGCCCGCGGGTCGCTGCTCAGCTTGTCGTTCTCGACAAAGTTGGCTTTGCGGTTGCCCGGTGGGTTGAGGATGCTTTGTACATGGCCGCTGTTGGCCAGCAGGAAACGTCGTTCACCGCCCAGCAGCAGCGTGGAGCGATAGACCGAATCCCAGGGTGTGATGTGGTCGTTGATCCCGGCAATGCTGAAGCTGTCCACCGTCACTTTCTGCAGGTCGATGGGCGTGCCGCAGACTTCCAGACCACCCGGATGGCTGAGCGGATTGTGCTTGAAGAAGTCCAGCAGATCGCCATGCAGTGCTGCCGTCAGGCGCGTGGTGTCGTTGTTCCAGTACAGGATGTCGAACGCGGGCGGTGTCTTGCCCAGCAGGTAGTTGTTGATCCAGTAACTCCAGATCAGGTCGTTGGGGCGCATCCAGGCAAAGATACGGCCCATGTCGCTGCCCTCCAGCACGCCGCGCTGGTACGAGCGGCGCTTGGCGGCCTCCAGGGCTTCTTCATCGATGAACAGCGTGGCCGGGCTTTCGATCTGGCTGTCCAGCAGGCTGACCATATAAGTGGCACTGGCAACCCGGCGGATCTGCCGCTTGGCCTGCAAATGGCCTTGCAGGGCGGCGATGGTCAGGCCGCCAGCACAGGCGCCCAGCATATTGACTTCCCGTGCGCCGGTAATCGCCCGACAGATGTTCATGGCCTCTTCGGTCGCTTCGACGTAACTGGAAAGTCCCCATTCACGATGCCGCACATCGGGATTGCGCCAACTGATGACGAAGGTCTGCAGGCCATTCTTCAGGGCGTACTGGACAAAGCTGTTGGCGGGGCTCAGGTCGAAGATATAGAACTTGTTGATCTGGGGCGGGACGATCAGCAGTGGCCGAGAGTACTGTTTTTCGCTCATCGGCTTGTACTGGATCAGCTCGAACATTTCATTGCGAAACACCACGGAGCCGGGAGTGGTGGCGAGTGTACGGCCAATCTCGAAGGCATCCTTGGTGGTCTGGCGGGGCAGACCGTTGTTGTGCAGCAGGTCATCGGCCATGTGGCCCAGGCCCTTGAATACGCTGCTGCCGCCCGAGTTGAAAAGCTCTTTGACGGCCAGTGGATTGAGCAGGGTATTGGATGGCGACAGCGCATCGTTGATCAGCGAGAAGAGAAAGTGCGCCCGCGCCCGGTCATCCTTGGACAGACCGCTTTCATCGATCCACAGTCGGGTCTGGTGCTGCCAGCTCAGGTAAGCCTGCAAACCACGCCGGTACAGCGGGTTCAGGCTCCAGGTCGGGTCCGCAAAGCGGCTGTCACGCGGGTCGGGTGTGTGGGGCATGTCTCCCAGAAGCATCACTTTGCCCAACTGGCTGCCCAGTGCCAGAGCATGTCGGGCGCTACGCAGGGGATGTTTCCAGCCTTGGGAGGCCACACTGCGCAGGGTATGAAACAGGTCTCGACCACGCAGGCCGGTAATGGCGCTTTGTGCGTTTATGTAGGTCGCCGGAGTCGTGGTGGCGACCTTCGTTGATTTTTCTCGCATGAGGGCAACACTCCTTCGTCAAGCCATCAACCAATGGGCTGACGCAGCGCCTGTGATGGCGGCATGCGTCGTTCTGCGCTGTGTGACACTCCGGTCGGGGCGCAGTCGGTAAAGCGGATTGTCTCGAAGCGTTCCTGCTTCGTTGAGTACGACGGGTTTGATCAGTGCCCTCGGGGTGGTGTGGGCTGTGGATGCATGACAGCGCGTTGGCGCTCCTGCTGCAGAAAACTCATGATGATGGGAGCAACGGCTTCGGCGCGGGTGATCAGAAACAAATGACCGTCATCGATTATGTGTAGCTGGGCATTGGGTATACGCCAGGCCAACAGACGCATATTTACCAGGGGGATCAATGGATCGTCGTCGCCGGCCAGGACCAGCGTCGGCTGATGGATCTTGTGCAGCCAGTGGAAACTGGTCCAGCCCATGCCGGCGAACAGTTGCCAGTAGTAACCCAGCTTGCCGGACGAACGTACCTTGGCCGCATGATTGGCTGCCAGATGCGGATCACGCCGGAAGGCACCCCCATAGATTTCCGGCGCAATGCGGATGACATGGGACGGCTGGATATAACGCCGCGGGCTGGCCATCAACCACAGCACGCGAGGCTTGCCCGGCACCATGATCATGCCTGCCGCCGTCGCGGCCAGCACCAGCTTACGGCAGCGCTCCGGGTAATCGTGAGCGAACTGCTGAGCCAGAGCCCCGCCCCATGACACGCCAATCGCATTGACTTGGCCGTAGTCCAGATAATCGAGCATACGCGCCGCCAGCTTCGCCAGCCCCGGAAAGCGATAGGGCCGGCTGGGCGTCGAAGAACCACCGACTCCCGGCACATCGAAGGCGATGACTTCCAGGTCCGGATCCAGGGCGTCGACAAACGGAAACACCAACTCGAGGTTGGCACCGATGCCATTGAAGATCAGCAAGGGCGTCAGATGACTCTTGCCGGGCCGCACAGCGGTGCGGATGGTATGACCGTCCAGATCGATGGAACGGAAAACAAACGGTTGAGGCATACGCTAAGCCCTGTTGGTTAAACCGCTGGGAAAGCCGTCCTGCGCTTTTACCAGATCGACCGAGGTACGACGGTCATGTTTGCGCATGCCTGTTGCCGGTACTTCCGTCCTGGACCCGGTAACAGGCATTCGCTGCTCTCTATCAGCTTAGCGTTCGTGAACGTATGTACCCGGCGAGGCTTCGCTTGGCGGGTAGGCCTTGTTGCCCAGTGCCGCAGGTGCTTTCTTGAGCTTGCCTGAACGTTCGGTCTTCCAGGCCTGCCAGTGCAGCCACCACGAATCGGTGTGTTTGGTCCCGTTTTCCTGCCAGGCCGAAGGCTCGGGCGGCATTTCCGGGTTGGTCATGTAGCGAGCCTTGGGGTTGCCCGGAGGGTTGAGAATGCTCTGGATATGGCCGCTGCTGGACAGCACGAACTCGGTCTTGCCACCAAACAGGCGGGCCGACTTGTAGCACGAAGCCCAGGGTGTGATGTGGTCGTTGGTGCCCGCCAGACAGAACACGTCGCTGGTGACCTGCTTCAAATCGATCGGCGTGCCGCAGACTTCAAGGGCGTTGGGGCGGGTCAGCGGGTTGTTCTTGAACATTTCGATCAGATCGCCATGAAAGGCGGCAGGCAGACGAGTGGTGTCGTTGTTCCAGAACAGAATGTCGAACACGGGGGGTTCATTACCCAGCAGGTAATTGTTGACCCAGTAGTTCCAGATCAGGTCGTTGGGGCGCATCCAGGCGAAGACCTTGGCCATGTCGCGACCTTCCAGCACGCCTGCCTGATAGGAGTGGCGCTTGGCCGTTTCCAGGGTCTGCTCATCGACGAACAGCGCAACTTCGGTATCCAGCGTGGTATCCAGCACGCTGACCAGCAGCGTCAGGGCGTTGACCTTCTGTTCGCCCAGCGCGGCGTAATGCCCCAGCAATGCGGTGCAGGTGATGCCGCCCGAGCAGGCGCCGAGCATGTTGATGTCTTTGCTGCCGGTGATGGCAGTCACCACATCGACCGCTTCCTTGAGGGCTTCGATGTAGGTGGACAGGCCCCACTCGCGCTGAGCCTTGGTCGGGTTGCGCCAACTGATGATGAACGTCTGCACATTGCTGCGCAGGCAGAAGCGCGCCAGGCTCTTTTCCGGGCTCAGGTCGAAGACATAGAACTTGTTGATCTGTGGCGGCACGACCAGCAATGGTCGCTCATGAACCTGCTCGGTAATGGGCTTATACTGGATCAGCTCCAGCACTTCGTTGCGAAATACCACCGAGCCTTCGGTGGTCCCCAGATTCTTGCCGACTTCGAAGGCGTCCATGTTGACCTGGCTCGGCATGCCGCCGTTGTGCACCAGATCCTTGGCCAGATGGGCCAGACCGTCAAATATGCTTTTGCCGCCCGTCTCGAAAAAACGTTTGACCGCCGCCGGGTTGGCGGCCGTGTTGGTCGGAGACATGGCTTCAGTCATCAGGTTGATCACAAAATGACCACGGCTGATGTCCTGAGGGGTCAGGTTGCTGCCGTCGATCCAGTCATGCAGCTCCTTGCGCCAGGCCAGGTAACTCTGCAGATAACGGCGATACAGTGGGTTCTGGCTCCAGGCCGGGTCCGAAAAGCGTCTGTCGTCGGCGGCCGGTTGCAGGACCGATTTGCCGAACATCACGTTCTTGATTTCAACACCAAGATGGGCGACATGCTTGAGACTGTGGAACGGTTGCTTGATTGCCTGGCGCAGGACCATGCGAGCGGTGGTCAATAAATCCTTGCGGCGCAAGCCAACCACCGGGTTCAGACCCAAGGTGTGTTCAGAGGCATGCTGCTGCAGGTCATCGTTGTTCTTGCTACTCATCTACGACGCTCCATTGTCCTGAGACGAGTACTGACTTTCCCTGTGAACCAGTGACACAGGCGAATCGCCAGTACTACTGCTCGTGTGACCGATGATGGCTTGGCTGCCAATTCCCGGATTCTTTTATGCAAGCTACCGCGAAGGCGCCTGAACAGCTGCGCTTCGTGTGACCACTGCTTTGCATACTGCTTATTCGCGCATCGGAGGGATGCAGGGAATTTACCAAAGTCATTGGTTACGCGAGATTTCAAAAAATCGCAAGCAGCGTCAGTCATTGACCGCTGCGCGGGATATTGAAACAAAACAGATTAGAAAGCGCTTCCTAATACGTCAAACGGCAGGCTAGAGCTTTCCGGGAAAGATCATGCGATCTGGAGCGGCGGGAAAAACTGACGAGCGATGTCGTGGTTTTTCGGATGACTAGAGCATAAGCCGGATGACTTGCTCGGAAGGGTCGCGGGACTTGCCGGCCTTTTTCAGCTCCAGCAGATAATCCTCCCACAGGGATTCCTGGCGTCTGGACAACTCGTAGAGGTATTCCCAGGTGAACAGGCCGCTGTCGTGACCATCATCGAAGGTCAGCTTCAGCGCGTACTGGCCTGCCGGTTCGATCTTGCTCAGGCCTACACCCAGCTTGCCGAATTGCAGGATCGGCTTGCCATGGCCCTGCACCTCGGCGGAGGGCGAGTGCACCCGCAGAAATTCCGCAGGCAAATGATAGACCTCATCCGTCCCGTACTTGAGCGTCAGGGTCTTGGAGGCTTTGTGTAATTCGATGGCGGTGGGCATAGGTGGCATCAGGATAGCCTCAAGCTGTAAGCGGCAAGCCTCAAGTGAAAGCAGCTGCAAGCTACAAGCACAATCAGCTTGCAGCTTGTAGCTCCCAACTTGCAGCTCTTACAGAATATAGCGCGACAGGTCTTCGTCGTTGGCCAGTTCGCCCAGGTGGCTGTTGACGTAGTCGGCGTCGATCAGGATCGGCGAGGCATCGGGGCTGCCAGCCAGATCACCGGCGCTGAACGACACTTCTTCAAGCAGGCGCTCAAGCAGGGTGTGCAGGCGGCGGGCACCGATGTTTTCGGTCTTCTCGTTAACCTGCCAGGCAATCTCGGCCAGACGCTTGATGCCGTCAGGCTGGAACTCGATGCCCAGGCCTTCGGTCTTGAGCAGTTCGCGATATTGCTCGGTCAGGGACGCATGTGGCTCGCTGAGGATGCGCTCGAAGTCCTGAGGTGTCAGGGCCTTGAGTTCGACGCGAATCGGCAGACGGCCTTGCAGCTCGGGCACCAGATCGCTTGGCTTGCTCAGGTGGAACGCACCCGAAGCGATGAACAGGATATGGTCGGTCTTGACCATGCCCAGTTTGGTATTCACGGTGCAGCCTTCGATCAGCGGCAGCAGGTCGCGCTGTACGCCTTCACGGGAGACATCGACGCCGCTGGAGTTGCCGCGCTTGGCGACCTTGTCGATTTCGTCGATGAACACGATGCCGTGCTGCTCGACGGCTTCCAGCGCCTTGACCTTCAACTCTTCGTCGTTGACCAGACGGCTGGCCTCTTCGTCGCGCACCAGCTTGAGCGCTTCCTTGACCTTGAGCTTGCGGCTCTTCTTCTTGCCCTTGCCCATATTGGCGAACAGGCTTTGCAACTGGTTGGTCATCTCTTCCATGCCCGGTGGCGCGGAAATATCGACCCCCATGGTTTCACTGATCTCGATCTCGATTTCCTTGTCGTCCAGCTGGCCTTCGCGCAGGCGCTTGCGGAACAGCTGACGGGTATTGGAATCGCTGGTCGAAACCGGCTCTTCGCTGAAACCGTTGCGCGCGGGTGGCAGCAGGGCATCGAGGATGCGGTCTTCGGCAGCGTCTTCTGCACGATGACGAACCTTGACGATCTCCTGTTCGCGCAACAGCTTCATGGCGGCGTCGGCCAGATCACGAATGATCGACTCCACGTCACGGCCTACATAGCCCACTTCGGTGAACTTGGTGGCTTCAACCTTCAGGAACGGCGCGTTGGCCAGTTTGGCCAGACGACGGGCGATTTCGGTCTTGCCGACGCCGGTCGGACCGATCATCAGAATGTTCTTTGGCGTTACTTCGACGCGCAGCTCTTCAGGCAACTGCATCCGGCGCCAGCGATTGCGCAGGGCAATGGCAACGGCGCGCTTGGCATCGTCCTGGCCGATGATATGGCGGTTGAGTTCGTGGACGATTTCGCGGGGAGTCATGGACATGGTAATTGATGGTCCTCAGGCAGAAAGAAGTCGGCTAGGCAGCGGCTTATTCAGCGAGGTCCTGCTCCTCAATGGTGATGTTGTGGTTGGTGAACACGCAAATATCGCCAGCGATGTGCAATGCAGTCTCGGTGATCTCGCGGGCCGACAGATCGGTCTTGAGCAGTAGTGCGCGAGCAGCCGCCTGGGCGAATGCGCCGCCCGAACCCATGGCGATCAGGCCGTCTTCAGGTTCTACGACATCGCCGTTACCGGTGATGATCAGCGAGGCGTCCTTGTTGGCGACGGCCAGCATGGCTTCCAGGCGACTCAGGGAGCGATCGGTACGCCAGTCCTTGGCCAGCTCGACGGCGGCACGTACCAGATGGCCCTGATGCTTTTCCAACTGGCCCTCGAAGCGCTCGAACAGCGTGAAGGCGTCAGCAGTGGCTCCGGCGAAACCGGCGATCACTTCACCGTGATACAGGCGGCGTACTTTCTTCGCGTTGCCTTTCATGACGGTGTTGCCCAGGGAAACCTGGCCGTCGCCAGCCATGACGACTTTGCCGTGGCGGCGCACTGAAACGATGGTGGTCAAGGGAGAGTCTCCACGCAGCGGGGCGAAAATGCCCTGATGCAGACTCATATGGGGGTGGGGTTGGGTATTTCAACCGCGAATTCATTCGCGAATGAATTCGTTTTTCTCTGGATGGCTGTGATTGCGTTGGAGTAATGCCGATCAGTTAATGAGCAACAAAACCAGCGGGAGGCAGCTTGCTGGCGAAAAAGCCTGAAACCGGCAGATATTCTGCGGCTGTAAGCTGAAGTCGCCAGCAAGCTGCCTCCCGCAAAGTGATTGAGGTCAGAAGCCTGTGCTACTGCTTGCTGCGCTGCTGCAACAACAGGTTACTAAATCCACCGCTCGCCAATTGCTTCTGGGCGGTGGTCAGTTGTTCGCGGTTGCTGAACGGGCCGACCAGTACCCGGTACCAGGTTTCTTCCTTGACCGTGCCGGACTCCACCGTCGAAGTCTGGCCGAGCAGGATGATCTGTGCCCGTACCTTGTCCGCATCTTCTTTCTTGCGGAACGAGCCCGCCTGCAGGAAGAACTGCGTCACGGGGGCCGGTTTCGCGGTTGCCACAGGCGGTGCCGGTGGTGGTGTCAGGCCGCTGAGGGCCGCCTGGGCGCGGGCCGTGTCGATCTTGGCAGCCTGCTCAGGCGTTACCGGTGCAATCGGAGTCACGGGTGGCGGTGTCTTTTCCGGTACCGCTTCGTTCGGCACGATCACTTCCGATTCCGGCAGCAATGTGTAGAAGTCGTACTTCGGTTTGACCGGCGCTGTCGGGCTCGGTGGTGTCTTGTTCGCTTCGGCGATCTTCGCAGCCTTGGCTTCGGCCTTGGCGCGCTTGACGTCCTCACCGCCGGGTTCGAGCTTCATCAGAAAGACAATGAATGCACCCACGGTCAGGCCAATCGCCAGCCATAACCATCCTGGAATCGGCTTCTTCGCGGGTGCCTGATAACGGCTGGCGCCCCGCTTGGGTGCCGGTTTCTTCTTCGCAACTGCCAACTTACATACGCTCCAGAGTTTCCAGACCCAATAGATCCAGGCCTTGCTTGAGAGTGCGACCGGTCAGGGCCGCCAGACGCAGACGGCTCTGCTGTTGATCGGGATTGTCCGCACCAAGGATCGGGCAGTTTTCATAGAAGCTGGAAAACAGACCCGCAAGGTCATAAAGGTAAGCACAAAGAACGTGAGGCGTGCCTTTTTCTGCAACGTTGTTCAGGGTTTCCGCGAACTGAGCCAGGCGTGCAGCCAGCTCCTGTTCCTGCGGTGCCTGCAGAACGATCTTGCCTTGAGTGGCATCGAATGGCGTGCCCAGCTTGCGGAACACACCGGATACACGGGTGTAGGCATAGAGCAGGTACGGCGCGGTATTGCCCTCGAAACTCAGCATCTGGTCGAAGTTGAAGCTGTAATCGCTGGTGCGATGCTTGGACAGGTCGGCGTACTTCACCGCGCTGATGCCCACAGCCTTGGCGATGGTGCGCAGCTCGCTTTCGGCGAGCTCCGGGTTTTTCTCTTTCACCAGCGCGTAGGCACGCTCTTGCGCTTCATTGAGCAGGTCGATCAGCTTGACGGTGCCGCCATCGCGGGTCTTGAACGGACGACCGTCGGCACCGTTCATGGTGCCGAAGCCCATGTGTTCCAGTTGCATGCCGTCATGCACGAAACCGGCGCGGCGGGCCACTTCAAACACCTGCTGGAAGTGCAGGGCCTGACGCTGGTCCACGAAATACAGCACGCGGTCGGCTTTGAGGGTCTTGCTGCGATAGCGGATGGCTGCCAGATCGGTGGTGGCATACAGATAGCCGCCACCGGCCTTTTGCACGATGACCGGCAGCGGAGTGTCTTCGGCGGTGCGGAATTCCTCGAGGAAGACGCACTGCGCGCCGTTGCTTTCCACCAGCAGGCCCGAAGCCTTCAGGTCGCTGACCACGTTGGCCAGATCGTCGTTGTAGGCGCTTTCGCCCTTGACGTCGGCGGGGGTCAGTTTGACGTTGAGAAGTTCGTAGATCTTCTGGCAGTGGGACAGCGAGATTTCATTGAAGCGCGTCCACAGGGCCATACAGTCGGCGTCGCCGGCCTGCAACTTGACCACCAGACCGCGAGCGCGCTCGGCGAACTCTTCGGACTCGTCGAAGCGTTGCTTGGCGGCACGGTAGAAGTTTTCCAGGTCCGACAGCTCGTCGCTGGTGGCCGGTTTTTCCTGGAGGTAAGCCAGCAGCATGCCGAACTGGGTGCCCCAGTCGCCCACGTGGTTCTGGCGAATCACGGTATCGCCCAGGAACTCCAGAACATTGGCCACGCCGTCGCCGATGATGGTCGAGCGCAAGTGGCCAACGTGCATTTCCTTGGCCAGGTTGGGGGCCGACAGGTCGACGACCACGCGCTGGGCGGCGCCGGCCTTGCGGATCGACAACTGCGGATCGGCCAGTGCGACATCCAGGCGCGAAGCCAGAGCCTGGGTGTTCTGGAAGAAGTTCAGAAAGCCCGGGCCTGCGATTTCGACTTTGCTGACCTGCTCGTCGGCAGGCAGGGCGGCGATCAGTTTTTCAGCCAGATCGCGGGGTTTCATGCCTGCCGGTTTGGCGAGCATCATCGCGATGTTGCTGGCGAAATCGCCGTGGGTCTTGTCTCGGGCGTTTTCCACCTGAATCGCCGGCGTCAGCCCTTCTGGCAAGACGCCCTCGGTGACGAGACGGGTCAGGGCTTGTTGAATCAGCTGGCGAATGGTGTCTTTCATGATGCTCTCTTCAACCGCAAGCGCGGTGGCGCCGGGATGCGCGGGTGGAAAAACTGGGCATTATCCGTTGCTGAAGCCACCTTGCCAACCTTTACCCTGCTTGCTGTGTGTGAGCAAAAAAGGGGGAAGCTCTCAATAGAGATCGACCGGGTCCACATCCAGCGACCAGCGCACCTGCCTGCCGCTGGGCATTTGCTCCAGTATCAGCAGCCAGGTGCTGAGCATGCGGTGCAGCGGTGCCCGGGCGTTGGCCTGGACCAGCAGTTGCGCCCGGTAGCGTCCGGCGCGTCGCTCCATGGGAGCGGGGACCGGGCCAAGTAGTTCAACGCCGCTCAGGTTCATTTGGGTCAGCAACTGCTCGGCTTCGGCGCAGGCCTGATCGAGAAACTCCTCTGCCTGCCCAGGCTTGTGGGCTTCGGCGCGCAGCAGGGCCAGATGCGAAAAGGGCGGCAGGCCGGCAGCGCGACGCTCGCTCAGGGCCTGTTCGGCAAAAGCGAAGTAGCCTTGCTCGGTCAACTGGATCAGCAGCGGATGATCGGCCAGATGGGTCTGGATAATCACTTTGCCCGGTTCTTCGGCGCGGCCTGCACGCCCGGCTACCTGCACGATCAGTTGCGCCATGCGTTCGCTGGCGCGGAAGTCGCCGGAAAACAGCCCGCCATCGGCGTCCAGAATCGAGACCAGCGTCACCCGGGGGAAGTGATGCCCTTTGGCGAGCATTTGTGTGCCCACCAGAATGCAGGGTTGTCCGCGTTGAATAGTGGCGAACAACTGATTCATCGCGTCCTTGCGCGACGTGCTGTCGCGGTCGACGCGCAGTACCGGGTAATCCGGGAACAGAATCGCCAGTCGCTCCTCGGCCCGTTCGGTGCCTGCGCCCACGGGCCTCAGGTCCACCTTGCCGCACGAAGGGCACTGACGCGGTACGCGCTCCACATGGCCGCAATGGTGGCAGCGCAATTCGCCGGAGCGCTGATGCACGGTCATGCGCGCATCGCAGCGCTGGCATCCCGACAACCAGCCGCAATCGTGGCACAGCAAAGTTGGGGCAAAGCCGCGACGGTTGAGGAAAACCAGCACTTGCTGGCCCGCTGCGAGGGTCTGGCCGATGGCTTGCTGCATCGGCCCGGAAATGCCGCTGTCCAGCGGTCGGCTTTTCACGTCCAGGCGCAGAAAGCGCGGCTGCTGCGCGCCGCCAGCCCGCTGATTCAGGCGCAGCAGGCCATAGCGACCGGTGTAGGCGTTGTGCAGGCTTTCCAGCGAAGGCGTGGCCGAGCCCAGCACAATCGGGATGTTTTCCTGGCGGGCCCGGACCAGTGCCAGATCGCGGGCGTGATAGCGCAGGCCTTCCTGCTGTTTATAAGAGCCGTCATGCTCTTCGTCGATGATGATCAGCCCCGGATTTTTCATCGGGGTGAACAGTGCCGAACGGGTTCCGATGATGATGTCGGCCTCGCCATCCCGTGCCGCCAGCCAGGCGTCCAGTCGTTCGCGATCATTGACGGCCGAGTGCAGCAGGGCGATCCGGGCGTTGAAGCGTTGCTCGAAGCGCGCCAGGGTCTGCGGCCCGAGATTGATTTCCGGGATCAGCACCAGCGCCTGCTTGCCGGCCTCCAGGGTTTCGCGAATCAACTGCAGATAGACTTCGGTCTTGCCGCTGCCGGTAACACCCGCCAGCAGGAAGGCATGAAAGCTGCCGAAACCGGCGCGGATCGCTTCGCTGGCAGCACGCTGTTCGCTGTTGAGCGGCAGTTCCGGTTGCGCCAGCCAGCGTTCATGGCGCGCAGCAGGGGCATGGCTGCGTATTTCGACTTCTACCAGCCCTTTGGCCAGCAGCAGGTTGAGGCTGTCTTTATTGAGCATCAGTTTGCTGAGCAACTGATGCGCCACGCCATGAGGGTGCTGGGCCAGCGTGGTCAGGGCTTCGCGCTGCTTGGGCGCGCGGGCGATGCGCGGGTCGTCGACACTTGCGCCAGGCGCAACGTGCCAGAAGCGTTCCTGGCGTGTTTCGGCCAGCTCGCCCTGACGCAACAGAACCGGTAGCGCCCAACTGAGGGTGTCGCCCAGGCTGTGCTGATAATACTGAGCCGTCCACAGGCACAGCTTGAACAGCGACGCAGGCATGGGCGTCTGACTGTCGAGCAGTGCGATGGCTGGCTTGAGTTTTTCGTCGGGGACTTCGCTGTGATCGACCACTTCCACCAGAATGCCGATCATTTCCCGCCGTCCGAATGGCACTCGCAAACGCATGCCGGGCTGCAAGGCGCTGCGCGAGACTCCGGCAGGCGCGCGGTAGTCGAACAGGCGGCGAAGCGGCGAGGGCAGGGCCAGGCGCAGGATGGCGTTTGGCAAGCGAGGCTTCCTGTGGTGGGCGAAAGATGGGCGATCTTAGCAGACGACCGGTTTAAAGGTTCGCTTGCGTCAGACGGATTGTCTGGTAATATCCGCGGCCTGATTGCGTGCGGTATTCAACAATAGTGTTGGGTGGCGGCTCGCTAGACCGAGGAAGTACCCCATGAAAGCAGATATCCATCCAGTTTACGAAGCCATTGACGCTACCTGCAGCTGCGGCAATGTCATCAAGACCCGTTCGACTCTCGCCCAGCCTCTGAGCCTGGACGTTTGCAACGAGTGCCACCCGTTCTACACCGGTAAGCAGAAGACTCTGGACGTTGGCGGCCGCGTCGACAAGTTCAAGTCGCGTTTCGGTGCGTTCGGCGCAACCAAATCCAAGTAATGCTGGCCGCTCTGGGCTGGCTTTTGCGCTACTCCAGGCAGCTTGAAAAGGCACCCCTCGTGGGTGCCTTTTTTATGGCCGCGATCTGGGCCTCCGGTGCCCAGGCTTTCTGTCCTGCGCCTCAAGGGCTTCCCGTCGCTCAGGTGCAACGGGTGGTGGATGGCGACACCTTGCGTCTTGCCGACGGACGCAATGTGCGGATGATCGGCCTCAATACCCCCGAAACCGGCAAGAACGGCCAGTCCGCCGAGCCTTTTGCCGTGGCTGCCCAGCGTCGCCTGCAGGCTCTGGTGGATGAAAGTGGTGGCCAGGTCAGCCTGCGGGTCGGTGAGCAGGCAAAGGACCATTACGGTCGTACGCTGGCCAATGTCTATGGCCGCAACGGCGTCAATCTTGAAGCGCAGATGCTGAGCGAAGGTCTGGGTTATCTGGTGGCGGTTGCGCCCAACGTGGCGCTGGTCGACTGCCAGAAGAGCGCCGAACTCAAGGCGCGTCAGGCCGGATTGGGTGTGTGGCGCAATTCGCAGGTCCAGTCCGCCGGGCAGATCGACAAAGGCGGCTTTGCCCTGGTTTCCGGTCAGGTTCTGGATGTGCAGCGCAACCGCGGTGGCATCTGGATCGAACTGTCCGACTCGATGGTATTGCGCATCGCTCCCGAGCAGATCTCTCTGTTCGATACCGGCCTGCTTGATCGCCTGAAAGGCAAGCAGATAGAGGCGCGCGGCTGGGTGGTGGACCGTTCCCGGCGCGGTGGTCTAGAGTCAGGGCAGGCACGCTGGATGATGCCGATTACCCATCCGGCCATGCTGAACCTGTCGAGTCGCTAGTATTCATTGCCGAATCCGGCTTTTTACTGATGAATGGTCCGCAGTATTCTATTCCGGTCCTCTAAGCGTAAAGTCTATATCTGCGCCTATTGACAGCAGTGACTGGTCAGTCTTGTTAGGACTATGCATCTTGCGTATCCTCGGCGGTCCGTCTGTCCCACAGTAAAAAAGCGGAATCCCTAAATGTCAGATTTGAAAACTGCCGCGCTCGAATACCACGCCAATCCACGTCCTGGTAAATTGAGTGTCGAACTCACCAAGCCGACCGCAACTGCTCGTGACCTGTCCCTGGCCTACAGCCCTGGCGTTGCTGAACCTGTGCGTGAAATTGCCCGTGACCCTGAACTTGCCTACAAGTACACCGGCAAAGGCAACCTGGTAGCAGTTATTTCCGACGGCACCGCGATCCTCGGCCTCGGCGATCTGGGTCCATTGGCTTCCAAGCCGGTCATGGAAGGTAAAGGGGTTCTGTTCAAGCGTTTCGCCGGTATCGACGTTTTCGATATCGAAGTCGACTCCGAAAGCCCGCAAGCTTTCATCGATACCGTAAAGCGCATTTCCATCACTTTCGGTGGCATCAACCTGGAAGACATCAAGGCACCTGAATGCTTTGAAATCGAAAAGGCCCTGATCGAACAGTGCGACATCCCGGTTTTCCATGATGACCAGCACGGCACCGCTATCGTGACTGCCGCCGGCATGATCAACGCCCTGGAAATCGTCGGCAAGACCCTCGACACCGCCAAGATCGTCTGCCTGGGCGCTGGCGCTGCGGCCATCTCCTGCATGAAGCTGCTGGTGAGCATGGGCGCGAAGATCGAGAACATCTTCATGGTCGACCGTACTGGCGTGGTTCACTCCGGCCGTACCGATCTGAACCAGTACAAGGCTGTGTTCGCCCACGCGACCGAAAAACGCACCCTGAGCGAAGCTCTGGACGGCGCTGACGTCTTCGTCGGTCTGTCCGGTCCTAACCTGCTGAGCGCTGAAAACCTGAAGCTGATGGCCAAGGACCCGATCGTGTTCGCCTGCTCGAACCCCGATCCGGAAATCTCCCCTGAGCTGGCTCACGCGACCCGTGACGACGTGATCATGGCGACCGGTCGTTCCGACTACCCGAACCAGGTCAACAACGTTCTGGGCTTCCCGTTCATCTTCCGCGGTGCTCTGGACGTTCGTGCCAAGCGCATCAACGAAGAAATGAAAATCGCTGCTGCCAACGCCCTGCGCGAACTTGCCAAGCTGCCTGTACCTCAGGAAGTCAGCGACGCCTACGGCGGCATCAAGCTGGAATTCGGTCGTGAGTACATCATCCCGAAACCAATGGACGCTCGCCTGCTGGGCCTGATCTCCGATGCAGTAGCCAAGGCTGCCATCGAGAGCGGCGTTGCTACCCAGCCGTATCCGAAGCACTACCCGCTGACCAGCGTGGATGATGTGTTCAAGGGTTGATTTTAGCCTCACAAAAAAACCGGCCTTCTGGCCGGTTTTTTTATGGGGAGCTGCAAGTTACAAGCTTCAAGCGGCAAGCTTCAAGCAAGAGCACTGCGCACCTCTCTTGCAGCTTAAAGCTTGCCGCTTGCCGCTGAGGGGGTCTTACCCCCTCTCCCACAACGCATAATGAACCTGTCCGGCCTTTTTCTCGCGGTGCAATCTCCAGTTGCCCGGCAGGCCGGTGGTGGAGGGTGCGTTTTCGCTTTCGGTGTAGATCCAGGCGTTTTCTGCCAGCCAGCCGCGGGACTCAAGCAGGGCACAGGACGAGGCCAGCAGGCCCTGGTGGAAGGGCGGGTCGAGGAAGACGACGTCGAACGGCGTTGCCGCAGCAGTTTCCAGATGGCGCAGGGCGTCGGCCTGGGCGATCTGGCCTGTCGTGCAGTTCAGCAGGTTCAGGTTCTGGCGCAGGCTGGCGATGGCGGCAGCGTTGCTGTCCAGCGCCAGGCCCATGCTGGCGCCACGCGACAGGGCTTCGAAGTACAGCGCGCCGCTGCCGGTGAAGACATCCAGCACCTTGGCACCCGCGATATAGGGTGCCAGCCAGTTGAACAGGGTTTCGCGCACGCGATCGGGGGTCGGGCGCAAGCCTGGGGCGTCGGGGAAGGTCAGGCGGCGGCTGCCCCATTCTCCCCCGATGATACGAAGTTGGCCCAGGCCGTTATGGGTCTTCGGACGTGGATTGGCCATCAGTGCTCCGGAACCCCAGCAGGTCGTTGAACGGGTTTGTCGGTGGGCGGCGGCAACGGCTTTTGCGGCACTGTCGGGCCAACCGTGACGATTACCATCTTGTCGGCGCTCAGGTGTTTGTTCATGGCGGTCTTGACCTGCTCGACCGTCACGCTCTGGGCCTGAGTCATGTAGTCCTCGAGAAAGGTCAGCGGCAGGTCATAGAAGCCGATGGAGCCCAACTGGCCGACAATCGCGGAGTTGTTGGCAGCGCTCAACGGGAAGCTGCCGGTCAGCTCGCGTTTGACGTCGTCGAGTTCTTTCTGGGTCGGACCATTGGCGAGGAAGTCACGCACGATGTCCTGCACCAGTTTCAGGGTGTTCTCGCTCATGTCGGCGCGGGTTTGCAGGCCGATGGTGAAAGGACCCAGCGCCTGCATTGGAGAGAACCCGGACGAAACACCGTAGGTCAGGCCACGCTTTTCGCGGACCTCAGTCATCAGGCGACTGCCGAAACCGCCGCCACCCAGGATCGAGTTGCCGATGCTCAGCGCCGCGTAGTCCGGGTCGTTACGGTCGATGCCGATCTGCGCCAGCATCAGGTGCGTCTGGTTGGACGGAAACTCGATATGCGTGCTGCCAGGCTTGGGGTCGACCGCCTTGGCGATCTTCGGCAGTGCCGGGCCTTTGGGCAGTGATGCCGAGACCTGTGCGGCGATGGCTTGCGCTTCGTCACGTGTCAGGTCGCCGACCAGCGCGATTACCGCATTGCCAGCCGCATAGCCCTTGGCGTGAAAGGCCTTGAGCTGAGCGAGGGTGATGGCGTTGATGCTTTTGGCATCGCCGTCGCTTGGGTGGGCGTAAGGATGGTCGCCGTACAGTTTCTTGAACAGTTCCTGACTGGCGATGGCGCCCGGGTTCTGCTTCTTCTGCTCGAAACTGGAGAGCAACTGGTTCTTGATGCGGGCCAGCGAGTCGGCAGGGAAGGTGGGTTTGCCGACGACTTCGCCAAACAGCTTCAGGGCCGGCTCGCGTTTGTCCGTAGCGCTCAAGCTGCGCAGCGAGGCCACGGCCATGTCACGGTAGGAGCCGTTGCCGAAATCGGCACCCAGGCCTTCGAAGCCCTGGGCGATGGCGCTGACATCCTTGCCCTTGACGCCTTCATTGAGCATGGCGTTGGTCAGCAGTGCGATGCCGGGCGATGCCTTGTCCTGGCTGCTGCCTGCCGCGAAGATCAGGCGCAGGTCGAACATCGGCAGCTCGCGGGACTCGACGAACAGCACCTTGGCGCCTTCGGCGGTATTCCAGGTCTGGATGTTCAGCGTGCGGCGGGCCGGGGCTTTGCCGTCCAGTTCCTTGAGGGTCTGCAACTGACTGCCCAGTTGCGCGGGGGCCGGGGAGGCATCGCTGCCTGCTGCGTTGTCTGCCAGAACCGGCTGGGCAGCGAATGCGCCGAGCGAAACGCTCAGGGCCAGACCCAGCAAGGCGTGACGGGGATTGCGCTTGATCATTTGGCTTTCTCCTCAGGCAGAGCGTGTGCAACGCTGAGGCGTTCACGGGTGAAATAGGTGTTGGCGGCTTTCTGAATATCTTCAGGGGTCACGCTTTGCAGGGCGGCCAGTTCTTCGTCGATCAGCTTCCAGGAAAGGCCGACGGTTTCCAGTTGGCCGATGGTGGTGGCCTGGCTGGTGATCGAATCGCGCTCGTAGACCACGCCGGCAATGACCTGGGCACGTACGCGCTCCAGCTCTTCTGCCGAAGGTGCCTTGGTTTTCAGGTCATTGAGCAGGCGCCAGATACCGGCCTCGACATCGGCCAGGGTCTTTTTCTTCTGCACGTTGGGAGTTGCGCTGATCATGAACAGGCTGTCGCCGCGGACGAAAGCGTTGTACATGGACGATGCGTTGGAAACCAGCTCTTCGCCACGCTCCAGACGGGTCGGGATGCGCGCGCTGTAGCCGCCGTCGAGCAGGGCCGAGATCAGGCGCAGGGCATTGATCGAACGCTGGTCTTCAGCAGTGCTCAGGCTCGGCACGTTGAAACCGAAAATCAGGCTCGGTTGCTGAGTCTTGACGTGCATGCTGATGCGACGCTCGCCTGGCTCTGCCAGTTCCAGCGGTTTTTTCGCAGGCGGTACATCGCGGCGCGGGATCGAGCCGAAAAAGCGCTCGGCCAGGGCTTTGACTTCGTCGGGCTGCACATCGCCGACCACCACCAGTGTGGCGTTGTTCGGGGTGTACCAGGATTGGTACCAGTGGCGCAGATCTTCGATCTGCATGCGGTCCAGGTCTTTCATCCAGCCGATGGTCGGCGTGTGATAGCCGCTGGCAGGGTAGGCCATCGCCTTGAAGCGCTCGAACACCTTGCTCATGGGCTTGTCATCGGTGCGCAGGCGGCGCTCTTCCTTGATGACTTCGATTTCGCGGCTGAACTCGTCGGCGGGCAGCTTCAGGGTGGCCATGCGATCGGCCTCCAGCTCCAGGGCCACGCTCAGGCGGTCACGGGCCAGGACCTGATAGTAGGCGGTGTAGTCGTCGCTGGTGAAGGCGTTCTCTTCGGCGCCCAGATCCCGCAGGATCAATGAAGACTCGCCGGGGCCTGTCTTGCTGCTGCCTTTGAACATCATGTGCTCAAGCGCGTGGGACAGACCGGTCTGGCCAGGCGTCTCGTAGCTGGAGCCGACCTTGTACCAGATCTGGGAAACGACTACCGGTGCGCGGTGGTCTTCACGGACGATGACTTTCAGGCCATTGTCCAGAGTGAACTCATGAGTAGGCTGTGGATCGGCGGCCAATGCTGTCAGGGGCAGACAAATTGTGCTGAGCAGCAGGCCAGCGGCGCGGCGGGCTAAAGCATTCATTCGTAATTTGAACCTGTAGGACTGCCCGCTTGAACTTAGCGTCGGCGGGCGCGGGGGTGTTAGGATACTGATCCGTCTGCGACAGAAACAGCCTTCATTAGCCAAGTGCGAGTGAAACCTGTTCAAATCGCACTTAAACATCAGGCCTATTTAACGACGGCCCGATGAACAAGCAGCCCTAAAAGCAGTCTTGGTTACATGTCAGAATTTTCCGAAACGCCATATGGCGTTTCGCTACCTTGAGATAGCCGTCCTCCATGTTTGGTTCCAACGACGACAAGAAGACCCCAGCCGCGGCTGGAGAAAAGAAAGGCCTGTTCGGATGGCTGCGCAAAAAGCCGCAGGAAGCCGTAGAACCTGCGCCAGAGTTATCCACAGCCCAGTCCGAGCCGGTTCCCGAAGCGCAGCCGCCTGCCGAGCCGCCGCGTGCCACAGAACCTTCGCACGCAACCACCGCGCCTGAGCCTCATGGACATGTGCAGCCGGGAGAACCGGCCCCGCAGCCCTGGCTGACCTTGCCGGTGGCCGAAGAGCCGGTAGCCTTCACCGATGAGCGTGAGGCTCATGTCACGCCGCCGATTGCGCAGCCGGTGCATGCGGCTCCCGAACCTGTGATCGAGCCTGCTCCGCAGCCGGAAGCTGCGCCTGCCGTTGTGCCGGAGCCTGAGCCCGTTGCGGTTGTACCGCCGGTTGCCGCTCCTGTCGTCGAGCAGCCGGTTGTTGCCGTTGCTGTACCGGTTGTCGAGCCTGTTGCTGAGCCGGTTGCCGAAACAGCGCCAGTTGCCGCCGCGCCGGCAGCGGCAGAAGCTCCCAAGGTGGGCTTCTTCGCCCGTCTCAAGCAGGGCCTGTCGAAAACCAGCGCCAGCATTGGCGAGGGTATGGCCAGCCTGTTTCTGGGCAAGAAGGCCATCGACGATGACCTGCTGGAAGAAATCGAAACCCGTCTGCTGACCGCCGACGTGGGTGTCGAAGCCACCTCCGTGATCATCCAGAGCCTGACCCAGAAGGTTGCGCGCAAGCAACTGACTGACGCCCAGGCGCTGTACACCTCGCTGCAAGGCGAGCTGGCGGCGATGCTCAAGCCTGTGGAACAGCCTCTGGTCATCAAGGCCGAACACAAGCCGTTCGTGATTCTGGTGGTTGGCGTCAATGGCGCGGGCAAGACCACGACCATCGGCAAGCTGGCCAAGAAGCTGCAACTCGAAGGCAAGAAAGTCATGCTGGCGGCAGGCGACACCTTCCGTGCTGCAGCCGTCGAGCAATTGCAGGTCTGGGGCGAGCGTAACCACATACCGGTCATCGCCCAGCACACCGGTGCCGACTCGGCCTCGGTGATCTTCGATGCCGTGCAGGCCGCCAAGGCCCGTGGCATCGATGTGCTGATTGCCGATACGGCAGGTCGTCTGCACACCAAGGACAACCTGATGGAAGAGCTGAAAAAGGTTCGTCGGGTGATCGGCAAGCTGGATACCGAAGCACCTCACGAAGTCCTGCTGGTGCTGGATGCCGGTACCGGTCAGAACGCGATCAATCAGGCCAAGCAATTCAACCAGACAGTCTCCCTGACCGGTCTGGCTCTTACTAAACTCGATGGCACGGCAAAGGGCGGTGTGATCTTCGCCCTGGCCAAGCAGTTCGGCCTGCCGATCCGTTATATCGGTGTGGGTGAAGGTATCGACGATCTGCGCACCTTCGAGGCCGAACCCTTTGTTCAGGCTCTGTTTGCGGAGCGGGAGCGTACATGATTCGTTTCGAGCAGGTCGGTAAGCGTTATCCGAATGGACATGTCGGATTGCATGAACTGAGCTTTCGAGTACGTCGCGGTGAGTTCCTGTTCGTTACCGGCCATTCCGGCGCCGGTAAAAGCACCTTGCTGCGCCTGTTGCTGGCCATGGAGCGCCCGACAACTGGCAAATTGATGTTGGCCGGTCAGGATCTAGGGCAGATCAGCAATGCCCAGATCCCGTTCCTGCGGCGTCAGATCGGTGTGGTATTCCAGAATCACCAGTTGCTGTTCGACCGTACCGTGTTCAACAACGTCGCGCTGCCCTTGCAGATTCTGGGTCTGTCCAAGGTCGATATCGCCAAGCGTGTGGATTCGGCGCTGGAGCGTGTGGCGTTGTCCGACAAGGCCGAGCTGTATCCCGGTGACCTGTCCACCGGCCAGCAACAGCGCGTCGGTATTGCCCGTGCCATCGTCCATCGCCCGGCCTTGCTGCTGGCCGATGAGCCCACCGGTAACCTCGATCCACGATTGGCTGCGGAAATCATGGGTGTGTTTGAAGATATCAACCGGTTGGGGACCAGTGTGCTGATCGCCAGTCACGACCTGGCGCTGATCGCACGTATGCGTCATCGCATGCTGACCCTGCAGCGCGGTCGTCTGATCGGTGACGGGGAGGCCGGAGCATGAGTGCCACTCGCAGCCCCAAGGTTTCGGATCGCGTCGCGCCAAAGGCGGCAGATCCTGCACCGCAGAAACAGAAGAAACGCCAGGACCACGATGATGACGGTCCGGATTTCAATACTCTGCTGGCGGCCTGGCTGGAAAGCCATCGCTCCAGCCTGCTCGACAGCCTGCGCCGTCTGGGCAAGCAGCCGATCGGCAGTTTCTTTACCTGTCTGGTGATGGCGATTGCCCTGAGCCTGCCCATGGGCCTGTCATTGCTGTTGAGTAATGTCGAACGTCTGGGCGGCTCCTGGCAGCGTGCGGCGCAGATCTCGATCTACATGCACCTGAACGCCAATGCGGCGGATGGTGCCCGTTTGCGTGATGAAATCAAGACCATGCCCGGTGTTGCCGAGGCCGAGTACATCAGCAGCGAGCAGGCTCTGGGCGAGTTCCAGCAGCAGTCCGGCCTGGGTGAAGCGCTCAAGGAATTGCCACAGAACCCGTTGCCGGGTGTGGTGCTGGTCACGCCGACTGAAGTCGACAAGCCAGCCCTTGAAGCCTTGCGTGCCCGACTGGCCGAGTTGCCCAAGGTGGAGCAGGCTCAGCTCGATCTGGTCTGGGTCGAGCGTCTTGCGGCGATTCTCAAGCTGGGCGACCGTTTCGTCTTCGGCTTGACGGTCTTGCTGGTTTCCGCTTTGCTGCTGGTTATCGGTAATACCATCCGCCTGCATATCGAGAACCGTCGTACCGAGATCGAGGTCATCAAGCTGGTGGGCGGTACAGACAGCTATGTGCGCCGACCTTTCCTTTATATGGGCGCGTTGTACGGTTTCGGGGCGGGTTTCCTGTCCTGGGGAGTACTGGCGTTTGGCCTGGACTGGTTGAATGATTCGGTCGTCGGATTGGCCGGTCTGTATGGAAGCGACTTCGCGCTGGCGGGTGTTCCTCTGGCCGACGGTCTGTCGCTCTTGCTTGGAGCGGTCCTGTTAGGGTATATCGGTGCTTGGATTGCGGTCGCCCGCCATTTGCGAGAGCTGGCGCCACGTTAAAGTGAATTTTGTTTAACCCATTGACTTTTCAGCAGAGGGAACTTGTCTAGCGGTTCCCGGTCAATCTTCGCAGTGCTGAACTGCACGAGTCATGAGTTGGAGGTTTTGTAGGTATGACCACTTCTTTGCAACCTGCATATGCATTAGTCCCGGGTGCGAACCTGGAGGCTTACGTGCACACGGTGAACAGCATTCCTCTGCTGACGCCTGAGCAGGAGCGTGAACTGGCTGAGAGTCTCTACTATGACCAGGATCTGGATGCGGCTCGTCAGATGGTCCTCGCCCACCTGCGTTTTGTCGTACATATCGCACGCAGTTACTCGGGTTACGGTCTGGCACAGTCCGACCTGATCCAGGAAGGCAACGTTGGCCTGATGAAGGCCGTCAAGCGCTTCAATCCCGAGATGGGCGTGCGTCTGGTGTCGTTTGCCGTGCACTGGATCAAGGCGGAAATCCACGAATTCATCCTGCGCAACTGGCGTATCGTCAAGGTCGCCACGACCAAGGCGCAGCGCAAGCTGTTCTTCAACCTGCGCAGCCAGAAGAAGCGTCTGGCCTGGCTGAACAACGATGAAGTGCATCGTGTGGCCGAAAGCCTTGGCGTCGAGCCGCGTGAAGTGCGCGAGATGGAAAGCCGTCTGACCGGTCAGGACATGGCCTTTGACCCGGCCTCGGAAGCCGATGACGACAGCGCGTTCCAGTCGCCGGCCAACTACCTGGAAGACCACCGCTACGATCCTGCGCGTCAGTTGGAAGATTCCGACTGGAGCGACAACTCCACGGCCAATCTGCATCAGGCTCTGGATGTGCTGGACGAGCGCAGCCGTGACATCCTCTATCAGCGCTGGCTGGCAGAAGAGAAGGCCACGCTGCACGACCTGGCGCAGAAGTACAACGTCTCCGCCGAGCGGATTCGCCAGCTCGAGAAGAGTGCGATGAACAAGCTCAAGAGCTCGATAGCTGCCTGACAAAAAACGCCCTGATGACCTCAGGGCGTTTTTGTTTGTGTGTGAGAATGTGTAGGAGCGGATTTATCCGCGAACCTTTTCGCGAATGAATTGGCTCTGTCCTCGTTAAGTGTTGCAAGTCAGCCAGAGGACCGTGGGAGGCAGCTTGCTGGCGACTGGGGCCCTGTCGCCAGCAAGCTGCCTCCCACAGTTTTCCTGTGCTGTGCCAGATACACCACAACACTTAATGCAGACAAAGCCAATGAATTCTCTCCCTCCGAGGCAGCTACAGCTTCCGGCTATTGTTCAACTCCGCCAGATAGCCATCCCCGCCCAACTGACGCATCTGCTGACGAATCCAGCCTGCACGGCGTGAAACATAGCTGCTGGGATGGCTGGCGCTCCATTGGCGCGGGTTGGGCAGTACGGCGGCCAGATAGCTGGCCTGTTGCATCGACAGTGCGCTGGCGTTGATACCGAAGTGATGCTGTGCCGCGGCCTGTGCGCCGAATACGCCTTCATCCCACTCGACGCTGTTGAGGTACACCTCAAGAATGCGCTCCTTGGACCACAGCAGTTCGATCAGAACGGTGAACCAGGCTTCCAGCGCCTTGCGCGGATAGCTGCGGCCCGACCACAGAAACAGGTTTTTCGAAACCTGCTGGCTCAGGGTGCTGGCCCCGCGAATCGAGCCTCCACGCTCGTTGTGCAGAATCGCCGCCTGAATGGCATTGATATCAAAACCCCAGTGCTCGGCGAACTTCTGATCCTCGCCGGCGATGACCGCGATTTTCAGGTTGTCGGAAATCCTGCTCCACGGCTGCCAGGTGCGCTGCAGATCAATAGGCTCGCCATCGACCCATGATTCAATCTTGCGCTCGATCATCAGTGCTGTGCCCGGTGGCGGAACCCAGCGCAGGACAAGAACCAGAACGAAACTGCCTACTGCGAACCACAGCAGGATTTTGGCGACACGATGCAAGAGAAAACGCAGCATAGAGATGGCTTGGCCGAACCCGTTGAGCGGGCCATTATACAGACCGTGCGCCATTGGACGATTTTTGACTGGAGATCCTTGATGCTTCGTAGCTTCCTGATGCTTGCTGCCTTTTTCGGTTTTACCGGTGTGGCCCTCGGTGCATTCGCTGCCCACGGCCTCAAGGGTCGCCTGAGCCCCGAGTATCTGGCGATTTTTCATACCGGTGTGCTTTACCAACTGGTGCATGCACTGGCCTTGCTGGGCGTGGCGGTACTCGCTGCCCAGATTCCCGGTCGACTGGTCACCTGGGCCGGTTTTTCCTTTGCCATTGGCATCGTGCTGTTTTCCGGCAGCCTCTATGCACTGACCCTCAGCGGTATCGGCAAGCTGGGGATCGTGACGCCCTTCGGTGGTCTGGCTTTCCTGATCGGCTGGCTGACTCTGGGTGTTGCGGCCTGGCGTCTGGGTGGCGTATCCCAGTGAGCGCCAGTCGCGCTTGAGACGAATGGCTCGGCTATGCCTTGGTCATACCGTCTGATCGGGCTAGAATGCTGGCCCCTAAAATGATGGCTGCTATCGCGCATGCACATTCAGTTGAACGGTGAATCCTTTGAATTGCCCGATGGTGAAACCGTCGCGGCGTTGTTGGCTCGTCTGGATCTTGCCGGGCGCCGGGTGGCCGTCGAGCTGAACCTGGATATCGTGCCCCGCAGCCAGCATGAATCCACCGTCCTTCGCGAAGGCGATCAGGTCGAAGTGGTCCATGCCATCGGCGGCGGCTAGCCCCGGTACAGCAATGACCCCCTTGTGCTAGTTGAGAGGATTTCCGATGAGCAATGTTCGCAGCGACAAGCCATTCATCCTGGCCGGTCGGACCTTTGAGTCGCGTCTGCTGGTAGGCACCGGCAAATACGCGGATATGGAGCAGACCCGTCTGGCTATCGAAGCCTCGGGTGCAGAAATCGTGACGGTGGCCGTTCGGCGCACGAACCTGGGCCAGAACCCGGGCGAGCCGAACCTGCTGGACGTGCTGCCGCCGGACCGCTACACCATTCTGCCCAACACGGCGGGCTGCTTCGATGCTGTCGAAGCGGTGCGTACCTGCCGTCTGGCCCGCGAACTGCTCGACGGGCGCAATCTGGTGAAGCTCGAAGTGCTGGCCGACCAGAAAACCCTGTTCCCCAACGTGATCGAAACCCTCAAGGCTGCCGAAGTGCTGGTCAAGGACGGTTTCGACGTGATGGTCTACACCAGCGACGATCCGATCATCGCCCGTCAACTGGCGGAGATCGGCTGTATCGCGATCATGCCGCTGGCCGGCCTGATCGGTAGCGGCCTGGGGATCTGCAACCCGTACAACCTGCAGATCATCCTGGAAGAAACCAGGGTGCCTGTGCTGGTGGATGCCGGTGTCGGTACCGCTTCCGACGCAACCATCGCCATGGAGCTGGGTTGCGAAGCCGTGCTGATGAACTCGGCCATTGCCCACGCCCAGCAGCCGGTCATGATGGCCGAGGCCATGAAGCACGCTGTAATTGCCGGCCGTCTGGCGTACCTCGCCGGGCGCATGCCAAGAAAACTCTATGCCAGCGCATCCTCGCCGCTGGATGGCCTGATCAAGTAAGAGCCCGTTGATGACTGATTCGCACGTTCCACACCCAGAGTCGCCTGCTACCGAAGAAGGCGAAGAGCGCCATCACCGCCGCATCAAGAGCTTTGTGATGCGCGCCGGTCGCATGACCGAAGGCCAGCAGCGCGGCCTGGATCAGGGGTTGCCGAAGTTCGGCTTGCAGTTGACTGACGCGCCGGTCGATTTCGATCAGGTGTTCGGTCGCTCGGCACCGCGCACTCTGGAAATCGGCTTCGGTATGGGCCACTCGCTGCTGGAAATGGCGGCGGCTGCACCGGAGCACGACTTCATCGGTGTCGAAGTGCATTCGCCGGGTGTGGGGGCGTTGCTCAATGGCGCGCTGACTCAGGGCCTGACCAACGTGCGCGTCTACGACTGCGATGCCATCGAAGTCCTGAACCGCTGCATCGCCGACAACAGCCTCGACCGCCTGATGCTGTTCTTCCCCGATCCATGGCACAAGAGTCGTCATCACAAGCGCCGCATCGTGCAGCCTGAGTTCGCGGCGCTGGTGCGCAGCAAGCTCAAGGTCGGCGGTGTATTCCACATGGCCACCGACTGGGGCCCTTACGCCGAATACATGCTGGAAGTGATGAGCGCAGCACCTGGCTATCGCAATCAGGCAGAAGACGGCCAGTATGTTCCCCGTCCTGCCGAGCGCCCGATCACCAAGTTCGAGCGCCGTGGCGAGCGGTTGGGGCATGGCGTCTGGGACCTGAAGTTCGAGAAGCTGGCTTAAGCCTGTTCGCGAATGAATTCGCTCCCACAGACGTCATGGGAGCGGATTTATCCGCGAAAGCTATTTTCGGTCTGCAATAACGCCAATCAACACCAGCACCACCAGCAGAACCGGAGCCAGGCTGTAATTGTTGAACTGGCTCAGGCCGCGCACCACCCAGGGCGTGGCATAGATCAGCGCCAGGCCACTGCCGATGGTGCACAGCAGCGCCAGAAGCGGGATGCGCAAGGCACCTGTCATGCTGCTGATGCGCTGTTCGATCCACACCTTGAAGTCCGAGCCGAACAGCACCAGCAGACAGCCTACCAGCGCCAGTGCAATGTCCGAAAGATTGCTGCGACTCCATCGCGAGACGGTGGCGAGCAGATCGAGTATGAGATCCATGCAGGGTCCTTAGATCAGAAAGTATTGCAGCAAGTCATTGAGAAAAAGCTGGCCTTGCGGGGTGGCAACCAGGCGTGTCGGGTCGGCCTGCAGCAGACCGCGTCGCTCGGCTTGCTGGCGGGCGCTGGCCAGTGAATCGACGCTTAGACCTGTTCTTTCGCGAAATAATGCAGCGTCCACGCCATTTGTGAGACGCAGTGCATTCATGAGGAATTCGAAAGGCAATTCCTCGACACTCAGCAGCTTTGAACCGGCCTGGAACGGCTTTTCCGGATTGAGGTAATCCTTGGGCAGACGCGTCTTCCAGGTGCGGACAATCCGGCCGCCCGGCTGGCTGAGCTTGCCATGGGCTCCCGCACCGATACCGATGAAGTCGCCGAAGCTCCAGTAATTGAGGTTATGCCGCGCGGCCTTGCCGGGCTGGGCGTAGGCCGAGACTTCGTATTGCGCATAACCGCTGTCTGCCAGCAGTTGCTGGCCGGTTTCCTGAATATCCCAGAGGATGTCGTCTTCGGGCAGGACCGGTGGCTGGTTCCAGAATACGGTGTTGGGCTCCAGCGTCAGCTGATACCAGGACAGGTGCGTCGGTGCCAGAGCAATGGCCTGGCGCAGGTCGTTCAGGGCTTCGTCCTGGGACTGATCCGGCAGGCCGTGCATCAGATCAAGGTTGAAGTTGTCGAAGCCGGCCATGCGCGCCATGTCGGCGGCGCGAATCGCTTCGTTACCGTTGTGAATCCGTCCCAGCGCCTTGAGTTTGGCTTCCTGAAAGCTCTGGATACCGATGGACAGCCGGTTGATGCCCAGCCCGCGATAGGCGCTGAACTTGACCTGCTCGAACGTACCGGGGTTGGCTTCGAGGGTGATTTCGATGTCGCTGGCAAAGCGGATGCGCTGTTCTACACCGGCCAGCAGACGGCCAAGGGCTTCGGCGCTGAACAGGCTGGGTGTGCCGCCGCCAAAGAAGATCGAGCGCAATTCCCGGCCATGGACGTGCGGCAGGTCCTGATCCAGGTCCGCCAGCAGCGCATCGACGTACTCCTGCTCCGGCAGCACGGGGCTTGCGGTGTGGGAGTTGAAGTCGCAGTACGGGCATTTGCGCACGCACCACGGGATATGGATATACAGCGACAGCGGTGGCAGTTGCGCCAGGGCAGCCCTTGGGCTTTCCGAGGAGAAACCCGTCTCACCCGGAAACAGCGGCTGCGCAGGTGGATCGTGGATCATTGCAGGCCCAGGCGTTGACGCAGTATGGCCATGGCGCGAGCGCGATGGCTGAGCTGGTTTTTCTCGGTCGGGCTCAGCTCGGCACTGGAGCAGTTGCGCTCAGGCACCCAGAACAGAGGGTCGTAACCGAAACCATGTTCGCCGCTGGCCGCATGCAGGATGCGCCCGTGCCACAGGCCTTCGCAAAGGATCGGCAAGGGATCGTCGGCATGGCGAACCAGCGCCAGCACGCAGACGAACTGAGCGCCGCGCTGCTCGTCGGGCACGTCTTTCAGGACCTCCAGCAGCTTGGCGTTATTGGCCGCGTCACCCTTGCCGTCGGCGTAGCGGGCCGAATAGATGCCCGGTGCTCCGCCGAGAAAGTCCACTGCCAGCCCCGAGTCGTCGGCCAGTGCGGGCAGGCCGGAAAGGCGCGAGGCATTGCGCGCCTTGAGAATGGCATTCTCGACGAAGGACAGGCCGGTTTCTTCCGGCTCGACATGGCTGAACTCGCCCACGGAGCGCAATTGCACGCTGTCGCCCAGCATGGCCTGGAGTTCTTTGAGTTTGCCGCCGTTGTGGCTGGCCAATACAAGTTGCGTGAGGTTCATCATTGGCCCGGGAAAAGTTCCTGGTTGAAACTGAAGCGATGGGTATCGCTGCCAGTCTTGACGTGAATGTCGAAGGTCCGGTTTTCCTGCTGTGGCACAGGGTATTGCGCGATGTAGTAGACCGCGCCGGGTTCGGTGATCTGCTTGAAGCTCAAGGGGATCGAGGCGCTGGTCAGGTCTTTGACCGTACCGCTGACCTGCGCCGCCTGTGGCTTGCCATCCTTGATCACGGAAATATTGATCACACCCTGGTTCTTGCTGCGGATCAGCTCGACGCCTTTGGCGATTTCCGGCTGCAGGAAGGTCGAGTTGAAGGTGGAGTAGTGAACGGTTATGTCACCGAACCTTTCCTGTCGCTCGCCCTTGATGGCATCGGCTGCCATTGCGGGCAGGCCCAGACAGGCAGTCAGCAGGAAAATGGCCAGGCGACTCATGTTCGTTTTCCTCCACAAGCTGTGAATCAGACAGCGACCTGATGTTCCGGCAGGCCGGGGCTGCTGACCCGGTAAATGCCGATTTCACCCAACAGATTAGGCCATAGCTTGCTGGCCCACCCATGGCGGTGCTGTTGATCGACGGCAAGCCTGTCGATCACCCGTGCCTCGCGTTCGCGGCACAGCTCTTCAAAGTCTTCAAAGGTGCAGAAGTGAATGTTCGGCGTGTTGTACCAGGTGTACGGCAGGAACTCGGACACCGGCATGCGGCCCTTGCTCGCCAGATACCAGCGGCAGCGCCAGTGGCCGAAGTTCGGGAAGGTGATGATGCACTGACGGCCGACACGCAGCATCTCGTCGAGGATGCGGTCCGGGTAGTGTACGGCTTGCAGCGCCTGGGTCATGACCACGATATCGAAGCTGTTGCTGGCAAAGTTGCCCAGGCCCTTGTCCAGGTCCTGCTCGATCACGTTGATGCCCTTGGCCACGCACTCGGCGATGTTGTCCGGGTCGTTTTCCAGGCCGTAGCCGGTGACTTGCTTGTTGTCGCGCAGCCAGGTCAGCAATTCGCCGTCGCCACAACCCAGGTCGAGCACGCGGCTGCCGGCGGGGATCCATTCCTGGATGATCTCAAGATCGGCTCTCATGGCGTCCTCACAACGAAATCCGGTTCATGTAGTTACCGAAAGCCTGCAGGTAGCGCGGGATCGGGATCAGGAAGGCGTCGTGCCCTTGAGGCGCGTCGATTTCCAGGTAGCAGACGTCCTTGCGGGCCGCCATCAAGGCGTCCACCAGCTCACGGGAGCGGGCAGGCGAGAAGCGCCAGTCGGTGGTGAAGGACATCACGCAGAACTTCGCCTTGGCACTGGCGAAGGTCTGCGCCAGATTGTCATTGAAGTTCGCGGCCGGGTCGAAGTAGTCCAGCGCCTTGGTCATCAACAGGTAAGTGTTGGCATCGAAGCGCCCGGAAAACTCTTCGCCCTGATAGCGCAGATAGCTTTCGACCTGAAACTCCACACTGTGGAAGTCGTAGTTGAGCTTCTCGCTCTTGAGGCCACGGCCGAATTTCTCGCCCATGGAGTCATCGGACAGGTAAGTGATGTGCCCGACCATGCGCGCCAGCATCAGGCCGCGCTTGGGAATTACGCCGACTTCCTGGAAGGAGCCACCATGGAATTCCGGGTCGGTGAGAATCGCCTGGCGAGCCACCTCGTTGAATGCGATGTTCTGTGCCGACAGCTTGGGTGCCGAGGCGATAGCCAGGCAGTGGCGCACGCGATCCGGGTAGCTGATGGTCCATTGCAGCGCCTGCATGCCGCCCAGGCTGCCGCCGACAATCGCTGCCCACTGCTCGATACCCAGCCGATCCGCCAGACGTGCCTGACTGTTGACCCAGTCTTCCACGGTCACGACCGGGAAGTTGGCACCGAAAGGCTTGCCGGTCTCCGGGTCGATGCTGCTGGGGCCTGTCGAGCCGTTGCAGCCGCCGAGGTTGTTCAGGCTGACCACGAAGAACTTGTTGGTATCGATAGGCTTGCCGGGGCCGATGCAACTGTCCCACCAGCCCGGCTTGCGATCTTCGGGGCTGTGGTAACCCGCAGCGTGATGGTGCCCGGACAGTGCGTGACAGATCAGTACGGCGTTGCTGCGCGTAGCGTTGAGCTGGCCGTAGGTTTCGTAAATGAGGTCATAGGCTGGCAACGAACGACCGCAGGCCAGTGCCAGGGGTTCGCTGAAATGTGCCAGTTGCGGTGTGACCAGACCGACAGAATCGTGGGGAAAGACTGTGGGCATCGACCCTGCTCTCGCGTGAATGAGGCGTAAGTCTAAAGATCGCGGGGGGTAGCGGCAACAGAGGAAATAAAGCGGCAGGTTTTTTCGCGGATCAATCCGCCCCCACTCCGACGGTACAGAAGGAGTGGGAGCGAACCACCATCAGATCAGCATGCGCAGAACCTGCGGCATCATGCTCATGGCGGCCAGGTTATTGATGACCAGCATGTCCAGCAGCTTGAGCACCAGGAAGGCGAAGATCGGCGACAGGTCCAGACCGCCCAGGTTGGGCAGAAATCTGCGGAACGGTGCCAGCGCAGGTTCGCAGATCTGGTTGACCAGCTCTGCACCCGGGTTGTGGCTGCCCGGTGCGACCCAGGACAGGATCACGCTGATGATCAGGGCAAAGAAGAAGATCTTCAGGAACAGCGCCGTCACGCCAATGATCGCCCAGATCAGCAGGTGCAGCGGGTCACCTGTGGTGCCGAAGGTCAGCAGCAGGGTCAGGGCCATGAGGATCATTTGCACGAGGATCGCCAGCACCAGCGAAGACATGTCCAGGCCGAACACGCTCGGGATGATCCGGCGCAGAGGCTTGAGCAATGGTTGTGTGGCCTTGACGGTGAACTGGCTCAGCGGGTTGTAGAAGTTCGCCCGCACCAGTTGCAGCACGAAGCGCAAGAGGATGATCAGCAGGTAAAGACTGCCAATGGTTTGCAGGACAAAAATTGCAGCGGTGTTCAATCCAATCATCGATCTGCTCCGGAAAGCCTGGAAAATTATTTACCCAGTAATTCGGCCAATTCTGCCGAACGATTATCAGCGGCGCGGAGGGCCGTTTCTACCAGTGCTTCAAAACCGCCTGCCTGGAATGCCTTGATGGCGGCTTCCGTGGTGCCGGCAGGAGAAGTCACGCGGCGACGCAGTTCGGCTGCATCCACATCACTGCCGGTCGCCATCAGCGCGGCCCCCAGAGCGGTCTGCAGAGTGAGCTTGCTGGCAACGTCTTCGGGCAGGCCCAGCTTTACGCCTGCCGCAGTCATCGCCTCGATCATCAGGAAGAAATAGGCCGGGCCGCTACCGGAAACAGCGGTCACGGCATCCAGTTGTTTCTCTTCGTCCAGCCAGACTGCGATGCCCACTGCCGACAGCAACTGCTCGGCCTGCTCGCGTTGTGCGGCACTGACCTTGTCGGTGGCGTACAGGCCGCTGACGCCTTGGCGCAGCAAGGCCGGAGTGTTGGGCATGCAGCGCACGATAGGCGACTCGCCCAGCCACTGAGTCATGCTGGCGCAAGTGATGCCCGCGGCAATGGAGACGATCAGTTGTTGAGGTTTGAGGCTTGGGCGCAGGGCTTCGCAGACGGCTTTCATCATTTGCGGTTTTACTGCCAGCAGCACCACATCGGCACCTTCGATGGCTTCTGCGTTGTCGGCGACTACGGTGATTCCGTGCTCGGTTGCGATGCGCTCGCGGGTTTCTGCACCCGGATCACTGGCGCGGATCAGTGCGGCTTCCACGCCCTGGGCGCGCAAGCCACCGATCAGGCTGGCTGCCATGTTTCCGGCGCCGACAAAGGCGATACGAGTCTTGCTCATGAAGAGATCCTTGTACGTGGGTTATGGCTGACCGTAGTCACGGGCGCCAAAAAGGGCAGTGCCGATCCGCACCCAGGTCGCGCCCTGGGCAATGGCGGCTTCCAGGTCGTGGCTCATGCCCATGGAAAGTGTGTCCAGCGGCAGATTCAATTGTTCTTGCAGTGTACGTACGGCAGCAAAGGCAGCGTTCTGTTCAGCGCTGTCTTCTGTGGGTTCGGGGATCGCCATCAGCCCGCGCAGCTTCAGGCGAGGCAATTCATTGATGGCGGCTGCCAATGCCGGCAGGTCCTGTGGCGTACAGCCGGACTTGCTCGCCTCGCCGCTGACATTGACCTGAATGCAGATATTGAGCGGTTCAAGGTGTTCGGGGCGTTGCTCGGACAGGCGTTGAGCGATTTTCAGGCGATCCACGGAATGTACCCAGGCGAAGTTCTCGGCGATAGCGCGCGTCTTGTTCGACTGAATGGGGCCGATGAAATGCCAACACAAGGGCAGGTCGGTCAATTCCTGCTGTTTGCCCAGCGCTTCCTGCAAATAGTTTTCGCCAAAATCGCGCAGGCCGGCGGCAAAGGCCTCACGCAGGTCGCTGGACGGCTTGGTCTTGCTGACTGCCAGCAGGCCGATGGTGGACGGGTTGCGCTGCGCGGTGTGTGCCGCTGCGCGAATTCGTTCTTCGAGCGTTGAAATGTTCGCTGCTATCGTGGACATTGATTTGCGCCAGCAGGGCTAAAGTCTGCGGCATTCTATGTGATTGAGGAGCTGTATGGATATTACCGAGCTGCTGGCTTTCAGTGCCAAACAGGGCGCGTCGGACTTGCACCTCTCGGCGGGCCTGCCGCCAATGATCCGTGTGGACGGCGATGTGCGGCGCATCAACCTGCCGCCGCTGGATGCCAAGGAGGTCAAGGCGCTGATCTACGACATCATGAACGACAAGCAGCGTCAGGCTTTCGAGGAGTTTCTGGAAACCGACTTTTCCTTTGAAGTGCCGGGTGTTGCACGTTTTCGGGTCAACGCCTTCAATCAGAACCGTGGTGCTGGCGCGGTATTCCGGACCATTCCCTCGAAGATCCTGAGCATGGAAGATCTGGGAATGGGGGAAGTGTTTCGCAAGATTACCGACGTGCCCCGTGGCCTGATTCTGGTGACCGGGCCGACCGGTTCGGGCAAGTCGACCACGCTGGCGGCGATGATCGATTACCTGAACTGCAACAAGCATCACCATATCCTGACGATCGAAGATCCTATCGAATTCGTTCACGAATCCAAGAAGTGCCTGGTCAACCAGCGTGAAGTGCACCGTGACACGCTGGGCTTTTCCGAGGCCTTGCGCTCGGCCCTGCGTGAAGACCCCGACGTGATTCTGGTGGGTGAGCTGCGCGATCTGGAAACCATTCGCCTGGCGCTGACGGCGGCTGAAACCGGTCACCTGGTCTTTGGCACTCTGCACACGACTTCGGCCGCCAAGACGATCGACCGTGTGGTCGACGTGTTTCCGGCGGAGGAAAAATCCATGATCCGCTCCATGCTTTCCGAGTCGCTGCATGCCGTGGTTTCGCAGTCACTGCTCAAGAAAGTGGGCGGCGGGCGTGTGGCAGCCCATGAAATCATGATGGGGACGCCCGCGATTCGTAACCTGATCCGTGAGGACAAGGTGCCGCAGATGTACTCGGCCATCCAGACTGGCGGATCGGTGGGCATGCAGACGCTGGACATGTGTCTGGCGGATCTGGTCAAGAAAGGCCTGATCACCCGCGACAGTGCGCGGGAGCGGGCCAAGGTGCCCGATAACTTCTAAGGGAAAACAGGCCTGCCAGTGAAGCAGGCCTTGGTCTTATCGCTGGGCGACGTGCATGGGCGCTGTCTGTTTGGGCAGCACGCGCTTAGCGATCTTGTAGTGGCTGCTCCAGTACGGCTTTTTCAGCGTATCGACAGTCACGGCCTTGCCACGACGGGGCGCATGAACGAAGCGGTCATTGCCCAGATAGATAGCCACATGGTTGATCTTGCGGCTCTTGATGTTGAAGAACAGCAGGTCGCCCGGCTTCAGATCCTTGCGATCGACCTTCTGGCCATGACCTTCAGCCATGGCATTGGAGGTGCGCGGCAGATCGACTTCCTGCACGTCGTTGAAGGCGTATTTCACCAGCCCGCTGCAATCCAGACCTTTGCCCGGCGTGTTTCCGCCCCAGCGATAAGGTGTGCCCACCGCTTGCAAGGCCCGTTTCACGACAGCATTGCCTTGTCTGGCATTGAGGGTCGATACGGCCTTGGTAGCTTTGACGGGCTTGGCTGAATTCTTTCGTGGTGCCGGTATCTGAGTGTCGGTGGCACTTTGAAACTTGAGAGGGATAGAGGCTTCCAAGGGGATAGTGCGAGGCGTAATGACGGGCGAAAAGTGGCTTTTCGCGGTATAGCCGGTGAAGCTCGCAGGAAGCTGTTGCTCACGGTTGGTGGCGTGGGCGGCCAGAGGCATAAAAAGGCAGATGGTCAGCCATGTCTTGAAAAAGGGACGCATGCGGCAGGGCTCATAGGTGGTCAGCGCGCAACTTTATAACAGCTTTTTGGGCAAACCTGACCCCATTTGTCGACCCGATCACAGTCGCATCCTTGCGTTTTATGCGACACACTCTTGCGGATCTCGGCTCAATCCCTTTGCTGACAAGGGGTTGGCTCACCTGGCAGCGACGTAATGCCATACGTCGGAATGCCTTATGAAAGTCACAAAACTCACACATATTTTTTTCTATCAGCGCAAAGAGGCAAGAAATGAACAGCTATCGACCGGATACGCACAGCAAGCTTTTGGGGTATCTGCTGTGGATCGTCGGCTTTCTGGGAGCGCACCGTTTTTACTATGGCAAGCCGGTGACCGGGACTATCTGGTTCTTCACCTTCGGCTTGTTGGGGATTGGCTGGCTGATCGACCTGTTTCTGATCCCGTCCATGGATCGCGAGGCCGACCTGCGCTTCAATCAGGGCTCGACCGACTACAACGTGGCCTGGCTGTTGTTGACCTTCCTGGGCATTTTCGGTGTCCACCGCATGTATCAGGGCAAGTGGATTACCGGTTTTATCTATCTGCTGACAGGCGGGCTGTTTCTGCTGGGCGTGCTTTATGACTTCTGGACAATGAATAACCAGATATCCATCAGGAATGCGCAGCGCGGTTGAGGTTATTCGCTCTGTCTTCGTCAAGTGTTGTGGTGTCTATGATGCAGCGCTGTCGCGCAGCAAGCAGGGGACGTTGTAGGAGCGCGCTTGCCCGCGACCGAGTGCGAAGCGCTCGCAAAATCTACACCTGCTTGCTGCGCGAAAGCGCGACACCGGCGAACTCCCGCACAGACTTCACAGCGCTACGCGCTGTAACTGATCCGCCCGTCCACCAGCGTGTAACGCACGGCGCCCGGCAGGCAATGGCCCAGGAACGGGCAGTTGTCGCCTTTGGACAGCCACTTCTCGCCGGCAACTGTCGAGGCTGCCGGGTCGAACAGCACCAGATCCGCTGCTGAACCCGCGCTCAACTGCCCGGCTGGCAGGCGCAAGGCCGCAGCAGGACCGGCACTCAGGCGGGCTATCAGGGTTGGCAGGTCGAGCAAGCCATCTTCAACCAGCGTCATCGCCAGCGGCAGCAACAGCTCGACGCTGCTGATACCTGGCTCGGTCGCACCGAAAGGTGCCAGCTTGGCATCACGTTCGTGAGGCTGGTGATGACTGGAGATGGCCTGGATCACGCCGGATTTCACGGCTTCACGCAGACCGTCGCGGTCGGCGCGGGTGCGCAGTGGCGGCTGGACGTGATACAGGCTGGAGAAGTCGATCAGCGCCTCGTCGGTCAGGATCAACTGATACAAGGCCACATCGGCGGTCACCGGCAGGCCACGGGCTTGCGCCTGAGCGATCAGGGCGGCGCCACGGGCGCTGGTCAGCTGGCTGAAATGCGCTCGTACGCCGCTTTGCTCCACCAGCAGCAGGTCCCGGGCCAGTGCCACGGTTTCTGCCGTTTCCGGAATGCCAGCCAGCCCCAGGAAGCTGGCGGTCGGGCCTTCATGGGCCAGGCCGCCTTCAGCCAGATCGCGATCCTGAGAGTTGAAAATCACCGTCAGGTCGAAGGTCGCCGCATATTCCAGTGCCCGGCAGAGCGTGCGGGTGTTGCTGAAGCTGCTCAGACCATTGCCGAACGCCACGCAACCGGCATCGCGCAGGGCAACCAGTTCGGCCAGTTGCTCGCCTTCCAGCCCTTTGCTCAAGGCTCCGACAGGGAAGACCTTGCTGTATCCAGCCTCGCGGGCACGGTCCAGGATCAGTTCGGCGACTGCCGAGGTGTCGAGTACCGGTTTGGTGCGCGGCGGGCAGCACAGGCTGGTGACGCCGCCTGCCGTGGCCGCACGGGTTTCGCTAGCGATGGTGCCTTTGCGGCTGTAGCCCGGCTCGCGCAGGGAGACATTGAGGTCCACGAGGCCGGGGGCTGCGACCAGACCGTTGGCGTCGATGGTCTGAGTCGCCTCGAAGCCCGATGGAGCAGTACCGATGGCGAGGATCTTGCCCGCTTCAAGGTGCAGATCCGTGACTTTATCCAGCCCGCTGACCGGGTCGATGACGCGAGCGCCGAGAATGCTGAGCTTCACAGGGCGTTCTCCTGCTCGAATTGTCGTTGTGCGGTTTGTCCGCTCATGGCCATGGACAGTACGGCCATGCGCACGGCGATCCCGTAGGTCACCTGATTGAGAATGACCGAGTGCGCGCCGTCGGCGACGGCCGATTCGATTTCCACGCCCCGGTTGATCGGGCCAGGGTGCATGACGATGGCATCAGGCTTGGCACCTGCCAGACGTGCAGTGGTCAGGCCGAACAGGCGGTAGAACTCGCCCTCGCTGGGCAGCAGGCCGCCGGTCATGCGTTCGCGTTGCAGACGCAGCATGATCACCACGTCCACATCCTTCAGGCCTTCGGTCAGGTCGGTGTAAACCTTGACCCCGTACTGCTCGATACCTATGGGCAACAGGGTCTTCGGCCCGATGACGCGGATGTCCGGGCAACCCAGTGCCTTGAGGGCCAGCATGTTGGAGCGCGCCACTCGCGAGTGCAGGATATCGCCGACGATGGCCACCGACAGATTCTCGAAGCTGCCCTTGTGGCGGCGGATCGTCAGCATGTCGAGCATGCCCTGGGTCGGGTGCGCGTGACGGCCGTCGCCGCCGTTGATGATCGCCACTTCCGGGCACACGTGCTCGGCAATGAAGTGGGCTGCACCTGAGTCGGCATGACGCACGACAAACATGTCGGCAGCCATGGCTTCCAGGTTGCGCAGGGTGTCGAACAGCGTCTCGCCCTTGCTGGTAGAGGATGTCGAAACGTTGAGGGTGATGACATCCGCCGACAGCCGCTGGGCGGCGAGTTCGAAGGTGGTCCGCGTGCGTGTCGAGTTCTCGAAGAACACGTTGCAGACGGTCTTGCCACGCAACAGCGGGACTTTCTTCACCGCACGAGCACCGACTTCAAGGAAGGAGTCGGCCGTGTCGAGGATTTCGGTGAGCAGCTCGCGGGGCAAGCCGTCCAGAGACAGAAAATGGCGCAGCTGACCCTGATGGTTGAGTTGCAGCGGGCGCTTGGCGTCGAGAGGCGTCATCGCAAGGGACTCTTAAAGGGCTGAAGCGGTGGAAAGGTCTTGAAGCTCGAGCGCCAGCGGCTCGGGGCCGGTCAGCTTGACGCGCTCGTCGGGAGCCAGGGACAGCGATGCGCCCACCACGTTGGGGCGAATCGGCAGTTCACCGGCATCCAGATCCAGCAGGCAGACCAGCATGACACTGGCCGGACGTCCGTAATCGAACAGTTCGTTGAGGGCTGCGCGAATGGTGCGCCCGCTCATGAGCACGTCATCGATCAGGACCAGGTGCTGGCCTTCGATCTCGAAAGGCAGCTCCGAGGGGCGAACCTGAGGATGAAGGCCGTTCTGGCTGAAGTCATCGCGATAGAAGGAGACATCCAGTGTGCCGAGCGGCGTGTCGTTTTCCAGAGCCTTGAGCAGCGCCTGGGCGACCCATACGCCGCCGGTGCGGATGCCAATGAAGCGAGGGTCGTTGATGCCGCGCTTGCTCAGGTGAGCGCTCAGGTCGGTGGCCATCTGACGAATCAGATCGCTGGGGTTGGGCAAGCTCATGATTGCTCCTTGATCGAAGGGCCGGGCACCGCCCATGGGGCTGGCTGCTCAGGCGGAAACTTGAAATCCGGGTATCTCGAAGCTGTTCTGGCCCGAAAAGTCACGCATTCAACAGCTCGGCATTGGCATCCAGCCAGCCTTGCAGCAAGAGCGCGGCGGCGATGGCATCCACGGGGTTGTCACGATAGCTGCTGCCTCGCTGACCGCCACGTGCCATGCGTTCGCCCTTGGCTTCGAAGGTGGTCAGGCGTTCATCGTGGGTATAGACCGGAATGTTGAAGCGGCCGTTGAGCTTGCGCGAGAACTTTTCGGCCCGGGCACTCATTTCGCTGGGCGTACCGTCCATGTTCAGCGGCAGGCCGACGACGATGGCATCGGGTTTCCACTCGTTGATCAGTGCCTGAACCTTGTCCCAGTCCGGGACGCCGTTCTGTGCCTTGAGCGTGCACAGCTCGCGAGCCTGACCGGTAATGGCCTGGCCGACCGCGATGCCGATCTGTTTGGTGCCGTAATCGAAACCCAGGAGCAGGCGCAATGCAGCCATCAGGCGTGACCTGCCTGGGTCGAGAGCAGATTCAGATTGATGCCCAGGCGTGCTGCCGCCGCGTCGAGTCGCAGTTCACTGTCGACATCGAACAGGATGGCGGGGTCGAAAGGGCAGGTCAGCCAGGCATTGGCAGCCATTTCGGCGTCCAGCTGACCCGCATCCCAGCCTGCGTAGCCCAGGGCGATCACATTCTGATCGGGGCCGTAGCCGTCGGCGATGGAAAACAGCACGTCCTGGGAAGTGGAGAGCGAAATGCCACCCAGCTCGACAGTTGCCTGAAATATCTGACCGCTCGGATGCAGGACGAACCCGCGGTCGGTCTGTACCGGGCCGCCCGAATGGATGGGGATGTGCTGGCAGCGCACAGGAGCGGGCAATTCCGGTCGCAACTGCTCCAGCACATCGGCCAGGCTCAGGCTTTGTGGGCGGTTTATCACCAGGCCCATGGCACCATTGGCGTTGTGCTCGACGATATACGTCAAGGTTTGCGCGAAGTTCTGATCGTGCATGTGGGGCATGGCGATCAGAAACTGATGCTTGAGATAGCTCGGAGATAGATTTTTCATGAGCCTTAGTGTGGCGCTGCCGGGCAGACCTGACAACTGTCAGTTATGGCAGCCTTGCGATTTGTGAAGAAACCGTCAGTTACTGGACAGCTTGTCGCCCCGCGAAAACTTCCAGGTGCGGATGATTTCAAGTCGGTCGATGTCGGCCAGATCGCCGGTGAACGGCGAAAATGGCGCTGCCAGGCGCACAATTCGCTGCGCGGCCTGATCCAGTAGTGGGTGGCCCGATGATTCCAGCACCAGCACTTCATACAGCGAGCCATCGTGATTGATCGAGACCAATAGTCGCAGATTGCCGTAGATCTGCTGGCGGCGCGCTTCTTCCGGGTAATTCAGGTTGCCGACCCGCTCGACTTTCTTGCGCCAGTCATCCTTGTACCAGGCACCCTTGTCGCGCATGGTCGAAGCCGCATTGAGGCGATGGATCTTCGGTCGCTTGGCATAAAGTTGCTGCTCGGCCGAGAGTTCGGCTTCCAGGCTGGCGATTTCATTGCTCAACTGGGAGCTGTCGAAGGAGGGCGACTGTCTGGTGGCGGGCTCCGGTTTGACTTCCTCGCGCTTGGCGGTCGTGTGCTGCTGCGAAGGGGCGACGGTGGCTACCGCGGTTTTCGGCGCTTCCTGTTTTTCCACGGGCTTGTTGGCCGGTGGCGGTGTCACTTTGTTGACCTTGGTGTCCTGATAAGGCGCGATTTCCGTGGTCTTGAGGGTTTCTGCCTTGTCCAGGGTGCCGCTGCCCTGTTGATCGTCCTGGGCCAGAAAGTCCGCCTGCTTGGGCTTTTCCTCGCTTTTGAAGGTGGCGAGGGTGATTTCCAGCGTCTGGGAGATCTGTTCGGGTTTTACGTAGGTGAAGCCCACGCCAAGAATCACCGCAGCATGGATCAGCGCGGCGATCATCATGGTGAAGCCCAGGCGATCCGCTGGACGCACCCCAACTGACGAGAGTTCGAGGGGCAGGTCGTTTCTGGCCATGGATGTCATTGGCGGTTCAGTGTCTCGTTCAAAATCCGTTTTCTCATGATCGTTTCGCGGATGAGTCCGCTCCCACAGATTGTGTGGGAGCGGACTCATCCGCGAAAGGTTTACCGCGCCTGCAGTTTCTTCTCGATCACGTCCATCAGCAAGCCGCCGATGTTGGTGCCGAAGGCATTGTCGATTTCGCGGATGCAGGTCGGGCTGGTGACGTTGATTTCGGTGAGATGCTCACCAATCACATCCAGACCTACGAAGATCAGGCCTTTTTCGCGCAGGGTAGGGCCGATCTGTTCCGCGATCCAGCGATCCTTTTCGGTCAGCGGGCGCGCTTCGCCACGACCGCCAGCGGCCAGGTTGCCACGGGTTTCGCCGGCTGCCGGAATACGAGCCAGGCAGTAGGGAACGGGTTCGCCGTCGACCATCAGGATACGCTTGTCGCCGTCCTTGATTGCCGGCAGATAACCCTGGGCCATGATTTGCTGGGTGCCGTGGGCGGTCAGGGTTTCCAGGATCACCGACAGGTTCGGATCGCCTGCGCGATGACGGAAGATCGACGCGCCGCCCATGCCATCCAGCGGCTTGAGGATCACATCGCCGTGCTGCGCGGCAAATTCACGAATGATGTCCGGACGACGGCTGACGAGCGTTGGCGGTGTGCATTGCGGGAACAGCGTGGCGAACAGCTTTTCGTTGCAGTCACGCAGGCTCTGTGGCTTGTTGACGATCAGCACGCCGGCGCGCTCGGCCTGTTCCAGCAGGTACGTGGTGTAGACGAATTCCATGTCGAACGGTGGGTCCTTGCGCATCAGGATCACGTCCAGATCCTCAAGGCCGGTGTCGATTTCGTCCTGCAGTTCAAACCAGTGTGCCGGGTCGGCGAAGACCTTCAGCGGTTTCATCCGGGCGCGAGCCTGGCCAGCGTTCTGGTACAGGTCCTGCTGTTCCATGTAGAACAGCGACCAGCCACGTTCCTGTGCGGCAAGCAGCATGGCCAGCGAGCTGTCCTTTTTATAGGAGATGCGCTCAATGGGGTCCATGACAATCCCTAAGCGAACGCTCATGGGTAATATCCTCTGATCGATAGCGGCCATGATGGCCTTGAAATAGGCGTCAGGGTGGCGCTCCGATTGCTTCGGGTCAAGGGGCAGCGCTTTATGGATTGAGTCTGGAGAGTGTGCTAAAAAGGCTCGACATCCGCTCTTCTGCCCCCTGGGTCGGCCAAAGGCGACGATACGGCGCCAGACCACGCAGAACACGCAGAAAATCGCTGCGGCAACGGAAGAACAGATATGGAACAGTACGCCACAGCATTGAAGGTCATGGTCATCGATGACTCGAAGACCGTTCGCCGTACCGCCGAGACGCTGCTCAAGAACGTCGGCTGTGAAGTCATCACGGCAATAGACGGTTTCGATGCGCTGGCAAAGATCGCCGATAATCATCCGCGAATCATATTCGTCGATATCATGATGCCGCGTCTGGACGGTTATCAGACTTGTGCGCTGATCAAGAACAACAGGGCTTTCAAGTCGACTCCAGTCATCATGCTTTCCTCCAAGGATGGGTTGTTCGACAAGGCCAAGGGGCGGATCGTCGGCTCCGACCAGTTTCTGACCAAGCCTTTCAGCAAGGAAGAACTACTGAACGCCATCAAGGCCCATGTGCCCGGTTTCGTTGCGGTAGAACAACAAATTTCGTGATGCCCGCGTCCGATCGCGGGTTCGCACCTGATGGGGAACACCATGGCTCGAATATTGATCGTCGATGATTCGCCGACCGAAATGTACAAACTCACCGGCATGCTGGAAAAGCACGGCCATGAGGTGCTGAAGGCTGAAAATGGTGCCGATGGCGTTGCCCTGGCCCGTCAGGAAAAACCCGATGCCGTGCTGATGGATATCGTCATGCCGGGGCTCAACGGTTTTCAGGCCACGCGCCAGCTGACCAAGGATGCCGACACCAACATGATCCCGGTGATCATGATCACCACCAAGGATCAGGAAACCGACAAGGTCTGGGGCAAGCGCCAGGGCGCGAGGGATTACCTGACCAAGCCAGTGGATGAAGAGACCCTGATGAAAACCCTGAACGCGGTGCTGGCCGGCTGACAGCCGGGCTTTCCATGGTCGAGCCACGTACTGCCTTTGAACTGCTGCTCGATATCGATCAGCGGTGTCGCTCTCTGGCGGCAGGTCTGCCTTTGCAGGAAACCCACCAGCAGGACTGGAGCGGCATCGGCTTTCGCATGGGCGAGCAGCGGTTTGTGGCACCCATGGGCGAAATTGCCGAAATTCTGCATGAACCACGTTATGCCGTGATGCCCGGCGTAAAGCCATGGGTGGTCGGCATGGCCAACCTGCGCGGGCGGCTGTTGCCGCTCATGGATCTGTGCGGTTTCTTCGGCCACGAATTGTCCACGGTCCGCAAGCAGCGGCGGGTGCTGGTCGTCGAGCATCAGGACGTGTTTGCCGGGCTGGTGGTGGATGAAGTCTTTGGTATGCAGCATTTCAGTCAGTTGAGCCTGATGCCCGAAACCCTGGTTGCGCCTGAAATGGCAGTGGTGCCGTTCCTGCGCGGGCAGTTTCTGCGTGAACAGGCCTGGCTGGTATTCAGCCCGTGGGCACTGACACAATCTCCTGATTTCATGGACGTGGCATTGTAAGTGGCAGGTCGTTCCGCCCGGCCTGGTCGGGTGTGTTTGTTTCACGAATCGCGGTTGGTCCAGGCGGGGGCCTGATTAATGAGTAAGACTGGCAGGTCACTGGAAGGCGCACAGAGCCGGGCGCAGATCATTCTGTTGTTCGTTGCGCTCATCGTTTTCATCATTTTGTTGTTCGCCAACTTCACTTATCTCAATACCCAGTCGAACTACGACAAGCAGTACATCGGTCATGCCGGTGAGTTGCGGGTCTTGTCCCAGCGTATTGCCAAGAACGCCACCGAAGCTGCGGCCGGCAAGGCCCAGGCGTTCAAGTTGCTGACCGATGCACGCAACGATTTCGACCTGCGCTGGGGATATCTCAAGAAGGGCGATCCGGCCACCGGCCTGCCCGCTGCGCCTTCTGCCGTTCGTGATGAGTTGCGAGCCGTGCAGACCGATTGGGAAGTCCTGCGCAAGAGTGCCGATGTGATTCTGGCCAGCGAGCAGACGGTGCTGTCTCTGCATCAGGTGGCTGCAACCCTGTCCGAAACCATTCCGCAATTGCAGGTCGAGTACGAAAAGGTCGTTGAAATCCTGCTCAAGAGCCATGCTCCGGCCAGCCAGGTCGTGCTGGCGCAGCGTCAGGCCCTGTTGGCGGAAAGAATCCTCGGTGCGGTGAATATCGTGCTGTCCGGTGACGAAACCGCCGTGCAGGCCGCCGATGCCTTTGGCCGTGATGCCAGTCAGTTCGGGCGAGTGCTCAATGGCATGCTCGAAGGCAATTCGAGCATGCGTATCGCCCAGGTCGAGGACCGCGATGCCCGGGCGCGTCTGGGAGAAATCGCCGAGCTGTTCGAGTTTGTGTCCGGTTCGGTCGACGAAATCCTCGAAACGTCTTCCGAGCTTTTCCAGGTGCGCGAGGCGTCCGGCAATATCTTCAATACGTCGCAGACCCTGCTGGAAGAAGCCTCGGCGTTGGCCAACGGCCTGGAAAGTCTTGCCACCACCCGCTCGGCCAACTCCATCGGCGAATATGTGCTGGGTCTGCTGGCGCTGATGTCCATCATCCTGATCGGTCTGGTGATGGTGCGCGAAACCAATCGTCAGTTGCGCGAAACTGCCCAGAAAAACGAGCGCAACCAGAACGCGATCATGCGGCTGCTGGATGAAATCGAGAACCTGGCCGACGGCGACCTGACCGTGACCGCGTCAGTGACCGAGGATTTCACCGGTGCGATTGCCGACTCCATCAATTACTCCATCGATCAACTGCGCGAACTGGTGGTCACCATCAACCTCACCGCCGAGCAGGTCGCTGCGGCGGTGCAGGACACCCAGGCCACTGCCGCGCAACTGGCGGCGGCCTCCGAGCATCAGGCGTTGCAGATCAGCGCAGCTTCGGCAGCAATCACCGATATCGCGGTTTCCATCGATCAGGTTTCTGCCAACGCCTCGGAGTCCTCGGCGGTGGCAGAGCGCTCGGTCACCATCGCCAACAAGGGTAACGAGGTGGTGCATAACACCATCCATGGCATGGATAACATTCGCGAGCAGATTCAGGACACCTCCAAGCGCATCAAACGCCTGGGAGAGTCTTCTCAGGAGATCGGCGATATTGTCAGCCTGATCGATGACATTGCCGATCAGACCAATATCCTGGCGCTCAATGCTGCCATCCAGGCGTCCATGGCGGGTGATGCCGGGCGCGGCTTTGCGGTGGTCGCCGACGAAGTACAGCGTCTGGCCGAGCGTTCGTCGTCCGCCACCAAGCAGATCGAGACGCTGGTACGGGCGATTCAGAACGACACCAACGAAGCAGTCATTTCCATGGAGCAGACCACCAGTGAGGTGGTACGCGGCGCACGTCTGGCGCAGGACGCCGGCGTGGCGCTGGAGGAGATCGAGGGTGTTTCCAGAGTGCTTGCCGAACTGATCGAAAGTATCACCGATGCGGCTCGCCAGCAGGCCTCCTCGGCCGGGCAGATATCACAGACCATGACCGTGATCCAGCAAACCACCACACAAACGACTTCCGGTACTGCCGCGACTGCAGAGAGCATCGGCAACCTGGCGAAAATGGCCAGTGAAATGCGCCGCTCGGTGTCGGGGTTCACCTTGCCGCCATCCAGAGAAATCGGATGATGTCCTGCAAATGAACAGTCTTGATCGGGTAAGAGGCAGGACTCATGGCTGATCGCCGCGATTATGTCGCTCTGGAATGGCTCAAGGGCGAGATAGCCGAAACTCTCAGGCAGGCCCGTCAGGCGCTGGAAACATTCGCCAGCGAGCCGGCGAACACGGCTGCCCTGGATGAATGCCTGAATCTTGTGCATCAGGTGCATGGCAGCCTGCAGATGATCGAATTCTATGGCGCAGCCCTGCTCGCCGAGGAAATCGAGCAACTGGTTCTGGCTCTGCAACAGCATCGGGTTACTCAGCAAGCCGAGTCCATGCAACTGCTGGATCAAGCCATGACTCAGTTGCCGGTCTATCTGGAGCGGGTCCATTCCGCCCGGCGTGATTTGCCTCTGGTGGTTCTGCCGCTGCTCAACGACCTGCGTAGCGCCCGTGGTGAAAGCCTGCTCTCTGAAACCAGCCTGTTTGCCCCGCAACTGGTCATCGTCCCGCCGCTCGACGCCGAGACACTGGCCCGGCGCAATACCCCGGAATTGCCCGAGTTGCTGCGCAAGCTGCGCCATACCCTGCAAGCTGCGCTGGTGGGCCTGATGCGTGAGCAGGACGTCAAGGCTCAACTGGGTTTCATGGCCAAGGTGTTCGCTCGTCTGGAGCTTTTATGTGAAGACGCGCCTCTCGGTCCGCTGTGGCGAATCGCTTCGGCGCTGGTCGAAACCATGCTCAACGGTAACTTCACCAACAGCCCGGCGTTGCGCAGTCTGCTGAAAGATGCGGACAAGGAGCTCAAACGCCTGCTGGAGCAGGGCATCGACGGTATCAACCAGCCCGCGCCTGAAGAGTTGCTGAAAAGTCTGTTGTTCTATATCGCCAAGTCCGACAGCCAGGCACCGAAGATGCAGGATCTCAAGGACCAATACGCCCTTGCGGAAGCCTTGCCCGGCAATGACGTGGTCAACGAGGAACGCGCCCGCATGGCCGGGCCTGATCGCGATGCCATGCGTTCGGTGATCGTTGCGCTGTGCGAAGGATTGGTGCGGGTCAAGGAGCGGCTTGATGTGTTCGTGCGCGGTGACCGTCAGCACGTCAGCGAACTCAACCCGCTGCTGCCGCCATTGCGCCAGATTGCCGATACCCTGGCGGTGCTGGGTTTTGGCCAGCCGCGCAAGGTGATCATCGATCAACTGGCGGTGGTTCAGGGGCTCGCTCAAGGGCAGCGCGAGCCCAATGATGCCGCGTTGATGGATGTGGCGGGTGCCTTGCTGTACGTGGAGTCGACACTGGCCGGAATGATCGGCCCCACCGAGCAGACCAGCCAGGAAGACAGTCGCCTGCCCACCACTGACCTGATGCAGATTCATCAACTGGTGATTCGCGAAGCGCGGATCGTCCTGCAGCAGGCCAAGGATGTGGTGCTCGATTACATCGACGGCGAATGGGATCGCCAGCGGCTTGAGCCGCTGTGTGCCTTGCTGATCCAGGTACGTGGCGCTCTGGCGATGATTCCTCTGGCCAGGGCGGCGAGCCTGCTGGCCGCCTGTAACGAATACATCGTCGAACACTTGCTGGTAGACGAAAACCGTCCTTCATGGACTCAACTCGATTGTCTGGCCGATACCCTGACCGGAGTCGAGTATTACCTGGAGCGCATGGGCGAGGACCACGAGGCTCCGGGTAACCAGATTCTGGACCTGGCCCAGCAAAGTCTCGCCCGGCTGGGTTATTCGCCAGCAGTGGACACTCTGGACGTGCCGCTGCTGGACGAAGTCGTCACCCAGGACGAATTGCTGGAACTGGATGACCGACAGGTGCTGGTCAGCCCGACGCAGACCATCGCTCAGGTCCTGGCCAGTCCGGTTTCCGCGGTCAACCCGCCAGCCCGTCATATCCCTGCCAGCCTGTTGCCTCCGCCTGTGGGCGAGGAGGCTGTGGACCAGGAGTTGTGCGAAGTCTTCCTTGAAGAAACCGAGGAAGTGCTGGATGCCCTGCGCGAATACCTGCCACGCTGGTTTGCGTCGCTTGGCACTCCCGGCAATGCCGATAGCGCCGCATTGACCGAAGTGCGCCGGGCGTTCCATACCCTCAAGGGCAGCGGGCGGATGGTGCGTGCCCTGGTCTTGAGTGAGCTGGCCTGGTCGGTGGAAAACCTGCTTAACCGGGTACTGGAAGGCGATGTCCTTCCGGGCCTGGAAGTGCAGCAATTGCTGACTGAAGTGCTTGCCTTGCTGCCTTCGGTAATCGACGACTTTGCCGGTGATGCACAGCGCCAGCGCAATGATGTGGATGTGCTGGCCGCCCGCGCCCATGCGTTGGCCAACGGTCTTGAGCCACCCAAAAGCCTCCCGACTGCACGCCATGGCGCAGAAGCGCTGGACCCGCAGTTGCTGGAGATTTTCCGTCAGGAAGCCTATGGGCATCTGGGGGCGCTCAACCGCTTCCTCGACCAGGCGGCACAAAGTGATTCTCCCTCCATCACGGATGCCTTGTTGCGCTCGTTGCATACCCTCAAGGGCAGCGCGCACATGGCAGGCGTATTGCCGATTGCCGAACTGGCGAGCCCGCTGGACCAACTGGTGCGCGAGTACAAGGCCAACCTGATCGCCATCGGCGCGCCTGAACTCAAGTTGCTGCGCAATGCCGAGCCTTTGCTGCGCAAGGGCCTCGAGCAACTGGAGAGCAAGCCGCTGGCCGAGATTCCCGGGGCTGCCAGATTGATCGAGGCGGCCCATACGTTGCTCAACGAGCGGCTGACCATGGCGCTGCGTGAGTCGGACAGCGGTCTGCGCATCAAACACAACCCCAAGCTGATTGCCACCTTCCTGGCCGAAGGCATGGACATTGTTCTGGACGCCGAGAACCTGTTGCAGCGCTGGCGTGAGCATCCCGGCGAGCGACAGGAACTGAGTGCGTTGCTCGATGAGTTGACCACCCTTGGCCATGGCGCCCATCTGGCCGACCTGCCTCAGGTCGATGAACTGTGCGAGGCCTTGCTGGATCTTTATGGCGCCGTGGAAGAAAGCAGTCTCGCGGTCAGTGAGCGCTTTTTCAGGGAAGCCGAAAATGCCCATGAAGCCTTGATCAACATGCTCGATCAGGTTGCTGCCGGTCAGAATGTCGACCCGCGCCCCGAGTGCATTCGCGCCCTGCACGAATTGCTCGACGCGGCGCTTGACCCGTCCGCCATGGGGCTGATCAAGAGCGACGGAGTTCAGGCTCCGAGTATCACGGAATTCAATGCCGCTACCGCCCAACTGGCCAGCGAAGAGCCGGAAACCGGGCTGGCGGACCCTGACGATGAGATCGTCGAAATATTTCTGGAAGAAGCGGTCGATATTCTCGATAGCGCCGCGCATTCATTGCAGCGCTGGCTGGAAGATCCCGAGAGTCCGGTGCCGCTGCCGTCGTTGCAGCGCGATCTGCACACCCTCAAGGGCGGCGCACGGATGGCCGGTATCGTGCCGGTGGCCGCTTTGGGGCATGAGCTGGAAATTCTGTACGAAGGCCTGATCGACCGACGTTACAGTTATTCGTCTGAACTGGCCGGTCTGCTGCGCGCCAGTCATAACCATCTGGCGCGCATGCTGGAGCAACTGCAGGACCATCACCGGCTGACCGACCCGGCGCCGCTGATCGAAGCCATAGGCAGTTTTCGCCAGGGCACCTTTGTTGCGACAGGCAGTGAGGCCGAGGTGGTTGACGGGCCGGTCGGGCCCAAGGCCGAGGATGCAGCGGAGCGCGACCCGGAGCTGCTGGAAATCTTCCTCGAGGAAGGCTACGACCTCAGTGAAAGCTCTGGCGCAGCCCTGGCGCGCTGGCAGGCCGATCCGCAGAACCTGCTGGAAGTGGAAAACCTGTTGCGCGATCTGCACACCTTGAAAGGTGGCGCGCGCATGGTCGAGATTGTCCCCATCGGTGATCTGGCCCACGAGCTTGAATCCCTTTACGAAGGGCTTTCACGGGGCGACCTGCAGCCAGGCCCGTTGATGATCAGCCTGCTGCAAAGCGGCCATGACCTGCTGGTCGACATGCTCGACGCCGTGCGTGCGGACAAGCCTTTGCCCAGCGCTGCCTTGTTGATCGAGAACATCCAGAAACTGGCCAGCCTCGAGCCTGTGGTTCAAACGCCGATTATCGAGGCCCCGGAGCCCGTGCCCGCAACGCCTGGCAATACCGAACCGGAAGCCGAGCGCAGTGGCCCGGAAATGGTCAAGGTGGGTGCCGAACAACTGGAAACACTGGTCAATCTGGCCGGTGAAACCTCGATTTTCCGGGGGCGTATCGAGCAGCAGATCATCGATACGCAAATCACCCTGGCCGAGATGGAAACCACCATCGAACGCATGCGCGATCAGTTGCGGCGTCTGGACATGGAAACCCAGGGCCGGATTCTCAGCCGTGATCAGGTACAGGCCGAGCGCCTGGGTTATGAAGAATTCGACCCGCTGGAAATGGACCGGCATTCGCAGCTTCAGCAACTGTCGCGGGCCTTGTTCGAGTCTGCCTCCGACCTGCTGGATCTCAAGGAAACCCTGGGCAGTCGTGCCCGGGATGCGAAAACCCTGTTGCAGCAGCAGGCCAAGGTCAACACGCAATTGCAGGAAGGCCTGATGCGGACCCGCATGGTGCCTTTCGAGCGGCTTGTTCCGCGCTTGCGTCGGGTGGTGCGTCAGGTTGCTTCGCAACTGCACAAGAAAGTCGGGTTCGACGTGGGTAATGCCGATGGCGAAGTGGATCGCACGATTCTGGAACGTATGGTCGCGCCGCTGGAGCACATGCTGCGCAATGCGGTGGATCACGGTCTGGAAAGCACGGAAAGACGTCTCGCTGCCGGCAAGCCGGAGCAGGGCCATATCCAGCTGAACCTGATGCATGAAGGCAGCGATATCGTCATTGAGCTGAGCGATGACGGTTCCGGCGTCGATATCGCTGCCGTGCGCCGCAAGGCCATCAAGCGCGGCATGATTCAGGAAAATGCGCAGCTTTCCGATGACGAAGTCCTGCCCTTCATTCTTCAGGCCGGGTTTTCCACGACCGAAATCATTACTCAGATTTCCGGGCGTGGTGTCGGAATGGATGTGGTGCATGCCGAGGTCAAGCAACTGGGCGGCTCGATCGTCATCGACTCGGTGCCGGGGCAGGGCACGCGCTTCCGGATTCGTCTGCCTTTCTCGGTGTCGGTGAACCGTGCCCTGATGGTGCAGTGCGCCGAAGAGCAGTATGCGGTGCCGCTCAACACCGTCGACGGTATCGTGCAGGTCATGTCCACCGACCTGGAAGCCTGTTACCAGAGCAGCCCGCCACGCTATCACTACGGCGGACGCAGTTATGAACTGCGTTATCTGGGGGAACTGCTCAATATCGGCAAGCCCGGGTTTGCCGGTCAGTTGCAGTCTGTACCTGTGTTGCTGGTGCATTTGCAGGAGCAGTGGCTGGCGGTCCAGGTCGATGCGCTGGCGGGCTCCCGGGAAATCGTGGTCAAGAACCTGGGGCCGCAATTCTCAAGGGTTCAGGGGATTTCCGGCGCGACCATTCTGGGGGATGGCCGGGTGATCTTCATTCTCGACCTGCTGGCACAGATCCGCGCCTTGCAAGGCCGCTCACCGATGCAGCAGGCACAAGGAGTGGCTGCGCCGGTCTTCAGCGAAATCGAACACACCCGGCCTCTGCTGGTCATGGTGGTGGACGATTCGGTGACCGTACGCAAAGTCACCAGCCGTTTGCTGGAGCGCCATGGCATGCATGTGCTGACTGCCAAGGACGGTATCGACGCCATGAGTCTGCTGCAGGAGCACACGCCGGACGTGATGCTGCTGGATATCGAAATGCCGCGCATGGACGGCTTCGAGGTCGCCAGTCAGATTCGTCAGGATCAACGGCTCAAGGATCTGCCCATCATCATGATCACTTCCCGCTCCGGCCAGAAACACCGCGACCGGGCCATGGCTATCGGGGTCAATGACTACCTGAGCAAGCCTTATCAAGAGTCGGTACTGCTGCAGAGCATTGCCCATTGGAGCCAGGTCAATGCCTGAAAGAACCTTCCAGAGCAGCCGTCTCACCACGCTGACCGGGCTGGTCCTGCCATTGAGCGACCGCTCCCTGTTGCTGCCCAATGTCGCGGTGGCGGAACTGATCGATTATCAGGACTGCACCGCCGAACCCGACGCACCCGAGTGGTATCTGGGCCCGATCAGCTGGCGTGACCTGAAACTGCCCCTGATCAGCTTCGAAGCGGCTTGCGGCGGCCGTCCCCGCGTGGGAGGTCGTGCGCGCATCGTTGTTCTCAACGCCTTGGGTGGCCGCAATGAAGTCCGGTTCATTGCCCTGCTGACCCAGGGCATCCCGCGCTCATTCAAGGTCGACAGTCAGTTGAGTTACGTGGACGTGCCCCTGGCCGAACTGGAACTGGCCGCCGTGCAGGCAGGCGAAAATGTGGCACGCATCCCGGACCTGGTGGCGCTGGAACAATGGGTAGTGGACGCCGGGCTGGTTTGAGAAGCTGTTAGCCGCTTCTCGGCAGCTTGCTCGCGACAACTCCATTACTGGCAACAAAATACACAGCGGCAGGAACGAATTCATTCGCGAAAAACTGTCCTGTTTTCCTGAGCCGAACAAACCGCTGCGCAAAGATACTGGCAACTGGCTTGACGCTTATCGCCGCTGCCGTAGACTGAACTCGTCCGACAAGGAGTCTGCGGTATGCGGTGTTTGCACGGTTTGTTTTTCGGGTTGTTCGGTGTGGTGTGTGTGGCTCAGGCGCAAACCCCGACCGAGGTCGATCCGTTGTTGGATAATGCGGCGACTGGCGCTCAGCCAGCGGCTTCCAGCGAGGCGCGGGGTGTCTTGCGAGCTCAGGATCAGGCTGTGCTGGCCAGTGAACTGGCCGGGCGGGTCGTCGATCTGCCATTGCGTGAAGGGGAAACCTTCAACAAGGGCGATATCCTGGCGCGTTTCGATTGCTCTGCCTATCAGGCCCAGCTCAATGCTTCCCAGGCTGCCAGTCGTGGTGCCAGTGAAGAGTTGGCCCACAACCGACAACTGGCCGCGCTCAACTCGGTGGGGCGTTTCGAAGTCGCACGTGCAGAAGCCCGGGTCGCCGAAACCCAGGCGCAATCCAGTGTCTTTCAGGTTCAGGTCAAGCGTTGCAGCGTAATTGCCCCGTATGACGGGCAGGTCGTGGAGCGCAAGGTCCAGCGTTATGAAAGCGTTTCTCCCGGCACGCCGCTGCTGGAAATCGTCGATAACCGTACTCTGGAAATCCACCTTCTGGTGCCGTCCCGCTGGATGGGCAAGCTCAAGGCCGGGCAGACATTCAGCTTCGTGCCTGACGAAACCGGCAAGCCACTGACCGCCACCATCAAGCGTTTTGGTGCGCGGATCGATGAAGGCAGCCAGACCCTGCTGCTGGTGGCCGGTCTGCCCAAATCCGAAGGTCTGCTGGCGGGCATGAGCGGAACCGCACGTTTCCCGGAGCTTAAGTGAACGCTTCAGTGCCGGGTGCGCTGGAGCGGGTCTTTGCCCAGTTTCTCGATCTTGAACGCCTGACCCGCGCCGCCCGCACGACCGACCAGCTGGCTTACAGTCTGGTCAATGACGGCCAGCCGCTGTTTGGTTTTCGTCATGCCGCGCTGGTGATTGCAGGCAAGGTACGAGCGGTAACCGGCGTCAGCGTGATTGATCCCAATGCGCCCTTTGTCGCGTTCGTCGAGCATGCGGTTTCGCAGTTGTTCAAACAGCAGAAAGCCAGCCCGGCCAGCGTTGTGACGATGGATTCGCTCAGCGCTTCCGTGCGTGAGGACTGGCAAAGTCTGTCGGCCACCCATGTGTTCTGGCTGCCTTTGCTGGATCACAAGGGGGAGGTGTTCGGCGGCCTGTGGCTGGCCCGCGACAAACCCTGGGCTGCGCCCGAACAGGTTCTGCTCTCGCAACTGGGCGATACCTACAGCCACGCCTGGCTGGCATTGCAACCGCGCAAGCACTGGCGTCTGCGCTGGAATCGCAAGCGCCAGATGGCGTTGCTGGCTATTGCCCTGCTGAGCCTGCTGATTCCGGTTCGCCAGTCGGTTCTGGCTCCCGCCGAAGTCGTGCCGCTGGCCGGTCGTGTGGTGGCTGCGCCGCTGGATGGGGTGATTGCCGAATTTCTGATCAAGCCCAACCAGCCCGTCAAGACCGGCGATCTGTTGGTGCGTTTTGAAAACACGACTCTCAAGGCCCAGGCCGACGTTGCAGAGCGCACTCTGGGCGTTGCCGAGGCCGAGTTGAAGGCCAACTCGCAGCGGGCGTTTGCCGATGCCGAGTCAGGCTCGAAGGTCGATCTGCTGGCCGCGCGCGTCGAACAGAAGCGGGCAGAGCGCGATTACGCTCGTGAATTGCTCAAGCGCAGCGAAGTCCGCGCCGAGCGTGACGGGATTGCGGTTTTCGCCGATGCCCAGCGCTGGACAGGCAAACCGGTCCAGACCGGCGAGCGTCTGCTGGAAATCGCCGATCCGTCCCAGGCCGAGCTGCGTATCGAGTTGGCGGTGGGGGATGCCATTGCTCTTGAACCGGATGCGGAAATTGCTCTGTTTCTGGACAGCGATCCTTTGCATAGACACTCCGCCCGTCTGGAGCGTGCGGCCTATGAAGCCCAGCCGACGCCCGGCGGCCAACTGGCCTATCGCCTGGACGCCACTTTCCTGGATTCACCGCCTCCGCGTATCGGTCTGCGCGGCACCGCCAAGGTCTTTGGCGAGCGTGCGCCTCTGGCGTTGTATCTGCTGCGCCGGCCTCTGGCAGGTCTGCGTCAGAGCGTAGGCCTGTAAATGGTGCTGCCCAGCCTGCGGGCGGATCTGCAACTCACCTCTGCGGCCCCGGCACTCGACGGATCGCCGCGCTGGACATTGGCCGACCCCATACGAGGTCGCTATTTCAAGCTGGGCGCCCAGGCGATCCGCCTGTTGCGGCATTGGTCGCTGGGTGATCCTGCGCAGGTCCTGCAGGCCGCCAATCGTGAACCCGGTTTGCCGCTGGGCGATGACGAAGTGCAAGAGCTGCTGATCTTTCTGCGCAGCCATGACCTGATCGCTTCGACCGACCCGGATCAGCGCGCCAGCTATACCTACAAGGCCGAGGCTTCGCGTCAGGGCTTGTGGCAGATGCTGCTGCATCAATACCTGTTCTTCCGTATTCCCCTGTGGCGTCCGGATGCATTTCTCAACCGCGTCTGGCCCTGGATGAAGCGCTTTGGTCCCGGCATTCTGCGCTATGGCTTGCCTGCCACGTTGATGCTCGGAGTGTTTCTGGTGGCGCGTGACTGGCAGCGTTTCATCGGCACCTTCCCGCATCTGTTCAGCCTGGGTGGTGCAATGGCGTTCGGTGCTGCACTGTTTTTCGCCAAGCTCTGCCATGAGTTCGGTCATGCTTTCATGGCCAAGCGGGCGGGCTGCCGGGTGCAGAGCATGGGTGTCGCGTTCATGGTGCTGTTGCCGCTGTTCTATACCGATGTCAGCGATGCCTGGCGAGTGAATGACCGACGCGCCCGCCTGTTGATCGGTGCAGGCGGTGTGCTGGCTGAAATGCTGCTGGCCTGCATTGCGCTGCTGGCCTGGTCGCTGTTGCCCGACGGGCCGGCGCGCACGGCAGCGTTCATGCTGGCCAGCGCAACCTGGATCACCACGGTGGTGGTCAACCTCAACCCGTTCATGCGCTTCGATGGTTACTTTCTGGTCAGTGACCTGTGGGAGGTGGATAACCTTCAAGGTCGGGCGTTTGCCTTGTGCCGCTGGCGTTTGCGCGAAGTGCTGTTCGGTTATGGCCAGCCAGCGCCCGAGCCGTGGACACCGACCATGCAGCGGCGTCTGTTGTGGTGGGGGTATCTGTCCTGGCTGTGGCGTGCGGCACTGTTTTTCGGGATCGCGCTGGCGGTCTATCACCTGTTCTTCAAGTTGCTGGGGATTTTCCTGATGTTGGTGGAGCTGGGTTGGTTCATCTTTCTGCCGATTTTCAAGGAAACGCGCCACTGGTGGGCCAATCGTGAACAGGCACATACCCCGAGGGTGCTGCTCAGCGCTGCCGGGCTGTTGGCGCTGGTATTGCTTCTGGCGGTGCCCTGGCGCAGCAGTGTCGAGCTTCCGGTGATGCTTGAAGCCGGCAGGGTGACCGCTCTGCATGCGCCGGTCGCGGCCAGGGTCAAGCAGGTGAATGTACAGGACGGCCAGACGGTGGAGCAGGGCGCAGTGCTGGTGGAACTGGAGTCGCCGGACGTGGATTCGCGCCAGGCCATCGTGCGTCGGGAAATCGAAATCCTGCAATTGCAGATACGTCGTCAGGCCGGACGTAGCGAAACCGTCGCGGATGTCGGTGTGATCGAGCAGCGTCTGGCCAGCGCCGTGGCCGAGTATCGCGGTCTGGCGGCCCAGCGCGAGCGTTTACTGGTGCGGGCGCCCCAGGCCGGTCAGGTGCGCGATCTGATGCCCAAGCTGAGTCCCGGTCGCTGGGTTTCGACCCAGACGCCGCTGGCGCGCATCGTCGAAGGTGGTACGCGGATACGCGGCTACCTGGCTGAAGACGCCTTGTGGCGTATCGCTCCGGGCGACAAGGGTCGTTTTATCGCTGACGATCCCATGCGTGGATCGCTGCCAGTCGAGTTGCTGGAGGTGGATGCCAACGGCGTCTCCTATCTGGACCAGGAAGCGCTGACTTCCGATCACCGCGGACCGATTGCCGTGCGCCGCGACGAAAATCAGCGTGCAGAGCCGGTGCAGGGCCAATATGGCGTGCGCCTGAAAGTGCTGGAAGATATCGAGGCTCCGACTCAGCCGTTGCGCGGCGTGGCGGTCTTGCAGGGGCGCAGCGAGTCGCTGCTGGGCGCAGTATGGCGGCGACTGGCGGCGCTGGGTGTGCGCGAAAGTGGTTTCTAGGGAAAGAGGGCAACGCTGATGCTGAATAATGCAGATGGACTTGAAGTGCGTCCATCCCGGGACTCGGATGCTCCTTTCATTCAGTCGCTCTACCGTTCGGCCCGACCGGATTTGCAGTTCATCGATGGTGAGCGCGAGTTTGTCGATGAGGTCATCGTCCAGCAATTCCGGGTGCAGGAAACCGGTATGGGCGGCGAGTTTCCCAACGCCATGCATTACGTGATCGAGAAGCTTGGCACGTTGATCGGTGCGCTGGTGACCGACTTCGGTCCCAATGAAATTCGTGTGCTGTACCTGGCGTTCATCCCGGCAGCGCGGGGCAAGGGCTACGGGCGGACCGTATTGAGAGGCGTGCAGCAGGCTGCCGAAAAGGTTTGCTGCCCGGTGGCGACGGTGGTCTGGGCCAATAATCCCCATGCGCGCCAGCATTATCTGGCGCTCGGGTTTCAGGTCGAAGAGCGGGATGTGGCGGCTGAACGGCTGGTCTGGTATCCGGGCCAGCCGGCGGCGTTCTGATCAGTTGAAGCTGATGCAGTAGTAGGCAAGGTTTGCATCGCGTCCCATGGGCGGTACGCGGGAAACAAACACTTCTTCCAGTCTGCCCAGCTCTGGCAGGTCGATGCTGCACAGGCCATCGACGAAGTCGCTGGGTGCCAGTGAGTCGAGGCTGACGCTGAAGGGCAGGCGCTGGTTGTCTGACAGGCGCGCCAGGGGTTTTTCGTCGATGGCGGAAATGGCAATCGGCAACTGGCTGCCATCGCTCAGTTGCAGGACGCACTGGCTACCCTTGAGTGCCCGGAAATGTTCGGCAGTAACGTGTTGCAGCATGGAACGACTCCAGCAGTGGTGACGGATGAGCCCTTCCCTGGGCCCGGGTTGGTCAGTTGCGAGTAGGGAACAGGCCCTGCAAGGCAATGCTGAAGTTCACGACCAGAAAAGGGTTCATGCTGTCCAGAGGCAGGCTGCCGCCAACCGAGCCCATGGTGCCGCTGATGGCGGTGGTGACGCCCTTCTGTACGATCGGGGCATTGGTTCCCAGGTCAGGGGCAAAGATGTTGGCGGAGGTCGGGCCGGCCGTCGAGCCGCCGAGATAGCAGTTGGTGGCGGTTGGCACGATAGACCCTGTGGCACTCGGCTGGGCGCCCAGATTGATGGTTGTGGTCGCTGCCAGTGTGGTCATCGGGTGGACGTGGGCCGGCATGTTGGCAATGGCGACCGTTACTTTTTCAACGCCTGCCGATGTACCGATTGTCCGGTTGGTGAGGTTGAGTCCCTGGCCCTGGTTGACCGGTACCCGGCCTTGCAGGTTGGGCAGCATGAAGTTCTGCGGTGCGGTTCCTCCATAGATGTTGCCCAGCAATGCGTACAAGGCGTTGTACTGGTTGACGTTCATTGTCTGGCCGTTGCATTGCGCCCAGCCATAGGGCGCAAAGGGAAAGGCGAACGTCATGATCGAACCCATAAAAACTTCCATAAACCCTCATCCTTCATATGTCATGGGGTGCCATGCGATATGCCCGGGCGCCTGCCCGGTTGCTGGCAGGTGAGAGCGTAGACGCTGTGTAGGGAGTTGCTGTGGTTTTACACATTCATGTCGCAATTGAAACAATCCCCCGTGCAGATGACGTTCATGCGACCCATGGAAGGCGCTTGTCCTCGGAAAAGGCTGGCCGTGATTTCGGAGCGTCTTCAGACCGTTCATCTGATAGTTATCATCTGTAAAAGGCTGGAAGGCCCGGAACAGCGGACTATCGTCATATGCAAGCGTTTTTTCCGGCTTGTACAGCTCAAGTTCAGGGAACTGATGTCGAAGTACTACTATTCGAGTACATTTTGTTACGTTAGGCTGACACTCCTCCAGATGGATTGGGCGCTCAGGCAGGGAAAAGGATGCAAGACTTTCATTTCATATCGGGTCTGCCACGTTCGGGTTCCACCCTGCTGTCAGCCATTCTCTTGCAGAACCCTCGCTTTCATGCCGGCATGAGCAGCCCGGTCGCCACTCTGTTTTCCAGTGTGCTGGGCCAGTGCAGTGCCGGCAGCGAGTTCTCTTCGGTAATCGATACCGCCATGCGTCGTCGGCTGCTGCGCGGGATCTTCGATTCCTACTACGCCGACAAACTCGACAAATCCATTGTCTTCGATACCAGCCGTAGCTGGTGCTCGCGTCTGCCCGCATTGATGGATCTGTTCCCGCAATCCAAGGTCATTGCCTGCGTGCGCAACGTGGCCTGGATCATGGACAGCATCGAGCGTGTCTATCGCGGCAATCCTTTCGAGAACACCAAGCTGTTCGTCGACGATGTCGAACGTAACACCGTCTACAGCCGGGTCGAGACGCTGGCTCAGCGCAACCGCCTGGTGGGGTTTGCCTGGGCTTCGCTGAAAGAAGCCTATTACGGCGAGCATGCCGAGTCGCTGTTGCTGATCGATTACGACCTGCTGTCCCAGGCCCCGGACCGCGTCATGCGGCTGGTGTATGACTTCATCGGCGAACCCTGGTTCGAGCACGATTTCAATAACCTCTCCTACGACGCGCCGCAGTTCGACGATGCCCTGGGTGTTTCCGGTCTGCACAAGGTCAAGCCCCAGGTCGCTTTTGAACCCCGGCGCACGATCCTGCCGCCCGACCTGTTTGAGCAGTATTCAAAGCTGTCGTTCTGGAATGACGGTTCGGCCAGCGCCGCCAACGTCATCCGCATGAAATCCGACGCCGCGGCCCACTGACCGCGGTTTTCCATATCCGAGTTACAACGTTCGATCTCTGGTGAGCAACATGTGGTGGAACAAGAAGAAGTCGCCGACCGTACAGCGGGCATCCTCGGGTGCGAAATCCTCCGCTTCCCCCATGATCATGTTCCTGGAACCGCGAATGTTGTTCGACGGTGCGGTGGCTGCCACCGTTGCCGATACGGCCCAGGCCGACAGCGCGGCGACGGCCGAGGCTGCCAAGGCCACCGATCACGCGGCTGCCAAAGACAGCAGTGACAGCAGCCATGCGCAGTCGGCCGCCACGGCCGATGTCACCACGACCCCGGCGGCGGTGCCGGGCACGACCGTGGTGTTCGTCGACTCGCGGGTCAAGGATGCCGACAGCCTGCTCACCGGTGTCGCACCCGGCGCTCAGGTGGTCATGCTCGATGCCACCCGTGACGGCCTGCAGCAGATTGCCGACTATCTGGATTCCCATCAGGGCGTGAGTTCGGTACAGATCATTGCCCACGGTAACTCGGGCGATCTGTGGCTGGGCAACAGCTACCTGTCTGCCGACAACATCGCCCAGCGCAGTGCCTTGCTGGCCGAGATCGGCAATGACATGGCCGAAGGCGGCGATATCCTGATCTACGCCTGTAATACGGCGGAAGGCGATCAGGGCCTGAGTTTCATCGATTCGCTGGCCGGCCTTACCGGTCGTGACATCGCGGCTTCGACCAACCGTACCGGTGTGGGCGGCGACTGGGATCTGGAGATCGCGACCGGCAGCATCGAAAGTGTCAGCGCGCTGTCGCGTCAGGCCATGGACTCCTACCAGTGGGGTCTGGCGACCTTTACCGTGACCTCCACCGCCAACACCGGCGTGGGCAGTCTGCGTGAGGCACTGACCAACGCCCAGAATGGCGATATCGTCACCTTCAACAGCAACATGACGGTGCTGCTGACCAGTCAGTTGCAAGTCACTCGCAACATCACCATCGACGGCGACCTCAATAACGACGGTGTGGCCGATGTCACGCTGGACGGTCAGTACCGTACCAGTGTCATCAGGGTCAACTCCGGTGTGACCACGACCTTTGACGGCCTGGTCATCACTCGCGGTCTGATTGCCGGTGGAGGTGCCAATGGTGGCTCGTCGGCAAGCGACTCAATGGGGGCCGGTATTTCCAACGCCGGTAACCTAACATTGCTCAACGTCACCGTGACCTCGAACGCTGCTTCGGGTGGCGGCGGTGGCGGCGGTGCAATCGGTGGGTATTACGGCGGTGGCGGTGGTGGTGGCGGTGCTCTCGGTGGCCAGAACGGTGGTTCTGCAGGTCGTGTCGGCGTACAGGGTGCGCCTTACAGCGGTACGGCACCTTCTGCCAACACCGGCGGCAACGGTGGCGCATTCAGTACTGTCTATTTCGGTGGGCGCGGCGGTAGTTCAACCGGTGGCGCAGGCGGCATCGGCAATACCTTTGGCTACAGCGATGGTGGTGCGGGTCGTACTGCGAACAACGGCACGATTTCCATCGGCGGTGGCGGTGGAGGTGCCGGCTGGAACACTCGTGGTGGCGATGGTGGATCGGCTGTGGGTGGTGTCTACAATGCCAGCAGCGGTGTTCTGACCATCGTCGGCACGACGTCCATCACCAACAACCTCGGTGCCGGTGGCGGCGGTGGTGGTGGCAATGCCGCCGGTGGCGGTGAAGGCGGTCAGGGCGTGGGCGGTATCTGGAGCAAGGGGACGGTCCTGATCACCGCCTCCAACTTCGCGATCATGAGCGGCAACGTGGGGGCCAGCGGTGCAGGTGGTCTGGCGCTTAACGGTGGGCCTACTGGTGTATCGCCAACTGCGGTCAACTCCATTCTCAACGATGGCGGCACGCTTAATACCAGTTTCAGCGCAGACACCACGGCGCCTACGGTTTCCAGCATCGTGATTGCCAACCCGTCCCTCAGTTCGGGCAGTACGTCGACCGTGACCTTCACGTTCAGCGAGCCGGTCTTCGGTCTGGATATTTCCGAAGTCGTTGTGCCAAACGGCACGCTGACCAATCTGGTGACCACCAACAACATTACCTGGACCGCCACCCTGACTGCGGCTGGCAATATTTCCGATTCCAGCAATGCGATTACCCTGGCTGGTTCGGCAGTGCGCGACTCGTCGGGCAACATCGGCACCGGTACGGGGACGTCCAACAACTACACGGTTTCGGATACCACGCCTCCCACTGCGACTATCGTGGTAGCCGACAACGCCCTGGCAGTCGGTGAAACCTCGCTGGTGACCATTACCTTCAGCGAAGCAGTGACCGGTTTCACCAATGCCGACCTGACGGTTGGCAGCGGCACCCTGAGCCCGGTTTCCAGCAGTGATGGCGGTACCACCTGGACTGCGACTTTTACACCAACGGCCAACCTCACCAGTAACACCAACCAGATCACCCTGAACCGGGCTGGTGTACAGGATCTGTCCGGCAACGCGGGTGTGGGTACGACCACCTCCAACAACTACGCGATCGACACGGCACGTCCGACTGCAACCATCGTGGTTTCCGATACGGTCCTGTCCATCGGCGATACTGCGTTGGTGACCATCACCTTCAGCGAAGCGGTCACCGGTTTCAACAATGCCGACCTGACGGTTGCCAATGGCTCGTTGAGCTCGATGACCACCAGCAATAACATCGTCTGGACCGGGATGTTCACCCCGATCAACAACATTACAGACGCCACCAACCTGATTACCCTGGACAATACCGGGGTTACCGATGCGGCAGGCAATACCGGTGCAGGTACGACTGACTCCAACAATTACGCCATCGACACCCAGCGACCAACCGCTACGATCGTACTGGCCGATACTGCCCTTTCGGTCGGTGAAACTTCGCTGGTGACCATCACCTTCAGCGAAGCGGTGACCGGTTTCACCAATGCCGACCTGATCGTGCCCAACGGCACCTTGAGCCCGGTCAGCAGCAGCGATGGCGGCACCACCTGGACCGCCACCTATACGCCGAATATCAATGTGGTGGACAACACCAATATCATCAGCCTGAGCAACTCCGGTATAACCGATCTGGCGGGCAACGTCGGGACAGGCACGACCAACTCGGGCAACTTCACCATCGATACCACGCAGCCGACCGCTACCATCGTGGTCGCCGACAGTGCTCTGACTATCGGTGAAACCTCGCTGGTGACCATTACCTTCAGCGAGGCGGTGACCGGTTTCACCAACGCCGACCTGACGGTGGAAAACGGTACCCTGAGTGCGGTCAGCAGCAGCGATGGCGGTATCACCTGGACGGCGACCTTTACGCCGACCACGGGTATTACCGACAGCAGCAACCTGATTACCCTGGACAATACCGGCTTCGCGAACATTTCGGGCAACACCGGCAGCGGGACCACGGTCTCGAACAACTATGCCATCGACACCCTGCGTCCAACCGCCACCATCGTGGTCGCCGACAACGCGCTGGCCATCGGCGAAACCTCGCTGGTGACCATCACGTTCAGCGAAGCGGTGAGCGGTTTCAGCAACGCCGACCTGACAGTGGAAAACGGCACCCTGAGTGCGGTGAGCAGCAGCGACGGCGGTATCACCTGGACCACGACCTTTACGCCGGTAACAGGGGTCACCGATACCAGCAATGTCATCTCGCTGAATAACTCGGGCTTTACCGATCTGGCTGGCAACGCTGGCCAGGGCACTACCACATCAAACAACTACGTCGTCGATACGGTGCGCCCGACTGCTACTATCGTAGTGGCCGACAACGCACTGTCCATCGGTGAAACCTCGCTGGTGACCATCACCTTCAGCGAGGCGGTGACCGGCTTCACCAATGCCGACCTGACGGTGCCCAACGGCACCCTGAGCACGGTGAGTAGCAGCGATGGCGGCATCACCTGGACCGCCACCTACACGCCGAACATCAATGTGGCAGACAGTACCAACCTGATTATCTTGAACAACACCGGCGTGGCTGACCTGGCGGGCAACACCGGGACCGGCACGACCAGTTCGGGCAACTTCACCATCGATACCATTCAGCCGACCGCCACCATTGTGGTCGCCGACAGTGCTCTGGCCATTGGTGAAACCTCGCTGGTGACCATCACCTTCAGCGAGGCGGTGACCGGCTTCACCAACGCCGATCTGGCGGTGGAAAACGGCACCTTGAGCGCGGTGAGCAGCAGCGATGGCGGTGTTACCTGGACGGCGACCTTTACGCCAACCACCGGTATTGCCGACAGCAGCAACCTGATCACTCTGGACAATACCGGCTTCGCGAACATTTCGGGCAACACCGGCAGCGGGACTACCGTCTCGAACAACTATGCCATCGATACCCTGCGTCCAACCGCCACCATCGTGGTCGCCGACAATGCTCTGGCCATTGGCGAAACCTCGCTGGTGACCATCACCTTCAGTGAAGCGGTGAGCGGTTTCACCAACGCCGACCTGACCATTGCCAATGGCACCCTGAGTGCGGTCAGCAGCAGCGACGGCGGCATCACCTGGACTGCGACCCTGACGCCGACAGCCAGTCTCTCCGATACCAGCAATGTCATTTCGCTGGATAACTCGGGTGTGATCGACCTGGCCGGCAACGCTGGCCAGGGCGTTACCACATCGAACAACTACGCCATCGACACCCTGCGTCCAACCGCCACCATTGTAATGTCGGACACTGTCCTTTCGGTCGGTGAAACCTCACAGGTGACCATCACCTTCAGCGAAGCGGTGAGCGGTTTCACCAATGCCGACCTGACCGTGGCCAACGGCACCTTGAGCGCCCTCAGCAGCAGCGACGGCGGCATCACCTGGACCGCGACCCTGACGCCGACAGCCGGTGTCAACGCAGCCAGTAACGCCATCATCCTCGATACTTCGGGCGTGTCCGACGCTGCGGGTAACGCAGGCAGCGGTACCAGCACATCCGGCAATTATGTCATCGACTCCACACGTCCGACGTCGAGCATTGTGATTGCCAACCCGAATCTGGGGATCGGCCAGACCACACAGGTGACTTTCACCTTCAGTGAGCCGGTCACCAACTTCGATCTTTCGGACCTCAGCGTGGCCAATGGCACGCTGTCCAACCTGGTCACCAACGATGGCGGCCAGACCTGGACCGCGACCCTGACCCCGACTGCCAACATTTCCGATGCCAGCAACTTCATCGTCATGGACAGCAGCAACGTCACGGACCTGGCAGGCAACGCTGGCACCGGCGTGGCCAACTCGGGCAACTACAGCATCGACGGGACACGTCCGACGGTTTCCAGCATCGTGCTGGCCAACCCGAACCTGACCACGGGCCAGACTTCTCAGGTGACGTTCACCTTCAGCGAGCGGGTCAGCAACTTCGATCTTTCCAATCTGAGCGTGGCCAACGGCACGCTGTCCAACCTGGTCACCAGCGATGGCGGCCAGACCTGGACCGCAACCCTGACGCCGAACGCCAATACCAACGATCCGAGCAACTTCATCACCCTCGACAGCAGTACGGTGACCGATCTGGCTGGTAACACTGGCGTTGGCATCGTCAACTCCGCCAACTACGCGGTTACCACGCAGTCCCAGGGCGGCGATCCGCAGTTCCGGATTGCCGATTCGGTCCCGTTGATCAGCCAGCCTAACCTGCCATTGCAACCGCAATTGTTCGGCCCGCCTACCGGCAATCTGGGCTCGCCATTGAGTTTCGCGCCGCTGTTCGAGCAGCGCACCACGGGCGGTGACCTGCCGCCAGTGGGCAATATCTTTATCACTAACGGTGCGCTGGCACCCAGCTTCATTGCTCAAGTCTTCACGTCCACCAGTGTCAACGGTGTCGGTTCGGGTGCCGGTTTCCTGGGCTTTGGCAATGGCGAGGGCAGCGTGTTCGGCAACAGCACCTTCTCGACACTGTTCAGTCGCGAAAGCGCTACGGGCACGTCGACGACAGGCTCTTTCGACAACGCAGGCGGTCGTGGGCTGAGTGATTCGTCACAAGGCATACGCAACGGTTTTGGCGCGCTGACGCTGGATCAGCAATTGCAACAGCTCAAGGACAGCGAGCAAAAACAGCTGCATGAACTAGCATGGGCTTTGGGGAAAGCCGGTATCAGTGAAGTGCAGGCCTGAGACAAGGTTTGAGTTGTGCGCCGGCCAATGTCGGCGCTTATAAAAAAGAATGGGTAGTTCAGGGGCGGTCGGAAGGATGAAAAGAAGTCAGAAGTTGTTCAGCGTCAGCCTGCTGGCGCTGGTAATCAGTGGTTGTGCCGTCACCAGCCAACCGATCGACCGTAGCGTCAGTGAGCAGCGTGCCAAAAACGATCTGCAACAGATGTACAAGGACCAGGAGCCGCTGAACGGTCCCTTGACCCTGCACCAGGCCATGGCCCGCGCAGTCAAGTACAACCTTGAAGCGCGTCTGAAAATCATGGAAGAAGCCTTGGCCAAGCGTCAGCTGGACCTTGCCAGCTTCGACATGCTGCCACGCATGGCCCTGTCTGCAGGTTACGCCGGACGCAGCAACGTCAGCGCGTCCAGCAGTGAAAGTGTCGAGACCGGTACCCAGTCTCTGGAACCATCGACTTCCCAGGATCGCAGCCGCCGTGTCGCCGACCTGACCATGGTCTGGAACGTCCTCGACTTCGGTGTCAGCTACATCAGTGCCAAGCAGCAGGGCGACCAGCGTCTGATCGTTCAGGAGCGCCGTCGCAAGGTCGTCAATACCATCGTTCAGGACGTGCGCTCGGCCTATTGGCGTGCAGTGGCCGCAGAACGCCTGCTGAAACAGATCGACAGCCTGATGGCCCGCGTCGAACAGGCTCAAGGCAACAGCGAGAAAATGAGCGCGCAGCGCGTGGGTGATCCGGTTCAGGCGCTGAGCTACCAGCGTTCATTGATCCAGGCGACCCGCCAGCTTGAAGAACAGCGCAAGGCGCTGTCGCTGGCCAAGACCGAACTGGCCACCCTGATCAACCTGCCTCTGGGCAGTGAGCTGACCCTGGCAACCCCGGACGATTACTCGATTCCGGAGCTCAAGGTCGACATGAGCGTGCTGGAACACGAAGCGCTGGCCAGCCGCCCGGAATTGCGCGAGCAGGATTACCAGACCCGCATCAGCTCTGCCGAAACCCGCAAGGCCATGCTGCGCCTGTTGCCGGGCCTGGAATTCTCTGCCGGTGGTCATTACGACAGCAACTCCTTCCTGGTCAATGACAAATGGGCCGACATGGGCGTCAAGGTCACCTGGAACCTGTTCAACGTGATTTCCGCGCCAGCGGCCATCGATGTGGCCAAGGCCGGTGAAGAAGTCGCCGCCGCGCGTCGTCAGGCCATGTCGATTGCCGTGCTGGCCCAGCTCTACGTGGCCAACGCCAACTATCGCGAAGCCATGCGTCAGTTCAAGACCAGCCAGCAACTGTCGGACATCGACGGCGAAATCGTTGGCCAACTGCGCAACCGCTACAAGGCAGCCGGCATTGGCGAACTGGACCTGATCCAGGGCGAACTCAACACCCTGCAAGCCGACCTGCGCCGTGACCTGGCTTACGCCGACCTGCGCAATGCCTATGGTCAGATCTTCGCCAGTGCCGGGCTTGACCCACTGCCGCAGCAATTGCCTTCGACCGATGTTCAAGTGATCGCAGGTGCTCTGGCTTCGCGCGAAAACCAATGGTCGGCGGGTAATATCGCCGAGCCTGTAAAAGCAGCTCAAGTGCAGGCCAAGTAACCGGATTCATGCTTCCGGCCTGTTCCCGCCTGTCTGTAACAGTAGATTTGCCTCTGCTGTTACAGGCGCTTTCGCGTATTGCCGATACGGCCTGGGCCGCGCACTTCAATGCCGGTTACTACGACGGGCAGTGGTCGGGTGTCGCGCTGATTTCCGCTGCCGATGCCCTGACCGAATTGTCCTCAGGTGCAGGCGACCCCATCACCCGCGATCCATGGCGAGCCGACGAGCGTTGGGCCAAAGCCCTGCGCGACTTGCCGCTGGAGATTCGTAGCGCCCGCCTGCTGCGACTCGGACCGGGCAGCCGGATTCACGAACACCGCGATTACGATCTGGGTGGACCGCAGGCGGACCTTCGCTTGCACATCCCCTTGCTCAGCTCGCCGGACGTGGATTTCATGCTGGACCGCCAGCGTATCCCGATGAATGCGGGCGAGTGCTGGTTTCTCGATCTGGCCCGACCTCACAGCGTCGATAACTGGGGACAGCAGGAACGGATTCATCTGGTGCTCGACTGCCGACCCAATGCCTGGCTGCAACAGCAGATCGAAGCCGGTTTATCCACAACCCCGCCTGCAGGCCAAGGCCGGGCAGTCGAAGCTTTTGCACAGTTCCGTGCCTTGCTGGAGCGAGAGCCCGAACTGTGCCGTGCCTTGCAGGCCGAGCAGGACACCGAAACCTTCATCGCCCTGACCCTGATGCTGGGTGCCAGGCATGACCTGCCGTTTGGCCGCGAAGACGTGCGCGCCGCGATGCGGCTGGGCCGCAATCAGTGGAACCGGCAATGGACAGCCTGAAGGACTGGTTGCCGATCCGCATCTGGCAGGACGCCGAAGAATGGCGGGTGGACTGGTGCTGGTTTGGCGACCGCAAGCTTGATCAGCCGTTCTTTCGCGATGCCGTCGAGGATGCCCTGCGCTTGCCGTTCAATCAGGCCTTTCGGCGCGAAACCCCATTGGCAGTGTTGTGCGAGTGGCAGATGCCGGCAGTCGAACCCGGTGCGTTCATCTATCACGCTTCACGCTGCGGCTCGACCCTGATCGGGCAGATGCTGGCGCAACTCGACGAGATGATTGTGATCTCCGAGCCGCCGCCTCTGGATACGCTGTTGCGAGGTGCGCTTGATCCCGCTGTCCGGCGCGCCGCCCTGCGCGGTTTGCTCGCGGCTTACGGCCAACGGCGACTTGGCTGTGAGCAGTCGCTGGTGATCAAGCTGGATGCGTGGAACATCGGCGAACTGCCGCTGCTGCACGCCTGCTTTCCTGAGGTCCCGTGGCTGTTCGTGTATCGCGACCCTCTGGAAATCGCCGTTTCCCATCTGCGCATGGCAGGTATGCACATGGTGCCGGGGATCATCGGCCCCTGCGCGCTGGACGGAGAAGGCCTGACCGATTCCCGCGAAGACTATATCGCCCAGCGCCTGGGCCGAACGCTCGAGCTTGGCCTTGAACACTGCCGTGCCCTCAATGGCCTGCCGCTGAATTACCGTGAATTGCCCGGCGCGATGGACGGCCATCTGGCTGATTTCTTCGGACTTGATGTTGCGCAACGCAGCAAGGCGCTTTCAGCCGCAGGCCAGCATGCCAAACAGCCAGCCCGGGCATTTGTCGCCGACAGCCAGGACAAGCATCGCGAGGCCACCGACCTGCTCAGGGACCGAGTAGCATACTGGACCCGCACGCCCTGCGAGGCGCTGGAAGTCTTGCGGGGTGAGCGCAGCCTCAGCAGGCAGGCATAAGCTCGGTAGTAATACACCTATCCATTATTGGCCCGGGATCAGAATGTCCCGGGCATCGCTGTGAATGTTCAACAGGAAATCCAGGTATGGCTGCGCGCAAAAGAACATTGTGGGGCGACGTGAAATTCATTGTGCTGGCCGTCATCTTTTTACTGATAGCCGTCCCCGGCAGCTTTGCGGCTTACCGGCTTATATGGACCGATGCGACGCTTTGTCTGGCCGAAGGGAAAGTGCTTAGTGATGAAGAGCATCGGCAGCGTTTTCTTGAGAGTCTGGTCAGGCGAGGTGTTGATAATGCTTATATATATAAAGAGCATGATGGCAATACGCATTTGAAGGCGGGAATTATCTATGATGGTAAATCCTATGATCTTATTCGGACTGTTCGTTCTTCAAAAGGAAATGGTAAGTCGTTTGAGGAAAATTTTGGAATAAAAAAGATAGCCCCTGTTAGCGGCAAGTCTGAGTTTGAGTATCCTCATGAGCCTTTTGTGTTAGTGACCTATTTTGATGCGCAAAGTGGTTCGTCTACATTCGTTTCTTCCCAAGATGTAGTCGTGCTAAAAGATTGGCGTGGGTTGCGTGAGAAGATAGGTTTATATGATCGTTTTCGTGGGTTCGGGACTAAGTTTTACGAAGTTACATTTAGTATGTTGAGTGTCGAGTGTTGTGGGAATAATAGATACAGTCAGACTGAAGAGATGTATAGCGACAGAAAGGAGTTTTTTTACAAGGATGCGATGAGTTCTATCGAAAAAGGTTCTATGACTCGCACGGCTGTTGCTGCCTCATCTAACTGTGGGGAGGTTCTGACTGGTGAGGGTGATAATGGAATTGCTACTCGGATAATAACGTGGATAACTGTTAGGGATAAGCGATGAGTATGCCAACCAGCGAAGTAATCGTATCTAGATATCTATTCGATGAGGATACGCCTCCTGCCGATCTTAAAGACGAAAAACTTATCCGCCCCAAGGATGCTGTGGGGAGAGTGTTTTCTGTTGATATTAATGAATACATGACCATCGGAGCCGGTCGCTTCGTTGGTGTTGAGGAATTTAGATATGTACGTAATTTTCTAAGTGGACAGGATAGCGCCTACTTAAGTGATGGTAAAAAGCTGGCTCCCGGGGTTTACAGTACGCTAGACCTCTTGCGTGAGTATTTCATCACAGAAGACAAATCACGCTTATCTGTTAGCGGCTACTATCGAGGTGTAGACGAGCCGGACTATGCGGATCGAGCTTATGTATTTGGTACGGGTGCATATAGAATTAATGATGACGCAGTTTTTATCGTTAATGAAGATGGCTCAAGGTCTATTTCCAATATCTATGTCAAGCCAGAAAAAGATGATTTTGATTATGAAGGTAAAGGTTTTCTGGCAGATATAACTAATGCTTTGACAGAGAGTGAGATTGACCCTTCCGGAATTGGCAGGAAGGTTCCTATAGTTTTCACTGGAACAGTTACCGATAGACAGAGTTTTACCAGTGCCGACTGGGCTTCGCTGGAAGCATTGAGTCGCGAAAAGGAAAGGGTCGAGGCCGAAAATAAACTCCTGCTTCTTACCGGTTCACCGGGGTTCGCCGCACAGTTTGCAGCCATTCTTGGACGGCTGGTAACTAACGATATCATTACCTACGAAGACAGTGACGGTCGGTATGTTGTCTATGACGGTAGAGATATCAATAACAACGGTGTCATCGACCCTTACAAGCTGAATAACGTCACCGAACTCATCATGAGTAAAGGCGCAGCCGTTATAGCCGGCAACGGCAACGACACCCTTTATGGAACAAACTACTCAAACGACGAACTCTACGGTGGTGCCGGGAACGATCAGCTCGATGGTCGCAAAGGTGCTGACCGCATGCTCGGCGGATCGGGAGACGATACCTATACCGTGGATGACGAGGGTGACACGGTTGTCGAAAAGGCAGGTGAGGGTACGGATACCGTCAAGTCCAGTGTCGAGTTCAGTCTGGCCGATGAGTTTGAGAATCTGGAGCTGACAGGAACTGCCAGCATCAATGGAACAGGCAATAACCTCGACAACCGTATCCTGGGCAACTCGGGAAGTAACGTTCTGCGAGGAGAGGGCGGCAACGATTACATTTCGGGTAACTCCGGAAACGATACGATTGATGGCGGCGCCGGGAACGACACACTCATTGGTGGCTATGGCAGCGACGTGCTGGAGGGTGGGGATGGCAATGACATTCTGCAAGGCAGTGAAAGCGGTGACAGAGGCAGTTCCGACTCCGATACGCTGAACGGAGGTGCAGGCTTCGATATCTACAAGGCGCAGTCCCATGACGTCATCTTCGACTCTGATGGCAGCGGAGGCGTCTATCTTGAGAACCGCCGACTCACCGGCGGCAAGCGCAAAGAGGAAGATCCTGAAGACACCTATTACGGTGACGGCAATACCTATGTGCTCAAGAACGGCATCCTGACCATCAACGGCAGCCTGACCGTCAATGCGTTCAAGAACTATGACCTCGGCATTGCTCTGGAACTCGAGGACGAAGAGGAGGAAGAAGCTCCCGAGACTGACGATGCTGAAAACCGTACTTCCCCCATTGTTCTCGACCTTGACGGTGACGGCATTGAAACGCTTGCGGTCGGTGCGAGTTATTTCGATCTCGATAGCGACGGCCTGAGCGAGATGGCTGGCTGGGTCAGCCCCGACGACGGTCTGCTGGTACATGATCGCAACGGTGACGGCCGTATCAGTAACGGTACCGAACTGTTCGGTAACCACAGTCTGCTGAACAATGGGCAGACAGCCGGGAATGGATATCAAGCCCTGGCCGAATACGACAGCAATGGCGACGGCATTATCAACGCCCAGGACGCCTCCTATGCCAAGTTGCAGGTCTGGCGCGATCTCAACGGAAACGGCACCAGTGATATCGGAGAGTTGCAAAGCCTGACTGATGCTGGCGTGGTGTCGATCAGCACAGGCTACACCGATTCAAGCCATGTCGACGCCCATGGACATGAGCACCGCCAGGTCAGCACCATCATGCTGGCCAACGGCATGGCATCGACTGCGGCGGACGTCTGGTTCAAGGTTGACGCCTCCAAGCGCGTCAACAGCGGGGACATCGCGCTCACTGACGATGTCTATTTCCTGGCCAACGCCAAGGGGTTTGGCAAGGTGCAAGATCTGCATCAGGCCATGGTGCTCGACCCTGAACTGAAGACGCTGCTCGCCCAGTACGTATTCGCTACCGACGCGGCCAGCCGCGACCAGTTACTGGACAACCTGATCTATCGTTGGGCCGGAGCGCAGGATGTCGATCCCTTCAGCCGTGATCCCAAGAAGATCTATTCCCATGTGATGGACGCACGTCAGCTTGTCACCCTCGAAAACCTGGTGGGCCATGCCTACATGGGGCTCTGGTGCTGGGGGGAACGCGATCCCAACCCGCACGGGCAGGCTGCTCCGGTCCTGGTGGCCGAGTATCTTGAATTCAAACGCTTCACGGCAGCGCAGATCCTGGCCCAGACCGAATATGCCAGTGAACTGGACATTATCCGCTCTGCGTTCGGCTCGGATGCCCATGGTATTTCTGTCGACTGGGATGAGCTCAAGGGCAAGCTGAATGGATTGCTTGCCAATGGGCAGAGTGATCGTATCCGTGGGGTCATCCAAGTGCTGACTGATCTGGGGACATACTCCCCTGCTTACAGGGCTCAGCGCGATGCCATGTTCCAGGCCGTGGCTGCATCCAGCCTTGGCCTGGCGCCGTTCTTTGATTTCTCCAGCCTCATAGGCACGGCTGGAAACGATACGCTTTATGGCTCGGGTTATGGCTCTCTTTTCTATGGCATGTCAGGTAATGACAGGCTGTATGGCGGCATGAACGGCGATAGCTATCACTTTGCGCGCGGGCATGGCAATGACACGATCCTGGACCGGGGAGGCCTGGATCAGATCGTCTTTGCGCAAGGTATTGCCTCCAGTGATCTTGTGTTCTCGCGTAATGTCACGACAGTCTGGATTCATGTCAGAAATACCGACGGCAGTGATGCTGGCTCATTGCAGATCGATAACTTTTTCAATTTTGATGGTTCGCTGGATTTTGGTGCCATCGAGTTCATTCGCTTCGATGATGGCAGCAGTCTTAACCAGCAGCAGATCCTGACGCTGTTGACTTCTGCTTCGTTGACCCAGGGGAACGATCTGGTTTTTGGCACTGTGATCGATGACACCATTGACGCACTTGCCGGCAATGACAACATCCATGGCCTGGGGGGGAACGATCAGTTAGCCGGCGGGGCTGGCGATGATGTGGTGATGGGCGACGACGGCAATGACGTCCTGACTGGCGGTATTGGTAATGATGTCTTGATCGGAGGACGTGGCAGCGACACCTATGTATTCGAGACCGGTCATGGTCATGATGTGATCGACAACGCTGCCGACTCGACCGAGCTGAAGCGTGACCGGCTGATGTTCGGTGCCGGTATCGAGCCGGAATCAGTGATCGCCAGGCGTAAAGGCGATGACCTGCTCCTGCAGATATCCGCGAATGACAGCATTCGCTTGACCCATTACTTTGCAGCCGAAGCGGGCGATGGCACGGCAGTCGATGAAGTCGTCTTCCACGACGGCACGCTCTGGGGCATTGCCGACATCAAGCGCAAGGTTCTGGAGGCGGGAGCCGACAACGACGAACTGCTGGGCTATGCCTCGAACGATGTACTGAATGGTCTGGGCGGTGACGACTTTATCGCCGGATACGGCGGCAACGACACCCTGTTCGGTGGTGACGGGCAGGACTATATCGATGGCGGTGTCGGGAACGACAGTCTGGCAGGCGAGGCCGGTAACGACCATCTATACGGCGGTGAAGGTAATGACCTGCTGGATGGTGGTGACGGCAATGACGGAATGGACGGAGGGGCCGGTGATGATACCTTGCTCGGCGGTGCCGGTGATGACAACCTGAGTGGAGGTGCTGGCCGCGACACGCTTCAGGGCGGTGCTGGTAACGATTATCTGGACGGCGGTGCCGGGGACGACTTCCTGGCGGGCGGTGAAGGTAATGATCGTCTCGACGGGGGCAGTGGCACCAACAGCTACCTGTTTGCCCGCGGCGGTGGCCAGGACATCATCATGGATGCCTACGAGAATGTGGTCACCATTTACCTGGCCGACCTGCCTCTGGAAAATCTGGTGTTCCGTCGCAACGGAACCAGCCTGGATATCTCTTTCCCGGACAGCCCGCAGGACTTGCTGTCGCTCGCATACTTCTTCAACAACGAAACGCCCTCCGGTGGCATTCACCTGCATTACGGAGATGGGCTTGAGGCTGTCATCAGCCCGGAACAACTGCATCTGTTGACCCTGGAGGGCACCGAAGCTGCCGACCTGATCCAGGCCTATTCCGGTAACGATCTGATCGAGGCACGTGGTGGCGACGATGAGGTGTATGCCGGTGCCGGTAATGACAGCATCGATGGTGGGGAGGGCAACGATTATATCGACGCCGGTGATGGCGACGATACGTTGCTGGGGGGCAACGGTAACGACACCCTGCTGGGTGGTCTGGGCGACGATGTGCTCACTGGTGGCAGTGGCAATGACCGCATGGACGGTGGTGGCGGCAATGACCAGTATTTATTCGCCGCTGGCTGGGGCGATGACATCATTTTCAACAGCGTCGGTAGCGATAGCGTGCATTTCAGCGGCGTAGCGCCGACTGACCTGCTGCTACGCCGCGATGGCCTGGATTTGCTTGTCATTCATCAGGTTACTGGCGACCGGCTCCGTATCCAGGGCCAGTTCTCCTATCAGGCCGGGCAGCCCGGAGCGACAGCGGTCGGGCAGTTCGTCTTCGACAATGCCATGGTCTGGGATTTCGAGGCGCTCAGGCTCAAGGCCATTGAAGGCTCCGACAAGGATGACGCCATCCTGGGCCACGCTGACAATGATGTGATCGAGGCGGGCGCTGGCAATGACTATGTCGATGCCGCGGAAGGTGATGACGTAGTGGCCGGAGGTGACGGCAATGACACGCTCTATGCCGGTGGCGGGAATGACACTCTGCATGGAGACGACGGCGACGACCTGCTGATCGGCGGTGCAGGCTTTAACACACTGCATGGCGGCGCGGGCAACGACACACTTCGTGGCTACGGTCTGCTGGATGGCGGCACCGGAAATGACTTGATCGAAGGCAGTGGCGAACTGCTTGGCGGAGATGGAGAGGACATTCTGCGAGGCCAGGGCAATGACATATTGTCAGGCGGTGCGGGCAATGACGTTCTGGAGGCCTACAGCAATCCCTGGATTCGCAATACAAACACGCTTTCCGGCGGTACGGGAGATGACACGCTATACGGCTCCTTTGGTGACGACACCTATCTTTTCAATCTGGGTGATGGCCTGGATCTGCTGATCGAGCGTCGTGCCGAGCAGGCCTATAGCAATATCGCGCCGTCCTTTGACATCTTGCGTTTCGGCGAAGGCATCAGCGTCCAGAGCCTGAGTTTCGTCCGGACCGGCAACGATCTGCTCATCAGCCACAGCAACGGCACAGACGCCATTACCGTACAGAACTGGTATCAGGAGCCGAGCGAGCACTTCAAGCTGGAACGCCTGGAGTTCGCCGATGGCTCCGTGCTCAGCGGCAGCGATGTCGAGGCGCGCGCCATTACCCTGGGAACCAGCGGTAACGACACGCTCATGGGTTATCGCAATCAGGATGACCGCATTTATGGTGGTGCCGGCGATGACCAGATCTGGGGCCAGGCGGGCAATGACCTGCTGGTGGGCGGTGACGGTGCGGACTACCTCGACGGAAGTATTGGCAGCGACCGTCTGGAAGGCGGCACAGGTAACGATTCGCTGATCGGAGGGCAGGGCGCGGATGTCATGCTCGGCGAGGCGGGCGACGACTATTACGCGGTCGATAACGTCAACGATCAGGTGATCGAACTTGCGAACGAAGGCGATGATTTTATTCGTACCACGGTCAGCTATACGCTCGGTGCCCATGTCGAACGTATGGCCTCCGATGGATCGGCGAATCTGGTTCTGACCGGTAACGAACTGGCCAACGGCTTGTGGGGCAATGCTGGCGACAACGTGCTGGCTGGCCTGCTGGGCAACGACTATCTCTCCGGTGGTACAGGTAACGATGTCTATGTGTTCAACCTGGGCGATGGTCAGGACACTATCGACAACACCGACGCTATAGGCGCAGTCGATACGCTGCGTTTCGGTTCGGGGATCAGCGATAACGACGTCCTGGCTTTCCAGCAGGGCGAACATCTGTTCCTGAAGATCAAGGGGGCCAATGACCAGATAGCCCTGTTGGGTTACTACTCGGCCAATACTGTCAGCAACGGCGTCACTGTTGACAAGAAGATCGACCGGGTTGAGTTCGCCAACGGTGTTGTCTGGGATCAAGCCAGACTACAGGAGGTCGCGAGCAGGGCTGCCAGCAACAAAGCCCCGGTAGTCAACGCCAGCGTCCCATCCTTGACGGCGAGCCAGGGTGCGGCTTTCAGCTACACCATCGCAGAAAATACCATTACCGACCCTGATGCCTGGGACTCCATCACCTACAGCGTGAAAATGAGGGACGGCTCCGACGTTCCCGCCTGGCTTAAATTCGATGCCAAGACCCGGACGCTTTCCGGCACACCTTCGGCATCTGACGTGGGAAGCCTGCAGTTCATCCTGTGGGGCACGGACAACTACGGCTATGCCGCCGGCACCTATGCCAACCTGACCGTTACGCTGCCCAACCAGGCTCCCAGAGTTGCCAACGCGCTGGCGGACCAGAGCGTGGCAGAGGGAGCGGTCTTGTCCTATACCGTGCCAAGCGGCGCGTTTACCGACCCCGACAGCGGCGATACGTTGACCTACACCGCGACTCTGGCAGATGGCAGCGCATTGCCTTCCTGGCTGACATTCAATGCGTCTACCCGTCAGTTCAGCGGTACGGCACCGACCTCGGCCATCGGTACGACGAGCGTCAAAGTCGTTGCCAGAGACAAGGGCGGGCTGACCGCTTCGGATGTCATGGACATCGTTGTGACCGTGCAGAACCTGACGCTGAACGGTACATCTGGAGCCGATACCCTTACCGGTCGCTCGGGCAACGATACCTTGAGCGGGGGAGCTGGCAACGACACTCTGACCGGCAATGCGGGCAATGACCGACTCGATGGTGGCGCGGGCAATGACACGATGCGGGGAGGTACCGGCGACGATACCTATGTGGTGGATTCGGCCTCCGATGTAGTAACCGAAAACGCAGCAGAGGGTAACGACACCGTGGAATCCAGCGTGACCTTGACCCTGGGCGCCAATGTCGAGAACCTGACCTTGACCGGTACTTCGGCTATCAACGGTACGGGCAATACTCTGGACAACATCCTCACCGGTAACAGTGCAGTCAACACCCTGACGGGAGGCGCGGGCAACGACCGTCTGGACGGTAAGACCGGTGCTGACCGACTCATCGGCGGTGCGGGTAACGACACTTACGTGGTGGACAATACCAGCGACACCATCACCGAGAATGCCAGCGAAGGAACCGATACTGTCGAATCCAGCGTGACCTGGACTCTGGGCAACAACCTTGAAAACCTGACGCTGACAGGTACTGCCGCGCTTAATGGTACAGGCAATGCCCTGGACAACATCCTTACCGGTAACAGTGCGGTCAACACCCTGACGGGGGGAGCAGGCAACGACCGCCTGGACGGCAAGGCGGGTGCCGACAGGCTCATCGGAGGAGCGGGTAACGACACCTATGTAGTGGACAATACCGGCGACATCATCACCGAAAATGCCAATGAGGGAACCGACACCGTCGAATCCAGCGTGACCTGGACCTTGGGCGCCAACCTGGAAAACCTCACTCTGGTCGGCACTTCAGCCATCAACGGCACGGGCAATGCCCTTGCCAACGTCCTCAGTGGCAACGCTGCGGCCAATACCCTGACCGGTGGCGCGGGCAACGACACCTATATTCTGGGACGAGGCTATGGCGTCGATACCGTGGTCGAGAATGATTCGACCAGCGGCAATACCGACGTTGCTTCTTTCATGGAGGGCATCGCTGCCGATCAGCTCTGGTTCCGCAAGGTGTCCGGTACCAACAACCTGGAAGTCAGCATCATCGGAACCTCCGATGCACTGGTAATCAAGGATTGGTACGCAGGTAATGCCACTCATGTCGAACAGTTCAAGACCAGTAATGGCAAGACACTGCTCGACAGCAAGGTGCAGGGGCTGGTGGATGCGATGGCAGCGTTCTCGCCGCCTGCGGCTGGTCAATTGACCTTGCCGGATAACTACAAGGAGCAGTTGTCATCGGTGATTGCGGCCAACTGGCAGTAAGCACTCTGCCTCATAGCCAACCCGCCTGATGGCGGATTGGTTATGAGGACTTGACGGTACACGGAAGACGCAATGTCTTCCGGGAAGCTGAGCCGATTATTTTGCCTATTCGGCTCATATGGTGAGCCGAATAGCGCTATTATTCGGTTCACACCCGAGAGCTTTCCCATGAACGAACCCCTCAACTGGATCTGGCAACACCCGGACTGGCCGCATTTTCGCTGGCAAGCGGAGCCTTTGGTGGCATTGCTGCGGGCTTGCTCCCAGGCTCAGGGCCGGTTGCTGGGCATGCTCAATGCAGCCGGTGCGGATACCAGCGCGCAGACTGAGCTGGATGCCTTGCTGCAGAACATCATCACTTCATCGGCCATCGAGGGCGAGCAACTGAATGTAGGCTCGGTGCGTTCCTCGCTTGCCAGACGCCTTGGGCTTGAGGGCGGTCAACAGACCAACCCGCGTAGCGAAGGCCTGGCAGAACTGATGCTCGATGCCACGCAACAACATCAGCCCGCGCTGAGCCTTGAACGTCTATTGCACTGGCATACCTTGTTGTTTCCAGAGCCGCAATCGCTCATGACTCACAGTATTCGGGTGGGAAGCCTGCGAGTGCGAGGCGAAGAGCCCATGCAAGTGGTTTCCGGACGCATCGATCAACCCACCGTGCATTTTGAAGCGCCGCCACGTCAGGGTCTGGAAGGACAATTGCAGGCATTTCTGGACTGGTTCAATACCAGTCGTTCCGATGTCAGCCTTGATCCTCTATTGCGTGCAGGGCTGGCGCACTTCTGGTTCGTGACTCTTCATCCCTTCGACGATGGCAACGGACGTCTGACGCGAGCAATCACCGATCTGGCGCTGGCTCAGGCTGAAAACCAGTCGATTCGTTTTTACGCCATGTCTGCCAGCATTCTTGCCGCCCGCAAGGAGTATTACCTGATTCTGGAGCGCAGCCAGAAAGACGGCCTGGATATAACGCCATGGCTGCAATGGTTCCTTCAGACCTTGCTGCATACTCTGGAGCAGGCGATAAACCGCATCGACCGGGTTCTGGCAAAAGCACGTTTCTGGCAACAGCACCGGGATAAAAGCCTTGCAGCGGAGCAGGTCAAAGTCCTGAACCGCTTGCTGGACGGGAACCTGCTGGCCGACAAGCCGGGCTTTGAAGGCGGCATCAGTGCCGCGCAATATCAGGCCGTTGCCAAAGTCAGTAAAGCCACGGCCACCCGGCATCTGGCCGATCTGCTTGCAAAAGGCTGTTTGCAGAAACTGCCGGGAGGCGGGCGCAGTACGCGGTATGAGGTGAGTCGGGGTTAAACGATCAGCCTGTTTCGCGAATGAATCGGCTTTGTCCTCTTCATTCGCGAAGCAGATTACTGGCTTTTTGCAACATTGAGCTTGAGCGGTACCGTCAGGGTTCCTCCCCAGTTCGGGTCATAAGCTGCCCTTATGCCCAGCCGTAGGACGCCTTCGTAATCATCGTCGGGCAGAGGCAATATATTGTCTATTTGGTGATAGCTCAGCTTCCAGTAGACATTGTGATCATTGCCCAGACAGGTGGAAATTCCATGCATGGGGCCTTCGCCAGGACATTCTCCATGCCTGAGGGTACCGCGCAGGACGACCGGGTAAGGCACCCTTTTGCTGCCGACGACCAGGGTGGTCAATCGTGTGTAGCTTTCCCCCTCCACCATCTGAAGTGCGGTCGGTCCTTCTTCATGGCCGTAGGCAACCAGTCCGATGGAATGCTTGAGCAGGGGAACGGGGATCTTTCCTTCGATGACCGGGTTGGCAGAAATGGTCCATTGCGAGGAGTACTGAACGGACGGTTTTATCGGCTCGGGTAGTTTGAGGTCGGCGATGGCCTGCTTCGCCGTGTCGCTGTAGGTGAACGACCATTTGTCAAAGAAACCACTTAGATCCCTGCCAACTATCCTGCTGCTATTGAGCGCAAACCAGTCGATCTTTTTCTGGTCTGTGGAAAAGTCGTTAGCATTCTCGCCACGGTTATAGGCAGTGCGAAATTCTTTTGCGAGCTGCGCATGCCAGTCAGGAAAGGAAATGTACAACTGGGCGAGCATCAACAATGTTCTGTCGGCGGGATCATCGGGAACTTCAGGTGGACCATCCGCTGCCAGAAAGCGCCCTACAGCTTCTGGATCAGAAGTGACGAACGCCCCGAATCGCGGATGACACCGCTCGAAGTTTGCGGTTTTCTTGCCGGTCAGCATCTGACAGGCTTCGAGTGAAAACAGGTTATTGCTGATCTCGGTAAGATGGTTCCATTTCCATGCCAATTGATTCTGGTGACCATATTCATGCCAGTCTCCCCAGTGACTGGCTATCCGGTCCCCACCGAAGTCTATGCCGACCAGGCCATTATAATAATGAGACACACAACATGTATTGAAACTGGCCTGATACATGGAAAGAGCCAATGTATCGAGAGGATTATCGGTTTGCCAGCTGAAACCATTGAACTGATCATAACGGGTCGTGATGATCAGATGTTCCTGCATCATGCTTTCTATATCTTTATCGGCATGGAACAAGGCGACGGCGGCAGGAAAGTTCATCACGGTTCTGCCATTGAACAGGTAGACCTGCCCCGAGGGATCGGGCGATTTTGCCAGTGTGGGCCACTCGCCCGGTGGTGTGATCCCGGAAAGATAGAGGGCCGATTGTTTAGTGGGCGTTGAGGTACTGATCGTGACGGTTTTTCCCCAACTGTTCCAGTTGTTCATGTTCTTGCCCGCGTCTACACAGGCAAGCATCAATACACCAGGGCGGTCGGCCGTATAGGTATGGCTCGAGTTTCGGCTCAACGCCATCTTGTTGGTTTCATTGTCGCCATAAGGCTTGTCAAAGTTGGAAAAGGTGTGTGCAGAACAACGAGTCAGCAGGCTGGGAAAGTCTTTGACATCAAGGTTGATACTGTCCCCGACCGCCAGATAGACATGAGTCGGTATGTAGATATCTCTGCGCTGCCAGCCACCTTTACGCCGCATTTCATTTTCCTGTTCTTCGAGAACAGGTACGTTATAAGTGTTTTCGCCGGTACCATATATTTCACCGAGCCGTATTCGCCAGGTAAGGAGTTCAGTCAGGACTCCACGAGTAGACGTCGAAGTGCTGGCTATACTGTGTGCAGTATTGACCGAAGGTAACAGCTCTTCTTTATTGTCATATATAGCGTCATCTGCGGCGTGGGCGGTCAGGCCCAGCAGAAAGAATACGGTAGTCAGCGATATAAGACATGTTCTGACAGTTTTATATGCCCATTGTTTTTGAACAGGGTTCATTATCGTGGTCCTTGTTATTAATGCTTTCCTTGCCTGATTCAGTCTAGTGGTTCGGTTATTGTTCTGGACCCAGGGCAGTAGATCGTTTGGGGATAATCGAAGGTTTGGAACAGTGTTATCGGAATGGATAGACGGGATGAGTGAGCGCTGTGGGCAGCCTCGGACTTTCATTACTCTGAGCGTAACAATCCTGATCCCAGCTTGATTGATGCTCCACCCCCTTCGCTCCTAAGGTGGCCCACGACAGCGAATTCGTGGAGTGATCATGACAACAACAACGAACCCCGACGCGCGCTGGTCGCGTCGTCGCAGTGAGAAACAGCGGCGACTCGAGCAGGTGCGAACCCTCGCCGATGGTGTGGTTCTGCCGACCGACAAGATCGTTGCGGCGCTGGAGGCCTTGCTGGTTTCCGGGGACCGTGTGGTGCTGGAAGGCAATAACCAGAAACAGGCTGACTTTCTATCCCGTGCGCTGGCCAAAGTCGATCCCGGCAAGGTGCACGATCTGCACATGATCATGCCCAGCGTGGGGCGCGCCGAGCATCTGAACCTTTTCGAGCAGGGCATCGCCCGCAAGCTGGACTTCTCTTTTGCCGGTACGCAAAGCCTGCGCATCAGCCAGTTGCTGGAAGACGGGCTGCTGGAAATCGGTGCCATCCATACCTACATCGAACTGTATTCGCGGCTGGTGGTGGACCTGATCCCCAACGTGGTGCTGGCTGCCGGTTTCATGGCCGACCGGGCCGGCAATATCTACACCGGCCCGAGCACCGAAGACACCCCGGCACTGATCGAACCTGCTGCCTTCAGCGATGGCATTGTCATCGTCCAGGTCAACCAGTTGGTGGATGACGTCAGCGAACTGCCGCGTGTCGATATCCCGGCTTCCTGGGTCGATTTTGTGGTGGTGGCCGACAAGCCGTTCTACATCGAACCACTGTTCACCCGCGACCCGCGCCACATCAAGCCGGTGCATGTGCTGATGGCGATGATGGCTATTCGCGGTATCTACGAAAAACACAATGTTCAGTCGCTGAACCACGGTATCGGTTTCAATACGGCGGCCATCGAACTGATCCTGCCGACCTACGGCGAGTCGTTGGGCCTCAAGGGAAAGATCTGCCGCAACTGGACCCTCAATCCGCACCCGACGCTGATTCCTGCCATTGAAAGCGGCTGGGTCGAAAGTGTGCATTGCTTCGGCACGGAGCTGGGTATGGAAAACTACATCGCGGCCCGGCCCGATGTGTTCTTTACCGGGCGCGACGGCTCGCTGCGTTCCAACCGCCAGTTGTGTCAGCTGGCCGGGCAGTACGCGGTGGATCTGTTTATCGGCGCGACCTTGCAGGTCGATGGCGATGGCCATTCCTCGACCGTGACTCGCGGCAGGCTGGCCGGCTTCGGTGGCGCTCCCAATATGGGCCACGACCCCCGTGGCCGCCGTCATGCCACACCTGCCTGGCTCGATATGCGCCAGCAGAGCGGCGATGCTCCCGAGGCCTATCTGGAGCGCGGCAAGAAGCTGGTGGTGCAGATGGTCGAAACTTTCCAGGAGGGCGGCAAACCCACCTTCGTCGAAACCCTCGATGCAGTGGAAGTGGCGAAGAAGAGCGGAATGCCGCTGGCGCCGATCATGATCTATGGCGACGACGTTACCCATCTGCTGACCGAAGAGGGCATTGCCTATCTGTACAAGGCCCGCAGCCTGGAAGAGCGTCAGGCGATGATTGCCGCCGTGGCCGGTGTGACCGTGATCGGCATGCGCCACAACCCCAAGGACACCGCCCGCATGCGCCGCGAAGGCCTGATCGCTCTGCCGGAAGATCTGGGCATCCGTCGCACCGACGCCAGCCGCGAACTGCTCGCCGCCAAGAGCATTGCCGAGCTGGTTCAGTGGTCTGGCGGCCTGTACAACCCGCCTGCGAAATTCAGGAGCTGGTGATGCGCGCACTCAAACTGGATTCGCCGCCTGTCACCCTCAGCGAGCACCTGGCCGATCTGGCCGTCGAGGCCTTGATCGACGAGGCCGACCTGTCACCCAAACCGGCTCTGGTCGACCGGCGTGGCAGCGGTGCCCATACCGATCTGCACCTGGGCCTGATGCACGCCTCGGCCCTGTCGTTATGGCCGACCTTCAAGCAGATGGCCGAGGCCGCTCTGGCGTTCGGTGAAGCAGGCCAGCCATTGCGTGAAACCCTGGGCAGCCTTGGCCGTGAAGGTGAAGCGGACATGCTGCGCACCACCGGCGGGGTGAACACCCATCGCGGTGCGATCTGGGCATTGGGTCTGTTAGTGACGGCTGCTGCGCTGGAACCGGATAACTGCACGCCTGCGGCGCTGTGTCTGCGAGCTGCACGGCTGGCGCTGATCGAAGACCGGCATGTCGTCGCTCAGCCCAGCCATGGCCGCGAAGTTGCCCGCCGGTATGGCGTCATGGGCGCAAGGGAGCAGGCGCAACTGGGCTTTCCTGCCGTGATCCGCTTCGGTCTGCCGCAACTACAACACAGCCGTGCCTCTGGCAGCGGTGAGCAGAATGCCCGGCTGGATGCCTTGCTGGCGATCATGACCACCCTGGCCGACACCTGCGTGTTGCATCGCTCCGGCATGACCGGTCTGGAAGCCATGCAGCGTGGCGCGCAACGGGTGCTGTATGCCGGTGGCAGCGCCAGCCTGGCGGGTCGTCGTCATCTGCAAGCGCTGGATCAGCAACTGTTGAGCCTGAACGCATCGCCCGGCGGCGCTGCCGATCTGCTCGCCGCCTGCCTGTTTATCGATGGCCTCGAGCCTGCGCTCGGCCATTTATCGAGGAGTCTTTGATCATGGAAACCCTGTCTTTTGAATTTCCTGCCGGTCAGCCGCCTGTTGGCCGTGCGCTGGTGGGCTGTGTCGGTTCGGGCGACCTTGAAGTGCTGCTGGAGCCGGGCTTGCCGGGCAAGCTGTCGATTCAGGTGGTGACTTCGGTCAACGGTGCGTCGGCACGCTGGCAGCATCTGTTCGAGCGCATGTTCGAAGGCCAGACACCGCCCGCGCTGAGTATCGATATTCATGATTTCGGTGCGACACCGGGCGTGGTGCGCCTGCGCCTGGAACAGGGTTTCGAGGAGATCGGCCATGACTGATACCGCCCGTTTGCTGAGCCAGCACAGCTTTATCGAACTCGGTGCCCGTCAGCGCGCCCGAGCCTTGCTGGATGAGGGCAGCTTTCGCGAACTGCTCGATCCTTTCGCTCGGGTCATGTCGCCCTGGCTGGCGCGTCAGGGTGTCGTGCCCCAGGCCGACGATGGTGTTGTGGTCGCCAAAGGCACGGTCGATGGACGCCCCGTGGTCATTGCGGCCATCGAAGGCAGTTTTCAGGGCGGCAGCATGGGTGAAGTGGGCGGCGCGAAAATGGCCGGCGCGCTGGAACTGGCTGCCGAGGACAACCGCAAAGGTATTCCCACCGCTGCGATTCTGTTGCTGGAAACCGGTGGCGTGCGTTTGCAGGAGGCCAATCTGGGGCTGGCCGCGATTGCCGAGATTCATGCCGCGATTGTCGATCTGCGCCAGTACCAGCCGGTGATCGGTGTCGTGGCAGGCAGTGTCGGGTGTTTCGGCGGCATGTCCATCGCCGCAGGCCTGTGCAGTTATCTGCTGGTCACTCAAGAAGCGCGCCTGGGCCTCAATGGTCCGCAGGTGATCGAGCAGGAAGCGGGTATCGAAGAGTACGACTCACGCGACCGGCCTTTTATCTGGAGCCTGACCGGCGGCGAACAACGTTTCGCCAGCGAACTGGTGGATGGCTTTGCTGCCGACGATGTGGCGGATATCCGGCAGCAGGTCAGTGACTGGCTCGGTGACGGCGTACCCGCCCAGCACCGCAGCAGCCAGTACGACCTGTTCCTGCAGCGTCTCTCGCGCCTGGACACCACGGCGCAGATCGACCCGCAGGCCGTGCGCAACCTCTATCAAGGAGATCTGTCATGAGCGATTCGCCACGTGGTTTGAACTGGTTCAATGCCTTGAGCGCCCAGGCCCGGGAAGTGGTGGGCCTGCCTGCCTCGGTCAAGGCGGCAGACGCTGTGCTTGGCGATCATCCGGTACGCTTTCTGGCCGTGGTCGCGGATGCCGATAACCGTTTTCCTCGCGCTCGCCAGGGCGAGGTGGGGCTGCTGGAGGGCTGGGGGCTGGCCAAGGCCGTTGACGATGCCATCGAGCTGGATCGCGAGGCAGAACACAAGCGTGCCCTGATTGCGATTATCGATGTGCCGAGCCAGGCCTATGGCCGTCGCGAAGAGGCGCTGGGAATTCATCAGGCACTGGCTGGTGCTGTGGACAGTTATGCCCGGGCGCGTCTGGCCGGGCATCCGGTGATTGGTCTGCTGGTGGGCAAAGCCATGTCCGGTGCCTTTCTGGCTCATGGTTATCAGGCCAATCGGCTGATTGCCCTGCGCGATCCGGGGGTGATGGTCCATGCCATGGGCAAGGCATCCGCCGCCCGTGTAACGCTGCGCAGCGTCGAGGAACTGGAAAAGCTCGCTGCCAGCATCCCACCCATGGCTTATGACATCGACAATTACGCGAGCCTGGGGCTGCTGTGGGAAACCCTGTCGGTCAGCCAGATCGAGCTGCCAGGAGCCGAGGATGTGGCTCAGGTGGTGAGTGTGTTGAGCAGCGCCATCAAGGACGTTCAGGCAGGAGGTGTCGATTTGAGCGGTCGTCTGGGGGCCGGCAATCGGGCGGCTTCGTCGAACGTGCGCCAACTGCTGCGGGCTCAGTGGTAATGAATACCCCGTTGGCGGTGCAGCCCCATGATCTGTTGTGGGGCATGCGCCTGTCCGATTTGCCTGGGGATGCGCCTGACTGGGTGTTTGAAGTGGTCAGTCAGGGACAGCCTGTGGTGGTGCGCCGTGCGTCTGTTGCGGCGGGTCAGGTGGCGGTCGGTATTCGCGGGCCGCGTCGCGAGCAGCGCTATGCCACAACCATGGCGTGCTCGGCGATCGAGCGGCAGGTGCGTCCTGAGCAACTGACTCATCTGACTGACAGAAATCCCCAGCGCTGGCCTGCGCTTGAGGCCCTGTCTCAGGTTCGTCCGGTGATGGACGTGCTGGACTTGAGCTGGGGCGTCAGTGGCAGTGCAGGCTTCGAACTGGCCAGCGGTTTTGCCGCGCTGCATCAGGGCAGCGACCTGGATCTGATTCTGCGTACGCCGGAGCCTGTGAGCCGCGGCTGGGCTGCCGAACTGGTGGAGGCGCTGGAAACCAGCATCTGCCGGGTCGATGTCCAGTTGCAATTGGCCGAAGGGGCGGTGGCTTTGCGGGAATGGGCCGGGCCTTCCCGCCAGATTCTGTTCAAGAGTTCTACAGATACCCGACTGGTCAGTGATCCATGGCAACAGCCAGGGATGAGCGCATGAGCAGCTTCTGGGTGTTTCCCGGCCAGGGCGCGCAGCAAGTGGGCATGTTGCATCAGTTGCCGGACTCGACCGTGGTGCGTGATTGCCTGCATGAAGCGGCCAAGGTTCTGGGCGAGGATGTACTGGCGCTGGATTGTGCCGACGCGCTGCAATCCACCCGATCCGTTCAGCTCTGCCTGTTGATTGCCGGGGTAGCCTGCGCCCGTGTTTTACAGCATCACGGTTGTCAGCCCGACTACGTCTCCGGTCTGTCGATCGGTGCTTATCCGGCAGCTGTCGTCGCCAGGGCTCTGGCTTTCGAAGATGCGTTGCGATTGGTGGCCCTGCGCGGCGAGTTGATGCAGAACGCTTATCCCGAAGGCTATGGCATGACCGCCATTATCGGTCTGGATCAAGCCTGCATCGAGGCGTCGATTGATCGGGTTCACAGCCATGAGACGCCGGTTTTCCTGGCCAATATCAACGCCGATAACCAATGCGTCATTGCCGGCAGCAGCCAGGCAATGGAGCAGGTCGGACGGCTGGCAAAAGAGGCAGGTGCGGCCGCCGTCAAACGTCTGGCCGTGAGCGTGCCGTCCCATTGCGCTCTGCTGGAAGAGCCGGCGCAGGTGCTGGCCCGGGCATTCGCCGACGTTCGGCTTGAGACTCCCAGGGTGCGTTATCTGAGCGGCAGCACGGCACGGCCCATCGTGAGCGTCGAAAAACTGCGTGATGACCTGACCTTCAACATGTGCCGGGTCATTGACTGGCGCAGCACTGTGCAGACCGCTTATGAGCGTGGCGTGCGTCTGCAGATCGAATTACCGCCCGGCACCGTACTGACGGGGCTGGCGCGCAAGGTGTTTGAACAAGGAACGGCAGTCGCCTTTCAAGGCGCTCGCCTGGACAGTCTGGTCGCGTTGTCGCGAGAGGAGGGAACCCGCAATCCATAGAGTGTGAGCGCAATGCTGCTGCGAAGGACAAAAACAACAACTTCGGCAACGCAATTGAGGAATAACAACAATGATTATCTACGGTGTGGCTTTGCTGGCTATTTGCACCCTTGCAGGGGTGATTCTCGGTGACATGCTCGGCGTTCTGCTGGGGGTCAAATCCAACGTGGGCGGTGTCGGTATCGCCATGATCCTGTTGATCTGCGCCCGTCTGTGGATGGAGAAAAACGGAGGCATGAGCAAGGAATGCGAGATGGGCGTCGGCTTCTGGGGCGCCATGTACATTCCGGTGGTTGTGGCCATGGCGGCTCAACAGAATGTGGTGACTGCACTCAAGGGCGGACCTGTTGCCGTGCTGGCAGCCATCGGTTCGGTGGTGTTGTGTGCCTGCACCATTGCCTTGATCAGCCGTACCAATCGGGGCGAGCCGCTGCCCAAGGAAGAGCCGGGCGTGATCCCGACTGCAACGCCTGTGGGAGGTCGCTGATATGTGGGATCTCATCGAGAAAGGTCTTGAACACAACGGCCTGATTACAGCCTTTGCCTTCGTCGGCGTCATCATGTGGATTTCAGTCATTCTGTCCAGACGACTGACCTTCGGGCGAGTGCATGGCTCGGCCATTGCGATTGTCATCGGCCTGATTCTGGCCTGGGTCGGCGGTACGTTGACTGGCGGGCAGAAAGGCCTGGCCGACATGGCGCTGTTCTCCGGGATCGGCCTGATGGGCGGCGCAATGCTGCGCGACTTCGCCATCGTCGCCACAGCCTTCGAAGTGCAGGCCACCGAGGCCCGCAAGGCCGGGATGATCGGTGCGGTTGCCCTGCTGCTGGGCACCATTCTGCCGTTCATCGTGGGGGCGAGTGTGGCCTGGTTGTTCGGGTATCGCGATGCCATCAGCATGACCACCATCGGTGCCGGTGCAGTTACCTACATCGTCGGCCCGGTGACAGGTGCGGCACTGGGCGCGACCTCGGATGTCATGGCTCTGTCCATTGCCACCGGCTTGATCAAGGCGATCGTGGTGATGGTCGGCACACCGATGGCGGCCCGCTGGATGGGGCTGGACAACCCACGTTCCGCAATGGTGTTCGGCGGCCTGGCCGGCACTGTCAGCGGCGTGACAGCCGGCCTTGCGGCGACCGACCGGCGTCTGGTGCCTTATGGCGCACTGACTGCCACCTTCCACACCGGGCTCGGCTGCCTGCTCGGGCCGTCGCTGCTTTACTTTGTTGTGCGTGGAATAGTGGGATAAGACGTTGTAGCGGCAAGCTCTAAGCTGCAAGCTTCAAGTCAAAAGCTTGCTTGCAGCTCCGCCTCCGCGAATAAATTCGTTTTTACGGGGTATTGGAGAGGCGATTGGCATACATCCGGCATTCGGCAATCAGTGCCAGCAGGTTCGGGTCGCGTTCTCTGGATTTGAGAAACACCAGGCCGATGTGCTGTTGCATGCGGTAGCGTTCCTGCAGCGGGATCAGTCGCACGCGGTTTTCATAGACCGCTGCGATGCGTCCCGGCAGCAGGGCGTAACCCACGCCGGAGCTGACCATGCTCAACAGGGTGAAGATGTCGTTCACCTGCATCGCGACCTTGGGCTCGAACCCCGCCTGTTGAAATACCCGTATGCCGTCGCGGTGGGTGGCGAAGCCTTGGGTCAGGGTGATGAAGGTTTCTTCCCGCAGGTCGCTCAAGTCGACTTCGCTGTGCTGCGAGAGTGGGGAGTCGGCAGGCACGGCCAGGAAAATGTCATCGGAAAACAGTGGCAAGTGCTCGCAGTCCGGGTCATTGAGACTTTCATCCAGCGATACCAGCATCGCATCGACCTCCATGTTCTTGAGCTTGTAGAACAGGTCGATGTTCGAGCCCAGAATCAGGTCGATATTCAGTTCGCTGCGGCGGATCTTCAAGCCCATGATGAGCTGCGGTACCGTCTTGACCGTCAGTGAATACAGCGCGCCGAGCTTGAAGCGTGCAGCCGAAAAGCCGGCAGCCTGTCGGGTCACTTCTACGGTAGTCAGGACGTCCTGAATCAGCTTCTGGGCGCGCTCTTCCAGCACATAGGCGCTTTCCAGCGGCGTCAGGTTGCGGCCTTCATGTTTGAACAACGGACAACGCAGGGCGCTTTCCAGCGAATGAATGGCGCGATGGACGCTGACATTGCTGGTCTGCAACTCCGCGGCAGCCCGCGCCAGATTGCCGGTGCGCATGAAGGCCAGGAAGATTTCAAGTTTTTTCAGAGTCAGTTCGTCATCGATCTGCATGTCGTGGCGCTTGTTGTTGGTGTGGGGACGATTGTGCCTGACCCCGAAGACGATGACTGCTGCAAATATCTGCATTGCGCTTTACATCTGTAACCGCGAGCCTCTACAAATGGTGTTCCTTGCAGCCAGAGGTAATGTGCGGATGTACTACGGAGAAAAATTCAACGCCTGGTCACATCTGGTGGGCGCTGTGTTGGCGGCTGTCGGTGCAATCTGGTTATTGGTGATGGCGAGCCTGCATGGCGATGTCTGGAAAATCGTCGGCGTGGCCATCTACGGCCTGTGTCTGGTGAGTCTGTATAGCGTTTCGACGGTGTATCACAGCGTCCGCGGACGGGCGAAGGTCATCATGCAGAAGGTCGATCATTTTTCGATCTACCTGATGATCGCAGGCAGTTACACGCCATTCTGTCTGGTGACTTTACGAGGCCCGTGGGGTTGGAGCCTGTTCGGGGTGGTCTGGGGGCTTGCATTGATCGGCATCCTGCAAGAGATCAAGCCACGCTCCGAGGCCCGGATCATGTCCATCGTGATCTACGCGGTCATGGGCTGGATCGTGCTGGTGGCGGTCAAGCCGTTGCTGGCCGCGCTGGGGCTGGCAGGTTTCATCTGGCTGGCAGGCGGGGGCGTGCTGTACACCGTGGGCATCATCTTCTTTGCCTACGACCACATCCGCCACTGGCACGGGATCTGGCACCTGTTCGTGATTGCCGGAAGCCTGATGCACTTTGTGGCCATCTGGTTTTACGTGCTGTAACGCATTCTGTGGAAGACAGCTTGCTGGCGGCTTGAAAACTGTCGCTGGCAAGCCGTCTCTCATCAAACAAGACGCAAGACCATGAGTTAAAACGTATTTTTCGTGGGAGTAAAAACGCTCTCCGGTGGGCATATCCATTATCGGTATGTGTTGGTTCTACTGGTTCCGCCTTTACGGCGGCCCCCTTTGTTTCGGCAAAGGGGGGAAACCATGGGCTCCGGTTCGGCCCCGGCAAGCCGGGGTTCCCTCGCTCCGGCATTGCTCCGTGGGTACGCGCCGACGGGCCGTCCCTGGCCCTGCGG
>JAAIGF010052763.1_pt1 | contig 107391 bp, 98 predicted proteins | sample 6487441 | NCBI WGS metagenome assembly JAAIGF01 (sample SAMN13974129, study PRJNA590717) | phyllosphere metagenome | biome: pepper field; feature: multiple bacterial spot infested pepper fields; material: pepper leaves; isolation source: leaves from pepper fields | host: Capsicum annuum ... | reverse complement strand
ACGGAGCAATGCCGGAGCGAGGGAACCCCGGCTTGCCGGGGCCGAACCGGAGCCCATGGTTTCCCCCCTTTGCCGAAACAAAGGGGGCCGCCGTAAAGGCGGAACCGGTAGAACCAGCACATACCGATAATGGATATGTCCGCCGGAGCGCGTTTTACCCCAAGAAAAATACGTTTCAATTCATGGTTTGCGCCAATCGGGCAGGCAAAAAAATGGGCGACCGAAGTCGCCCTAAATGCCTTGCGTGCTCTTATTGTGGAAGGCCTGAGCCTTACTTGCGCTTTTGCGAGTCCTTCCAGATAAAAAGTCCGAAGCCTGCGAAGAAAACAAGCATCAGGCCAACGGTGACGACCCCTGCGACAACCACATTGTCCAGAAACATAACTTCGCCTCCTGCTCTGCCCGTTCGATGGAGCTAGATTAACCACAACGGCGCACAAGAAAATTGACCCAGATCAGTTATCCCGAAGCTCGACAGGTGAGCCTGGGGACAACTGATCTGGGTCAACGGATATGAAGCGGGGAATGAAACAGGAGGTATCAGCGTTTTTTCGGCTTCTTGCCGGACTTTTTCTTGCCACCCAGTGGCATCGCCTGCTCAAAGGCGTTGCGCACTTCATTGAGGCGCTTGTCGTTCAGGTCGTGAATACGCCTGGCACGCTCGGCGCCCAGATCGATCAGCTTTTCATCTTCACTCATGACTGCAGCTCTCGGACACTCGGTATCAGGGCCAATAATGCTCAATCGCAGCGGCGATGACCAGCCAGGATGCATCGAGTCTCAAACCTCGACATCCACCCACAGCCCCTGACGCGGCTCATTGTCGATCAAGGGCACGACAGGCACGGTGTTGTCGGCATTCAGGGAAGTACCGGGAACGGCAAACTGTTCGATATGCTCGCCCTCTTCTTCATGAGGATGACGCTGTTGCTGCTGGCGCTGCTGTTCTTCACGCAGCAGCAAGGCGCTTCGCTCGGCATCTTCATGACGAAGATCGATATTGGTTTCACTGGAGCTCGGTTGCACCGGTGCGACAGGTGGTATGTCCGGCATGCGCTTGGCCGGGTCCAGTTGCGACGTCACGGGTACCACACTCAGCGGAAGCGTCGGTTGCAGCATGATTTTCGTCTCCTGTTATTGGGCTTTCGGCTGCCATTCCGTCGACTTGAACGCCTTTCGGGAAAACTTTTGGACTATGTTTGGCGTAATAAGTGCCCGAAAGGGCATATTTGTCATCATCGGGACCGATAACAGGTGTTTTTTCACTCCCGTCTTTGGCTTCAGGGCGTGTTCCGTTAACATAGTCGGCTTTTTCAAAGCGGGAGTCAGGCAGCATGGCGCAGCAGTATCAACCGGGGCAACGCTGGATTAGCGACAGCGAAGCCGAGCTGGGTTTAGGCACCGTTCTGGCACAGGATGGCCGCTTATTGACCGTGCTCTATCCGGCCACTGGCGACACGCGTCAGTACGCACTGCGTAATGCCCCATTGACCCGGGTGCGCTTTTCTCCGGGCGATGTGATCACGCACTTCGAAAACTGGAAGATGACCGTGCGCGAAGTCGAGGATATCGACGGGCTGCTGGTCTATCACGGCCTCAATGCGCAGAACGAATCCGTCACTCTGCCGGAAACCCAGCTGTCGAACTTCATCCAGTTCCGTCTGGCCACCGACCGCCTGTTCGCCGGACAGATCGACCCGCTGGCGTGGTTCTCGCTGCGTTACAACACCCTCGAACACACCAGCCGCCAGTTGCAGTCCTCTCTGTGGGGCCTGGGCGGCGTGCGTGCCCAGCCTATCGCTCACCAGTTGCACATTGCCCGTGAAGTCGCCGACCGCATCGCGCCACGGGTCCTGCTGGCAGACGAAGTAGGCCTGGGTAAAACCATCGAAGCAGGCCTGGTGATCCATCGCCAGCTGCTTTCCGGCCGTGCCAGCCGCATCCTGATCCTGGTCCCGGAAAACCTTCAGCACCAGTGGCTGGTTGAAATGCGACGTCGCTTCAACCTGCAGGTTGCGCTGTTCGACGCCGAGCGTTTCATCGAGAGCGATGCCGGCAACCCGTTCGAAGACACCCAGTTGGCGCTGGTCGCGCTGGAATGGCTGGTCGAGGACGAAAAGGCCCAGGACGCCCTGTTTGCCGCCGGCTGGGACCTGATGGTGGTCGACGAAGCCCACCACCTGGTCTGGCACGAAGAAAAGGTCAGCCCCGAATACTCGCTGGTCGAGCAACTGGCCGAAGTCATTCCCGGTGTCCTGCTGCTGACCGCAACCCCCGAACAACTGGGCCAGGACAGCCACTTTGCCCGTCTGCGCCTGCTGGACCCGAACCGTTTCCACGACTTGCAGGCGTTCCGCGCCGAAAGCGAAAACTACCGTCCGGTAGCCGAAGCCGTTCAGGAGTTGCTGGATAAAGGCAAGCTGTCGGACGCCGCACACCAGACCATTCACGGTTTCCTGGGGGCTGAAGGTGAAAGCCTGCTGAACGCCGTGAACACTGGCGATGAAGAGGCCAAGGCGCGCCTGATCCGCGAACTGCTGGATCGTCATGGCACCGGTCGCGTGCTTTTCCGTAATACCCGCGCTGCCGTTCAGGGCTTCCCCGAGCGCCAGTTGCATCAGTACCCGCTGCCCTGCCCTGCCGAATACCTGGAACTGCCGCTGGGCGAACATGCCGATCTGTACCCGGAAGTCAGCTTCCAGTCGCAGCCGGAGATCAGCGAAGAAGAACGCTGGTGGCGCTTCGACCCAAGGGTCGACTGGCTGATCGACACCCTCAAGATGCTCAAGCGCGTCAAGGTGCTGGTCATCTGCGCCCACGCCGAAACCGCCATGGATCTGGAAGACGCGCTGCGCGTGCGCTCCGGCATCCCGGCCACCGTGTTCCATGAAGGCATGAACATTCTGGAGCGCGACCGCGCAGCCGCCTATTTTGCCGATGAAGAATTCGGCGCACAGGTGCTGATCTGTTCGGAAATCGGCAGTGAAGGCCGCAACTTCCAGTTCTCCCACCATCTGGTGCTGTTCGACCTGCCGGCGCACCCGGACCTGCTGGAGCAGCGTATCGGCCGTCTGGACCGTATCGGCCAGAAACACACCATCGAACTGCATGTGCCGTTCCTGGAAACCAGCCCGCAAGCGCGTCTGTTCCAGTGGTATCACGAGGCGCTCAATGCGTTCCTCAATACCTGCCCGACCGGCAACGCCCTGCAACACCAGTTCGGCCCGCGCCTGCTGCCGCTGCTGGAAAGCGGTGACGACGATGAATGGCAGAGCCTGATCAACGAAGCACGTACCGAGCGCGAGCGTCTGGAAAGCGAACTGCATACCGGTCGTGACCGTCTGCTGGAACTCAATTCCGGCGGCGCAGGCGAAGGCGAGGCGCTGGTGGAAGCGATTCTGGAACAGGACGATCAGTTCACCCTGCCGATCTACATGGAAACCCTGTTCGACGCCTTCGGTATCGACAGCGAAGACCATTCGGAAAACGCCCTGATCCTCAAGCCGAGCGAGAAAATGCTCGACGCCAGCTTCCCGCTGGGCGACGACGAAGGCGTGACCATCACCTACGACCGCAACCAGGCGCTGTCTCGCGAAGACATGCAGTTCATCACCTGGGAACACCCGATGGTTCAGGGCGGCATGGATCTGGTGTTGTCCGGCTCCATGGGCAACACCTCGGTGGCGCTGATCAAGAACAAGGCACTCAAGCCGGGCACCGTGCTGCTGGAACTGATCTACGTCAGCGAAGTGGTCGCGCCGCGCTCGCTGCAACTGGGTCGCTACCTGCCGCCTGCTGCACTGCGCTGCCTGCTGGATGCAAACGGTAACGATCTGGCCAGCCGTGTCTCGTTCAATACCCTGAACGATCAGCTGGAAAGCGTGCCACGCGCCAGTGCCAACAAGTTCATCCAGGCGCAGCGCGATGTGCTGACGCCCAAGATCAATGCCGGTGAAGAGAAGATTGCTCCGAAACACGCCGAGCGCGTGGCCGAGGCACAACGTCGCCTGGCAGCCGATACCGAAGAGGAACTGGCGCGCCTGACTGCGTTGCAAGCCGTCAACCCGACCGTTCGCGACAGCGAGCTGACTGCCCTGCGCACCCAGCGCGAACAAGGCCTGGCCATGCTTGAAAAAGCAGCGCTGCGCCTGGAAGCGATCCGGGTGCTGGTGGCTGGCTGATAACCTGTTCGGTCAAGGCATAGCTGCTTGAAGTGGGAGGGGCCTTGGCCGCGACGACATGCTGAAAGACAACATATTTTTCAGCGCCTGAACTGGCTGTCGCGGCCAAGGCCCCTCCCACGGATTGCGGCCCGGCAACCTGCCTCTACATGACGCCTACCGAGGATTCAGCATCCTGTCGGTCATCCGCCTGGCATCTCTTGTGAAACAACGCGAAGCCAGCAGCAGAAACACCAAGGTCATGCCCAGGGTCACCGGGATCAGGTACATCGCATCGTGCAATCCGGTGGCCTTGAAGCTTTCATCCATCTGCACCGCTCCCGCCAGCGTCATCGCTTCATGGGCATAGTGATCGGATAACCAGCCGACCACTACCGGCCCAAGTCCGCCGCCCAGCAGATACAACCCGGCAAAGAACAAGGCCATGGCCGTCGCCCGCAGACGCGGCTCCACCACGTCCTGAATGGCGGTGTAGACGCAGGTGTAGAAGTTATAGGCAAACAGCCAGCCGACGCTGAATACCGCGACAAACACCCCGATCTCGACGCGTCCCGCATGCAGTGCATAGCCCGTGGCCAATGTAGCGATCAGCATGCTGAACGCCGCAAACAACAGCCGCCCATTGGGCGAGCGCTGATGCAGCTTGTCCGCGATCAGGCCACCCAGGGTCAAGCCGATCAGCCCGGTGAACCCGACGATGATCCCGGTCGCCACCGCAGCTTCCTGCAGAGACACCTGAAAGTAGCGTTGCAGCATCGGCACCATGAACGAGTTGCAGGCATAGGTCGCAAAGTTGAAGGTCAGCCCCGCCAGCACCAGCCAGCAAAAGGTCGGAATCGATAACACCCGGCGAACCGGCTTTTCGATCTTCTCCTCGGCCATCTGCACACTTTCGGCAGCCCCACGCTTGGGCTCACGAATCATGAAGATGAACACCGCCAGAATCAGGCCGGGAACTGCCGCGATAAAGAATGGGGCCCGCCAGCTGTCGAACGCCTTGACCATCGCACCAATGGTGAAGAATGCCAGCAGCAGCCCCAGGGGCAGACCCAGCATGAAAATGCCGATGGCTCGCGAACGACGATGAGCCGGGAACAGGTCACCGATCAATGAGTTGGCCGCTGGCGCATAACTGGCTTCACCGATCCCGACGCCCATGCGCACCAGCAGGAACGTCCAGAAACTGTTGACCATCCCGTTGACTGCCGTCAGTCCGCTCCAGACAGCAAGCCCCCACCCCATCAGTTTCTTGCGCGACCCGGTATCGGCCATGCGCCCCAGAGGCAAGCCTGCAATCGCATAGACCAGAGTAAACGCCGTACCCAGAATCCCGAGCTGAAAGTCACTCAGGTGCCATTCCTTGCGAATGGGCTCGGTGATGATCGCCGGAATCGCTCGATCGAAGAAGTTGAACAGGTTGGCCAGAAACAGCAGAAACAAAACGCGCCAGGCATTGGAAGCCTGGACTGAGCTGTCGGTCGGGGGGTTGTTCATGAGGCATCCATCCCTTTTTTTCTGCTTACTCTAGAGCCCCGCCGCCCAATCGACTGTAAACATTCGTAAAAGGCCTCAAATCCAGGAATTCAGTTTTTTATAACGATTGGTTATTGAAGCAATTCCATTTTTTTGAGTGTTGACACTGGCAGGATTTTTTCAGCTTCTATACTCATGTCTATTCGCCACGCTCAGGTTTGTAGGGAAAGTCGGCAAGCGATCCTCAGGCAAGGTGAAAACGCCGCATGAGCGACGCGCAGCTACTTTACGTACAGAGCCTGGAGCCTCGGTGAACCCTGGCAGTGAACAATAGGGCTCGCTATGGAATGGCTCGGTTTGAATATGTTTGTCGGTTTTCCGGCCAACGGGCAATTACTGATCAACTGCAGTCATAACTTGTTTCTGGTAGCGCTGGCCTACGGAGTCGCGTGCGCGGCCTGCTTTGCAACGCTGGATATCTCGGATCGGGTCATTCAGGTCGAGGCGAGCAAGAATCGTCGTGTCTGGAAAGCCCTGGCCGCGCTATGTCTGGCGGGCGGCATCTGGGCCATGCATTTCATCAGCATGCTGGCTTTCCAGGCGCCGCTGAAAATCAGCTATGACCTGCCCATCACCGTCTCGTCGCTGCTGATCGTGCTGGCCGCCGGGCTGCTTGCCGTCAAGGCGCTGAGCATGGAAACCCTGAGCATCAAGCGTTGCCTGATCACAGCCCTGATCATGGGGCTGGCCATCAGTGTCATGCATTACGTCGGCATGGCGGCCATGCGCTCCGATGCCACGCAGTATTACGATCCGGGCATGTTTGCCCTGTCGATTCTGGTCGCCATCCTGGCCAGCATTGCGTTGCTGACCCTTTCCAGGCATTTGCGCCATCACAGCGGCATGTTTCACCAGATGTTCAGGTACGGCGTCAGCCTGTTGCTGGGCGCGGGTCTGCTGACCATGCATCTGATGGGAATGGAGGCCCTGCAACTGGTCCTGCCCCTGGAAGTGCAACTGCAGATACCCAACACCGAAAACAGCCAGCAACTGGGGCTGACCATCGCCATCATCACCTTGTTGATCATTGCCGGCAGTATCAGCGCGGCGATGGCCGACAAGAAGCTGCAAAGCAAGGAGCATGACCTGCAACGGGTCAACGCCCTGCTCAGCCAGCTGGATCAGGCCCGGGTATCGTTGCAGCAGGTTGCCCACTACGACCCGTTGACCAACCTCATCAACCGACGCGGGTTCAACCAGATATTCGGGGAGAAGCTGCTGGAACACAGCGTCAGCAACGGCATGCTGGCGGTGATGTTTCTGGATATCGACCACTTCAAGCGCATCAACGACAGCCTGGGTCATGACGCCGGCGATGAACTGCTGAAGGTGATTGCCGAACGGATCCGCAGCGCAACACGGATTCAAGATGTGGTGGCGCGCTTCGGGGGCGACGAGTTCTGCATCCTGCTCAGCATTCCCGACTACGAAGAGGCACGACATCTGGCTTATCGGGTCATGCAGAAGATGAAGGAAACCATCGCCCTGGCTGGACGGCGCATGGTCATGACCACCAGTATCGGCATCGCAGTCTTTCCCCGTGACGGCTCAACCTGCGACGAACTGCTCAAGCACGCGGATCTGGCGCTCTATCAATCCAAGGGCAACGGTCGGAACCGGGTCAACTTCTTCAGCCCGGCTCTCAAGACCAAAGCCAGCCTGGAACTGCATCTGGAAGAAGAACTGCGCAATGCCCTGCGCGAAGAAACCGGCCTGCAGGTCTACTACCAACCCATCGTCGACCTGCGAACCGGTCATGTGGCCAAACTCGAAGCACTGGTGCGCTGGCATCATCCGCAACATGGCCTGCTGATACCCGACCGTTTCATCGGCATCGCCGAGGCCAACGGGCTGATTGCCGAACTGGACAACTGGGTGTTGCGCCGTGCCTGCAAGGACCTGGGTGCCCTGCGCCTGGACGGGTTCGACAAGATGATCATTGCGGTGAACTGCTCGGCGCTCAACCTGGCCAGGGATGAGCTGGCCCATGAAGTCGAGCAGGCATTGAGCGAGGCCAACGTCTCCCCCGGTCGCCTGGAACTGGAGGTGACCGAGAACGCCCTGATGGGCAATATCAGCAACACCATCGTGATGCTCAAGCACATCCGCAGCCTGGGCGTCTCACTCTCCATCGACGACTTCGGCACCGGCTATTCATCACTGGCCTATCTCAAGCGCCTGCCGCTGGACACCCTGAAGATCGACCGCTCCTTCATCATCGACATTCCCAAGTCGCCACAGGACATGGAAATCGTTCAGGCGATTATCGTCATGGCGCACACCTTGCGCCTGAAAGTCGTGACAGAAGGCGTGGAAACCCCGGCGCAACTGGAGTTCCTCAGCCAGTACGGCTGCGATTACGTGCAAGGCTATCTGTTCAGCAAGCCGCAACCGCTGGAGCGCCTGCTGCCGCTGGTCAAGCAGATGAACCAGCGCGAACCCGCGAGCCTTTTGCCAAACGCCCTGGTGTTTGAAATCAAGGATCTTGACGCAGAGATTCCCCGCTCACTGGATCTTTTCAGTGACCTGCCGGGCAGCGAACACCAGGCAGTACGCAGCGCCACCCGCACAAAACGTTCCAGATGGTCGGATTGAAGAGCAGGGATCGGTGAAGGCGCGCCCTTCGGGTGCGCCATTACAGTGCAAGCGTCAGTCGTGCGCCCTGTTCTGGATCAGCACCCAGGGCGAGACGACTACCGCCCACAGCAGCGGATCGCTTTCCACAAGCTCCATGGCCTTTGACTCAGACACCTTGCCGACCTGCCCACTGGCCAGCCAGGCGGAAACCCGGGTAGCGTCATTTTCGGCCACGGCCTCGGCAACCTCGATCAGATCCAGTGGTTCCTCGACCCACAACAGGGCACCTTTGGCAAAGAATGGTTGCAATTCTTTCCAGCTGATCGAAGCCGTTTCGCCAAGCAGTTTGGCATAGAGGGTGCTAGGTTCTTGCTTCATGGGTTTCACCAAAAGAAAAATCGGCGCAATGATAGCGCCGCCTTTTCCGCAGACAAACCCGAATGCGCATTAATCGATCATCGGAAAGTTATTCATGGGTCCATGAAATGGGGGTCGAATTCATGGGCTTAATTGGTTGAATTATGTAACTTTCTTTCGATTAAGCGACATCAACCGATTTCCCTCCCTGCGCCCAGCTTTTCAAGCCATCGACCAGCACTCTAAACTGTTCCGGTACAGTTGGCAGAGCCGGGGAGGCGATCGGTTATCACGTCCGATCCTGCAGCTTTAGCCATCAGGATTATAAAAACTACAACGCAAGAGTGGAGCATCATGACTAAGGGTACCAAGAAGCTTTCGAAGCTGTTTGCCGCATTGGTTATGGCGGGAGTTGCCAGCCATTCGTTCGCAGCAGATACCATCAAGATCGGCATCGCAGGTCCGAAGACCGGCGCAGTCGCTCAGTATGGCGATATGCAGTTCAGCGGTGCGAAAATGGCCATCGAACAGATCAACGCCAAAGGCGGCGTTGATGGCAAGAAGCTTGAAGCTGTCGAATACGACGACGCCTGCGACCCGAAACAAGCGGTTGCCGTGGCCAACAAGATCGTCAACGACGGCGTGAAGTTCGTCATCGGCCACCTGTGCTCCAGCTCGGCCCAACCGGCTTCGGACGTCTACGAAGACGAAGGCATCATCATGGTGACTCCGGCCGCTACCAGCCCGGACATCACTTCCCGTGGCTACAAGCTGGTGTTCCGCACCATCGGTCTGGACAGCGCTCAAGGCCCGGCTGCAGGCGACTATATTGCCAAGCAGGTCAAACCCAAGGTCGTTGCCGTCATCCACGACAAGCAGCAGTACGGTGAAGGCATCGCCACTGCCGTCAAGCAGACCCTTGAAAAGGACGGCGTGAAAGTTGCCCTGTTCGAAGGTATCAATGCTGGCGACAAGGACTTCTCTTCGCTGATCGCCAAGATGAAACAGGCCAACGTCGACTTCGTCTACTACGGTGGCTACCACCCGGAACTGGGCCTGATCCTGCGCCAGTCCCAGGAAAAAGGTCTGAAAGCCGGCTTCATGGGTCCTGAAGGCGTGGGTAACGCTTCGATCTCGCAGATTGCCCAGGATGCTTCCGAAGGCCTGCTGGTCACCCTGCCTGCCTCCTTCGACCAGGATCCGGCCAACAAGGCTCTGGTTGATGCCTTCAAGGCCAAGAAAGAAGACCCGAGCGGTCCGTTCGTGTTCCCGTCCTACTCGGCCGTGACCGTGATTGCCGACGCAATCAAGATCGCCAAGAGCGAAGACACCGACAAGGTCGCCGCTGCCCTGCGTGCCAACACCTTCAAGACTCCGACCGGCGACCTGGCATTCGATGCCAAGGGCGACCTGAAAGACTTCAAGTTCGTGGTTTACACCTGGCACAAAGACGGCACCAAGACCGAGGCTCCCGTGAAGTAATCACGTGCCTTGATCGACCTCAGAGCCCACTGCTACCTCAGTGGGCTTTGTTTTGCGAGGCGCATGGATCCCACAGGGTCCTGACGTCCCTGAATATCTTGAAACCGTTACCCGTGATTCACGAGGGGCTGCTGTCGTTTGCGCACGGCTCGTGCTGAAACGGCAACAGACCCAGCTGCATCAACGTGGACCCAGAGCACGACGTGCAGCCGGTAGAGATTCAACCAGTGAAACACAGAGCAGGTTTTTAGGAGCGCTGTAATGCCCGAGATAGATATCTATCACTTTTTCCAACAGCTGGTTAATGGCATGACCATTGGCAGCACTTATGCCTTGATTGCCATCGGTTACACCATGGTCTACGGCATCATCGGCATGATCAACTTCGCCCACGGCGAGGTGTACATGATCGGTTCCTACGTGGCGTTCATTGCCATCGCAGGTCTGACGATGATGGGCCTGGGCAGCTTGCCGCTGCTGATTACCGCAGCCTTCGCCACAAGTATTGTCGTGACCAGTGCCTACGGTTATGCAATCGAACGTGTGGCCTACCGGCCATTGCGCGGCAGTAACCGACTGATCCCGCTTATTTCTGCCATCGGTATGTCCCTGTTCCTGCAGAACACCGTGCTGCTTTCCCAGGATTCCAAGGACAAGTCGATCCCCAACCTGATTCCCGGCAACTTCGTGTTCGGCTCTGCCAGCACCCATGAAGTCGTGATCTCGTACATGCAGGTGCTGATCTTCGTCGTGACCGTGATCGCGATGCTCGGCCTGACCTGGTTCATCTCCCGCTCCCGCCTGGGTCGTGCGTGCCGCGCCTGTGCCGAAGACATCAAGATGGCCAACCTGCTGGGTATCAACACCAACAACATCATTGCCCTGACCTTCGTCATCGGTGCCGCCCTGGCTGCCATCGCTGCCGTACTGCTGAGCATGCAATACGGCGTGATCAACCCCAACGCGGGCTTCCTGGTGGGTATCAAGGCGTTCACCGCAGCCGTGCTTGGCGGTATCGGCAGTATTCCGGGCGCCATGCTCGGTGGCCTGGTACTGGGCGTAGCCGAAGCCTTTGGTGCCGACGTGTTCGGCGACCAGTACAAGGATGTCGTTGCGTTCAGTCTTCTCGTATTGGTGCTGTTGTTCCGGCCGACCGGCCTGCTTGGCCGTCCGGAGGTTGAAAAAGTATGACCAAGAATCTCAAGTCGGCGTTTTTCAGCGCCTTGCTGGTGCTGGCTGTCGCCTACCCGGTGCTGGGACTGAAACTGGAGATCGTCGGGGTAAACCTGACGGTCATTGGTGCCAGTGCCACCACCGTGACAATCATCCTGGCCTGTGCCGCACTCATGTTCGTGCGCGTGCTGTTCCATGAGCAGATCTCCGCAGCCTGGCGCACATCGCCGAGTCTGCCGAGCGTACCGTCCAGGGCCAGCAACTTCCTGACCCTGCCGAGCACCCAGCGCTGGTTCATTCTGGCACTGGTCATGGTTGCACTGGTCTGGCCATTCTTCGGCTCCCGTGGCGCGGTGGATATCGCGACCCTGATCCTGATCTACGTGATGCTGGGCCTGGGCCTGAACATCGTGGTCGGTCTGGCGGGCCTGCTGGACCTGGGCTATGTCGGCTTCTATGCCGTCGGTGCCTACAGCTATGCCATGCTCTCCCACTACTTCGGTCTGGGCTTCTGGATCTGCCTGCCGATTGCCGGGCTGATGGCCGCACTGTTCGGCTTCCTGCTGGGCTTCCCGGTATTGCGCCTGCGCGGTGACTATCTGGCCATCGTGACGCTGGGCTTCGGTGAAATCATTCGCCTGCTGCTGCGTAACATGACCGACTTCACCGGCGGCCCGAACGGCATCAGCAACATCGAAAAACCGACGTTTTTCGGTCTGACGTTCGAGCGCAAGGCGGCTGAAGGCATGCAGACCTTCCACGAGTTCTTCGGCCTGACCTACAACTCGATCAACAAGGTGATCTTCCTCTATCTGGTCGCCCTGCTGCTGGCCCTGGCGGCGCTGTTCGTCATCAACCGCCTGCTGCGCATGCCCATCGGACGTGCCTGGGAAGCATTGCGTGAAGACGAAATCGCCTGCCGCGCTCTGGGTCTGAATCCGACCGTGATCAAGCTGTCGGCCTTCACCCTGGGTGCAGCGTTCGCAGGTTTCGCCGGTAGTTTCTTCGCCGCCCGTCAGGGTCTGGTGACACCGGAGTCCTTCACCTTCATCGAATCGGCAATCATCCTGGCCATCGTCGTTCTTGGCGGCATGGGCTCGCAGCTTGGCGTCATCCTCGCTGCCATCGTGATGATCCTGCTGCCCGAGTTGATGCGTGAATTCAGCGAATACCGCATGTTGATGTTCGGCGCCATGATGGTGCTGATGATGATCTGGCGTCCTCAAGGTTTCCTGCCTATGCAGCGCCCTCACATGGAGCTGCGTAAATGAGCCGTCCATTACTGCAAGCATCGGGTCTGAGCATGCGCTTCGGTGGCCTGCTGGCCGTCAACGGCGTGGGCCTGACCGTCAATGAAAAACAGGTCGTGTCGATGATCGGCCCCAACGGCGCCGGCAAGACCACAGTCTTCAACTGCCTGACCGGTTTCTACAAGCCTACGGCGGGCACCATCCTGCTCGATGGCGAGCCGATCCAGGGCCTTGCCGGCCACGAGATCGCCCGCAAGGGCGTGGTCCGGACCTTCCAGAACGTGCGTCTGTTCAAGGAAATGACCGCCGTGGAAAACCTGCTGGTCGCCCAGCATCGGCACCTGAACACCAACTTCCTGTCCGGCCTGTTCAAGACCCCGGCATTCCGCAGAAGCGAGCGCGAGGCCATGGACTATGCCGAGCACTGGCTGGAAGCGGTGAACCTCAAGGAGTTCGCCAACCGGGCGGCCGGCACCCTGGCCTATGGTCAGCAACGCCGCCTGGAAATCGCCCGCTGCATGATGACCCGCCCGCGCATCCTGATGCTCGACGAGCCGGCAGCCGGCCTGAACCCCAAGGAAACCGAGGACCTCAAGGCGCTGATCGGCGTGTTGCGCAACGAGCACAACGCCACGGTATTGCTGATCGAGCACGACATGAAACTGGTCATGAGCATTTCCGACCATATCGTGGTGATCAACCAGGGTACGCCTCTGGCCGACGGCACACCGCAAGAGATCCGCGACAATCCTGAAGTGATCAAAGCCTACCTGGGGGAAGCGTAAATGCTGCAGTTTGAAAACGTTTCCACCTTCTACGGCAAGATCCAGGCGCTGCACAGCGTCAACGTCGAAGTCCGCAAGGGCGAAATCGTCACCCTGATCGGTGCCAACGGCGCGGGCAAGTCCACGCTGTTGATGACTCTGTGCGGATCACCACGCGCCCACAGCGGCAGCATTCGCTACATGGGCGAGGAACTGGTGGGCCTGGAGTCGTCGGTCATCATGCGCAAGAGCATCGCGGTGGTGCCGGAAGGCCGTCGCGTGTTCTCTCGCCTGACCGTCGAAGAAAACCTGGCCATGGGCGGCTTCTTCACCGAAAAGGGCGATTATCAGGAACAGATGGACAAGGTTCTGCATCTGTTCCCGCGCCTCAAGGAGCGCTTCACCCAGCGCGGCGGCACCATGTCCGGCGGCGAACAGCAGATGCTCGCCATCGGCCGTGCGCTGATGAGCAAGCCCAAGCTGCTGTTGCTGGACGAACCTTCGCTGGGGCTGGCACCGATCATCATTCAGCAGATTTTCGAGATCGTCGAACAGCTGCGTCGTGATGGCGTGACCGTGTTCCTGGTAGAGCAGAACGCCAACCAGGCCCTGAAAATCGCCGACCGCGCCTATGTTCTGGAGAACGGTCGCGTGGTGATGCAAGGTTCCGGGGAAGAGCTGCTGGTAGACCCGAAAGTACGGGATGCCTATCTGGGCGGTTGACCGTTGGGCATGGGGCGAATTTATTCGCGAATAAATTCGCCCCATGCCTGGTAGTGCCCTTGTGATGAAGCGGCAGGCTGAGTAACGTGGCGGCACCAATCTGGAGACCGCCCCATGTCCGCTGTTCGTTCCGCCTTTGTATTCGCCCTCTTGCCACTGTTCGCCGGGTGCCAGATGCTCGGCCTTCCCCTGGGCAAATCGCAGGATGCGACCAAAGTGTCTACCGTCGGCATGATTCGCATGCAAGGCGATCTGATCGGGGAAAACGGACAACTGCTGTTCAAGCCATGCCATGAGCAACGCCGCTACGTGGTCAAGGATCGCGGCAATACCGGCATCCTTCAGGAAGCCGCTTCTCTGGCCGACAGCAATGGCCAGGTGTTTGCCGATCTGCGGGGCAACTTCGTTGCCAGCAAGGCCGTAAACAGTGACGGGCAAGTGGACCTGTATCAGTTCTATCGCGTCGCACGTCCCGACCAGTCCTGCGAAGACCTCAACTTCAAGCGCCTGACCCTGCATGCCAGCGGCAACAAACCTGCCTGGAACGTCAATGTCGGCGGCAAGGGCATGGTTCTGGAGCGTGAAGGTCAGGAACCGCTGGCGTTCCCTTATCTCGAAGAACAACTGCCCGACGGCAGCTTCAGCGTCAGCACCGAAGCCAACAATCAACGCATCGAACTCTGGGTAACGCCTCAGCGCTGCGTCGACAGCGCCAATGGATCGGTACAGCACCTGAGCGCCGAACTGCGCGTCAACGGCCAGACCCAGCGTGGCTGCGGCTATTACGGCGGTTCGCGCAACGATTGATGCGACTCGCCGTGACAGGGGTTCAGGGCTTATAATCGCCGGTTCTTGTAGTGCTGTCGGGCTGAACCTGCGGCCCGAAAACTGGACCCCTTAATGTTACGAATCACCGAACTCAAGCTGCCGATCGATCACCCGGACGAAGACCTGCGCGCTGCCCTGTTGCAGCATCTGGGTATCGACAGCAGCGAACTGCTGGACTTCACCCTGTTCAAGCGCAGCTACGATGCGCGCAAGAAGTCCTCCGAGCTGTTCTTCATCTACACCATCGATTTCCAGGTTCGCGACGAAGAAGCCCTGCTGCGCAAACTGGCCAATGACCGCCATGTCGGCCCGGCACCGGATGTCAGCTATAAAGTCGTGGGCCATGCCCCTGCGGATCTGAAAGAACGCCCGATCGTGGTCGGCTTTGGCCCCTGCGGGATTTTCGCCGCGCTGCTGCTGGCTCAGATGGGCTTCAAGCCGATCATTCTCGAACGCGGCAAGGAAGTGCGCCAGCGCACCAAGGATACCTGGGGCCTGTGGCGCAAGAAGATCCTCAACCCCGAATCCAATGTGCAGTTTGGCGAGGGCGGTGCCGGGACCTTTTCCGACGGCAAGCTCTACAGCCAGATCAAGGACCCGAAATTCCACGGCCGCAAGGTGCTGCACGAGTTCGTGAAAGCCGGTGCCCCTGAAGAAATTCTCTACGTCAGCAAACCGCACATCGGCACCTTCCGTCTGACGGGCGTGGTTGAAAACATGCGTCAGCAGATCGAAGCCCTGGGCGGTGAAGTCCGCTTTCAGCAGCGTGTGACCGACTTGCTGATCGAAGACGGCCAGTTGCAAGGCGTCGTGCTGGACAGCGGCGAACGCATCGAGTCGCGCCATGTCATCCTGGCGCTGGGCCACAGCGCCCGCGATACATTCCGCATGCTGCACAGCCGTGGCGTGTACATGGAAGCCAAGCCGTTCTCGGTAGGTTTCCGTATCGAGCATCCGCAATCGCTGATCGACCGTGCCCGACTGGGTAAATATGCCGGTCACCCGAAACTGGGCGCTGCCGACTACAAGCTGGTGCACCATGCCAGTAACGGTCGTTCGGTCTACAGCTTCTGCATGTGCCCGGGCGGTACTGTGGTCGCTGCGACCTCAGAGCCGAACCGTGTGGTCACCAACGGCATGAGCCAGTACTCGCGCAACGAGCGCAATGCCAACTCGGGCATCGTGGTCGGCATTACCCCGGAAGATTACCCGGGCAGCCCGCTGGCCGGGATCGAACTGCAGGAACGCCTGGAATCCCACGCTTTCGTGATGGGCGGCGGCACTTATGAGGCTCCGGCACAACTGGTTGGCGACTTCATTGCCGGCAAGGCTTCCACAGAACTGGGCAGCGTCGAGCCGTCCTACAAGCCAGGCGTAAAACTGATGGATCTGGCCGACGCCCTGCCCGCCTATGCCATCGAAGCCATTCGCGAAGCATTGCCAGCGTTCGACAAGAAGATCAAAGGCTTTGCCCAGCATGATGCGGTGCTGACCGGCATCGAAACCCGCACCTCAGCCCCGCTGCGCATCACGCGTGGCGCGGACATGCAGAGCCTCAACGTCAAGGGCCTGTACCCGGCAGGCGAAGGCGCCGGTTATGCCGGCGGCATCCTGTCCGCAGGTGTGGACGGCATCCGGATTGCCGAAGGGCTTGCGCGCAACATGCTGGGAATCGAATAAGCACTCCCCCTTGCAGAGTCACAATGTGGGAGGGGCCTTGGCCGCGACAGCCGGTTTGAAGCGCGCTGAAAGATGTGTTGCCTGTAAGCTGGTCGTCGCGGCCAAGGCCTCTCCCACAAGGGACAAGCCTCCTACAGGCCTGCTCGCACCACATCGTCGGGCAAGGCCTTGCCCTGTTCGGCGCAGGCCGCAATGCCTTCGATCAGTCCGGCCAGTTCATAACCCTGAGCCTTGAGCCAGTCCTCATCGTAATAGGTGCTGGCATAGCGCTCCCCGCCATCGCACAGAATCGCCACGATCGAGCCCTCCTCTCCCGCATCGACCATCTGCCGGGCTGCCAGCAGCGCGCCTATGAGGTTGGTGCCGCTGGACCCGCCGACCTTGCGCCCCAGGCGTCCGGCCAGGTAATGCATGGCCGCCAGCGATAGGGCGTCCGGCACCTTGACCATGGCATCGATCACATTGGGCAGGAAAGAAGCCTCAACCCTTGGTCTGCCGATACCTTCGATACGCGACCCGCATTCCAGACGCAGGCTGGCATCACCGCTGCGGTAATAATCGAAGAACACCGAGCGCTCGGCATCGGCGCACAGCACTCGCGTGGAGTGCTGGCGATAACGCACGTAACGCCCCAGCGTCGCCGTCGTGCCGCCCGTACCGGGGCTGGAAATCAGCCAGGTCGGTACCGGATGCTTTTCAAAACGCAGTTGCTGATAGATCGACTCGGCAATGTTGTTGTTCGCCCGCCAGTCGGTGGCCCGCTCGGCATAGGTGAACTGGTCCATGAAATGCCCGCCGGTTTCCCGCGCCAGCCTTTCGGACTCGGCATAGATCTGCGTCGGATCCTGGACCAGATGGCTCTTGCCGCCATAAAAGGCAATCTGCTCGATCTTCGCCCGGGAAGTGCTCGCCGGCATCACGGCCACGAACGGCAGGCCCAGCAGGCGGGCAAAGTAGGCCTCGGAAATCGCCGTGGAGCCGCTGGATGCCTCGATTACCGGCGCTCCGGCCTTGAGCCAGCCATTGCACAAGGCATACAGAAACAGCGAACGCGCCAGACGGTGCTTGAGGCTGCCGGTGGGATGGCTGGACTCGTCCTTGAAGTACAGCTCTACACCGGGCAACCCTGGCAGTGACAAGGGAATCAAGTGGGTGTCGGCGCTGCGCTGGAAGTCTGCTTCGATGATGCGGATGGCTTCGCGGGACCAGGGACGGTTATCGATCATGGACTGACTGCTCTTCTATTCCGAATGACCGGAAGTTACATAAAGTTGTTGAGAACAAAATTTTAGGAAATAACCTACATCCAAAACAGGCACAGTTAGGAATTAATAAGTTACATAATTGTTAGACTTCAGAAACTGCAAAAGGGCCGTTACCTTTAGAACCAAAACGAATATAACTTTTGTTTTAACCCCGCCAGGTAAACGGTAGGGTAGCGGGCTTTTCCTTGAAACCATGGAGCATGACCGCACCGATGCGCAATACGATCATACGTTTCTTTCAACTTGAAGCAGCAGGCGGCCTGCTGCTCATCGCTGCTGCTGCCCTGGCCCTGATCATCAATAACTCGCCGCTGTCGTGGCTATATAACGAATTCCTCAATATTCCGGTAGTGGCCCAGATTGGCGCAATCAAGATCGCCAAGCCTCTGCTGTTATGGATCAACGACGGCCTGATGGCACTGTTCTTTCTGGTCATAGGGCTTGAGGTCAAGCGCGAAGTACTTGAAGGCCAACTGTCCAGGCCATCACAAGTCGTATTGCCCGGCGCTGCCGCCATTGGCGGTATGGTCGTTCCGGCACTCATCTATTACGTGCTCAACAAGGACAACCCAGCTGCCCTGGGTGGCTGGGCCATTCCCATGGCAACCGATATCGCCTTTGCCCTGGGCGTGCTCGCCCTGCTCGGCAAACGCGTGCCGGTATCGCTCAAGCTGTTCCTGATGACACTCGCCATCATCGACGACCTCGGTGCGATCGTCGTCATTGCGCTGTTCTACTCGGGTGAACTGTCGAGCCTGTCGCTGATGCTCGCGGGAGCCTCCATCCTGGCCCTGATCGTGATGAACAGGCTCGGCGTGGCGAAGCTCGGGCCCTATCTGCTGGTTGGCCTCGTACTGTGGGTCTGTGTGCTCAAAAGTGGCGTGCATGCGACGCTGGCGGGCGTGGTTCTGGCCTTCTGCATACCGCTGCGCATCAAAGCCTCGAAGGCTTCACCGCTGCTGAGCCTGGAGCATGGTCTGCACCCTTGGGTCGCCTACGGAATCCTGCCGCTTTTTGCCTTTGCCAACGCCGGTGTTTCCCTGGCTGGCGTTACGCTGGAAAACTTCACCCATCCAGTGCCCATGGGGATTGCTGCCGGTCTGTTGATCGGCAAGACGCTGGGGGTCTTCGGGCTGACATGGCTGGCGATCCAGACGGGGCTTGCGAAGCTGCCGAACGAAGCCAACTGGGGGCAAGTCCTTGGCGTGTCGATCCTCTGCGGGATCGGCTTCACCATGAGCCTGTTCGTTGGCTCACTGGCTTTCGAAGCGGGTGCAAGCGACTACGCGGGAGAAGATCGCATGGGTATTCTCACCGGCTCCATTCTCTCGGCACTGATTGGTTATGCCGTCATGCTCCTGTACAGCAGAAAGCACCGGGCCTGATCGCCATAAAAAAACCCGAGCCAAGGCTCGGGTTTTTCATCACTGGCTGTCAGACAGATCAGTGTGTTACGCGGCTCGTGCCATTGACGGTCATGATGCGCACGCGCTCGCCGACACGGAAAATCTCGTTTTCCTGAACCTGCTGCACATAGGCACGCATGCTGCCATCGTCTTCACGCACGGTGATTTCCACACCTTGAGTACGGGTCAGGCCTTCTTCGGTCATGGAGCCAAGCAGGCCACCGGCCACGGCACCGATCACCGCAGCAACGACACTGCCGCGCCCGCCACCGATGGCGCTACCGCCTACACCACCGACAACGGCACCGGCACCTGCGCCGATTGGCGTCTTGGTGCCTTCGATTTTGACTGGTCGCAGAGATTCGACAGTACCCAGGCGAACGGTCTGTACAGTCCTGGCTTCTTCACGGGAGTAGGAATCCCCCGTGAGACTCGAGGTACAGCCGCCCAGTGTCAGCGCCATCGCTGTGAACGAGGCAACCAGAAAAGCAGACTTGCGCATAAAGGCATCTCCAAAGGAACAAGTGGCCATTAGACTCCGCCCTGTCGACGCTGTCACGGTCCTGCTCCTGCAATTTAAATTCATTCAGGCGTCATACAGCGACGCTACATGTAACGCTACGATGATCTGGTAACAGAATAGTTCATGCCTCAGGGGGCCAGACGTTCCCGTGCCCACTGACCGTCTATCAAACGATAGTTCAAGCGGTCATGCAAACGACTTGGACGCCCCTGCCAGAACTCGATCCGCTCAGGCAAAAGACGATAGCCGCCCCAATGATCCGGGCAATGAGGCTGTGTATCGAGAAAACGCTGTTCGGTCTGCCTGATCAGGCCTTCAAGTTCCGCACGATCGGCTATGACGCGACTTTGCGGTGACGCCCAGGCACCCAGGCGGCTGCCCAGCGGACGAACCTGAAAATACGCATCGGACTCCTGCGCACTGACCTTGACCACACGCCCTTCGATACGTACCTGACGTTCAAGGGTCGGCCAGAAGAAGGTCATGGCCGCAAACGGACGTGCAGCCAGATGCTGCCCCTTGGCACTGTCATAGTTGGTGAAGAAGGTGAAACCCAGCGCATCCAGCCCCTTGAGCAGCAGAACCCGGCAATGCGGACGCCCCTCTTCGTCGACTGTCGCAAGCGTCATGGCATTGGCTTCTACCGGAGGCTGTTCTGTCTTGACCGCTTCGTCGAACCATTTGTGGAACAGGGCGAAGGGCTCATCGGGTGCCTGCGCTTCGGTCAAACCATCGCGGGCATAATCACGGCGCATATCGGCCAGGGCTTGGGTCATGACGGGTTCCTTCACCGAAATAATGCGAAGTCTGACCCGTACATTCCCGGGCGGGAATGATACGGGTCAGTCAGACGATCAGTTGCTGGCCTGATCGCCGGTTTTCTTGGCGGCATCCTTGGCAGGCGCGGCTTTGGCTGGAGCATCCTTGGACGCAGCGGTTTTCTTGGTTGGGGCCGTGGTCTTGGCGGACGCAGCTTTCTTGGCAGTGGTGGCCTTGGCAGGTGCCGCCTTCTTGGCGGTGTCCTTCTTGGTCGAAGCGGCTTTCTTGGCTGGAGCAGGTGCTGCTGCCGGCACCACAGGCTTCACGTCCTGAGTCGCAACCATGGTCGGTGCGGCCGGTGGCAAGGCGTATTTGCTCATCAGAGCGACCATGGTGTCCTGAGGCGTAAGCAGGATTTCGACACGACGGTTGAGCGAGCGACCCTGGGCGCTGTCGTTGGCAGCACGAGGCATCACGGCCCCCATGCCGCGCAGGCTCAGGCGATTACGCTCCAGACCACTGAGACGGAAGATCGCTGCAACGGACTGCGCACGCTCCTGGCTGATTTTCTGGTTGGCAGCCGCGACACCGGAAGTGTCGGCATGGCCAAGCACCAGTACGGCAGCCTTGGAATCGCCTTCGACGACCTTGGCCAGACGAGTGATAGGACCGAGGGTCACAGGCAGCAGCATCGCAGGACGATCGGGGTTGAACGAAGTATCGACCGGCGCGGTGATGGCCAGCAGGTCTTCACGTCGCTCCAGCTCGAACGGGCTGTCCTTGATCGCCGCACGCAGGCGCGGCTCGTACTCGTCGAGCCAGGCCTGGGTGATTTTCGGGTCGGGCGCCGGAGCAGCCTTGGGCTCGTCCTTCTTGGTTTCGCTGCTGCCAAACGGCCAATACCAGGGATTGCTCTTTTCAGTCTTGGCAAGAGAATCGGCAACCACAGGCTCTTTTTGAGGCACCGGGGCCGGTGTCGGGGCTTTTGCGACATCAGCAGGGGTGTCCTTGCCAAAACCAAACTGCCACCAATGGCCTCCCGTGTCGGCAGCATCGGCAGAATCGGTTTTCGGGGTTTGGGCACAACCGGTAACAGCGAGACACAGGGCGAAAGCGAGGCTTTTATTGAATGACATGGATGACCCACAACTGTATTGATGACAAGGGACGTATGAACTTGGCTACGTCCGTATAACACGCATAAAGACTCAGTTGGAAAAAGAAACCGTCGTACGGTTCCTGTTACACCTCATTAACTGACAGTCGGTATGAAACAAGCACTTATGAGTGATAGTTACTGCAAACACTCACGCAGAGTCCTGACCAGCTTCTGGGCACGCGGGTCCATCAGCACGTAAGGCCCTAAAGTGTGGGTGACAAAGCCGAAAGCGACCTCATGATCGGGATCGGCAAAGCCCACCGAACCGCCCGCCCCCGGGTGCCCGAAGGCCTTTGGACCCAGGCCATAGGTGGCGTTGGGCACGTCTGGCTGGTCGAGCATGCAGCCCAGGCCAAAGCGCGTGGAAGTCCTCAGGGTCTTGTCCTCGCCGACGCTGTGTTCACGGGTCATTTCATTGAGCAGTTCGGCTTCGAGCAGGCTGCCATCGAGCAGACCGCTGTAGAACCCGGCAAGACTGCGCGCATTACCATGACCGTTGGCCGCCGGTTGCTGCATGCGGCGCCATTCAGGCTTGTTGGTACTGGTCATGATCGAAGGCGGATTGGTAAAGGCCTTGGTGGCGATGGATTCGGGCTCGCGCATCAGCGCCTGCAACATGCGCTGGGCAGCCTCGTCCCCCATATTGCCCTTGCTGCGAGCCACGTGGGCGACACGCTCGAACTCTTGATCGGCCAACCCGACATGGAAGTCGAGCCCCAGAGGCTTTGCGATCCGGGCCACGATGGATTCACCCGGACCACGCCCGTCGGCACGGCGCAGCATCTCGCCGACCAGCCAGCCATAAGTGATCGCCGCATAGCCATGACCCTGGCCCGGCGTCCACCAGGGCTGCTCGGCCGCCAGGGCCGCCGTCATGGTGTCCCATTCGTAAAGGGCCGTGGCAGGCAATTGTTCGCGCAAAGCGGGCAGACCGGCCTGATGGCACAACAGTTGGCGCAAGGTGATCGAGCCTTTGCCTGCCGCCGCAAACTCGGGCCACAGCCGGGCAACGGGCTCGTCCAGCTTCAGCTTGCCCTCATCCACCAGTTGCAGGGCCGCAACCGCAGCAAAGGCCTTGGTGCAGGAAAACAGGTTGACGATGGTATCGCTGTGCCAGGCCTGCGCACCGTCCTTGTCGGCGGTACCAGCCCAGAGGTCTATGACGGTTTCGCCACCGACCTGAATGCACAATGCCGCGCCACGCTCCTGAGGGTCGTCGAAAAGCGCAGCGAACGCTTCACGCACTGCTTCAAATTTAAGCTCGAAATAGCCCTGAATCTGCACCCGCTGGCTCCCGCAAGACTGTTGCCTGAAAAAGCGTGCATTGTTTCAGCGATTGCTCACTTTGGGAACAGGACACATCCGACACATCTATCAGGAAATTTCCCGGTGGAACGGAGGTAACGCATTGAGAATCGCCTTGCCATAACGTTGCGTCACCACACGACGGTCCAGAAGAGTGATGGTCCCGCGATCCGCTTCGGTACGCAGCAACCGGCCACAGGCCTGAATCAGGCGCAGCGAAGCATCGGGTACGGCGATTTCCATGAACGGGTTGCCGCCACGGGCTTCGATCCACTCTGCCAGTGCGGCTTCCACCGGATCATCCGGCACCGCGAACGGAATCTTGGCAATGACCACGTGTTCGCAGTACGCACCGGGCAGGTCCACCCCTTCGGCAAAACTGGCCAGCCCGAACAGCACGCTGGAATCGCCGCCATCGACCCGCGCCTTGTGCTTGTTGAGGGTTTCCTGCTTGGACAGGTTGCCCTGAATGAAGACCTGCTTGCGCCAGTCGCGGTCCAGGCCGTCGAAGACGTCCTGCATCTGTTTGCGGGATGAAAACAGCACCAGCGTACCGCGAGAGCCTTCCACCAGATCCGGCAACTCGCGAATGATTGCCGCCGTGTGCGCGGCCGCATCGCGTGGATCGGCCTTGAGGTCGGGGACCCGCAGCAGACCGGCATCGGCATGGTGAAACGGACTGGGGACAATCGCCGTCACGGCGTCTTTGGGCAGCCCGGCACGCATGCGATAGCGATCGAACTTGCCCAGCGCGGTCAGAGTCGCCGAAGTGACCAGAGCACCATAGGCAATGTTCCAGAGGTTGCGCCGCAGCATTTCGGCCGCCAGGATCGGGCTGGCATTGACCTCGATATCGAACAGCGCGCCGCTTTCCGCCAGGGTCAACCAGCGCGCCATCGGCGGGCTGTCTTCCGGGTCTTCGGCGGTAAAGGCGGTCCACAACTCCCAGTTGCCGTGGGCGCGGGCCAGCAGGCTGCCGAACAGCGGATACCACTCTTCGGCCTGATGGCTGGCGATGCCGATATTGACCTCGCCGTCCATGCCATCCTTGAGCAGTTCGGTCAGGCGCGTGAACAGATCGTCCAGACGCGCAAAGCCCTTCTTCAACTCGATGCCCATCTCGCGAATGTGCTCAGGAATGACACCACCCACAAAACGATGGCGTGGACGCTCGCGGCCCTGCATGTCTTCCCCGGCGCGGAAGTCGGCCAGCTGTTCGCAAGCGCCGAACATGAATTGCTGATGCCCCTTGATCTCCCGTGCCAGCTCCGGCACCTGTTCGATCAGCTTGCCCAGATCGCCGGGCAGCGGATGCTGGGCCAGGAGCTTGGACAGGTTCTTGGCGGTCTGCTCCAGCCAGTCGGCCGTGGAGCGCAGACGGGTGTAGTGGGCAAAGTGGCCGATGGCCTTATCCGGCAGGTGGTGAGCCTCGTCGAACACATACATGGTGTCCCGTGGATCGGGCAGCACTGCGCCGCCACCCAGCGCCAGGTCAGCCAGCACCATGTCGTGGTTGGTGACGATCACATCCACCTTGCCCATGCCTTCGCGAGCCTTGTAGAACGCACACTGCTGGAAGTTCGGGCAGTGACGGTTGGTGCACTGGCTGTGATCGGTGGTCAGCCGCGCCCAGTCCTGATCGGCCAGTTCCTGAGGCCAGCTGTCGCGATCGCCATCCCACTTATTGCCGGCCAGTTTCTGCAGCATGCTGGTGAAGAGTTTCTGGCTGGCTTCGTCGACCTCGATCTTGAAGCCTTCTTCCTCGAACAACTGTGCGGTGGCATTGGCCGTATCGCCCTCCTGCAGCAGCATGTCGAGCTTGGACAGACACATGTAGCGACCGCGTCCCTTGGCCAGGGAGAAACTGAAGTTCAGGCCGCTGTTGCGCATGAGATCGGGCAGGTCCTTGTAAACGATCTGCTCCTGCAGGGCGACGGTGGCCGTGGCGATGACCAGCCGCTTGCCCGCCGCCTTGGCTGCCGGAATGGAGGCGATGGCATAGGCCACGGTCTTCCCGGTACCGGTGCCCGCTTCCACCGCAACCACAGCCGGGTCGCCCGAACGTCGTCCTTCTTCATCGGTATCGATATCGCCCAGCACCTTGGCGACCTCGGCGATCATCAAACGCTGGCCATAGCGAGGCTTGAGGCTCTTGGCTTCGAGGAAACGCGAGTAGGCGCCCTGTATCTGGGATTTCAATTCGGTACTGATCATTGTCTCGGGTTCGGCGGCACGGCAAAAAAGGCTGGATAAATTTTCAGTGGTTCTGAGTGGGCGCTATCATACCGCGCTAAATCCATCCGCGCAGAACGGAGTACCTGATGACCGCTTTCGCCCCTGTCTACACACTGCATGTTCTGGCCGCCCTGGTCTGGGTTGGCGGGATGTTTTTCGCCTGGATGGTCCTGCGACCGGCCGTCGGCTCGGCTCTGGAAGGCCCGCTGCGCCTGAAACTGTGGTTGCAGGTGTTCCCACGGTTTTTCGTCTGGGTCTGGGCTGCCATCGTGGTATTGCCCATCACCGGCGTCGGCATGATCCAGTTGCACTTCACCAGTTTCGAAACCGCCCCACGCTACGTGCAGGTCATGATGGGATTGTATGTGGTGATGGTCGCACTGTTTCTGCGCATCCAGTCGTTACAGCTGCCGGAATTGCAACGTGCAGTAGAAGCCGGGCAATGGGCCGAGGGTGCCGCGGTACTGGGCAGGATCAGGCGTCTGGTGGGCATCAACCTGATCGTTGGTCTGAGCGTGGTGGCGATTGCAGCAGCACGTCCGACTTTCTAGAGGGAAAAATCTGTCCTGAACATCAGCCAGGCCCGACATAAACATGCTCCGGGCCTGACGCGGTTGCGTTACAGACGCTGCAGGCTCAGTGTTCCGGCAGGTCCTGCTACCCCAGGTTGACCCGCTTGCCCGGGTTTGCCCGACTTGCCGCCATCGGCTCGATAAACGATGCAGCCCCTGGATTCTCCACCCTTGCCCGGCTTGCCACCCTCGCCGCCCGGACCGGGAGCGCCGCCTTCGACGTTGACCTTGATCCGCTCGGCAGCAAAACCTTGTGGCAGTTCCAGACGCACCTGTGCTCCGGCTGCGCCATCACGACCGTTACCGCCATTGTCGCCGTCATGACCGCGGCTGGCCTGTCCCCAGACACAGCCCGGTGCCTGACCATTGCCGCCATCGAGTCCGGCATAGCCTCGCGCACCGGCACCGCCACGGGCATCGACGGTCAGTTGCTCGGCATTGAGGCTCTGCAGGCGCAGGATCAGATTGCGCCCAGGCAAGGCTGCCTTTTCAAAGGTTCCCGGCGCACCACGAGCCATGATCTCGCTGCCGGTCCCCAGTTCGCCATGATTCACCACGAGGCTGAAAGTCTGCGAGCCGGGCACTATGGCAATGCGCGCCTCATGGCCCAGCACCAGTTCACCGACCTTGACCTCGGTGATATTGGCGGGAATAAGCAAGGTGCCGTAATCCGCCACTTCCAGACGCTCGAGCTGCAAGACGTTGCTGTTACCCGGCAGGCGCATCAGGGAATGCGACTCGACACTGAGGGTCTGCGCCAGAGCCAGCGGGCTGAACAGGGCCGCCAGCAGAAGAAGGTTACGCATGAGAGGACTCCGTTGGACGACGACCGATGGCCTGGACATGAAAGATACCGAAAATGAGGATTTTCCCCCGGTCACGCCAAGGATGCCTGCGACCGCGCAGGCTGCCATTGAACAGGATCAGTTCCAGTAAATGAGTCAGCAGCACCAGGCTGCCTGCCATGTCGATCATGACATCAAACGGACCAGGGGCCTCGATGACCGAATTGACCATCACCACCAGCCAGAACCCCAGCGTCAACAACTTGCCCAGCCCCCAAACCAGCTTCATCGTCCACTCCCATGCTCATGATGCTTTCAACTGCCGCACAGTAGACGTCCTGCACACTAAATATGCCAGCGGTAGAGTGAAAAAAGACCGGACACACGACTGCATCGGGACATGGGGTTTCAGATTCAGGCCTGGCTGCTGGTCTTGCCCTCGATGACAGGCTGAACCACCGGTGCCGGACGCTTGTACCACCAGACACCCAGCAGGACAGCGGCGACCCCCACCCATTGCAGCGCTGCCAGCTTTTCATCGAAAAAGAAGAAACCGATCAGAATCGCAACCACCGGACGAGCCAGCGCCGAGATGGAGGCCAGCACGACATCGACATGACGCAACGCATAGGCCATCAACCCATGTCCCAGCAGTTGGCTGATCAGGGCCAGCAGTGCAATGACCAGCCAGCCATAGAGGGTGTCCGGCAGAATCTGCTGACTGGTGAGCAGGGCCACAGGCAACAGCAGCAAGGCGCAGGTGAAGCTGTTCCAGATGATGATCTTGCGAGACGAAAAGCAGTCGCGCAGGGATTTGATCAGGATCAGGTAGATCGCATAGAACAAGGCGGAGTTGAGGGCCAGCAGGTCGCCGGTCACGCCCTGGCTGGAGAACGTCAGGCTGGAACTGCCATCAAACACCAGCAGGCAGGCTCCCGCGATACTCAGGGTCAGCGCCAGCACCTGGTAAGTGCCGATTCTTTCCTTGAGAAACACAAAGGACAGGAGCGCCACGAACACCGGCGACAGGTTCATCAGGATCGAGGTATTGGCCATGCTGGTCAGCTTCACCGCCCAGTGGTTGGACAACAGATCGATACACGACACCACGCCCGAGAGCAGCAACAACGCCAGCATGGTTCTACGGCTGCGCCCCGGCGCGATGGTTTCCGCATCCTGATTCCTGCCGGACGGCAAGGCAGTAAACGCATAGGCCATACCGCCCGCGATAAACATGCGCAGCATCAGCGTCGAGGTGGCATCCACCTCGCTGAGTTTGACGAACGCAATCGCAGAGGCCACACCGATGGTGCTGACGATCAGCGCAAGAACGGGCAGAACAGACTTATTACCCACCGTCATGACGGGTCCTCGAAGTTATGAGCAGTTATATGAGTTGGGTGGCGCAATGAATGCCGCCGAATTGCTTCTGGTGTTCGGCGAAAGAGACCCGATGGATCTCATAGCCACGCGCCGACAACCGATCCAGCAGGCCGGAGGGTGCGTTTTGATCGATCCAGACATGCTCGCCCAGAGAGAATGCATTGGCGCACCAGGCCGACATCATCGACTCGTCCAGCAGCACCGGCTCAAGGTCCGCAGCCTCGGCAGCCTGGCGTAACGTCAGGTTTTCCTGCGCAAGCTGCCAGCCCGAGGGCGTGCGGCGATAGAGACTCACCCGTGAGCGATCGATGGCGTCCGCCCTTCTCGCGTCGATCAGCAAATCACTGCGCAACAGGGATACATAGTGGTCGAGGTGGAACTGTTCGGGGTTGTGCCAGCCATCCTCGACCGCCAGCACGACATCGCTCTTGAGCAGGCCGGATTCCAGCAGGAAATGCAGCGTCTCGGCCTGGGTCCGAAAACCGGTGTTGATCACCGATACACGCTCGTTTTCCTGATAGTCACCGCCTTCGAGCACATGATCGAGCTCCACAAGGGCATAGCCATGGGCGGCCACGACCTTTTTCACCACTTCAACTTCCCGGGCCCGATCCTGGCGTTTCAGGCGACCGAAAACCGGTTGGCCGCCGACGTTCATGAAGTGATCACGAGGAAACAGCAGCCCGTACAACGGATTGATTTCATACGTCTCGTAAGTGGCATCCGGGCTGATCCGGCCCAGTTCATCATCGTAATGCAGCCGAAGTTTCGGCTGGTTGATGATGATCTGCGCCAGTTCCCGGCGGCTGCTGCGCGTCAGTTGCTGGTGGGCAAGGCGCTGGCGCTCCTGAGGAACGTCGTCGGCAAAACGCAGCGCATTACCGGCCAGTTGTCGCATATCCTCCAGCGGGACCTGCACCCCTTGTTCGCTGAACAGCGCATCGGACAGAAAAGCCGTCGCGATACCCGCAGCATTGAACGATGCCGCCAGAACCCGCACGTCGGCATCGGCCTGAGCCAGCGAGTAAGGCTGCTGTGCCTCCATGAACACCGACATGGCCACAGGCTGTGCGATGGAAGGAAGCTGCAGAAGAACCCCCATCAGCCCGCTTCCTGCAGCGAGCCGGCGCGGATGGAGGTCTGAAGAACATCCATGCAATACAGGATGGCCTCCTCCACCTCTGCCTGGGTCTCACCTTCGAAATGCAGCCGGGCGGGGATTTCTTCGTAGCTGAACTCGCTGGATTCGCCTTGTCGCTGAATGCTGCTATAGGCCAGCAGCGGGTGCGACAACTGCATTTTCGGGTCGAAGGCAAAGCCACGGGGAAACGGGTTGGGCATCATCAGAAAACCGGTGATCCGGGTTTTGACAGGTGCAACCGGGTCCTTGAGCGCAGCACGGGTCCACAACTCATACAGATCGACACCCTCGCTGCGCATGGCGACAAACGGAATCTCGCCACCACCGACCCGGCCGCCAATCTCCAGGAATACCAGCTCGCCGCGACGCTCGATGAGTTCAAGATGAATGGCCTGATCCCTCAGGTTCAGCCGTGCACAGACTTCCCGGGTAAAAGCCCGCACCGCCTCGATGAACCGGGAATCATCGACCGCCACCGAACCCAGTGGCTGGCCATTGCGGAAATCCAGACAGGTGTTCAGGTATTTCGACACCTTGAAGTACGGCGTACTGTCGCCAGCCAGAATGGCGTCGACATGATAGATATCGCCTTCTATGTACTCTTCCACTTCATAGCCGCTGAAATCCAGCAGATCCGGGATATCGGCCAGACGATCGATCTTCACGACACCGTCGGAGGCCGCGCCGACCTGAGGTTTGAGGATGACCGGGTAACCGTGCTCGTGACAGAACGCCTCAACGTCCTGACGCGACAACACGTTCCGGTACTGCGGATAGCGTACCGTCGACCCCTTCAACGCGTCCTTCATGCTGGCCTTGTTGCGACACAGCAGATTGTCGGCGATTTTTGCACCACTGATATTCAGCTCGGTGCGCACCAGTGCAGCGGCATCCAGATCGTATTCCGAAAAGGCGATGACAAAATCGATGGGGTGCAGACGATCAATGGCCTGCGCTTCCTGCAGGATCACATCCGCATCCAGTGCGCCCACTTCAACCACTTTGAAACTGACCTGCGGATCGATCAATCCTGCACGGCCTGCCAGGGAAATATAGGAAACGTCGACCTGGGCGTGATCAATGTATTTGCGGTAATCGGACAGTTCATCATCGTAGCGATTAATGATCAGGACATGCTTCATACGATTGCTACCTCGTTGTGTACCCGCCCCACCAGACTTCTGACTGCCGCTTCATCGGCCCCCCCGAACATCACGTAGCCAACCCGGGAGGTCCAGTCCTGGTCCGAGCCCAGCGCATCGCCGGTACTGAAGTAGATCTGATGCGAGAGGTAATACGGGCTGTCGATAAGCTCACCGAGGCCGTGAAGCCGGGTAAATTCGCTTTTCTCGCCGCGCGGGATGAAGGCGATGGCGCTCACACCGCTCGTCTGTGGTACGACAGGTTTATCGATGCTCAGGTATTCACAGAGCGTTTCGAGGGCCAGATCGATTCCGCTGGCCCGCTTGATCAGTTCGACGATGCTGTCGCCGGGAAGACGAGCTGCCAGCTCGACCGCCACCGGCTGGCCTTGAGGCGTAACCCGAAGCTCAAGATGGAAAGGGCCGACATTCAGGCTGATGGCATCCAGTACCGCCAGCGCATAGTCGGTCAGGGTGCTGCGAAACGCTTCATCGTAGCCTTGGCCGACAATGTGGCCAATCTCGACAAAGTAAGGTTCCGAGCCGAGCAGCTTTTCGGTAATGGAGGCGATGGTGACACTTCCGTCCCTGCGCACTACACCTTCGATACTGTATTCGTTGCCGGGGATGTACTCTTCGACGATCAGGCGTCCGCTGGCGGTAAAGCCCGTGTCATTGGGCAGCGACTGACGAAAGGCATTGACGGCCTCGACCAGCTCTTGCTGGTTATAAAGCTTGCGTACACCGATGCTCCCGGCCATGTCCACCGGCTTGACCACTGCCGGAAAGCTGAAACCTGCGGGCACCGTCACCGGATCATCGGTGCCGAGCATAAAAAAGCCGATATCACTGAGCCCCTTTTCGGTCAGGCAGCTGCGAAAGTTGAACTTGTTGCGCACCTGCTGCACGGCGTTCTCGCTCAGATGCGTCTTGCCTTGCGCAGCGCCCAGACTGGCAGCCATCGCAACGGCATATTCCACCCCGGGAAGGATGGCGCTGACAGTTCCCAGCTCATTGATTGCCGCCATCTGCGCTTCGAAATCGCCAGTGTCGATCCGGATGATCTGGCGAATCCTGTCGCGCTGCTCGGAATCAAGCTCCTGCTCGCCCCCGTCAACGGAAAAGACATACACATCAACGCCCAGTTGCTGCGCTGCATTGAGATAGTTGATGCCGGATGAAACAGGATCGATGACAACTATGGACATTGTTCAGTCTCCGACTATCCAAAACTTTCGAGTTCACATAAAGGAAGGTTCTTGAGCTTGCCGATTACCAGATCCGACCCCACGCCCACGGTCAGCGCATCCACTGACAAGTGCTCACCGATATCGAAATCCGCTGCGGTCCAGTCATGAAAAGGAATGTTGACAACATTGACCTTGCACTCGACGGATCGGCGAAATCTTTCAATACAGTCCACGTGGTAGATAGAGAGATTGGTCCGGTTGACGGCATACACTTCAACTTCATCAATATTGTGTTTTACCACCAACTCCTGCGCACGACTCAGTGCGGCCCCCATGCCACTGCCACCGCTGACAATATTCAAGCGGTTCAGGGCATCTTCATAATGAGGCAAGGAAGGGCTGACCATGGTGTACTCCAGCCGATCACCCACGGACAAGGTTGCAAACAGACTTGAGAACAGCCCACCAGGGCGCAACTTCACATGAAACGTGATGCTGTCATAAGCTTTCTTGCCAAGTATGACCACGGAATAATTACGCACTGCTGAAACATCGGGATGCTTCAACGTCACGACGGATTTGGCGTTGTAAAAAACGCGCTTGACCTCCAGGACGACTTCCATGACCTGTTCGGACAGATACGTTTTACTTTTGAGCCTGGCAGCATGAAAGTTGCTGATCGCGGGGACAATATCGATATCCGTTTCTGCCCTGCTTATACAGGGCAGAAATTCGCTTTGTACGGCAACTTCCACACCGTCTTCCAGAACGCGGCCTGAAACCAATCGGCATCGACACACTCTGCACACACCTTTAAGGCAACCTTTTACGAGCTCTCCGGGCGGGATTGCATCAATAAGAGGCTGCCTGCTGTCGGCGGTGTAGGTCTGCTCTCCAACGCGGACACTATAGGTTGCCATTACACCGGCCTTAGTGATGTGTATTAAAGCGTTGAAGCACGCAGAGCCTGGAAGTATTCGCCCACCATCGGAATGAACGCCTTGATATGGACAACGGCCTTGTCCAGATCCTTTTCATCCTTGATGACCGAAGCCAGCATGTTGTTCATCATGCCGCTGTGGTCTTCCGCTTCGTCGAAAGCGACGTGGGAAGCTGCGCCACTCACCGCCGGCTGGCCCATGTTGGCGCTGGCTTTCTGGGTGATGAACGAGCTGTATTTGTCGCCGTAGTATTCCAGGAACCAGTCCCAGGTGATCGCTGGCAGCGGGCCGAACTTGCTGACGCACAGGTTCAGGTAGCCCATCAGTTTCCAGGTTTCCGGAAAGGCAAATTCAGCCTGGACATCGGATTTGGAATAACCGTAGGTGGTGAGATCCTGACCGAACATTTCATCATGGCCAAACTCATCGTACAGGTAGTAGGAAAGTTGTTTGGCGGCCGAGATATTATCCACGGCAGCGACCTGAACAGCACGTGCGTCCAGTTCGTTGTTCATGTGAATGCGAATCACGCACTCCAGAATGTGGCGTTTGTAGTAATGCTCATTGAACCAGTCACCCTGGTGAAACTCGCCCATGATGTTGTCTTTCTTGAATTCTGCATCCAGGCAGGCATCAACGGTGGACTCGAGCTTTTTCAATATCACATCAGTGGAAATCATCGGTTATACCTCTCCATTATGGTCATCAGAAAACAATGACTATTTTATTTCAGCGAGATGCTGATCCCTATCACATGCTGCTACAGCGGAAGAAATAACCAATATCACAAATGACGGCACAAAGTAGCACATGCCTGATCCGATAAAAGAACAGACAAGAGCGCCATTACAAAGCCATCATTTAATGAAACCCTTCCGGGGGAGCGGCAGTATTAGCGCAGTCGATTTCAAATTCAAGACCTGAACCGAATTAACTTATTATTTCCCGAAACAGATACCTTACATGAAGCGCCCAACAAATCGACCAATGGTCACACCGGATATACCCGTTTCTCGGGCAGCAGAAAACATAACGACCTCGCTAAAGCAGAAGTCATATAGATGAACTCATGAATTCAGTGTCCGACACACTGAACCTGCGGCTTTTTCAGCCCAAAGTTATTACACAGTATCAAGGCACAAGAAGTGCAGACTATTACAGGCATTGCTGCACAGAAGGTTCGGGGCGATGTTTCTATTTTTTGCTTCCATGCAGCAACATTCCATTGGATCCAATTTTTTAACATCCTAATGCGCTCGATAAACGCCTGCAAGCAACTTTCCGTTCTATGCAACAAACAAAGGGTTTGGTTCCCGGTCGGCGTATTGTGCAGAAGCGCGGGCGTGAGCGCTTTCCAGAGCCCGCCCGGCAGGCTAGTCTTGCAAGTCAACCAGAGGACTTCAGATGACCGTCGGCTATTCCACCCGCACCCCGCAGCAAGCATTGGCCGCCCTGCTCGACCGCTACGCTCCCGAGCGCCTGCTGCTGGTCGGAGCCCAGGAGTTTCCTGCGCTGCACGCCTTTCGCGAAGCACATCCGCAGACTCAGGTGGCACAAGCGGCTCCCGGCAACCTGCCAGCGGAACTGGCGGCACAACGTTTCGACCTGGCATTGGTGGTCGATTGCCTGGAGCATATTTCCAAGCGCACCGGCCTGGAGTTGCTGGGCGGCATTCGCAACCTCAATGCCAGCCGCATCGCGGTACTGGCCGATCTGCAGGCCTGTGGCTGGCAGGAAACCGACTTCTTCGCACTGGCCCTGCAATCGAGCGAACGTTTCGTGCGCGACGAGCAGGTCCTGACCCTGTTCACCTATGACTTGCGCGAATACAAGCAGGTCCCCGACTGGCTGAACTCGAAGTTCTGGGCCAACCCGGAAAATTTCGGCAAATACTGGTGGTGATTCATGATTAGCGCTATTTGTCCCTGCGGCAGCGGGGATCTGTTGTTGGCCTGCTGCGGTCATTTCCATGCGGGACAGCCTGCGCCTTGCGCCGAGAAGCTGATGCGCTCGCGCTACAGCGCCTATGTGCTGGGGCTGATCGATTATCTGGTCGACACCACGCTCCCGGTACAGAGAAACGGGCTGGATCGCAATGCCATCGCCCAATGGAGTGCGCAAAGCACATGGCTGGGCCTTGAAGTGGAAAGCTCGGAAGTCTTTGGCGGCAAGCCCGAGCACGCCTTTGTCACCTTCACGGCTCGCTGGCATGACGGCACGGGCGAGCACAGTCACCGGGAGCGCTCTTCATTCGTGCAAAGTCAGGGTCGCTGGTATTTCATCGACCCCACTGCCCCGCTCAAGGCTGGCCGCAACGATGCCTGCCCTTGCGGGAGCGAACAGAAATTCAAGAAATGCTGTGCGAGTTACGTGGGGTAAACCACCGTATCCCGTGAGAGTTGCTTCAACTCCTTCGCGAAGCTCACTTTCAGGGCACAAGCTTCAGATGTGAAATATCGGGTTCTAGCGCTTTTACGGCAGGTTTTGCCTGCCCCATATCGCTGCCGGCCGGAGCCAGGCTGAAGGCGGAAAGGTCCAGCGCCGGCGCCGGTTGTTCGGGCCTGGGGTCCTGCATGTCGCTTCCGACCTCAGCCACCGGAAAATCCGGGGCATCGACATCCACGAAAGCCGCCATGTACGAATCCCGAGGCTTGATCTGCAAACGGCCCCTGCCCGACTCGGCAGGCGGCGGTGCCAGTTCTACCTCTTCGACCGGCAGGTTCATGTCCAGCACTTCAACCACAGCACCGGCACGCTCCAGAGTCGAACGGTATTTCTCGGCGGCTTCGGCATCGAGGTTGCTCTTGAGTACCAGTCGACGTCCGGAAAACAACAGCGCCAGACGCTGCTCATCGGCCTGAAAGAGTTTGCCCAGATTAGCCTGTACCCTTTCAGGCTGGGCACCGGGAACCAACTGGCCGCAAAAGACGATTTCATAAAGATTCATAGGCTGGCACTCATACTGCTTGTAGCAGGAGTATGGCGCAGCCTCGGCAGCACCAACAAGCCAGCCAGTTGCTAGACTCAGTGCATACACGGAGCATGACCATGTTCATTCGGGCACCCATTACAAGAACGATAAGCCTTGCGTTGATACTCCTGGGGCTGAGCGGTTGCTCGACATGGAGCCGCTTCACATCCTTTCAGGACCCCGACGTCCATCTGCTCAGAGTCCAGGTCGTCAAGGCCAGGCTGACACAGCAGGATTTCAATCTGCACTTTGTCATCGACAACCCCAACGACTCACGCATTCTGGTTCGCGGCTTTCGCTACAAGGTCATGCTCAACGATGTGCTGCTGGCAGACGAAAGGTCCAATGACTGGTTTTTCGTCGCAGCCAACAGCCAGAAGACATTTGTGGTGCCGGTCAGGACCAATCTCTGGCGACATGTGAAGTACATTGCCGAACTGATGAAAGACCCCGACGAAGAGGTTCGCTACCGGCTGGAGGGCAGGCTCAAGACAGGAATCGTCTTGCGCCACAGCACCACTATCGAGCGCAGCGAGACGGTCAAGCCCAGGGAATTGCTGCTCAAGAATCGCTAGGCTTTGTACGAAATGTATCTGCGCTCAGAGCCTAGAGGTATTGCTGCACGCGCATTTGCGAGATAATGCGCGCCGATTCGATTACGGAGTACCCCCGATGAACCAGCACGCCCATGTCCATGGTCCCGATTGCAACCATGATCATGACCATCACGATCACCAGCATGGCCATGTCCACGGCCCGAACTGCGGCCACGCTCACCAGGAGCCGGTGCGCAATGCCCTGAAGGACGTAGGTCGCAACGATCCTTGCCCATGCGGCAGCGACAAGAAATTCAAGAAATGCCACGGCGCGTGAAGCACTGAGCATTTGCCAACGGCCTGCCTTGCAGGCCGTTTTCATTTGTGCGACGACTTGAAGGGAGAGTAAAACAGTCGGTCTTGATCAATCACATGGAGCCTTCAATGATCGACCTTCATTACTGGACCACTCCCAATGGTCACAAGATCACCCTGTTTCTTGAGGAAACGGGTCTGCCTTACAAGATCTTCCCGGTCAACATTGGCAAGGACGAGCAATTCCAGCCCGACTTTCTGAAAATCGCTCCCAACAATCGTATTCCGGCCATCGTCGATCACCAGCCTGCCGATGGCGGCGAACCCCTGAGCCTGTTCGAGTCAGGCGCGATCCTGCTGTATCTGGCGGACAAGACCGGCCAGTTCATCCCCCAGGACTTCCGTGGCCGTCAGGAAACGCTGCAATGGCTGTTCTGGCAGATGGGCGGCCTGGGACCGATGGCAGGCCAGAATCATCACTTCAACCGCTTCGCCAAGGAAAAGATTCCCTACGCGATCAAACGCTATGTGGACGAAACTGCCCGCCTGTACGGTGTGCTGAACAAGCGTCTGGCCGACCGCTCTTTTGTGGCGGGCAACGAGTACAGCATTGCGGACATGGCGATCTATCCATGGATCGTGCCGCACACTTTTCAACAACAGAACCTGGACGACTTCCCGAACCTTGCGCGCTGGTTCAAGAGCATTGCCGGACGTGAAGCGACCCAGCGGGCTTATGCGCTGGTTGAGCAGATCAATCCGCCGAAGGCTTGATGAGCGTTTCGCGGATGAATTCGCTCTCGGTGTGGGCGGATTCATCCGCGAAACAGGCAACCCCCTCTGTAAAATCCTGAAATAAACTCCCCTTCCCGTCTTGCATGGCGCCTGTCCGCTCTCTAACGTAGCGACCTTTACATACGCCACCCCCGCGGGAGTTTCGCCATGGCCTCGCCAGCCCCTTCATTTTTCCTGAGCCGATTCAGCGCTGCCGCCATTGCGGCAAGTTTCCTGAGCCTTGCGGGCTGCCAGTTGGGCGGTGGTGACAACGAGACATTGCTGCCCGCTTCCGGGGTATTCCCGGTCAAGGGGCTGGCACAGAACGTATCGGTACGCCGCAACACGCTGGGCATGCCACTGATAGAAAGCAGCACGTACCACGACGCACTGTTCACGCTGGGCTATGTGCATGCCGCCGACCGCATCACACAAATGGTCGGCATGCGCCTGCTGGCACAGGGTCGCCTGGCGGAAATGGCCGGGACCGACGCTCTGGAAGTCGACCGCCTGATGCGCTCGGCCAACCTCAAGCAACGCGCCAGCGAGCTTTACAATGCGTCCTCGCCACGCCTCAAACGCTTTTTCGAGGTCTATGCACGGGGCGTCAACGCCTACCTGTTCCGTTATCGCGACAAGTTGCCAGAGGATCTGGCCAGTTCCGGCTATCGCCCTGAATACTGGCAGCCCGAAGATTCGGCGCTGATCTTCAGCCTGTTGAGCTTCAATCTCTCGGTGAACCTGCAGGAAGAACTCTCGGCACTGGTGCTGGCGCAGAAAGTCGGCAGCGACAAGCTGGCCTGGCTGCTGCCGACCTATCCCGACGAAGCCCTGCCCTTCTCCGAAGCCGACAAGCTCAAGGGCGTGAGCCTGAACAATCAGGTGCCTGAGTTGAACGACCTGACCAGAGTCGCACTGCAACTCTCCGATCTGAACATGCTGGGTGCAGCCACCGCCAGCAACTGGGCCATTGCCCCGCAGCGCAGCCGTAATGGCAAAAGCCTGCTGGCCAGTGAGATGCAACTGCCTGCCCCGATCACCTCGGCCTGGAGCTTCGTGCAGTTGCGTGCGCCGAAGTATCAGGCGTCGGGCGCATCGATTGCCGGGCTGCCGCTGGTATTGAGCGGCTTCAACGGTAAGCTGGCCTGGAGCCTGAGCAACGTCAAGGGTGACAACCAGGACCTGTTCCTGGAAAAGCTCAAGCGCGAAAACAATCGCCTGTTCTATATGGCTGACGGCAAGTGGCAGCCCGCTATCGCCCATGAAGAAACCTTCCTGGTCAAAGGCAGTCGTCCGGTTCGTGAAACCGTGTATGCCACACGCCACGGTGCACTGCTCAACACCAGCGCCACCCCGCTGGGCAACGGCCTGGGCCTGGCCCTGCAGACTCCGGACTTCAAGGACGACAAGAGCCTCGACGCCTTTTTCGACCTGTCCCGTGCGCCCAACATAGAGAAAGCCTTCGACACCACGCGCGAGATTCGTGCAGTCACGCTGAACATGGTGTTCGCCGATGCCTCGAATATCGGCTGGCAGGTCACCGGCCGCTACCCGAACCGCCGTGAAGGCCAGGGCCTGCTGCCTTCACCGGGCTGGGACGGCAAGTTCGACTGGGACGGTTTTGCCGACTCGATGCTGCATCCTTACGATCAGGACCCGCATCAGGGCTGGATAGCAACCGTCAATCAGCGCACCGTGCCCAAAGGCTACGGCATGCAGTTGTCCAATTCCTGGGGTTACCCGGAGCGGGCCGAGCGCATTGCCGAACTGGCCAACAGCGGCAAGCAGGACACCCGCAGCACCATCGCCATGCAGTACGACCAGACCACGACTTTTGCCGCCAAGCTAAAGAACATGTTCGAGGCACCCGGCATGAGCAAACCGCTCAAGCAGGCCATCGACGCACTGCCCGAAGCCGATCGTGCCAAGGCCCGGGAAGCCTACTCCCGCCTGATGGCCTTCGACGGCAAGCTCACACCGGCCTCCGCCGATGCAGCGCTGTATGAGCTGTTTCTGCAGGAAAGCGCCAAGCTGACCTTCCTCGATGAGCTGGGTCCGGAAAGCAGTCTGGCCTGGCAAGCCCTGAGCGCCAACGCCAGCTCGTCATACTCGCCACAGGCCGATCATTTGCTGGGCCGTGAAGACAGCCCTTTCTGGGACGACCTCAAGACCCCGCAAAAAGAAGACAAGCCCGCCATCCTGGCCCGCAGCCTGGCAGCCGCCATAACCGCAGGCGACAACCTGCTGGGCACCGATCACAAGGCCTGGCAATGGGGCAAGCTGCATCGCGAGAACTGGACGGCACAAACCGGCCCTCTGGCCAAGGCCCTGGGCGGCAACCACTTCAATCGCAGCGCAAGCGCGACAGGTGGCGATCACAGCACCATTAACGTTTCAGGGTATGAATGGGGCAAGAACCTGGATGCTCACGCGACGCCTGCCTGGCGCATGATCGTCGACTTCAGTCAGGCCGAGCCCATGATGGGGCTGATCAGCACCGGTCAGTCGGACAATCCGGCCAGTTCGCACTATGCCAACAGTGTCGAGCCGTGGATCAAGGCGCAATACCAGACGATTCCGCTGCAACAGCAGAACTATGAAAAAGGTTATGGCAAACAGCGCCTGACCCTGACGCCCGGCAAGTAACACTCACAAGGCCCCAAAATGGAGCATAGCGCTTGTTATGCCCCATTTTGGACAACCCTGTTGAACAACAATCGCCCGCTTCTTCCAGACAATACACAAGGCTCCCCAATCCGGCAGCTTCCGGGCTCACAAGCAGAAACACCAATGATGGCAAGCTAATGCAGCATTGCGACAACTGCTTACATTTAAAACGCACGTTCGTCTCTTTGGTTCGGAAATTGCTACTTCTTGCCGGTCTGGCATCCGCCGGTAGCAAGCCTGGCGTGTTCTCTACGCTCAATCTGGTTAAGGACTGAATAATGAAAAAAGCATGGCTGACCCTTTCCGCACTGGCTCTGTGCCTGGCCGCTGGTAGCTCCATGGCCAAGGAGTACAAGGAACTGCGTTTTGGCGTCGATCCTTCCTACGCTCCTTTTGAATCGAAAGCCGCAGACGGCAGCCTGCAAGGCTTCGATATCGATCTGGGCAATGCAATCTGTAAAGAACTGAACGTGACCTGCAAATGGGTCGAAAGCGATTTCGACGGCATGATTCCGGGCCTCAAGGCCAAGAAATTCGACGGTGTCATCTCTTCGATGACCGTTACACCGGCCCGCGAGAAAGTCATCGACTTCTCTAACGAGCTGTTTTCCGGCCCGACCTCGCTGGTGTTCAAAAAGGGTGCAGGCTTCACCGCTGACCCGGCCAGCCTGAAAGGCAAAACCGTCGGCTACGAGCAAGGCACCATCCAGGAAGCCTATGCCAAGGCCGTTCTGGACAAGGCAGGCGTCAGTACCAAGGCCTACGCCAACCAGGATCAGGTTTACGCGGACCTGACTTCCGGCCGTCTGGACGCTTCCATCCAGGACATGCTGCAAGCCGAACTGGGCTTCCTGAAATCGCCTGCAGGTGCCGGCTATGAAGTCAGCGAGCCAGTAGACAGCCCTCTGCTGCCTGCCAAGACCGCCATCGGTATCGCAAAAGGTAACAAAGAGCTCAAGGCTCTCCTGGATAAAGGTATCAAAGCGTTACACGATGACGGCACCTACGCCGAAATCCAGAAGAAGCACTTTGGCGATCTGAATCTGTACAGCGGTAAATAAACACCCCCCAGCGCCCATCGATTTCGGCGATGATCCGCCGCCGTCCTCGATGGGCGTTCTGTTTTTTGCCCGCTCAAGGCTTGATCCATGCTCGATGCATTAATGCAAAACCTGGGACTCTCGGCATTCAGCTTGAAAGGCTTCGGCCCGCTGTTGCTTCAGGGTACCTGGATGACCATCAAATTATCGGTACTGTCGCTGCTGCTGAGCATCGTGCTCGGGCTGATCGGCGCCAGCGCCAAACTGTCCAGCTCGGCCCTGCTGCGCGTGCCGGCACAGGTCTACACCACCCTGATCCGCGGCGTACCGGATCTGGTGCTGATGCTGCTGATTTTCTACAGCCTGCAAACCTGGCTCACCAGCTTCACCGACGCCATGGAGTGGGAATACATCGAAATCAATCCTTTCGGTGCGGGGGTCATCACCCTTGGCTTCATCTATGGTGCCTATTTCACGGAAACCTTCCGCGGCGCCATTCTGTCGGTGCCTCGCGGTCAGGTCGAAGCCGCCATCGCCTATGGCCTCAAGCGCGGCCAGCGTTTTCGTTATGTCGTGTTTCCGCAGATGATGCGCTATGCGCTGCCGGGCATTGGCAATAACTGGCAGGTGCTGCTCAAGGCCACCGCTCTGGTGTCGATCATTGGTCTGGCCGATCTGGTGAAGGCTTCCCAGGATGCCGGTAAAAGCACCTATCAACTGTTCTACTTCCTGGTGCTGGCAGCCCTGATCTATCTGGTGATCACCAGCGCCTCGAACATTGCCTTGCGCTGGGCCGAACGGCATTACGCCGCTGGCAGCCGGGAGGCCAGACGATGATCGAGTTGCTTCAGGAATACTGGAAAGCCTTCCTTTATACGGACGGCGTCAACATTACCGGTCTGGCAATGACCATGTGGCTGCTCAGCGCCTCCATTGCCATCGGCTTCTGCCTGTCCATTCCGCTGTCCATCGCCCGGGTTTCGGAAAAGCGCTGGGTACGCTGGCCGGTGCAGTTCTACACCTACCTGTTTCGCGGCACGCCTCTCTATATCCAGTTGCTGATCTGCTACACCGGTATCTACAGCATCGCGGCGGTGCGTGAGCAGCCGCTGCTGGATGCGTTCTTTCGCGATGCGATGAACTGCACCATTCTGGCGTTCACCCTCAATACCTGCGCCTACACCACCGAGATTTTCGCCGGTGCCATCCGCAGCATGGCCCATGGCGAAGTCGAAGCGGCCAAGGCCTATGGCCTGACCGGCTGGAAGCTCTATGCCTATGTGATCATGCCCTCGGCCCTGCGACGTTCGCTGCCTTATTACAGCAACGAAGTGATCCTGATGCTGCACTCGACCACCGTCGCCTTCACGGCCACGGTGCCGGACATTCTCAAGGTCGCACGCGATGCCAACTCGGCAACCTTCATGACCTTCCAGTCCTTCGGGATTGCAGCCGTCATGTATCTGACCGTCACCTTCATTCTGGTCGGACTGTTCCGTCTTGCCGAACGCCGCTGGCTGGCCTTCCTCGGCCCGGCTCACTAACCAGACAGGACGACAACTCATGGATCATCGGACCCACGATTTGCTGTCGCCGGTGCCCGGCACTGCGCGGCAAGTCCACAGTTTTCACTACGGGCCGCAGGACGGCACCTGCAGGATTTACATCCAGGCCTCACTGCATGCCGACGAATTGCCGGGCATGCTGGTGGCCTGGTATCTGAAGCAGCGCCTCGCAGAGCTGGAAAATGCCGGTCGCCTGCGCGGGGAAATCATTGTCGTCCCGGTTGCCAACCCCATCGGCCTGGAACAGATCCTGATGGACACCCCACTGGGGCGCTACGAGCTGGAAAGCGGGCAGAACTTCAATCGCTGGTTCACCGACCTTGGTGAACAGATCGGCGATGAAATCGAAAGCCGACTCACTGACGATCCACTGCACAACGTGGCGCTGATCCGCGACAACCTGCGTCTGGCGCTGGAGGCCCAGGTCGCCACGACGCAGTTGCAGTCTCTGCGACTGACCCTGCAGAAGCTGGCCTGCAATGCCGACATGGTGCTGGACCTGCATTGCGACTTCGAGTCGGTGGAGCACCTTTATACGACCCCCGAAGCCTGGCCGAAAGTCGAACCGCTGTCGCGCTATCTGGGCGCGCAGGCCAGTCTGCTGGCCACCGATTCGGGCGGGCAATCGTTCGATGAGTGTTTCACGCTGGTCTGGTGGCAATTGCAGCAACGTTTTGGCGAGCGCTTCCCGATCCCCATGGGCAGTTTCTCGGTGACACTGGAGCTGCGCGGTCAGGGTGACGTCAATCACGCTCTGGGCAGCCGCGACTGTCAGGCGATCATCAATTACCTGATCGACTTCGGTGCCATTGAAGGCCAGCCCCCCGAACAACCGGAACTGCTCTACCCGGCCACGCCACTGGCGGCGGTCGAACCGGTGTTCACCCCGGTCGGCGGTCTTCTGGTGTTCTGCGCCCTGCCCAGCGAATACATCGAAGCCGGGCAACTGATCGCCGAAGTGATCGACCCGATCAGCGATGCCGTCACCCCCATTCACGCACAGAATGCCGGTCTGCTCTATGCCCGCTCATTACGACGCATGGCAACGGCAGGCATGGTCATCGCTCATGTCGCTGGCACTCAGGCCTATCGCAGCGGCTATCTACTTTCTCCTTGAGGACCTGACATGTACAAACTGACCATCGATGGCCTGCATAAAAGCTATGGCGACAACGAGGTACTCAAAGGCGTCTCGCTCAAGGCCCAAAGCGGTGACGTGATCTGCCTGATCGGTGCCAGCGGCTCGGGCAAGAGCACCTTCCTGCGCTGCATCAACTTTCTGGAGCAGCCCAACGACGGCGCCATGAGCCTGGATGGCGAGCAGATTCGCATGGTCAGCGACAAGGACGGCATGCGGGTGGCCGATGCCAACGAACTGCAACGCATCCGCACGCGGCTGGCCATGGTCTTCCAGCACTTCAACCTGTGGGCACACATGACCGTGCTGGAGAACATCACCATGGCTCCGCGCCGGGTGCTGGGCGTGCCCAAGGCCGAAGCGGAACAGCGCGCACGCAAGTATCTGGAAAAGGTTGGCCTGCCCGAACGGGTCGCCGATCAGTACCCGGCCTTCCTGTCGGGCGGGCAGCAGCAGCGCGTGGCGATTGCCCGCGCCCTGGCAATGGAGCCGGACATCATGCTGTTCGACGAGCCTACTTCGGCCCTCGACCCGGAACTGGTCGGTGAAGTGCTCAAGGTCATTCAGGGTCTGGCCGAAGAAGGCCGGACCATGATTCTGGTCACCCATGAAATGGGCTTTGCCCGCAAGGTCGCCACGCAAGTGGTATTCCTGCACAAGGGGCAGATCGAAGAATCAGGTCATCCGGACGAAGTCCTCAATAACCCCAAGAGCGAACGGCTGCAGCAGTTCCTGAGCGGGAACCTGAAGTAAGGAGAAAAGCGCCGGAACAGACTGGCGCTTTTCGACCAAAAGATTCAGGCGACAGGAACAGGCGGTGGCTCATCCGGCAATGTCGGCTCGCCAGGCTCGGGCGGCTGAGGAGGAAACGGTGTGTCCGGCCCCGGATCGCCCGGAATACCGCCACCCACCATATTGAATTGCGAATCAGCCATCAATGACCAGGCAAGAAGCCCGATCTCGTTGAGCTGAGGAGGCTTTGCCCGTTCGGAGGGTTTGAAATCTGTCGTCATAGGGAGCTCCCGATCATCTGCCCCCACACACGCTATGTGTGAGGGGGGTCATGTCAGGAAATAGAGTGCATAAACAGGCATAAATTCAATTGCCCGGATACCGCCCCCGAAAAATCAGGTACGTGGCAGAGTCACGCCACGCTGGCCCTGATACTTGCCGCCGCGATCCTTATAGGAGACTTCACACTCCTCATCGGACTCCAGAAACAGCATCTGCGCCACGCCTTCGTTGGCGTAGATCTTGGCCGGCAGCGTGGTGGTGTTGGAGAACTCCAAGGTCACGTGCCCTTCCCATTCCGGCTCCAGCGGCGTGACATTGACGATGATGCCGCAGCGCGCATAGGTGCTCTTGCCCAGACAGATGGTCAGAACATTGCGTGGAATGCGGAAGTACTCGACGGTACGAGCCAGCGCAAAGGAGTTGGGCGGGATGATGCAGACGTCGCTCTTGATATCGACGAAGCTTTTTTCATCGAAGTTTTTCGGATCGACGGTCGCCGAATTGATATTGGTGAAGACCTTGAATTCATCTGCACAGCGTACGTCGTAACCGTAACTGGAGACTCCGAAGGAAATCAGACGGTCGGGGCCTTCGCCACGCATCTGCCGTTCGACGAAGGGCTCGATCATGCCGTGCTCTTGCGCCATGCGGCGAATCCACTTGTCCGATTTGATGCTCATGGCGATGTCCTGAATAGCGAGGTGAAAAAGATGTCCGCATCTTACCGGGCCGAGGCGTCCTGTTCAAAGCCAACAGATCCAGAGTTTACGGGACCTGTACCCGTACTGATCGTGAATGGAAATAATCCTCATAAGACCATTGGCACGTTCCGTAAAAAGGGTTAAGGTGGCGCCACTGTGTTGCTTGTGTCACTGAGAATCTCTACACGATGTTGAATTTCGATCCAACCATCTCCATGAATTTTCCAGCTCTTTGCACTCAGTCTCGGCCAGGGCTCTTCCTGAGTCGCAGTTAACTTTGTCCAAGGAGATATATTATGTCCAATCGCCAAACTGGTACCGTCAAGTGGTTCAACGATGAAAAAGGCTTCGGCTTCATCACTCCACAATCCGGTGACGACCTGTTCGTACACTTCAAAGCTATCCAATCCGACGGCTTCAAAAGCCTGAAAGAAGGCCAACAGGTTTCTTTCATCGCTACTCGCGGTCAGAAAGGCATGCAAGCTGAAGAAGTTCAAGTTATCTAACTTGTACTGATTCGCTTAAAAACCCCGCCCTCAAAAGCGGGGTTTTTTAATGGCTGAAAAGCTACAAGCTACAAGCTACAAGCTTTTGACTTGAAGCTTGCAGCTCTCCCCCCCTCAATCATCACTGACCGAAATGGTCGGCATCGCCGGGCTTGCCGCTTCCTGCAACACGATCCGGGCACCCACATGCCGCGCCAGCTCCTGATACACCATCGCAATCTGGCTTTCCGGCTCGGCAATCGCCGTCGGCTTGCCGCCATCGGCCTGTTCGCGGATCAGCATCGACAATGGCAGCGAAGCCAGCAGTTCGACGTCATATTGCGAAGCCAGCTTTTCACCGCCGCCCTCACCGAACAGATGCTCGGCATGTCCGCAGTTCGAGCAGATATGCACCGCCATGTTTTCCACGACGCCCAACACCGGAATATTGACCTTGCGGAACATCTCGACGCCTTTCTTCGCATCCAGCAAGGCCAGGTCCTGGGGTGTCGTGACAATCACGGAGCCGGCAACCGGGACTTTCTGCGCCAGGGTCAACTGGATATCGCCTGTCCCGGGCGGCATGTCGATGACCAGATAATCCAGATCATTCCAGGCCGTCTGGGTAACCAGTTGCAGCAAGGCACCGGACACCATCGGACCGCGCCAGACCATAGGCGTATTGTCATCGGTCAGGAAAGCCATGGACATCACTTCGACGCCATGCGCCTCGATAGGCACGAACCACTTCTGATCCTTGATGCGCGGTCGCGTGCCTTCGGGAATCCCGAACATCACGCCCTGGCTCGGACCATAGATATCCGCATCCAGAATGCCGACCCGCGCACCTTCACGGGACAGGGCCAGCGCCAGGTTGGCGGCGGTGGTGGACTTGCCGACCCCGCCCTTGCCCGAAGCCACGGCAACGATGTTCTTCACATTGGCCAGACCGGGAACCTGCGACTGGGCCTTGTGAGGATGAATGACCGTGTTGATATCGACCTTGGCCGAGGCGACGCCGTCGAGGCCTTCGATTGCGGTCTGCAATACCTGCGCCCAGCCCTTGCGGAACAGTTCGGCGGCATAGCCCAGTTCAAGCTGCACGCTGACTTGTGCGCCCTGAATCTCAATGGATCGAACGCAACCGGCACTGACCGGGTCCTGGTTCATGTAAGGGTCGGTGTATTGGCGAAGAATCGTCTCCACCGCTGCGCGATTGACTGCGCTCATGGGCTTACTCCGAAAAGAGACTGACTAAAACAGGCGGCTATCCTACCCGTTATGTCGAAGGCCGACATGGTTTCACTGCGAAGACCCGTTGCGAGGTGAAAAAAATCGCTCAGCCCTTTATAGTGGCCGACCTCCGTTCCAGTTCAAGTAGCCGAGCCCCATGTCCGAGCCACGCAAGATTCTCGTTACCAGCGCCCTGCCCTATGCCAATGGTTCCATCCACCTTGGCCACATGCTCGAGTACATCCAGACCGACATGTGGGTGCGTTTCCAGAAGCATCGCGGCAACCAGTGCACCTACGTCTGCGCTGACGACGCCCATGGCTCGGCCATCATGCTGCGCGCAGAAAAGGAAGGCATCACCCCGGAACAACTGATCGACAACGTCAAGGCCGAACACAGCGCCGACTTTGCCGACTTCCTGGTGGACTTCGACAACTTCCACTCGACTCACGCCGAAGAAAACCGTGAGCTGTCGAGCATGATCTACACCCGCCTGCGGGATGCAGGGCACATTGCCACGCGCTCGATCACTCAATACTTCGACCCGGAAAAGAAAATGTTCCTGGCCGACCGCTTTATCAAGGGCACCTGTCCGAAATGCGGTACCGAGGATCAGTACGGCGACAACTGCGAAAAATGCGGCGCAACCTACGCACCGACCGACCTGAAAGACCCGAAATCGGCGATTTCCGGCGCAACGCCTGTTCTCAAGGACTCCAAGCACTTCTTCTTCGACCTGCCAGCCTTCGAGGACATGCTCAAGAGCTGGACCCGCAGCGGCACCCTGCAGGACGCCGTGGCCAACAAGATTGCCGAATGGCTCGACAGCGGCCTGCAGCAGTGGGACATCTCCCGTGACGCGCCGTATTTCGGTTTCGAGATCCCGGACGAGCCGGGCAAATACTTCTATGTCTGGCTGGATGCGCCCATCGGCTACATCGCCAGCTTCAAGAACCTGTGCGCACGCCGCCCGGATCTGGACTTCGATGCCTACTGGCGCAAAGACTCCACCACCGAGCTGTACCACTTCATCGGCAAGGACATCGTCAACTTCCACGCCCTGTTCTGGCCTGCCATGCTCGAAGGTGCCGGCCTGCGCAAGCCGACCGGTATCAATGTCCACGGCTACCTGACCGTGAACGGGCAGAAAATGTCCAAGTCGCGTGGCACCTTCATCAAGGCGCGCACCTATCTGGAACACCTGTCGCCCGAGTACCTGCGTTACTACTACGCAGCGAAGCTGGGCCGTGGCGTCGATGACCTGGACCTGAACCTCGAAGACTTCGTGCAGAAGGTCAACTCCGACCTGATCGGCAAAGTGGTGAATATCGCCAGCCGTTGCGCAGGCTTCATTCACAAGGGCAACGGCGGCGTTCTGGTCGAGGCCAATGCCGCACCGGAACTGACCGACGCGTTCCTGGCAGCAGCACCCGGCATCGCCGAAGCCTACGAGGCTCGCGACTTCGCCCGCGCCATGCGTGAAACCATGGCCCTGGCCGACCGCGCCAACGCCTACATCGCCGACAAGGCTCCGTGGTCGCTGGCCAAGCAGGAAGGCAAGCAGGATGAAGTCCAGGCCGTATGCGCCCTGGGTATCAACCTGTTCCGCCAACTGGTGATCTTCCTCAAGCCAGTCCTGCCAGCCCTGGCTGCCGATGCCGAAAAATTCCTCAACGTCGCTCCGCTGACCTGGGACGATCACAAGACGCTGCTGGCCAACCATCAGCTCAATCCGTTCTCGGCGCTGATGACCCGTATCGATCCTACCAAGGTGGAAGCCATGACCGCCGCGTCCAGAGAAGATCTGGCTGCCAGCTCCACTGACGCAGCACCGACAGGCAACGGCGAACTGACCAAGGACCCGCTGTCGGCGGAAATCGATTTCGATACCTTTGCCGCGGTCGATCTGCGGGTTGCGTTGATTCTCAAGGCCGAACATGTGGAAGGTGCCGACAAGCTTCTGCGTCTGACCCTGGATATCGGTGACGAGCAACGCAACGTGTTCTCGGGCATCAAGAGCGCCTACCCGGACCCGAGCAAGCTGGAAGGTCGCCTGACCATGATGATTGCCAACCTCAAGCCGCGGAAAATGCGTTTCGGCATTTCCGAAGGCATGGTGATGGCAGCAGGCCCTGGTGGAGAAGAAATCTACCTGCTGAGCCCCGACAGCGGTGCCAAGCCGGGTCAGCGTATCAAGTGATATGAACCAGGGCCCGATAGCCGCATCCGTGTGGCTATCGGGCCTTCGCATGTCCGAGACCTTGTCTATCGTTAAAGAGGCTCACCAGCCTGCTCGCCATCCGGCAAGATCATGACCGATTTCATTTACACACTCCTGAGTGCTGCCCTGATCAACAACTTCGTGTTGCAGCAACCGCTGGGTGCCGACTCCCTGACTCGAACGCATGCCCTGCCAAGGCATCGCCTGCATGCATTGGGCATCGCTACCTGTTGCTTGATGCTGGCCAGCAGCCTTGTCTGTTATCTGGTCCTGCATTACGCACTGATGCCCTTGAGTCTGGGCTACCTGAAGCTGTTCGTGGTTCTGCCGGTGATTGTGCTTTTGCTGCATCCGGGCCTGATATGGCTCAAGCAACTGTTCCCCCGGCTGGACTTCGACGGTCTGTGGCCCTTGCTGCTGGCCAATGCTGGCGTGTCTGGCGTGGTGCTGCTCGGTATCGAACCTGATCAGGGCCTTGTGCATCTGCTGGCACTGGCTCTGGGTGCCGGTCTTGGTTTCTGGCTGGTATTGAGCCTGCTGGATGATCTAGGACAAAGGGTTCGCTCGGCTGATATTCCACAGCCGTTTCGCGGACTGCCGATCCAGTTGATCGGCGTCGGGCTCATGGGGCTGGCGTTTCTGGGCTTCAATGGGCTGGTCAAGGCATGAATCTGATACAACGCATCGACGCCCTGCTGCCGCAGACCCAGTGCGGCAAGTGTGGCCATCCCGGTTGCAAACCTTACGCCGAAGGCATTGCCAGTGGCGAGGCTATCAACAAGTGCCCGCCCGGAGGCGAGGAAACCATTGCACAACTGGCGCAGTTGCTGCGAATCCCGGTCCTGCCACTGGATACCGAACGAGGCTCGGCGCCTGCACAGGTCGCGTTCATTCGTGAAGCCGAATGCATCGGCTGCACCAAGTGCATCCAGGCTTGCCCGGTGGATGCCATTGTCGGCGCGGCGAAGCAGATGCATACGGTCATCATCGATGAGTGCACAGGCTGCGACTTGTGTGTTGCGCCCTGCCCGGTGGACTGTATCGAGATGCATCCATTGCCCCTGGCGAGCGTTACACCGATTGTCGGCGGCCTTGCATCGGGCACCGAGCAACTCCAGGCACGCGCACAGAAACGTAATCATGCCCGCCATCGCTTCGAGTCGCGCAATGCTCGCTTGCATCGCGAACAGGAACAGCGCCTGGCAGAGCGCCAGGCTCGGGCGCAGAGGCCGCTACCGGCAAGTACCTCGGTCATCGAACGCAGTCGCGCCGACAAGTCCGTGGCGGAAGACGAAGCACTGAAAAAAGCTCGTATCACTCTGGCCATGAGCCGTGCCCAACTGAACAAATCCCTCAAGGCTTTCGGCCATCCGCCCATCGCGGAACAGGCGGCACGGCTGGTGGAACTGCAACGGGAATTCGAGGACGCCGAACAGGCGCTGGAAAAGCTGCTTGCTGTTGCCGCCGCACAACCCAGGCAGCCCGTGGCCAAGGTCGACAACAGCGGGGTGAAACGCGCCAAAATCCAGTTGGCCATGGCCCGCTCCGCACTGAAGAAAGCCGAAACAGCAGAGGCTCCGGCAGAACAGCTCGCAGCCCTGACTGCAGAGCTGCAAAACGCTGAAATGGCCTTGAGCGCAGCCGAAGCGGCATTGGCCGATGCAAACGCCTGAACACCTGCAGAAATCCATGGGCACGGTCCTGCTGGCAGTGGTGCCCGGCGCGCTGACGCTGCTCTGGTTATACGGCTGGGGCGTGATGATCACCTGGTTGCTGGCCGTCGTCACGGCGCTGCTCGTGGAGTTCATCTGCCTGCGATTGCGCGGGCAATCTGCGCGCCAAGGCTTGATGGACGGCAGCGCACTGGTCAGCGCCACCCTGCTCGCCCTCGCCCTGCCCCCTTATTCCCCGTGGTGGCTGACCGCTCTGGCCAGTGGATTTGCGATGACTTTTGGCAAACACCTGTATGGCGGCGCAGGCAGGAATCCATTCAACCCGGCCATGCTCGGTTATGCCTTTGTGCTGGTGTGCTTTACCCCGCAGATGAATCACTGGCCCGCCATGCATGGTCTGAGCCTGATGGGTGGCCTGCAACAGATCTTCGGTTTCAGTACAGGTCCGCAGCCAGATGCATGGGTCCAGGCCACGGCTCTGGATGTACTGCGCCTCAACACCCATCTGACCATCAACGAACTGTTCGCCACTCACCCGGCATTTGGAAGCATGGGCGGTCGCGGCACGGAATGGGTGAATCTGGCCTTTATTGCAGGCGGCGCGTTATTGCTGCAGCGACGGATCATCAGTTGGCATGCCCCGGCAGGCATGCTCGCCAGCCTGTTCGTAATCAGCCTGCTGTGCTGGAACGGCTCAGGATCAGACTCCAATGGCTCCCCCGTCTTTCACCTGCTGAGCGGTGCCACGATGCTGGGTGCCTTCTTTATCGCCACCGAACCGGTATCCGGCCCTTCCAGCCCGAGGGCACGTCTGCTGTTCGGGATCGGCATCGGTCTGATGACTTATGTAATACGCACCTGGGGCGGCTACCCGGATGGTGTGGCCTTCGCCGTGCTGCTGATGAATCTGGGCGTTCCAGCCCTGGAGCGGCTGACCATGCGCTCATCCCCGGAATCGGTGTCATGAAGCCCCTTGGCCTGGTCGTCATTCTCGCCATCGCCGGGGTGGGGCTCGGTCTCGGCATGGCGCTGCAACAGGCTGCCAAACCGCGTATTCAAGCGCTACAGGAAGAGGCCCGCGCTCAGGAATGGTCGAGTGTTCTAGCAATCGGCAGTTATGACAACCAGCCATTGCGTCATCCATTGAGGTTGCCCCTGGACGATACCTCGGTGCGCGCGGCCTTTCTTGCCAGCCGCGAAGGCAAGCCTTGTGCAGTGATCTTTCATAGCAAGGGCCAAGGCTATACTGGCCCGGTGGAACTGCTGATCGGCGTATCGATTGAAGGCAGGCTGCTGGGGATCAAAGTGCTCGAACAGCATGAAACACCGGGCATGGGTGCCCGCATCGTGACCGAACCGCAATGGCTGAAGGGGTTCTCGGGCAAATCGCTGAACGACGGGGCCTTCGATCAGATCGCCGGAGCGACCATCACCTCAAGGGCGGTTGTCGGTGCCATCCACAACACCTTGCGCTACTTCGACGAGCACAAGGCCCTGCTTGTGGGGAGCCAACCATGAAACTGTCCATGCCCAGCCTGATTCTGCTCGTGCCGCTGATTGGCGTTACGGACTCGCTGATCAAGGCGCTGGCTTTTCTGCTGATCTTCGCTGCCATCGCAACCTTGCACAGAGCCTTGTTGCAGTTGTGTGCGCCATTGCTGGATGCCAGTCAGAAGTGGCTTGCCAGCGCTCTGATTGCTGCCACGCTGGTTACCTGTGCAGAAACGGGGGTGCTGCTTCAGGCTCTCGACCTGCACAAGGCCCTGGGAATCTATCTGCCCTTGATGGCCATCCATTGCCTGCAGATCCAGACCGTACGGATCGGCCGATATGCTTTATGTGGATACGCGCTTCTGATGCTCTCGCTGGGGTTCGTACGCGAACTGCTGGGCAACGGGACGATCCTGAGCAATGCCCACTGGCTGTTTGGCAATTCTGCAATCCAGTGGCAAATTAGCCTTCCGGCTCCCGCCTTGCACATGGCAACTCTGGCACCCGGCGGCTTCATTCTTCTGGGCCTTCTGCTTGCCGCATACAATGCCTTGACCAGGCCGACACCTTCCAAGGAAATACCCCTTTCATGAATGCCGCAAAACGTCTGGAAATCTTCCGCAGGCTCCACGAAGACAATCCCGATCCCAAAACCGAGCTGGCTTACACCACACCGTTCGAGCTGTTGATATCGGTGATTCTGTCGGCACAGGCAACCGATGTCAGCGTCAACAAGGCCACGGCAAAACTGTATCCGGTGGCCAATACGCCACAGGCCATTTATGAGCTGGGCGTCGAAGGATTGTCCGAGTACATCAAGACCATCGGGCTCTATAACAGCAAGGCCAGGAACGTCATTGAAACCTGCCGGCTGCTGATGGAGCTGCACAACGGCGAAGTCCCGCAAACCCGTGAAGCCCTGGAAGCATTGCCGGGCGTGGGCCGCAAAACCGCCAATGTCGTGCTCAACACGGCTTTTCGTCAGGTAGCCATGGCGGTCGATACCCATATTTTCCGCGTCAGCAATCGCACCGGCATTGCGCCGGGCAAGAACGTGGTGGAAGTGGAAAAGCAGCTCATGAAATTTGTCCCGCGCAACTACCTGCTCGATGCCCACCACTGGCTGATCCTGCATGGCCGCTATGTATGTCAGGCACGCAAGCCACGCTGCGGCAGTTGCCGGATCGAGGACCTGTGCGATTACAAGGAAAAGACCTCGGACGATTGAGCAATAGAAGAACCCATGCCTGATCGATTGAAAAAATCTTTTTTACCAGCATCGGGATTATCGATATAAGGTGCGCCAACGACAGCCAAAGCCTGGAGTCAACTTTCATGAGTACTGGCAAAGAGCAATTGGACGTAGAAGACGATTTCATCGCTGTCGATTCGGACGAAAGCGAGCAACCACCGGTCGAGCCTGCCAAGACCAACCTGAGCAAGCGACGCACCATCGATAACATGCTTGAAGAGCGGCGCTTGCAGAAACAACTGGCCGATTACGACTTCGACCTCTAAGCGCCCTCTTGCAAAACCTGATCTCAAAGCCTCTCATCGGGAGAGGCTTTCACATGGGCTCGCCTGATCGATACTGCGCAGGCCCGCAGGGTGCCTTACCGGCATGATGGTCAGACCAGCCCGTTGCGCTGGGCAAGTTCGATCAGATCGACCAGCGAGTGCGCATTGAGCTTGAGCAACAGGCGCGTCTTGTAGGTACTGACGGTTTTATTGCTCAGGAACATGCCATCGGCAATTTCCTTGTTGGTTTTCCCTCTGGCCAGCTGTTGCAGCACCATCATCTCGCGTCCAGAGAGGCGATCGACCATATCGGCCTCGCTGGCATTCCCCATGCTCGAACGAACGGTATGCAGGGCCTGGTTGGGAAAGTAGCTGTACCCCGACAACACCGCCTTGATGGCGCTCAGCAATTCGGTAAGGTCCTGTTGCTTGCAGACATAACCCGCCGCTCCCGCCTGCATGCAACGCATGGAAAAATGGCCAGGTGCCTGTGAAGTAAGAATCAGCACCTTGAATGGCAATGTCATTGCAGAGAGACGGGCAATGACCTCCAGGCCATCGAGCTTGGGAATCCCTATATCCAGAATGACGATATCCGGCAAGTGTTCGCGAGCCAGTTGCAACGCATCCACTCCATTGTCCGTCTCCGCAATGACCTCATAGCCATGGCGCTCCATCAGCATGCGTACAGCAAGGCGAATGACAGGATGATCATCCACGATCAGCACTTTATTCATGGGCAGTCCAATTTTCGCTATTCGAATTTTCAGAGTCAGCACAATAGCTTAGTCGTTTAGTGCTTTGCATGACGCTCACCCTCGCGGACTAACAGCCAAAGACCGTTCCCACACATACAACAGAAAATTCCTACAAATTTCGCTATTAACGAATTATTTTTTATATTTTTCATAGAGCCTCCCCTTCGGAATTTGATGAAATTATTACCGTCTGGAGTGCTGAGATAGAGCATCGCAACTCAGGTAAAACAATTATTGCCATAACGTCAAGCATTAGTCCTTTGCCTCTGAGCCCAAACGGACAATAGCCGATGAACATCGAATCGCCTCCATGGTTACGCCACCTTGATAATTGTAATAATGCGGTCAGATGCCATGACCATAGCTCCTTGCCATTACTTCAATACTGAAATCGAAAAAGCAAGAATATCGAACACTGCTACCAGATACTTTCTCGAATACGGGCTCAATGACATCAGGACCTCATGATCAGTGCCACAGCCCCTTCCGAACGCCGACCGGCCCTGTCGCTACAGACCTGAAAGCAAGAGGCATAATCATTGACTTCAGGAATTTTCTCCCGGAAGTTATATACCAGCGCAACGTTTAAAAAATACACACATAAATACACCTTTCTTATACACATCCAGGCGAAAAGACCGATAGCACAAAATACTCAGAATATTCCTACATTACGGAACAGCAAAACCCCCAGCAGCCCGATGTACCGTAAAAACCATTCAAGATGCTGACTTTACGCTATCACCACGATAAAAGTGATACATAGATACTCCCCGCAGCCGTGTTTCATACCTTTCTCTCGCAGGCCTTACACACTTCATCTCTACGAATGGCTCATTCGACAAGTAGCTAATACTATATTTCATTCCGCTTCCATCCCTGCCGCCCCAAAGAGGAAACGTACTACACAACTAGCAGACGGCAGATAGCGGCATGTAAGACCACTTCAAACCCACTAAGTCAATTCATGTAACGCACCGTTTTTTTACTTGCAAATTCTATTACCAGTCGTTACTTTTTTAACAACGAACTCATTACTTTCTGCCAACAACTATGTGCAGTTAGATTGGAGCGACCCAACAACCGACGTCATTTTAATGACGCCATGAATAACACTGCTTTATATGGACTCTGCTTATCAAGAGAGTCGAAAGGATTCGGGCAACATGAACATGGCCGATCAGGAATACCCTCCCTTTGACAAGCCCGGACCGGGCCTGACAATTCTTTTGAATTGGCCATGCGTATAACCATGTTCAAAAAGGGATATACCATGAACAACAAAACATCTCATTCATCCTCAAAAAATATAACACCCCTTGATCTGACTGAGGCGGTCGAACAGTTTGTTGCACAAGGAGGTGTAATTGCCGTGATACCCGATGGCGAAACAGCAGAATCGCCAGTTCTCTCGGTGGCAGAAGATACAACGCCTCTGGATGCCGAATTTGAAAAGAGTTCCAAACTGGAGTTACTCAGAAGTCTGGTTGCCAAAGGCGCCGGAGTTTCCGCCTTGCAATATTCATTGAGAATGAACAAGAAAGAAATTCGCCAACTGGCCCAGGAAAATGATGTAAAGATAAAATTCAGTCGCCCTATAAGAGAGGTCAATAAAGAACCCCATTACGACACGACAGATATTGATGATGTGGTGGCCGGTCATGCCATGCATTATTCCAGCCTCGGTTATACCGCACCGGAGATTGCACAGATACTTGATCTGAGTGTGCGGCAAGTCTGGAATATCGGCAAAGCCTACCGTTTCGAATTCAAACAGAAGAGGGACAGTGACACACCCTGAATACGCTCACCACAAACAGATCAACCGACGCGGTATCGACTGGACTTCGTGTCGATACCGCTCACCGACCTCGCAAAGCCACTCATGACAGTGCCCCGAAACGCCCTCTCCCGGTTCGATTTCCCTTTATCCCACACGCACAACCAGGGGCAGCACTGATCTACAGAGCTTCAGTGGAGAATATCGGCACGGAAAAACGAAGGCATGACAGTGCATTGCGCACTGCAAATAAAAATGCAGCCCCGAAGGGCTGCATTTCATGTATCAAGCCGGGTTCAGAAGAACTTGCGGCCCTTGTTCGCGGCAATGCGCATGCGCAGGGCATTGAGCTTGATGAAGCCTGCAGCGTCCGCCTGGTTGTACGCACCACCATCTTCTTCGAAGGTGGCAATGTTGGCGTCGAACAGCGACTCTTCGGACTTGCGACCGGTAACGATCACATTGCCCTTGTACAGCTTCAGACGCACGACGCCGTTCACATGAACCTGGGATGCATCGATCATCTGTTGCAGCATCAGACGCTCAGGGCTCCACCAGTAGCCGGTGTAGATCAGGCTGGCGTACTTGGCCATCAGCTCATCCTTGAGGTGAGCGACTTCACGATCCAGGGTGATCGACTCGATGGCGCGGTGAGCGCGCAGCATGATGGTGCCGCCCGGCGTCTCATAGCAGCCACGGGACTTCATGCCCACATAACGGTTTTCAACGATGTCCAGACGGCCGATGCCGTTCTCGCCACCGATACGGTTCAAGGTAGCCAGTACGGTGGCTGGCGTCATCTCGACACCGTCCAGAGCGACGATATCGCCGTTGCGATAGGTCAGTTCCAGGTAGGTCGGAACGTTCGGCGCGTCTTCAGGAGACTTGGTCCAGCGCCACATGTCTTCTTCGTGCTCGGTCCAGGTGTCTTCCAGCACGCCGCCTTCATAGGAAATGTGCAGCAGGTTGGCATCCATCGAGTACGGAGATTTCTTCTTGCCATGACGCTCGATCGGGATGGCATGCTTCTCGGCATAATCCATCAGCTTTTCACGCGACAGCAGGTCCCACTCACGCCATGGCGCAATCACTTTGACGCCAGGCTTGAGAGCATAGGCGCCCAGCTCGAAACGCACCTGATCGTTACCTTTACCGGTCGCACCGTGGGAAATGGCGTCAGCGCCGGTTTCATTGGCGATTTCGATCAGGCGTTTGGCGATCAGCGGACGAGCGATGGAAGTACCCAGCAGGTACTCGCCTTCGTAGACGGTGTTGGCGCGGAACATCGGGAACACGAAATCACGTACGAATTCTTCACGCAGATCGTCGATGTAGATTTCTTTCACGCCCATGGCCTGAGCCTTGGCACGTGCCGGCTCGACCTCTTCACCCTGACCCAGGTCAGCGGTAAAGGTCACCACTTCGCAGTTATACGTATCTTGCAGCCACTTCAGAATGACCGAAGTATCCAGGCCACCGGAATACGCGAGAACTACCTTGTTTACGTCCGCCATGCCATCACTCCACCGGGTTGTACGGAAAACCGCTGATTCTACCGTTCAAACCAGCAAATTTACAGGGGCGCGACAGCTTGTGACGACGAGGCGACAGGGTATGTCAGCCTCGCGACAGGAAAGAGAGGATTACGAAGTGCGGGCAGCACTGGCGGAAGAAGCGACCGGAACCGGCTTTTCTTCGGGAGGAACACGTTCCAGATGCACATTTACCCGACGGTTGCGCGCCCGGTTGGCATTATTGGTGTTGGGTGCCAGTGGATAACGCTCGCCATGAAAACGCAGGGTAATCTGTTGCTCGGGGATACCCTGGGCTTTCAGATAGTCCATCACCGCCAGCGCACGACGCCGGGACAGGTCGCGGTTGGTCAGACGGTTGCCGCTGTTATCCGAGTGGCCGTCCAGTTCGATATGGTTGACCGTCGGATCGGCGCGCAGATACGCAATCATGTTGTCCAGACGCGCCTTGGCCTTGGCGTCCAGCTCGATGCCGCCGCCGGGAAAGCCCACTTCGGCCTGCTTGATCTGATCGAAATTCATGGGCAGCAGTTTGGTCGTGCACAGCTGATAGTCGCTGAACGCTTTGCTGAACCTGACGGGCAACAGCCGTATCTCCATCGGGCCGCCGCCGTCACGGCTACTGTGACGAATGAGCGGGGTACGCCCCTCCATCAAGCCGCTGATCAGACGTCCGGCCTGCGCCTCGGAGCTATTGAAAGGAATCTCGCCATTGCTGACCCGCACCGAACCGAGGTTGATATCACCGCGTCCCGGCTGCCAGGGTGCAGCCGCAGCCAACAGAGTGGCCGAGCCATTGCCCAGCATGTTGTAGGACGGCTTGAGCCGGAATGTGGCCTGCTCACCGGCACGACGCACGAACTCACCGACCCCGAAGTCAGTGATCGGCTGGCTCAGTCGACACTCGAACTGATCCCCTTCGACCTTCCACTCGATACTCTCCAGACGGGTCTGGAAACTGACAGCCATCGCGGGGAGGCTGGCAAATACGCTGAGCAAGGCGAGATATAGCTGGCGCACGGGAGGCTCCACTTATAAAAATGACGCGAAACAAAAAATGCTTCTTACGTCGGGCTATCGGTAACTTCCTACAAAACTTGATAGCGAGTGCCTGAGAGAGTCTTTTCCGGTAGCATTCCCAGCGAGTTTTACCCGCCTGGAATCCCCAATGTCTGATCGCCTGACCCTTCTGCGTCCCGATGACTGGCACATCCACCTCCGTGACGGAGCTGTTTTGCCTCACACCGTTGCTGACGTTGCGCGCACTTTTGGCCGCGCAATCATCATGCCCAACCTTGTGCCACCAGTACGCAATGCGCAGCAAGCCGATGCCTATCGCCAGCGCATTCTGGCTGCTCGCCCGGCTGGCAGCCGCTTCGAGCCGCTGATGGTGCTTTATCTGACCGATCAGACCACGCCCGAGGACATTCGCACGGCCAAGGCCAGCGGCTACGTCCATGCGGCCAAGCTGTATCCGGCCGGTGCAACCACCAACTCCGATTCTGGCGTCACCAGCATCGACAAGATTTTCCATGTCCTGGAAGCCATGGCCGAAGTAGGCATGCTGCTGCTGGTGCATGGCGAAGTGACCCGCGGGGAGATTGACGTCTTCGACCGCGAGAAAATCTTCATCGACGAGCACCTGCGTCGTGTGGTGGAGCGCTTCCCGAACCTGAAAGTGGTGTTCGAGCACATCACCACCGGTGAAGCCGTACAGTTCGTCAACGCGGCCTCGGCCAACGTTGCGGCGACCATCACCGCGCATCACCTGCTCTATAACCGCAACCACATGCTGGTGGGCGGAATCAGGCCGCACTTCTACTGCCTGCCGATCCTCAAGCGCAATACGCACCAGACAGCCCTGCTCGATGCCGCGACCAGCGGTAACGGCAAGTTCTTCCTGGGCACCGACTCTGCTCCGCATGCCCAGCACGCCAAGGAAGCCGCCTGCGGTTGTGCCGGCTGCTACACGGCCTACGCCGCTATCGAGCTGTATGCCGAAGCTTTCGAGCAGCGTAATGCGCTGGACAAGCTGGAAGGTTTTGCCAGCCTCCATGGCCCGGCCTTCTACGGTCTGCCTGCCAACCAGGACACCATCACGCTGGTGCGTGACGAGTGGACCGCCCCTGCCAGCCTGCCGTTCGGCGAGCTGAGCGTAATTCCGCTGCGCGCCGGAGAAAAACTGCGCTGGCGCCTGCTGGAGGACAATGCGTGAGTGAAGATCATTACGACGACGAACTGGACGGCCACGGCGGTGGCGGATCTCGCCATCCGATGGCAGCTCGTTTTCGTGGCTACCTGCCTGTGGTCGTCGACGTTGAAACCGGTGGTTTCAACGCGGCAACCGATGCCCTGCTGGAAATCGCTGCCGTAACCATCGGCATGGATGAAAAAGGTTTTGTGTTCCCGGAGCACACCTACTTCTTCCGTGTGGAACCGTTCGAAGGTGCCAATATCGAAGCGGCAGCACTCGAGTTCACCGGTATCAAACTCGACCATCCGTTGCGCATGGCGGTCAGCGAAGAAACCGCGCTGACCGACATCTTTCGCGGCGTGCGCAAGGCGCTCAAGGCCAACGGTTGCAAACGCGCCGTGCTGGTCGGTCACAACGCCAGCTTTGACCTGGGCTTCCTGAACGCTGCCGTCGCTCGCCTGGATATGAAGCGCAACCCGTTTCATCCGTTCTCCAGCTTCGACACCGCAACCCTTGCAGGCCTGGCCTATGGTCAGACAGTGCTGGCCAAGGCCTGTCAGGCCGCCGGCATGGACTTCGATGGACGCGAAGCTCATTCGGCCCGCTATGACACCGAAAAGACCGCTGAGCTGTTCTGCGGCATCGTCAACCGCTGGAAGGAAATGGGCGGCTGGGAAGACTACGATGACTGAAGCTTGTGCTTCATGAATAAACCGGCCTTGTGCCGGTTTTTTTATACCTCTGTTTCAACGACCGCTCATCGGACTTGAGAAAGCGTATCCAAAACAGTTTTGACAAGCATTCTCATTAATATTAACCTCCTCGACACAAAGCAATAACCAGCGACGGTTACCGACTTATGTATGTTTGCCTCTGCCAAGGTGTTACTGACGGCCAGATCCGGGATGCAATCCTCGAAGGCTGCTGCAGTTATCGTGAAGTGCGTCAAACGCTGGGTGTTGCCAGCAAATGCGGTAAATGTGCCTGCCTGGCAAAGGAAGTGGTACGTGAAACCCTGACAGAACTGCAAAGCAGTCAGGTATCGCTGGCTTATCCAGCAGAATTTTCAGCTGCCTGATTGACCCTATTTCAAAGAACCGGACCTTGCGTCCGGTTTTTTTATGCCTGTAATTCAAGTGCTTAGCGTCAAGATGCGGAACTCAAACATTCTTATTCTTATTTAATTTCACTTAGTATTCAATAACTTAGGTTTGACAGGCCTCTAAGTGCAGCTCAAACTCGCGCTTTATATACACAAGCCATCGGCAGGACCTCGAACATGAAAGGCGACATTACAGTCATCCAGCATCTCAACAAGATCCTCGGAAACGAGCTGGTCGCGATCAATCAGTACTTCCTGCATGCACGCATGTATGAAGATTGGGGTCTGAAAAAGCTGGGCGCTCATGAGTATCGCGAGTCCATCGACGAGATGAAGCACGCCGACAAACTCATCAAGCGCATCCTGTTCCTCGAAGGCCTGCCTAACCTGCAAGAGCTGGGCAAGATCCTGATCGGCGAGCACACCAAGGAAATGCTTGAGTGCGACCTGAAGATCGAAAAGAAAGGCCTGGCCGATCTCAAGGCTGCGATTGCGCACTTTGAAACCGTTGGCGACTTCGGCAGCCGTGAACTGCTGGAAGACATCCTCGAATCCGAGGAAGAACATATCGACTGGCTGGAAACCCAACTGGGCCTGATCGAGAAAGTCGGTATCGAAAACTACCTGCAGTCGCAGATGGGCGATTAAGTCTTTTCAGCGACAAACAAAAAGCCCCGCCTCTATGATGAGAGCGGGGCTTTTTAGCTTTTAGCTGAGCTACAAGCTACAAGCTACAAGCTACAAGCTACAAGCTACAAGCTACAAGCTACAAGCTACAAGCTACAAGCTTTTGACTTGAAGCTTAAAGCTTGAAGCTTGCAACTATTTCGCGTTTTCAGCCGCTTGCTTGAGCAGAGGCTGCAACTCACCGTTCTGGAACATTTCGGTGATGATGTCGCTGCCGCCGACCAGTTCACCGGCGACCCACAGTTGCGGGAAAGTCGGCCAGTTGGCGTATTTAGGCAGGTTGGCGCGGATTTCCGGGTTCTGCAGGATGTCGACATAGGCGAACTTTTCGCCACATGCCATCAGCGCCTGGGAGGCTTTGGCCGAAAAGCCGCACTGCGGGGCATTCGGAGCGCCTTTCATGTAAAGCAGAATGGTGTTGTTGGCAATCTGCTCTTTAATCGTTTCGATGATATCCATGGAGCACCTCGGCTGAACTTTCCGACTCAGTTGTCGGCACGGTGGCGCATTGTAACGGAATCCCGTGCCAGACGCTCAGTCTTGAACTCAACAGGCAGTCACTTGCACGGGAACGCCATTGAGCACGGCATTGCCGGACAAGGTATCGAGCTGTCGCTCGTCGGTCAGATCATTGGCGCTGACACCCGGCTGCGCCTGTGCGATGTCCATACGCACCCCGGCACGCGAGTGCCCCCAGCCATGGGGCAGGCTGACCACGCCGGGCATCATCTCCGCGCTGCCCAGCACCTGAACCTCGATCATCCCGACCCGCGAGTCGACCCTGACCTGCTGCCCGTCGCTCAAGCCCCGGCTGGCCAGGTCATCGGGATGCATCAGCAATTGATGCCGTGGCTTGCCTTTCACCAGACGATGATAGTTATGCATCCATGAGTTATTGCTGCGCACATGCCTGCGTCCGATCAGCAGCAGTTCCCCGGCCTGTGGTGCTGGCGATTCGATAAAGCGCTGCAGATCGGCAAGCACCACCTCAGGCGCCGCCTGGATACGCCCGTTGGCGGTTTTCAGGCGCGTTGTCAGGTTGGACTTCAAGGGTCCAAGATCAAGCCCGTGAGGATGATTGCCCAGTGCCTCGACCGACAAGGCATGCGCCGATGCCTCGCCATACCGCCCCTTGCGCAGACCATGGTCGATGATCAGCGCAGGTGCCATGGTCGGTTTCAGCTCCTTCTGGGCCTTGGTCGCAAAGGCCCTGGCCAGCCCGACGAAAATCTCCCAGTCATGCAAGGCGCCTGCGGGCTTGTCAAAAATCGCCCGATTGAACCGAGTGACGTTACGTACCGCCAGGAGATTGAAGGTCATGTCGTAATGATCGTTTTCCAGCGCCGAAGTGGAAGGCAGGATCAGATCGGCATAACGGGTGGTTTCATTGATGTACAGATCGATGCTGAGCATGAAATCCAGCCCGTCCAGAGCCCTTTCCAGCTGGCGACCATTGGGCGTGGACAAGACCGGGTTGCCTGCAACCGTGACCAGAGCGCGTATCTGCCCTTCCCCTTCGGTCAGCATCTCCTCGGCCAGGGCCGAAACCGGCAACTCACCGCCGTACTCAGGCAAACCGGAAACCCGACTCTGCCACAGGTTGAAATGCCCACCCGAAGTAGAGCTGACCAGATCCACCGCCGGTTCGGTGCACAAGGTGCCGCCCACCCTATCCAGATTGCCGGTCACCAGATTGATAAGTTGCACCAGCCAGTGGCACAGCGTGCCAAAGGCCTGAGTGGAAATGCCCATGCGGCCATAGCAGACAGCCTTGTCGGCAGCAGCAAAATCCCGGGCCAACTGGCGAATCTGTTCGGCAGGAATGCCGCAACGCGGGCTCATGCTCTCGGCATTCAGAGCCTTGATCGCTTCTCGTACCTGATCAAGACCATCGACAGGCAAATGAGTCTGCCGGGTAAGACCTTCCTCGAACAGGGTATTGAGTAGACCGAAAAGCAGTGCCGCATCGCCGCCAGGCCGGACAAACACATGCTGGTCGGCAATGGCCGCCGTCTCGCTGCGTCGGGGATCGACCACCACTACTTTGCCGCCGCGTTTCTGGATCGCTTTCAGACGCTTCTCGACATCCGGCACCGTCATGATGCTGCCATTGGAAGCAAGCGGGTTGCCGCCCAGGATCAGCATGAAATCCGTGTGATCGATATCGGGAATGGGCAGCAGCAGGCCGTGGCCATACATCAGGAAACTGGTGAGGTGGTGGGGCAGTTGATCCACCGACGTGGCCGAGTAGCGATTGCGGGTCTTGAGCAGCCCCAGAAAATAGTTGCTGTGGGTCGTCAGCCCGTAGTTGTGTACGCTGGGGTTGCCTTGATAGACCGCGACCGCGTTCTGGCCGTGTTGCTGCTGAATGGCAAACAGACGCTCGGCGACCAGCTCGAAAGCGTCCTGCCATTCGATCGGCTGCCATTGATTGCCCACACGTCGCATGGGCTGGCGCAAGCGGTCGGGATCGTTCTGGATATCCTGAAGCGCCACGGCCTTGGGACAGATGTGACCACGACTGAAACTGTCGAGCGGATCGCCCTTGATCGATGTAATGACTGGAGCCGCACCCGCAGATGCAGTGGTTTCAATGGTAAGGCCGCAAATGGCCTCGCACAGGTGGCAGGCGCGGTGGTGCTCGGTCCTGATCATCCCAACCTCATATTCTTGTCATGGCAGTCAGAGTGATTGCATTGACAAGAATATGGAGCGTTGACAGCAAGCGCGCCAGAGACGTTCGTCTCGTGAATCGCGAACCATCAGGCGGGCAGATGGCCTGGGCGATCAGTTGCCGATAGGTGTCACGACCTTGCGCTGCAACTGGATTTCCGTGACGGTTTCGATCTGCTCCTGGGCAACATGCACCCCGGTCAGTTCGCCGATCAGGCGCCAATGATCGTCAAGACCCGAGCTGATGGTCGCCATACGATCGATCATGCGACGACCGGCTGCGCGGGTAACTTCGTCTTCACTGCGCAACAACTCAAAGGACATCGACGTCATCGAAGCGGTGAGGTGTGTCAGGGTACGAGCGGTCAACCCAAGCAGCTCCGTCAGTTGTCGTTCCTTTGAGTCCATTCCCAGCCCCTCGATTGAATTGAGCAGTTACTTGTAACTCTTTATAACTCACGTACGCAGTTAAGGAAACGGGCAACTTTTCAATGCCGTGAAGCACGTCGCATTAGCATAGAGGCCCAAGACCGGACTTTTACAGTATCGGCATCAATTGCCAAGCACTGTTGGGTCAGTGTACAAATGCTGCCTTCTGCAATCAGCGGGCCGGCCACAGGGCTGTTTCAACCAGCGCCTCTGCGGTTACGGACTTCGTTATCTCTGAAGTAAGCATGCTATTGGTAAGACGCGACATTTTTTTATACTATCGCGCCTTCCTTATTCGTCGCCCCCGTGCGGCTTTCGCCTCAGGTCATGCCGTTTTCCCGATAAAAACCGGCTTTCGGAACCTGCGGTCTGTTGCAAAAAAGGTAGTTAATAATGAGCGCCAGGCACTTTCTCTCGATGATGGATTACACCCCAGATGAGCTTCTGGGCCTGATCCGTCGTGGCGTAGAGCTTAAAGACCTGCGAAATCGCGGCGTGCTTTTTGAACCACTGAAAAATCGAGTGCTGGGGATGATCTTCGAGAAATCCTCGACACGTACCCGTCTTTCCTTTGAAGCGGGCATGATCCAGATGGGTGGCCAGGCCATCTTTCTGTCCCATCGCGACACTCAACTGGGCCGTGGCGAGCCGATTTCCGACAGCGCAAAAGTCATGTCGCGCATGCTCGATGCCGTAATGATCCGGACTTTTGCCCATAGCAACCTGATCGAATTCGCCGCCAACTCCCGCGTCCCGGTGATAAACGGGCTGTCCGACGACCTGCATCCGTGCCAGTTGCTGGCCGACATGCAGACCTTCCTGGAGCACCGCGGCTCGATCAAGGGCAAGACCGTGGCCTGGATCGGTGACGGCAACAACATGTGCAACAGTTATATAGAAGCGGCCATACAGTTCGACTTCCAGTTGCGTGTCGCCTGCCCTTCCGGCTACGAGCCAAACCCCGAGTTCCTGGCACTGGCCGGCGATCGCGTTACCGTCACCCGCGATCCGAAGGAAGCGGTTGCCGGTGCGCACCTGATCAGTACCGATGTCTGGACCTCCATGGGTCAGGAAGAAGAAACCGCCAAGCGCATCGCGCTGTTCGCGCCCTTCCAGGTCACCCGGGCCTTGCTCGATCTGGCTGCCGAAGACGTGCTGTTCATGCATTGCCTGCCAGCGCATCGCGGTGAAGAAATCAGCGCCGACCTGCTGGACGATGAGCGTTCGGTCGCCTGGGATCAGGCCGAGAACCGCCTGCATGCCCAGAAAGCCCTGCTGGAGTTTCTGGTCGCGCCGTCCTATCAGCCAAAATGAGCCATGCCCTGCTGCTGAATCTGCGCAATCTGGCCTGCGGTTATCAGGATCAACGCGTGGTGCAGGACCTCAACCTGCACCTCAATGCCGGAGATATCGGTTGCCTGCTGGGGTCTTCGGGCTGCGGCAAGACTACGACCCTGCGGGCCATTGCAGGGTTCGAACCGATCCATGCCGGCGAGATCACCCTGGCCGGCGAAGTCATTTCCCGGCCCGGCTGGACCCTGGCACCGGAGAAGCGCCGGATCGGTATGGTATTTCAGGACTACGCGCTGTTCCCGCATCTGAACGTGGCGCAGAACATCGCTTTCGGCATCCGCAAACACCCACGCCTGAATCAGGTGATCGACGAACTGCTGGAACTGGTCAACCTGGGCTCACTGGGCAAACGTTATCCCCATGAGCTTTCCGGGGGGCAGCAGCAGCGTGTCGCCCTCGCCCGTGCCCTGGCACCGGAGCCGCAACTGCTGTTACTGGATGAACCGTTTTCCAACCTTGACGGCGAGTTGCGCCGACGCCTGAGCCATGAAGTGCGCGACATTCTCAAAGCCCGTGGCACCAGCGCGATTCTGGTGACCCACGATCAGGAAGAAGCCTTTGCAGTCAGCGACCACGTCGGCGTGTTCAAGGAAGGCCGGCTTGAGCAATGGGATACGCCCTACAACCTCTATCACGAGCCTCAGACGCCTTTCGTGGCCAGCTTCATCGGCCAGGGCTATTTCATTCGCGGACAGTTGATCGATCCGCAATCGGTGCAGACCGAACTCGGCGTGCTGCGTGGCAATCGCGCCTATCCGGGTGTCAGCGGCAGTGCCGTCGATGTGCTGCTGCGTCCGGACGATATTGTCTACGCAGCGGACAGCGACCTGAAAGCACGAGTGGTTGGCAGGACATTCCAGGGCGCTTCAACCCTGTATCGCCTGCAATTGCCAACCGGCAGCCAGCTTGAAGCCATCTTCCCCGGTCATGCCGATCACATGACAGGAGAAGAAGTCGGGATTCGGGTCACCACCGAACATCTGGTGCTGTTCCCGGCAGCGGGGAGTGTTGCAGCGAATTCGGTGTTTTAGAGGGCTTCGTGAATGGCGGGAGCAAACTACTCTCTGCCGATCGCTGCAAACACTGCACGGGTATGTTCCGCCAGAACCGCCGCCGACAATTCCACCTCCAACCCGCGCCGACCTGCACTGACGTAAATCGTCTCGAATGGCTGAGCGCTCTGGTCGATGAAGGTACGCAGACGCTTCTTCTGCCCCAGCGGGCTGATACCACCCAGCAGATAACCGGTTGCCCGCTGAGCCGCAGCCGGATCGGCCATCTCGGCTTTCTTCGCAGCGGCGGCACTGGCCAGAGCCTTGAGATCCAAGGTTCCGGCAACCGGTACCACGGCCACCAGCAACTCTCCCTTTTCCGTACTCGCGAGCAGGGTCTTGAACACCCGTGCCGGCTCGAGGCCCAGCTTCTCGGCCGCTTCAAGCCCGTAAGACGCTGCTTTCGGATCATGTTCGTAACTGTGAATCCGGTGTTCGGCGCGAACTTTCTTCAATAAATCCAGCGCGGGGGTCATCAGGACACTCCAGGTCACTCAAGGCGGTCTCTACTTTAGGCGAAATACGATGCAAAAGCCCTATCTCAAGGCACAATGCTGAGTGATGGCCGTTTAAAATCAAAAAAAATATTTCCTACACAAGATGGAGAAATTTCAAATTTCGCTGTCAGAAAATATCGTCAATGGTTCACTTTCAACCTTTGACAGGGTTGTTTCTTGTCTATATTTTTTCGTTTACGAATATTTTTGAAATTTATTTTTCAACAGGATTCGTAAAACCGCCCCGGGAATGGGGTTTTCCCGAGACGGCAGATGATGAGCATCGGTGCTTTGCATACGAAGCCGCAAAAAACAAAAAACGAGGTTCACATGACCATATCAATGCAACAACCGACGCTACGAGGCCAGTGTCTGGCCGAATTCCTTGGCACCGCTCTGATGATTTTCTTCGGCACGGGATGTGTTGCAGCGCTCAAGGTCGCAGGTGCTACATTTGGCCTGTGGGAAATCTGCATCATCTGGGGCCTGGCCGTCAGCATGGCGATCTACGTCAGTGCCGGTGTTTCGGGCGCTCACCTCAATCCCGCCGTCAGCATCGCCCTCAGCCTCTTTGCAGGTTTTGAAAAGAGAAAACTCCCCTTCTATATAAGCGCCCAGATCGCCGGAGCCTTTTTTGGCGCAGGTCTGGTCTATCTGCTTTACATCAGCCTGTTCTTCGAATTCGAACATGCTCACAACATGATTCGTGGCAGTGTGCAAAGCCTCGAACTGGCATCAGTCTTTTCCACCTACCCTAACCCGTCCATTTCCGTGGGCCAGGCGTTTCTGGTCGAGGTAGTGATCACCGCCGTGCTGATGGGCGTGATCATGGCCTTGGGCGATGACAGCAACGGTCTGCCACGCGGCGCAATGGCTCCCTTGCTGGTCGGTCTGCTGGTTGCCGTTATCGGCGCATCCATGGGGCCGCTGACCGGTTTCGCCATGAACCCGGCACGGGATTTCGGTCCTAAACTGATGACATTCCTTGCAGGCTGGGATGAGATAGCCTTCACCGGTGGACGCGACATACCGTATTTCCTGGTTCCGATCTTTGCACCGATCCTGGGTGCCTGCCTCGGTGCTGCCGGCTATCGCGCGCTGATCGCACGTCATCTGCCCAACGCCGTCGTCGCTGAAAAGGCTCCTGAAGCCATTCGCGGCAAAGCACAGACTTCCGTTTGAACACCCCCAATAACGCAAGGCAATCGAAATGACAGACTCTCAGAACAAGAATTACATCATTGCCCTTGATCAGGGCACCACCAGTTCACGTGCGATCATTTTCGACCGCAACGCCAACGTGGTGAGCACTGCCCAGAGCGAATTCGTCCAGCATTACCCACAGGCTGGCTGGGTCGAACATGACCCGATGGAAATCTTCGCCACCCAGACCGCCTGCATGACCAAAGCCCTGGCCCAGGCAGATCTGCACCATAACCAGATCGCGGCCATCGGTATCACCAACCAGCGTGAAACCACCGTGGTCTGGGAAAAGGACACCGGCCGTCCGATCTACAACGCTATCGTCTGGCAATGCCGCCGCAGCACCGAAATCTGCCAGCAGCTCAAGCGCGACGGTCTTGAGGAATACATCAAGGACACCACCGGTCTGGTCACCGACCCCTACTTCTCCGGCACCAAGCTCAAGTGGATTCTGGACAACGTCGAAGGCAGCCGTGAGCGCGCACGCAAGGGCGAACTGATGTTCGGCACCATCGACAGCTGGCTGATCTGGAAATTTACCGGCGGCAAGATTCACGTCACCGACTACACCAACGCCTCACGCACCATGCTGTTCAACATCCACACTCTGGAGTGGGACCAGCGCATGCTTGAGGTGCTGGATATCCCTCGCGAAATGCTGCCCGAGGTCAAGGCGTCTTCGGAAGTCTACGGTCACAGCAAAAGCGGGATTCCGATTGCCGGTATCGCCGGCGACCAGCAGGCAGCACTGTTCGGTCAGATGTGCGTGGAACCGGGCCAGGCGAAGAACACCTACGGCACCGGCTGTTTCCTGCTGATGAACACCGGCAAGAAAGCCGTCAAATCGGCCCACGGCATGCTGACCACCATTGGCTGCGGCCCGCGCGGCGAAGTGGCTTATGCACTGGAAGGCGCAGTGTTCAACGGCGGTTCCACTGTGCAGTGGCTGCGTGACGAACTGAAAATCGTCAACGATGCCCTGGACACCGAGTACTTCGCCAACAAGGTCAAGAACAGCAACGGCGTCTATCTGGTCCCGGCCTTTACCGGTCTGGGCGCGCCCTACTGGGACCCCTATGCCCGTGGCGCCCTGTTCGGCCTGACCCGTGGCGTGAAAGTCGACCACATCATCCGCGCAGCGCTGGAATCCATCGCCTACCAGACCCGTGACGTACTGGACGCCATGCAGCAGGACTCGGGCGAGCGCCTGAAGGCTCTGCGTGTCGACGGTGGCGCGGTGGCCAACAACTTCCTCATGCAATTCCAGGCCGACATCCTCGGCACTCGGGTCGAACGCCCGCAAATGCGCGAAACCACCGCTCTGGGTGCAGCATTCCTGGCCGGTCTGGCGATTGGCTTCTGGGGCAGCCTGGACGAGTTGCGCAACAAGGCGATTATCGAACGCGAATTCGAGCCACAGTGCGACGAGGCAGCAAAAGAGAAGCTTTACGCAGGCTGGAAAAAAGCCGTCGAGCGCACTCGTGACTGGGAACCGCACGAAAACGAAGAGTAAGCATGACGGGGAGCAGGATTATTGAGGCTGACAGCCAAGGCCCGGCTGCGGCATCATGGGCGCCATTTGCAGAGGGCGCCCAAGGAAAAAAAATGAACCTGCCTCCCCGCCAGCAACAGATCCTCGAACTGGTTCGCGAACGCGGCTATGTCAGCATCGAGGAAATGGCGACGCTGTTCGTCGTGACCCCACAAACCATCCGCCGTGATATCAATCAACTTGCGGAAATGAACCTGCTGCGTCGCTACCACGGCGGCGCGGCCTATGACTCGAGCATCGAGAACACCGCCTACGCCATGCGTGCGGACCAGATGCGCGACGAGAAACAACGGATCGCCGAAGCCATCGCCGCGCAGATCCCGGACAACGCCTCGCTGTTCATCAATATCGGGACCACCACCGAATCCATCGCCCGCGCCCTGCTCAACCACAACAACCTGAAGATCATCACCAATAACCTGCATGTGGCTTCGATCCTCAGCGGCAAGGATGATTTCGAGGTATTGCTGGCCGGTGGCAACGTGCGCCGTGACGGCGGAGTGGTCGGTCAGGCCAGCGTGGACTTCATCACCCAGTTCAAGGTCGACTTCGCGCTGGTCGGGATCAGCGGTATCGACGAAGACGGCAGCCTGCTGGATTTCGACTATCAGGAAGTCCGGGTTTCCCAGGCGATCATTGCCAATGCCCGACAAGTGCTGCTGGCTGCGGACTCCAGCAAGTTCGGGCGCAACGCCATGGTGCGGCTTGGCCCCATCAGCCTGATCGACTGCCTGGTGACCGATCAGGCACCGGTTCCGGCATTGCAGCAACTGCTTGCCCAGCACAAGATCCGCCTCGAAGTGGTCTGACCCCTCACTATCGCCCAGCAAACCGGTAGGAGCGAATCAATTGGCTCTGTGCTCGTCAAGTGTTGTGGTGTCTCTGGTACAGCGCTGGTAATGCTGTAGGAGGCAGCTTGCTGGCGACAATGAAGTCGCCAGCAAGCTGCCTACTACAGTCCTCTGACGGACTTGCAACACTTAATGCAGACAGAACCCATTCATTTGCGAAGGCTGGTAAACACTGGTCTCTTCGCGACTGAAGTCGCTCCTACACACAAACTCCCACAAGGTTTGCGCCTTGACTGATCGGCATTACTTCGGCACGCCTTTCTTTCGCAAAATCGTCCTACGATGTTCACTTTTTTTCCTTTCCTGTCCCCCTCATCAATATTTTCAATAAATACCGGCTGGTAGCGCGTTGTTTCTTGCGCTATGATTTTCAAAAACGAACATTAATGTTCAAATTCGCCTTTCGAGCGTTATTCAAGAATTGTCCAGGAGGCCACCCAATGCCCCACTCCAGCGCGTCAGCACCATCGCTTTCCGAGGTCTACGACATTGCCGTTATCGGTGGTGGCATCAATGGTGTCGGTATTGCGGCGGATGCCTCGGGCCGCGGTCTGTCGGTTTTCCTTTGCGAAAAGGATGACCTGGCCAGCCACACCTCGTCGGCCAGCAGCAAGCTGATCCACGGCGGGCTGCGTTACCTGGAACATTACGAATTCCGTCTGGTGCGAGAAGCACTGGCCGAGCGCGAAGTGCTGCTGGCCAAGGCACCGCACATCGTCAAGCCGATGCGCTTCGTCCTGCCCCATCGCCCACATCTGCGCCCGGCCTGGATGATCCGTGCCGGCATGTTTCTGTATGACAACCTCGGCAAGCGCGAAAAACTGCCAGCCTCGCGCAGCCTGCGTTTCGGCGCGGACAGCCCGCTCAATGCGTCCATCACCCGCGGTTTCGAATACTCCGACTGCTGGGTCGATGACGCGCGTCTGGTGGTTCTCAATGCCATGGCTGCCCGGGAAAACGGCGCACACATCCACACCCGCACTCGCTGCCTGAGTGCCCGCCGCATCAACGGCATGTGGCAGTTGGAGATGGAGCGCGCCGATGGCACGCAGTTCTCGATCCAGGCCAAGGCACTGGTCAACGCCGCTGGTCCATGGGTCGCCAGGTTCATTCGCGAAGATCTGAAGCTGGATTCGCCTTACGGCATCCGCCTGATCCAGGGCAGCCACCTGATCGTGCCAAGGCTGTACGAAGGCGAGCACGCGTTCATCCTGCAGAACGAAGACAAGCGCATCGTGTTCACCATCCCGTACCTGGACAAGTTCACCATCGTCGGCACCACCGACCGTGAATACCAGGGCGACCCGGCCAAGGTGCAGATCACCGATGGCGAAATGGATTACATGCTGAAAGTGGCCAACGACCACTTCAAGAAGCAATTGAGCCGCAGTGACGTCCTGCATACTTATTCAGGCGTGCGTCCGCTGTGCAACGATGAATCCGATAATCCATCGGCCATCACTCGTGACTACACCCTGTCGTTGTCGGGCAGCGAAAACGAAGCGCCGATTCTCTCGGTGTTCGGCGGCAAGCTGACGACCTATCGCAAACTGGCCGAATCGGCGATGGCGCAACTGGCTCCCTTCTTCCCCCGGATGAAACAGAGCTGGACCGCCAATTCAGCCCTGCCCGGCGCAGAAGAGATGACTACCCCTCAGGTGCTGGCAACCGAGCTGAGCAAGCGCTTCCCATGGCTGCCTGTTTCCATTACCCAACGCTGGTCCATCACCTACGGTAGCCGCAGCTGGCGTCTGATGGATGGCGTCAACAGCCTGGAAGACATGGGTGAACATCTGGGTGCAGGCCTGTACACCCGCGAGGTCGACTACCTGTGTGCCCAGGAATGGGCAACCTGTGCCGAAGACATTCTGTGGCGTCGCACCAAGCTCGGATTGTTCACCACGCCTGAAGAGCAGGCCGGAGTGCAGGGTTATCTGGAAACTGTGGTTCGTAACAAAGCGGCCTGACAGATAGCTTTCGTGAATGAGTTCGCCCACAGGCCTTGGGGGAATTCATTCGCGAAAAGTCCGCCCCCACAGAACTAACAGGCGATGAAAGCAGCAGGCAGATTGCGTATCTGCTCCGGCTCACGCAGGACGTAAAGATCATCGCTGGTCAACTCATGCAGCAACTCTTCACGCAGCAGGTGAAAATCGAAGCTGCTGCGCTGGCGCGGATGCGGCAGTCTTATATCCACGATGCGCTTGATGCGGCCCGGCCTTGGTTCCATGACCACCACCCGGTCGGCCAGAAAGATGGCCTCTTCCACATCATGGGTCACCAGTATCGTAGTGATTCTGGCCCTTTCACGAATGGCCAGAAGCTCTTCCTGCATCTGCTGACGTGTCAGCGCATCCAGCGCGCCAAACGGTTCATCCAGCAACAGAATGCGCGGACTCGCCACCAGCCCGCGGGCAATGGCAACCCGCTGGGCCATGCCGCCTGAAAGCTGGTGAGGATAGGCCCTGGTGAAGTCCTTGAGACCAACCAGATCGATAAAGTCAGCAATTCTCTGCTTCATCTCCTTCCGTTCAAGCCCTTCGTTGACCAGCCCCAACTCGATGTTTTCCTCGACCGTCAGCCACGGGAACAGACGATGCTCCTGAAAGACAATCCCCCGCTCGCTGCCAATGCCGCTAACCGCCTTGCCATCGACCTGGATTTCGCCACGAAACTCGGTATCCAGTCCGATCAACAAGCGCAGCAACGTGGACTTGCCACAACCGCTGGAACCCACAATGGCGATGAACTCGCCTTGTGCGACCTGCAGGTTGAATTCGCGGATCGCTTCCACATCACCATGCCCGGTCTGGAACACCTTGCCCACATGGTTGAAGTTCACGATGGAATGGGTCTGGGCTGTCATGCATGCCTCCAGCGCGTCGCACGCGCTTCAATGCGTTGTCCGGTTTCGTTGAGTGCCGCGCCGGTCAGTCCCACCAGCAGCATGCCGCTCATGATCACGTCCATGCGCAGCAGTTGTTGCGCGCCGATCATCAGGCTGCCAATCCCGCCGTTGGATGGCATGAAATATTCGGCACCGATGGTGCCCAGCCAGGCATAGATCAGGCTGAGGCGCAGGCCAGCGAAAATCCCCGGTGCAGCACCCGGCAGCACCATGCGGGTCAGGCGTTGCCACAAGCTCAGGCGCAGCACCTGAGCCGCTTCCCTCAGTTGCGGCGACAGGTTGGCCACGCTGCGCTGGGTCGCAATGAACAGCGGAAAAAACGCTGCAAGCCCGACGAATACCCATTTGGCAGGCTCACCCAATCCGAACCAGGCCGTGATCAGCGGGACCCACGCAAAAATGGCGACTTGCCTGAACGCCGACAGTGTCGGCCCCAGAAAACGTTCCAGCGGTTGGGACAGCCCGAGCAGCAAGCCCAGAGAGAAGCCCGATATGCCGCCCAGAAACAGACCACCCAAAGCGCGGCTCAGGCTCAGGCCCATGGCGTGCGGCAACGAACCATCCAGCAGGCCGACCCACAGGGTTTCGAGTACCAGCAGGGGTGAAACCAGAATATTGGCATTCACCCAGCCCCACTGGCTGGCGGCTTGCCACAACGCCAGCAGGGTAAAAGGCAGAATCCAGGGAACGACTCGATCAAGCCCCTGCGCCGGGGCACGACCACGAAACTCGGCTGTCGCAGCATGGGGCCAGAACACCCACTTGCGATCCGCCAGACCGATACCGCGATCCATCAACACACCAATCACGCCGATCACGGCAATGCAGACAAACACGATATCGAGCATGAACAGTTGTCGCGCCCATACCATCAGGTAACCAATGCCTTCACTCGATGCCAGCAGTTCGACCGCCAGCAGCGAAGACCAGCCAGACGACAGCGCCAGCCTCACTCCGGCCATGAACGAAGGCAAGGCCGCTGGAAGAATGAGGCGGCGAATCAAGAGGTGAACAGGCAGACGCAAGACAGCCGCAGCTTCCCGCAAGCGGGGTTGGGCATCGCGAACGCCGATCAGGGTATGCAGGGTGACCGGAACGATGACGGCCTTGATCATCACTACCAGCTTGAGCATCTCACCAATGCCGAAAACCACCATGAACAGCGGAATCCACGCCAGAGTCGGCACTTGCGCCAGCGAAGTGAACGTCGGCAGGACCAGCCTTTCGGCCCGGCGACTGAAACCCAGCCAGGCGCCCAGCACGGCCCCCGCCGAGACTCCTGCCAGCAGGCCCCAGAACAGGCGTTGCAAGCTGATCCACAGATTGCCCGGAAGGTCAGTGCTGGCAAGCTCCAGAGCGCTTTGCCAGACCAGTGAAGGCGTCGGCAGGATCTGTTCGCTCATCCAGTGATTACGGCTGGCAAACCACCAGAGCACAGCCAGTGCCAGCGGCAGATACCATGCCAGCAGAAAGCGCTTGAACGCAGGTGCAACAACCCAGTGCCGGGAAACGGCGACAGACTCTGGAATGGAAAGGAGGGAGTCACGAGCCATATCAGAACTCCGCTGTCGGCTGATGCATAAAGGCTATTTGCATATTCTTGTCCGATCTATAAAAACAGACAGGAATTCCATAAAGAGATAAGTATCACCATTTAAGGGTGTATGCAGGCCAGACATCCAATGCATTTAAGGAATACTTTCATTGCATGAAATGCATGTCCGGCAACATGCCATTCAATCCGTGGCTTATTCCATTGAGTGATTAAATATGGAATTAATATTATTTCTGGAATGATCAAAAGCTGTGTCTGATTAGGCGCTCTGCGAGATCTATTCAGGACAGTCCATGAAAAACCTTTTCAAATCCCTGGCCTTCGGGTGCGCCCTTGCCCTGACCGCCATCGCCAGCCATGCAGCCGATCTCAAGGAAATCCGCATCGCTGTGCCGGACCTCAGCGCCGGGACCGGGAACAGCGGGGGCGGTGTAGTCGATGTACTGCGCAGCCAACAGATTTACGAAAAGGCTTTTGCCGATCAGGGCATCAAGATCCAGTGGATATTCTTCAAGGGGGCTGGCCCGGTCATCAACGAGGCGTTTGCCAACCAGCAGGTTGACCTGGCCTATCTGGGTGATCTGGCAGCCATCATCGGCAAATCCAACGGGCTCGATACCCGCCTGCTCAGCGCCGCAGCTCGCGGCATCAAACACTATCTGGCGGTGGTGCCGGGTTCAGGCATCAAGACTCTGCAGGACCTCAAGGGCAAACGGGTTTCTGTATTTCGCGGCACGGCCAGCCAGTTGTCCTTCGATACCGCACTGGCCAGCCAGGGCCTGAGCGAGAAAGATCTGAAAGTCATCAACCTGGATTTCAATGCTGCATTGGCCGCCCTCGCCGCCAAGCAGATCGACGCCACCTGGGCACTCTCGGGCCTGACCGCTCTGGAAGCCAAGGGCCTGGCAGAACTGCCTCTCAGTTCCAAAGACCTGGGGGGCGCAGGCAATATCCAGGGCGTGCTGGTTGCAGCCGGAACCTTCGTCGACGCCCATCCCGAAGCCGTGGCTCGTCTGCTCAAGGCCCAGGAGCAAGCCACCCGCTGGCTGACCGACGAGGCCAACAAACAGGCTTACATCGATCTGGTTTCCAGCTATGCAAGCTACCCGGCAGCCATTCTGGAAAAAGACCTGAGCACGGAAAAGATGGGCGACCTCTTTCCCTCGCAACTCGACCCGCAATTCCTCACAGCCTTGCAATCCTCCGTGGACATTGCCGCCAGAGAGCGGTTGATCCGCAAGCCGTTCAAGGTGAGTGAATGGGTGTTGAAGCAGTAATCGATTTCGCGACTGAAGTCTCCCACTGAGCTCCGGCAGGAGAAAGGCGGGGTACGAACCTTTACCCTGCCCCCAACTCCAGAGACACATTCAAAAATCGTCTCCCTTTATCATCCAAAAACATCAAGCACTGAACTGATTCACATCAAGCACTTCAACAGGAGTAAAGCCAGAAGTCTTTTTAAAAGACATATTATGGACAAAATTCTTCATAGCATCAGAAGGATCGATCGATTGCATATTCAAAGTCTCAAGTGTCTTTCTCGATACCGCCACACTGACAATTGGAAACTTGTCCATATGTCCCGTGGCTGTATTCACTGCATCATCGACCGCTGTCACGACAACGAGATCATCTGGAAGAATCGACAAAAGCTCACGCCCGACTCTGAGCACACAACTGCAGACATAATCCTGTAAAAGCTCGTTGTATTTACCAACGGGCATTTTCTTGGTTGATAGCTTTCCACTCTGTAGCAAAGACTTGATCTCGGAAGGGATCACACGAGAACCATGGACACTTAGATTCGCCTCCACAGCACCCTTATCTCCTATTGAAAACCTTACAGCCGTTCCCAAATGAGAAATATCAGAAAACGGATCCAGAAGTTTTATAGCATTTAGCTTCGCCTGACCCTCTCCCTGCAAGACACCTTGAGCGATTTTATACTCCTCGTGCCAAGCTGCATGATCAGCTTGCCATTGCTGAACCGCATTCTGATGCTGACGTTTATCCTCAAGACGCCCTTTCTCAATGTTATCTTGCAGACTTTTACGTTGGCGATTTTCAAGTTTGAATAACCGAGCAAAGAATCCCGGCTGGTAATTTTGCTCTCGGTCTGTGGCTTGTGCTTCAAGCACTCCATCAAATACAGGCTCTACCGGTTCGGCTCGATCAATAAAAGATTGCCAATCAATTTCATCGCCACACTCTTTATGCACAGACAACAAGAGATCAATTTTATTTTCATAGACCTCTACTTCATAAGCAGCCTGCTCAAGCGCTTCCATCTTCGCATATTCTTTTTGGCGTAGTTGAAGTTCACGATTACGGCGTTGAGCATTGCGCTCAGCCCTACGTGAAGCAGCCTGCATTGAACGCAAGGTTCCCTTCCATCCCATTTTCAATCCCTCGAAGCAATTCTTTGACGGTCAATGCGTCGACTCAAATCGACATATATAGCATTCTAACATCAAACATTATTAAGGCTGCCAACCAGCTTCGATCCGTCGCGGGCAAGCCCCCTCCCACAAGGTGAGCGACCAAAATCATTCATTCAGGAATGCCACCATCCACCTCGACAATCACCTCAATCATCGCCCGCGCTGCGGGCGACAGTCTGAAGCCCGCCCGGCTGACGATGCCGTAGCGCGCGCTCAGGCTGTCGAGTTCATCAGGCAGGTTGCGCCAGTGCAGGCGAGCCAGGGTGCCGTTGGCGATGTCCTGCTCCAATGCCTCTTGCGGACCGATGCCGATGACGTTGGAGCGCTGCACGATCTTCATCAGGACCGGGAAGTGGGCGGTTTCGATATGCAGGGTGAAGTCGGAACGGCCGCTGAGGTTGGCCAGCCCCTTGCGGATGCCCGGCGGGATCAGTGTCGCGCCCAGCGGGTAATCGAACATGTCGTTGGTGGACAGGCTTTCCTTGCTGAGCAACGGATGCCCTGCCCGGCAAAAGAACATCCCGCGTCGTGCCGTCAGAGCGCGAGTCTGGAAGTTGGGGTCTGACTCGAACTGGCGGGTGTCGGCCACGAAGAATTCGATCTCTTCCCGCGCCAGGCTGCGGGCCAGTTTTTGCCAATTGTTCACCTCCAGGTAGGCACGCACGCCGGGGTGGGCCTCGATGAAACGGGACATGGCCTCAGGGATCAGGCTCATGGCTGGCGCCGGGCCGGAGCCAAAGCGGATTTCACCGGCATCGAGCTTGGTCATCTGCGCCACTTCGCTGCTCAGCAACGCCGCGCCTTGCACCAGCCGCAATGCATGTTGCAACACCACATGCCCTTCCGGCGTGGGTCGCAGGTCCTTGTTGGCGCGCTCCACCAGCACGCAACCGAACTCTTGCTCCAGGCCCTGGATACTGCGACTGAACGCCGGTTGGGTAATCCCCATGGCGTCTGCGGCACGCACGAAACTGCGGTGCTCGTTCAGTGCGATGAAGTAGCGTAACTGACGCAGATCCATATGCATTCCAGGCATTTGAAAATGAGGCCAAAGGTATTGGCCTGGTGAGTGGGTTGAGGTTTTAAATGCAAGCTCTTATGCCGTCAAAGAACAAAATAAACACCTGATAGACATTATGGTTATAACCATAGACAAAGAGGATTTGCCATGAGCCAGGCAGCACTTGTAACCCACCCCATCCCCGTGACGCTGGATATCCAACCGATTGCCGGCCGTATCGGCGCGCAGGTCAATGGCATCGCGTTGAGCGCGGATCTGGATGCCGCCACCGTAGACGCCATTCAGGCCGCACTGGTGCAGTACAAAGTGCTGTTCTTTCGTGGCCAGACGCATCTGGACGATCAGAGCCAGGAAGCCTTCGCCAGACTGCTGGGCGAACCCATCGCTCACCCGACGGTGCCGGTGCGCGACGGGACCCGCTACCTCATGCAATTGAGCGGTGCCGATGGTCAGCGCGCCAACTCCTGGCATACGGATGTCACCTTTGTGGATGCCTACCCCAAGGCTTCGATCCTGCGCTCGGTCATCGCACCGGCCTCCGGTGGCGATACCATCTGGGCCAATACGACTGCCGCCTACAACGACCTGACGCCGGAAATACGCGAACTGGCCGACAAGCTCTGGGCTGTGCACAGCAATGAATATGATTACGCGGGCATCAAGCCTGGCGTGACCTCGGAAAAGCTTGAGCAGTACCGCAAGGTCTTCGCTTCCACTGTGTACGAAACCGAACATCCGGTGGTGCGGGTACATCCGCTGAGCGGCGAGAGAAGCCTGCTGCTCGGCCACTTCGTCAAACGCATCAAAGGGTATTCGGCAACCGATTCGGCCCATCTTTTCAGCTTGCTGCAGAGCCATGTCACGCGCCTGGAAAATACCGTGCGTTGGCGCTGGACAGCAGGAGACGTGGCGATCTGGGATAACCGCTCGACCCAGCATTATGCCGTGGACGACTATGGCCAGCAGGAACGCATCGTGCGTCGCGTTACCCTGAAAGGCGAAGTCCCGGTGGGTGTCGCCGGGCAAAAAAGCGTCACCATAAAAGGTGCCTGACCGGAAAGGTTCGCGGGCGCTCACACGCCCGCGATGTTTCACCAGACGCCGATCTGTACCATGGCGTTCTCTTCCTGCTCGCCATAACGGAAGCGCTGCCCGCGCAGATCGATTTCCTCGTTGCTGATCGTCGTGCGCCGCTTCAGGCCACGCAACCAGTCGAACAGATAGCTCTGGTGCTGCTCGCGCACATGAGCGAAAGCCGGATCGGCTCCCAGATCGTTGAGTTCCCGAGGATCGTTTTCCAGATCAAACAACTGGGCGCGGAAACCGTCATAGGCCAGATACTTGAAACGCTCGCTGCGCACCATGTACATCCGGCAACGATCGATGGGCTGCCCCAGGCGCTCACGGGCAGGAGCCTGGAATGCATAGTCGTATTCGGCAATCGCGAACTGGCGCCATTGCGGTTGCTGACCATGCAGCAGCGGAATCAGCGACCGGCCTTCCAGACGATGTCCGGCACCCGGCAAGCCCAGTGCGTCGAGAAAGGTCGGCAAGGCATCGATGGTTTCCACCAGACGCTCATCGACGCTGCCACGGGTCACGTCGGCCGCCGGACGCGGGTCGCGCACGATCAACGGCACCCCTACGGCCGGTTCGAGCAGAAACTCCTTCTCGCCCAGATAGTGATCGCCAAGGAAATCGCCGTGGTCGCTGGTAAAGACAATCAGTGTGTCGTCCCAGCGGCCTGTACTCTGCATCACATCGAACAGCCGCCCGAGCTGATCGTCCACCTGTTTCACCAGGCCCATGTAGGTGGGGATGACATTGAGGCGTACTTCCTCGCGGGAGAAATTGCGGCTTTCCTGATGCTCACGAAATGCTGCGTAAACCGGATGATCGCTCTCCTTGCCCGCCTCGGCGCGAATTGGCGCAATCACATGTTCCTTGCCGTAAAGCGCGTGGTAAGGCGCCGGAGCGATATAAGGCCAGTGCGGCTTGATGTATGAAAGATGCAGGCACCAGGGTTGCTCACCCTGCTCCGCCATGAAGTCGATGGCGCGGTCAGTGGTGTAGACGGTTTCCGAATGCTGCTCCTCGATGCGGGCCGGCAGATGCGAATGGCGCATTTTCCAGCCACTGAGGATTTCGCCATTCTCACCCTCGGCGGCATTGGCCCAGTCATGCCAGGGGTTGACCCCGGTGAAACCCAGATTGCGCAGGTGATGGGTGTAAGGTGCGCTTTCGCGTTTGTCGGCAAAAACCGGATCGTCCGGGTAGATGCCGTCGTGACGAAAGAACGCCTCGAACCCGACTTCGTTGAGGTTCTCGGCCTGCTCACTCTCAGGCTCAAGCGCCAGACGTTGCTGGGCATCCAGATTGGGCGTGGCGTGGGTCTTGCCCACCAGCGCGGTACGAATTCCGGCCGGGCGCAGATAGTCACCGATGGTGAGTTCATCCAGCGGCAGCGGCACGGAGTTCCAGGCCACCTGATGGCTGCTGACGTAACGGCCCGTATAGGCCGACATCCGCGACGGCCCGCAGATGGTGCCCTGGGTATAGGCGCGGGCGAAGCGCACGCCCGCCTGCGCCAACCGATCGATATTCGGGGTGTGCAGATGCGGGTGGCCGTAGCACGACAGATAGTCACGGCGCAGCTGGTCGCACATGATGTACAGCACGTTCTTGATTGCAGTCATGGGTGATTACCTGTCAGGTCAGAGAGCGTTGCCAGCGGCGTCGTATTCAGGCCAGAAGCCCGTCAGTTTTCGCTCTTGTACAGCCTCTTCGACAAATCGGGGCTCGACCCACTCATCGACAGAGAACGTGCGGCGGATCAGACCCAGTTTTCTGGCCTGCTCGACGCTGTCCTGCAGGGCCGACTTGAGGAACGGATCGATGCGCGGCGAGTTGCGGAATTTCAGGTCATCGTCTTTCAATTCACGCAAAAACAAGGCCGCGGGCGTGGAGCTTCTGTCGCCCATCAGCTTGCTGTACTCCGCCAGGCTACCGGGATCGCTCAGCCAGAAGGCGTTCTTGACCAGCACCTTGAGCAGACGCTGGGTCAGTTCCGGATGCTGGTCGATAAAGGCCTGAGTGCCGATCAGTCCGGCCTGGGTGGTGGACTGGCGGGACAGTTGCTTGGTGCTCAGCGGAAACAGAATGCCCTTGCTCTCTAACCCCAGCACGCCCATGCCCGACCAGGTCGCATCGATCTGTCCACTGACCAGCGCGGCCCTGGCGGCAGCCCAGTCCAGGCTGATGATTTGCAGGTCACGCTCTTTCAGGCCCTGACTTTCCAGCGCCCGGGCAAAGGACAGTTGATCCGCCGTGCCACGGTAGACCGCGACCCGCTTGCCCTTGAGATCGGCCAGTTGCTTGATACCCGATTGCGGCGTGACGGCCAGATACATGTTGGCACCGCGAGCGCCCAGCAACAGACGAGTCTGCAAGCCGCTGGAACGCCCGATGATTGCCGCCAGGTCGCCCAGCCAGGCGAAATCCAGTTGCTGGTTGGCCAGGGCTTCGTTGACCGCAGGCCCTGCACCTTTGAAGAAATGCCATTGCACTTTCACGCCCGAAGCGGCGAACTCCTGTTCAAGCTGCTGCTGGATATGCGCCAACCCCACCACGCCCTGCACGAACGGCTGGCTTCCGGCGCCTTGATCCGGCGAGCCGATGCGGATGGTCAGCCCTTCATCGCTGGCCTGGGCACTGCCCAGCAGGCCGGCGAGAAGCACGCCCAGCAGGGGCTTGAAAAAGTGTCGTATGGATTTGTTCATGATTCGGTCCATTGCTGTGCAGCCTGTAATGGCGGCTATTTCGCGATCCGGGCGGGTATTCAGCAAGTGCATTTGTTGAATAGTTGATATGCAAGATCTGCATGGCGGACGGTTTCAGACCGCCAGATTGGTCAGCAACGATTCGTGGGCAGCATCCTCCGCCTGATCGATGTTCTTGATCTCTTCGATCATTTCCTGAGCCAGTGGCGACAGCCGATAACCCGCACGACTGACAATGCCATAGCGGGTGTACAACTCTTCACACTGGTCATCGAGCCCTTCGATGCGCAAACGCACCAGTTCCTGCCGGGCGTAATAGAGTGCATCGCTGTAGGAGCCGCTGATGCCGATTGCATCGGAATTCATCACCACAGCCAGCAGGCTGAAGGTGTTTTCGCATTCGACATTGGGAGCGAAATCCGGCTGGCCGCTCAGGTCGGCCAGCACCTTGCGCAGATTCGGTGGCCGCAGGGTCGCGGCCAGCGGGAAGCTCAACAATTCGCTGGCAGTGACTGTTTCGCGCTGCGCCAGTGGATGGCCGGCGCGGCAGCAGAAGTGCCATTTGCGTGGCCGCAGCTTGTGGGTGACATAAGCGGGGTCGGCCTCGAACTGCCGGGTGTCCGCCACGAAAAACTCGAACTCTTCGTTGAGCAGCCGCTTGCCCAGGCTCTGCCAGTCATCCACCTGAAAATGCACCCGGGCCTTGGGCAAGCGGCTGATGAAACGGCCTATGGCACGAGGCACCAGGCCCGACGCCGGCGCCGGGCCGCAACCGAAACGCAGCTCACCCGCTTCCAGTGCATTGAACTGGCTGATCTCGCTGGTCAGTTGCCTCGCACCGCTGACCAGACGCCGCGCATGTTCAAGCACCACCTGCCCTTGCTGGGTCGGCGTCAGGTCTTTGCTCACCCGATCGATCAACTGGCAACCGACGCTGTGCTCCAGCGCCTGGATGCTGCGGCTGAAAGCGGATTGCGAGAGGTTCACCGCCACAGCGGCGGCGACGAAGCTTCGATGCTCGGCCAGAGCAATAAGGTGTCGGAGTTGGCGAAGGTCGATATGCATTTTTCACATGAAAAGTATCGGGCAAATGCATTTGCTCTGCCTCGGTAGCACTCCTTATAAATGCAATCTCTTATTCAGTAAAACCTTATAAATACATATTGAAATAACTAAAAAGAATATTAGTAGTGCAGAAGGAATGACCGACCTTGGCATTGCATCACAGGAGCCGCGACATGAATGCCCAACAATCCGCCACCCCTATCGCCGCCGGGCGACTCAAGCGTTTGCCGCTCGCCCTGTTGCTGGCAGGCTGTGCAGGCTTTTCCCTTGCCCACGCAGCCGAAACCCCGTCCACGACCAGCGCTGCAAGGCCCGACAGCGGCACCACGGCAGATGAAACAAGACTCAAGACGGTCACCGTCACCACCCGCCGCCGAGAGGAAAGTTCGCAGAACGTGCCTACGCCCATCAGCGTGCTGGACGGGGCTGCGCTGGAAAGCCAGCGGATCTATCAGATCCAGGATCTGCAACAACTGGTGCCGAGCCTGAACGTGGCTTACATGCATGCCCGACAATCGAGCGTCTCGATCCGCGGACTGGGTAATAACCCGGCCAGCGACGGGCTGGAAGGCAGCGTTGGCCTGTACATCGACAACGTCTATCTGGGGCGTCCGGGAATGGCAGTGTTCGACCTCATGGACATCGAGCAACTGGAAGTGCTGCGCGGCCCGCAAGGAACCCTGTTCGGCAAGAACACCACGGCCGGCGTCCTGAATATCAACACCCGTGCCCCCAGCTTTACTCCGGAACGCAGCATCGAGACGTCCATCGGCGAGCGGGGGTATTTCCAGACCAAGGGCACGATTTCCGGTCCTCTCAACGATCAACTGGCCGGACGCTTCTCAGCCTATCGCAGCCGTAGTGACGGCGATCTGGACAACGTCTTCGACGGCAACAAACTCGGCGGCGGTGCTCGCGAAGGCTTCCGTGGACAGCTGCTGTTCAAGCCCAACGAAGATTTCAGCCTGCGCTGGATTGCCGACTACAACGAGGAAAGCTCCAGCGCCGGGACCCGCGCCCTGTTCAGCACCGGGCCGACCATCAACGGGGTCAATCGCTACGAAAGCCGTGCTGCCGCAGCAGGCGCAACGCTGGTGGATGGCTCGCATCGCAAGGTCAACCTCAACAGCGACCAGCGCGTGACCGTGCATCAGGGCGGCACTTCCCTGGAAGCCAACTGGAAACTGGCCAACGACTTCACCCTGACCTCCGTGAGTTCTTATCGCTGGTGGAACTTCACGCCACGCAACGATGACGGGCTCAATGCTTCGGCCTCCTACAACGGCGGGGTGTCGGTGGAAGACAAGCAGTGGTCCCAGGAGTTACGCCTGGCGTCACCCACCGGTGGTTTCTTCGATTACGTCGTCGGCGCGTACTACTTCGGTTCCGATCTGGATAACACCTCGTTCACCAACTACGGCCCTCAGGCCGATATCTGGAACGGCACTCCGACCGGCGCACTGGCCGACGTCAACAGCCTGGGCAAAGGCCATATCGAAACCGACAGTTTCGCCCTCTTCGCCCAGGGCACCTGGCACCTCACGCCAAAACTGGATTTCACCGCCGGTGTGCGCGGCACGTATGAAGAGAAGAATGCCTGGGTGCAACGCGATGCTCCGCAAGGCGGTGCCACGCTCACCGGAGCGGCCCTGGCCGCACGCAATGCCCGCACAGGCGCCTACGAATCGGGTGATCTGAGCCAGTACACCGCCAGCCCTTCGGGCATGCTCAACCTGAGCTACCACTTCACCGACGATCTGCTGGGCTACGCCACACTGTCCCATGGCGAGAAATCCGGCGGGGTCAATCTGGCGGTCGGAACGGCACCTACCGCCGGTGCCGATTCGCTGCTGATCGGTACCGAACGCGCCAACAACGCAGAACTGGGCCTGAAAAGCACCCTCTGGGATCGTCGCCTGCAACTCAACGCCAACCTGTTCTGGACCCAGGTCAACGGCTACCAGACCAACGCCTATGACAACGACAACCGCGTGCAGTACCTGACCAACGCCGGCACCGTGCGCTCTCGCGGCCTGGAACTGGAAAGCACCATTTTGCCGATTCGCGGGCTGACGCTGAACATCAATGGCTCCTACAACGATGTCCGTTACACCTCTTACAAAGATGCGCCTTGCCCGCCTGAAGTCAGCCTGCTGGCCGGAGCACCCGCTTCGTGCGACCTGAGCGGCCATCAGGTGGTCGGGGCGTCCAAATACATCGCCAACGTCAATGGCGAGTACAAGTGGGGCCTGGATAACGGCCTGCAAGAATACGTCACGGCCAGCTATGCGTTCCGCTCCAAAGCCGTGGGCACCGTTGAAGACTCCGATTACGCGCAGATTCCCAGCTACGCCGTCGTCAACCTGAGCACCGGCTTGCGCGGGGATCTGGGTCAGGGCCAGTGGGATGTTTCGCTGTGGCTGAAGAATGCCTTCGACAAGACCTATTACACGACCCTGTGGAGCGAACCCAACGGCGGTTACGGCGGCCTGCTGGGCGCACCCCGCACGCTGGGCATGACTGCCCGTTATGACTTCTGACCACCGTCGCGAGCAAGCGGCCTCGCACAAATGATGCAGTGGGAAGGAGTTTGCTCGCGACAAGACCAGTGAAGCCAATGCATCTTTTTCGCCTCACTTCACACTTACAGTCGCCAGCAAGCTGCCTCCCACTTCAGATCCAATCAGTGGCAAAAACTCACTCCTGCCCCCTCATTCGGTTTTCCGAACAGCCCATTATCCGGGGTTCGGAAAGCCGGACACAGGCAACTCTCCAAGCCCACGATTTTTATTATTAAATTCAATAAAATCAAACACTTGACCAATATCAAAATCCTTGGCACGACTCATGCTCTACACTTTTCGTCGATCGCTTCGACTGTCGCGTGTGTCTAGCCCGGACGCCGTTGAAGCATTCACTGAGAAATCTTAATAAAAACGAATTCGAGGATTCATCGATGCGTATCGTTCCCCAACTGTTGGGCGCAGCAATCGCTGCCACTCTGATCAGCACTCCAGTTCTCGCAGAAGAATTGACCGGCACACTGAAGAAGATCAAAGAATCAGGCACCATCACCCTCGGTCACCGTGACGCGTCCATCCCGTTTTCCTACATTGCCGATGCTTCCGGCATTCCGGTTGGCTACTCCCACGATATCCAGCTGAAAATCGTTGAAGCCATCAAGAAAGAACTCGACATCCCCGACCTGAAGGTCAAGTACAACCTGGTCACCTCCCAGACCCGTATCCCGCTGGTGCAGAACGGCACCGTCGACGTGGAATGCGGCTCCACCACCAACAACGTCGAGCGCCAGCAGCAAGTGGACTTCTCGGTCGGCATTTTCGAGATCGGTACCCGTCTGCTGTCCAAGGCCGATTCGTCCTACAAGGACTTCGACGACCTGAAAGGCAAGAACGTCGTGACCACCGCCGGCACCACGTCCGAGCGCATCCTCAAGGCGATGAACGCCGACAAGCAGATGGGCATGAACGTGATCTCCGCCAAAGACCACGGCGAGTCCTTCCAGATGCTGGAGTCGGGCCGCGCCGTTGCCTTCATGATGGACGACGCCCTGCTGGCCGGCGAAATGGCCAAGGCCAAGAAGCCGACCGACTGGGCTGTGACCGGCACGCCACAATCCTATGAAATCTACGGCTGCATGGTTCGCAAAGGCGACGCTCCGTTCAAGAAGGCCGTCGATGACGCCATCGTCGCCACTTACAAGTCGGGCGAAATCAACACCATCTACAACAAGTGGTTCCAGTCGCCGATTCCACCAAAAGGCCTGAACCTGCAGTTCCCGATGAGCGACGAGCTGAAAAAGCTGATCGCCGAGCCGAACGACAAGGCCGCCGAAGCCAAGAAAATCTGAGTAACCGACACACCGTGACCTCACGGTTTTCCGAACAGGCTGCCACCTGTTCGGAAAACCGCTCATCACTCACTGTACCCAGACGATAAACGCCAGGACGGAGTCTGAAGGCGAGTCTGGAGTGCATAAGGGCTCGAACGGATTCATGCGAGACGGGTGCGTGCATTTCGACAACAAGAGGGGGAGACCCTGATGAATTACAACTGGGACTGGGGCGTATTCTTCAAGTCCACCGGTGTCGGCAGCGAAACCTATCTGGACTGGTTCATTTCCGGTCTGGGCTGGACCATCGCCATTGCTGTGGCCGCGTGGATCATTGCCTTGATACTGGGTTCCATACTCGGTGTCATGCGTACCGTGCCAAGCCGCCTGGTGGCTGGCATCGCCACGATCTACGTGGAAATCTTCCGTAATGTGCCACTGCTGGTGCAGCTGTTCATCTGGTACTTCCTGGTGCCCGACCTGCTGCCTGAAAACCTGCAGGAGTGGTACAAGCAAGACCTCAACCCGACGACCTCGGCATTCCTGAGCGTCGTGATCTGCCTGGGCCTGTTCACCGCTGCACGGGTTTGCGAACAAGTGCGCACCGGTATCGAGGCCCTGCCAAAAGGCCAGGAATCCGCGGCTCGCGCCATGGGTTTCAAACTGCCGCAGATCTACTGGAACGTGCTGCTGCCACAGGCTTACCGGATCATCATTCCGCCACTTACCTCCGAATTCCTGAACGTCTTCAAGAACTCTTCGGTGGCGTCGCTGATCGGCCTGATGGAGCTGCTGGCGCAGACCAAGCAGACCGCCGAGTTCTCCGCGAACCTGTTCGAAGCGTTCACGCTGGCGACACTGATCTACTTCACCCTGAACATGAGCCTGATGTTGCTGATGCGTCTGGTCGAGAAGAAAGTCGCAGTACCGGGACTGATCTCCCTGGGGGGTAAATAATGGACTTCAGTGGAATCGTTCCGGCCATTCCCGGCCTGTGGAACGGCATGGTCATGACCCTGAAACTGATGGCCCTGGGCATCGTCGGCGGTCTTGTCATCGGCACCATCCTGGCCTTGATGCGCCTGTCATCGAACAAGCTGCTGGCCAATATAGCGGGCGCTTACGTCAACTATTTCCGCTCGATCCCGCTGCTGCTGGTCATCACCTGGTTCTATCTGGCGGTGCCGTTCGTGCTGCGCTGGATCACCGGGGAAGACACACCGATCGGTGCGTTCACCTCCTGCGTCGTGGCGTTCATGATGTTCGAGGCCGCGTACTTCTGCGAAATCGTGCGTGCCGGTGTGCAGTCCATCTCCAAGGGGCAGATGGGTGCCGCCAAGGCTCTGGGCATGACCTACGGGCAAATGATGCGCCTGATCATCCTGCCTCAGGCGTTTCGCAAGATGACTCCGCTGTTGCTGCAACAGAGCATCATTCTGTTTCAGGACACCTCTCTGGTGTACACGGTCGGTCTGGTGGACTTCCTCAATGCCTCGCGCGCCAGTGGCGACATTATCGGTCGCGCCAATGAATTCCTGATCATCGCCGGTCTGGTGTATTTCACGATCAGCTTTGCCGCCTCGTTGCTGGTGAAGCGTCTGCAAAAAAGGTTTGCCATATGATTTCCATCAAGAACGTCAACAAGTGGTATGGGGACTTCCAGGTACTGACCGATTGCAGCACCGAGGTCAGCAAGGGTGAAGTGGTCGTGGTCTGCGGTCCGTCCGGTTCCGGCAAATCGACCCTGATCAAATGCGTGAACGCCCTGGAGCCTTTCCAGAAAGGCGACATCGTGGTCGACGGCACTTCGATCTCCGATCCGAAGACCGACCTGCCGAAACTCCGTTCGCGGGTCGGCATGGTGTTCCAGCATTTCGAGCTGTTCCCGCACCTGAGCATCGTGGAAAACCTGACCATCGCGCAGATCAAGGTACTGGGCCGCAGCAAGGCCGAAGCCACCGAGAAAGGTCTGAAGCTGCTGGATCGCGTGGGGCTTTCCGCCCACGCCCACAAGCATCCCGGCCAGCTTTCCGGTGGTCAGCAGCAGCGTGTGGCGATTGCCCGCGCCCTGGCGATGGACCCGGTGGTCATGCTGTTCGACGAACCGACCTCCGCCCTCGACCCGGAAATGGTCAACGAAGTGCTCGACGTGATGGTTCAACTGGCTCACGAAGGCATGACCATGATGTGCGTGACCCACGAAATGGGCTTCGCCCGCAAAGTGGCCAACCGCGTGATCTTCATGGACAAGGGCCAGATCGTCGAAGACTGCGCCAAGGAAGAGTTTTTCGGTGATGTCAGCGCACGCTCCGAACGTGCCCAGCAGTTCCTCGCCAAGATCCTCCAGCACTAGGAAATACCGTTCGCTACCCTGCCCCGCTTCCCGGGGTGTGGGTAGCTGTTCGGCTCAGGACGACTGTGATGAAATGCGACCCTCATATCTATAACGCTGCGCCGCCATCACTCGCCGTGAAACCCCGTCTGATACGCCAACTGTTTCTGCCTCCGCTGATCCTCATGCTGATGATCGGCCTGGGCTATATCGCTTATCTGTTCAGCGAGACCCATGGCATCAAGAGCCTCAGCGAAAATGGCGAACGCCAGCTGGAGCTGCATGCCCGTACGGTCGAAAGCGAAATCAACAAGTACACCTATCTGCCCAGCGTCCTGGAGCTTGAATCCAGTGTTTCGCAACTCCTGAGAAACCCCACTCCCGACCTGCAGGGCAAGGTCAACAGTTACCTTGAAGGCCTCAACCGCCGCAGTCGCAGCCGCGCCATTTATGTCATCGACACCACCGGCCGCGTGCTGGCCACCAGCAACTGGCGCGATGCTGACAGTTACCAGGGCGAAGACCTGTCGTTCCGCGCCTATTTTCAGGATGCCGTGCGAGGCTTGCCCGGCCGCTTCTACGGAATCGGCACCACCGTAGGCGAGTCCGGTTATTACCTGGCCCACGGGCTGGAAGAAAGAGGCCGGATCATTGGCGTCGCCGTCATCAAGGTGCGCCTCGAAGCACTGGAAGAACGCTGGCAACGGGCGCGCATGGAAGCCTTTGTCAGCGATGAAAACGGCATCATCATCCTGTCCAGCGACCCGGCACGCCGCCTGAAGTCGGTACGCCCGCTGAACCCCACCATCAAGGAACGTCTGGCGCGCAGCCTGCAATATTACTGGTGGCCGCTGAACGAACTGGTGCCGCTGGAGCGCGAAACCCTGGCCGAAGGTGTCGAAAAGCTCACCTTCCCGGCCAATGTCAGCGTCGACCGCGAGCACACCCAGGTCAGCTATCTGGCCCAGACCCGCCAGTTGAGCGACACACCCTGGCACCTGACCCTGCTGACACCGCTCGAAGACCTGCGCCGCGAAGCCGCCAGCCAGGGCATGCTGGTCGCCGTGGCCTGTGCGCTGGTGGCCTTTCTGCTGATTGCCTGGAACGAGCGTCGCAAGGTGATTTCCACCCGGCTTGCGGCCCGTGAAGCCTTGCAGGCCGCCAATGACGAACTGGAACGCAAGATTGCCGAGCGTACCGAGCATCTGCGCGCCAGCAACGAACGCCTCAAGGCGCAGATCCGGGAACGCCGACAGGCCGAAGACACACTGCGCAAGGCCCAGGACGAGCTGGTTCAGGCGGGCAAGCTGGCGGCTATCGGGCAGATGTCCACCAGCATCGCCCACGAACTCAACCAGCCGCTGGCCGCATTGCGCACCCTGTCCGGCAATACCGTTCGCTTCCTCGAACGCGGCGCTCTGGACACCGCCAGCACCAACCTGCGTACCATCAACGAGCTGGTGGACCGCATGGGGCGCATCACTGCCAGCCTGCGAGCCTTCGCCCGACGCGGCAACGATCAGGGCCAGGCGCAGTTGCGCAAGGCCGTAGAGGCTGCCTTGCAGTTGTTGAGCGTCAGGCTCGAGAACTTTGCCCTGGACCTGCACCAGGACTTCACCGATGCCGGGCTGGGAATCGATCAGACCCGACTGGAACAGATTCTGGTCAACCTGATCGGCAATGCCCTGGACGCAATGCATGCCCAGCCCAAACCCGAGTTGTGGCTTGAGGGCGAGGTTGTCGAAGATCGCTATCGTCTGCGCGTGCGTGACAACGGCCATGGCATCGACGACGAGGCCCGCAAGCATCTGTTCGAGCCGTTTTTCACCACCAAACCCGGTGAACAGGGCCTGGGACTGGGCCTGACCCTTTCCGCCAGCCTCGCGGCCGCAGCAGGTGGCAGCCTGAGTGCAGAGTATCCGGCAGGCGGCACAACCTTCGTGCTGTGGCTGCCGCTGGTCAAGGATGGGGAGACCGATTCATGAGGGCTTCCCCGCGTCTTTCGTACTTCAAATACCTTTCGCGAATGAATTTGCGCCTACAGGGTTGTGGGCGTGCAGAGAATCAGTCGACCTCAAAGGACCTGAGCGTTCACCATGAGTAATTCCAAAATGAACACCGATCTGACTGTACTCATCGTCGAAGACGATCCCCACGTGTTGCTCGGCTGCCAGCAGGCGCTGGCGCTGGAAGACATTCCCAGCGAAGGCGTATCCAGTGCCGAAGAGGCACTGGCGCGCATCGGTGACAACTTCGCCGGAATCGTCATCAGTGACATCCGTCTGCCGGGTATCGACGGACTGGAGTTGCTGACCCGCCTCAAGGCTCGCGACAGCAGCCTGCCCGTGGTGCTGATTACCGGTCACGGCGACATCTCCATGGCGGTCAATGCCATGCGCGACGGTGCCTATGACTTCATGGAAAAGCCCTTCTCGCCGGAACGGCTGGTGGATGTCGCCCGCCGCGCCCTTGAACAGCGCGGACTGGCCCGGGAAGTCTGGGCGTTGCGCAAGCAACTGGCCGAACGCAACTCGCTGGAAGGCAAGATAATCGGACGCTCACCGGCCATGCAGAATCTGCGGGCGCTGATCGCCAACATTGCCGACACCTCGGCCAATGTGCTGATCGAAGGGGAAACCGGCACCGGCAAGGAACTGGTCGCTCGCTGCCTGCATGACTTCAGTCGCCGCACCAAAAATCAGTTCGTGGCCCTGAACTGCGGCGGGCTGGCGGAAAGCCTGTTCGAGTCGGAAATCTTCGGCCACGAAGCCAACGCCTTCACCGGTGCGGGCAAGCGTCGGATCGGCAAGATCGAACATGCACACAACGGCACGCTGTTCCTCGATGAAGTGGAAAGCATGCCGATCAACCTGCAGATCAAGTTGTTGCGGGTCTTGCAGGAGCGCACGCTGGAGCGACTGGGGTCCAACCAGAACGTCGAGGTGGATTGCCGGGTCATCGCGGCGACCAAGTCCGATCTCAATGAGCTGAGCAAGGCCAACCAGTTCCGCAGCGACCTGTATTACCGCCTCAATGTGGTCACCCTTGAGCTGCCGCCACTGCGCGAGCGGCGCGAAGACATCCTGCAATTGTTCGAGCATTTCCTGCAGTTGTCGTCACTGCGCTTTGACCGCGAACCGCCACAACTGGACCGGCAGACGGCATCGGCTTTGATGAGCCATGACTGGCCGGGTAACGTGCGCGAGTTGCGTAACGTGGCCGAGCGTTACGCGCTGGGACTGCCGGTGTTCAAGAAGTCCGATCAGGCCGAGAGCCAGAGCCTGGGGTTTGCCGAGGCCGTGGAAGCCTTCGAGCGCAGCCTGCTGCGCGAAGCCCTGCAACGCAGCGGCGGCAACCTCAGCCAGGCCAGTCAGGAACTGAGCATGGCCAAGACCACGCTGTTCGACAAGGTCAAGAAATACGGGCTGCAAGCCTGAAGCCGTAAGGGAAGAAATCGTGGATCTGTTACTCAAGGCCCTGCTGGGCGCAGCCGTTGTCGTGATACTGGCCGCACTGGCCAAGACCCGCAATTACTATATTGCAGGCCTGGTACCGCTGTTCCCGACCTTTGCGCTGATCGCCCATTACATTGTCGGCAAGGGTCGCTCGCTCGATGACCTGAAAACCACCATCCTGTTCGGCATGTGGTCGATCATCCCCTATTTTGTCTATCTGGCGGCCTTGTACCTGCTGGTGGACCGCTGGCGCCTGGAAGTCTCGCTGGCACTGGCAGCAGTGGCCTGGCTGATTGCTGCCACGCTGCTGGTAACGTTGTGGGTGCGATTTCACGGGTGATTCGCACCGTCTTCGCTAGGTATTTTGTTGCCCGTGAAGCTGTCGCAAGCAAGCTTCCACAGGATGAGTTCAATTCCTTGTGGGAGGGGGCTTGCCCGCGACGAGGCAATACGCTCAACGCTTCGTGATGCGCTGATAGGCGGCCAGTACGGTGCGTTCCGATTGCACCAGATAGTTCTCGAGCATCACGGTCGCTTCCTCTACACGCCCTTCTTCGACGCAGCGCAGGATCTTCGCGTTCATGTCCAGATAAGGCACATGCAGGAATTCCGGGTCGTCGAGCAGCCCGAAAGCCAGTCGCAGCTCAGCTGATATCTGCCCATAGAACACCACCAGCCGCGGGCTGTCGGCCAGTTCGACAATGGCCCTGTGGAACATCATGTTGGCAGTCCCCACCGCCACCCAGTCCTTTGCTTCCCTGGCATGCATGCCGGCCTCGACCGCTTCGCGCATCTTCAAGGCTCCTGGATGCAGCGGGAAGCCTTGAGCAATGGCCTTGCACTCGATGAAACGGCGCACGCGATAGATGTCGATGATCGACGCCATATCGGGCTCGGCCACGGTCACGCCACGGTTGGGCTCGTGCTTGAGCAATCCCTCGCGGGTCAGGACCCTGAACGCTTCTCTCAAGGTGTTACGGGAAATCTGCAGACTATCGGCCAGTGCCGCTTCGGACAGGCGCTGGCCGGGAACCAGCTCGCCTTCGACCAGCATTCTGCGGATTTCCTGGGTGATGGTTTCTCCCAGCGTGCGAGGAAGGGAGGGAGAAGCGTCGTTCATGAGCAATCCAGAATGAGAAAAACCGGCAGATGTTCCCTGAGAGCTTAATGCGTGGCAAGGCACAAGCGCGCCGCGTGCTTCATTAAGTAGCGCTCACGGGTGAAAGGGTAACAATATGGTGCAAATAACTCACTCATAGAGATATGATTGTTCAACAATGTATTGGCTATACACCTACATTACAGCGGTATTGAATGGGGTTTGGCACGCTCATTGCTCAAGCAAGATACCTCTCACTGTAGGAATCAGGCCGTGACACAGACCACCAAAGAGTTTACAAAAGCGCGGCGCGCATCGTTGATCGCCGCCATTTTCATGATGGCGACGTCAGCTATCGGGCCAGGCTTCCTGACCCAGACGGCTACGTTCACTGCAACGCTGGGAGCGGCGTTTGCTTTCGGCATCCTGGCCTCGATCCTGATCGACTTTGTCGTTCAACTGAATGTCTGGCGAATCGTGACCCTGACCAAAATGCGCGCAGCCGATCTGGCCAACGCGGCCATTCCGGGGAGCGGATACCTGTTGTCGGTACTGGTGATCTGCGGTGGCCTGGTTTTCATGCTGGGTAACATTGCCGGTGCGGGCCTGGGTTTGAATGCCTTGACCGGCCTCGATCCCAAATGGGGCGGATTGTTGAGCGCACTGCTCGCCATCGCGATTTTTTCGTCGCACCGGGCGGGCGTTGCCATGGACCGCATCATGATCGTGCTGGGCCTGCTGAAAGTGGGCCTGATCATTTTCGCGGCCTTCGCGACTCATCCGCCGCTGGGTGAAGCCCTGCGCCAGACGGTACTGCCCGATCTGATCGACTTCGCCTCCATCACGACCATCGTCGGTGGCACAGTCGGCGGCTACATCACCTATGCCGGTGCTCACCGCCTGCTCGATCGCGGTACCGTGGGTGTGGAACACATTGAAGCGGTATCCCGTGCTGCACTGACGGGCATTCTGGTCACCGGCGTTGCCCGTTACATCCTGTTTCTGGCTATCCTCGGGGTCGTTGCCAGCGGTGTCGTCATCGACGTGTCGGGTAAAGGCGCAAACCCTGCAGCCCAGGCGTTCCATGCGGCTGCCGGCGATATCGGCATGATGATGTTCGGTCTGGTGCTGTGGGCGGCAGGTATCAGCAGTGTGATTGGTGCGTCTTATACGACAATGTCCTTCACAACCGTATTCTCGAAACGAATTACCGAGCGTGTACGTAACCTGGCCACTGTCGGTTTCATTGTCATTACGCTCTCGGTGTATATGGTGCTGGGTAAACCACCGGCAGCGCTGCTGGTATTCGCGGGCGGTTTCAACGGCCTGATTCTGCCGCTGGGCCTGAGCATATTCATGTACGTGGGCTGGCGCCGTTCCGACCTGATGGACGGCTATCACTACCCTCGCTGGCTGCTGGTGCTCGGCGTGCTGACCTGCCTGTTGTCCTGGTTCATGGCCTACAAGTCGGCAGGTGCCATCTTTGCCTTCATCAACGCGGCCTGATTTCAACGGAGATAATTTACATGCGTGCGATTGACCTCAACAGCGACCTGGGCGAAAGCTTCGGCGCATGGAGCATGGGTGACGATGAGGCGGTTCTCGAAATCGTCAGCAGTGCCAACGTCGCCTGCGGCTTTCACGCCGGTGATCCGGCCGGAATCCTGCGAACCCTGGAAGCGGCAGCCGCCCGTGGCGTGGCCATCGGAGCCCATGTGGCCTACCCGGATCTGGTGGGTTTCGGACGACGTAACATGGACGTACCGTCCGACCAGTTGACGGCCGATGTGATCTATCAGATCGGCGCACTGCAGGGCCTGGCCCGCAGCGTCGGCACACGGGTGACTTACGTCAAACCCCATGGCGCGCTGTACAACACAATTGCCGGCGATCAGCGTCAGGCAGCGGCGGTTATCCAGGCGCTGCTGCGCATCGACCCCCAATTGAAGCTGGTGTGTCTGGCCAACTCGCCATTGATCGGCTGGGCCACCGAGGCTGGCCTGTCCTGTGTGGCCGAGGCCTTTGCCGACCGCGCCTATACCACCGAAGGCACGCTGGTCTCGCGCTCGAAGCCTGGAGCCGTGCTGCACGATCCCGAACTGATCGCCCAGCGCATGTTGCGTCTGGTCCGCGACGGCGTCATCGAGTCCGAGAACGGCAGCCTGATCAATCTGCAAGCGGATTCGATCTGTGTCCACGGCGACAACCAGGACGCGGTCGCCATCGCCCGCAGCCTGAAAAACAGCCTGCTTGAAGCAGGCGTCACCATCCGCGCATTTACCTGAGGTGGATCATGCGTTTCTATCCGGTCAGCCTGGACGCACTCCTGGTTGAATTGGCGAATCTGGACGAGACTCTCGCCCTGTTCGACTCGCTGCAGCAGGAGCCCATTGTCGGCGTGGAGGAGATCATTCCCGCGGCGCGCACCGTGCTCGTAAGCTTTCGTCCCGCCTCCATCAGCCGTGAGGTGCTGGCGGCAAGAATCGCGTCGCGCAATGTCCACGGCAAGGTTCGCGAAGCCGGCAAGCTGGTCGAGATTCCCGTGCATTACAACGGCGAAGATCTGGACGATGTGGCCCGCGAACTGGACATCAGCGTCGAGGAAGTGATCAAGCGCCATACCGGCAGCGATTACGATGTGGCCTTCTGCGGCTTTGCGCCGGGCTTTGCCTACCTGAGCGGCGGTGCCGGTTTTCTGGTGCCACGTCGCAGTACGCCGCGCACCCGCATTCCGGCAGGTGCCGTGGCGCTGGCTGGCGGCTTCAGCGGCGTCTATCCACAGGCCAGCCCTGGCGGCTGGCAGATCATCGGCGTGACCGAATCGAAAATGTGGGACCTGGGACGTGATGAGCCGGCATTGTTGCAGCCGGGTTATCGCGTGCGTTTTCGCGATGCGGGTCCTCTGTCTGACTCAAGTGTCTCGGTGGCCGCGCCGAACCGCCCGACAACGGCCCCTGCTACCGGAAACGCTCTGGAAATTCTTTCTCCCGGCCTGCAGACCCTGTTCCAGGATCTGGGTCGCCATGGCCGCGCCGGACAGGGCGTATCGGCTTCCGGCGCCATGGACCGGGGCGCGTTGCGCGCTGCCAACCGTGCAGTGGGCAACGCGCCGGACAGTGCCTGCCTGGAAATCCTCATGGGTGGCCTGAGCCTTGTCAGTCATGGTCCGTCAGTGATCGCCATTACCGGAGCCACTGCCGCGATAGAAGTGCGTACCGCTGAAGGTCAATTGCTGCGCCCGGCGCTCTACACGCCTTTTGCCTTGCAGGATGGCGATCGGGTCAGCATCGACGCGCCCACTGCAGGACTGCGCAATTATCTGGCGATTCGTGGCGGTTTTACCCATGAGCCGGTGCTGGGCAGCCTGTCCACCGACACCCTGGCTCAGGTCGGCCCTGCGCCACTGGCGGCAGGTGATCGTATCGGCTTCAGACAGAGAGTGGGCGGGCCTGCGGTATCGATCAGCGAGCAACCGGCGTTCGACATGCCACGCGCCGATCAGGTCATCACTCTGGATGTGGTCATGGGCCCGCGCAGTGACTGGTTCACTCCACAGGCCCAGGCACTGCTGGCCGAGCAAACCTGGCGGGTGACACCGCAGTCGAACCGTATCGGTATTCGTCTGGCGGGCGATCAGTCGCTGGAACGCGTCATCGAAGGTGAGTTGCCCAGCGAAGGCACAACAGTCGGTGCCATCCAGGTTCCGCCCAGCGGTCAGCCCGTGCTGTTCCTGGCCGATCACCCGTTGACCGGTGGCTACCCGGTTATCGGCGTAGTCGCGCCGTATCACCTGGATCTGGCCGGTCAGATTCCGGTCAATTCCCGTATTCGCTTCAAGCCGCTGGGCGCCTTTGAGCCCGTGCGTCCTGCCCTTTCAGACGAGAAACAAAACCAATGAAAAAGGTTCTGATTGCCAACCGTGGCGAAATTGCCGTCCGTATCGCCCGTGCCTGCCGCGACTATGGCATTGCCTCGGTGGCGGTGTATGCCGATGCCGACATCGATGCGTTGCATGTGCGCCAGGCCGACGAAGCCTATGCGCTGAACGGCGAGCGGCCTGCCGATAGCTATCTGAATATCGAAAAACTGCTGGCGGTAGCGGCACGTGCCGGTGCCGACGCGGTTCACCCCGGTTATGGCTTTCTCTCGGAACGCGCCGACTTTGCCCGCGCAGTGATCGATGCCGGCCTGACCTGGATCGGCCCGGACCCGAGCACCATCGACGCCCTGGGTGACAAGGTCCAGGCGCGACGTATTGCCCTGAAGGTCGGGGCACCACTGGTGGCCGGTACCGAAGACCCGGTGAACGACGCCAGCGAAGTGGTCGCATTTGCCGAGCAGCATGGTCTGCCGATTGCCATCAAGGCAGCGTTCGGCGGGGGTGGTCGCGGCCTGAAAGTGGCCTGGAAGCTCGAAGAAGTCAGCGAGCTGTACGAGTCGGCGGTGCGTGAAGCCGTTGCAGCATTTGGCCGTGGCGAGTGCTTTGTCGAGCGCTTTCTGGATCGCCCTCGACACATCGAAGCGCAGATCATCGCCGATCGCCATGGCCGGGTCGTGGTGGTGGGCACTCGCGACTGCTCGCTGCAGCGTCGCAATCAGAAACTGATCGAAGAAGCACCGGCGCCTTATCTCGACGATGCCTTGCGTCAGCGCATCCATGATTCGGCACGCGATATCTGTGCCGAAGCCGGTTATGTCGGTGCAGGCACAGTGGAGTTCCTGCTCAGTGCCGATGGCACCCTGTCGTTCCTCGAGGTCAACACTCGCCTGCAGGTGGAGCATCCGGTAACCGAAGAAACCAGCGGCATCGACCTGGTGATCGAACAGCTGCGGGTTGCCGAAGGTCTGCCGCTGTCGTTCGAGGGCACGCCGACACCTCGCGGCCACAGCTTCGAATTCCGCATCAACGCCGAAGACGCGGGCAATGGTTTCCTGCCCACGCCCGGCCCTGTCGAACGGTTCCAGGCACCGACCGGTCCGGGTGTCCGGCTGGACACCGGCGTGGTCGAAGGCTCGCGGGTGTCGCCGAACTTCGATTCGATGATCGCCAAGCTGATCGTCACCGGCGCTACCCGGGAGCAGGCCATTCGCCGTGCCCGCCGCGCCCTGGCCGAATTCCATGTGGAGGGTGTGGCAACTGTGCTGCCGTTCCATCGTGCCGTGATGGACCATGACGATTTCACCGCCGCCGACACTTTCGCCGTGCATACCCGCTGGATCGAGACGGATTTCGCTGAAAAGGTGACCATCGCGCCACGCAGCGCTGCAGCCACCGATCCGGGCGTACTGCGCACATTCGTCGAGATTGACGGCAAGCGTCACGAACTGGGTTTGCCAGCGGCACTTCTGCGCGGGGTCAGCCTGAACGCGGCGGCCCCCGCCACTGAAAGTGTGGCGACTGCCGAAGCTCATGACCCGCAGGCGATCGTCACGCCGGTTGCAGGCAATCTGCACGCCTGGGTCGTTGCCGATGGCGAGTCAGTGCAGGCCGGGCAAGTCATCGCAGTGATGGAAGCGATGAAGATGGAAACTTCGATTCTGGCGCCTTGTGCCGGTCAATTGCAGATTGCCGAACAACCCGGCAGTTACTTTGAAGCCAAGTCCCGGATCGGGCGCATAGAAACTCTCTGATTCACTAGTTTCCTGCTGGCAAGTTACGCACAACCGGGTCATCACCTGGTTGCTGCGTGCTGCCCGCAGGAATGTTCCAGGCAACTTTACATGACCAATAAAAATAAAGCGTATCGATTGAATCTGCCATTACTCGGAGCATAACGAACATGTCGATCAATAAGACTTTTGCACTTTTCAGTACTTGCGCACTGTTTATTCCAATAACGGCTTCGGCGGACTTTATTGCCGACAGCAAGGCCAGTGTCGATCTGCGTAACTTCTACTTCAACCGTGATTTTCGCAACGGCCCACCCACCGCCCAGCGCGACTCGGCTCAGGAATGGGCGCAAGGAGCGATGCTGAGATTCGAGTCGGGCTACACCGCCGGAACAGTGGGCCTGGGCATCGATGCTCTGGGTATGGTCGGGCTCAAGCTTGACGGCGGTGACGGTTCAGGCGGCACGGGCTTGCTGCCCGCCGACCTGAGTTCAAGAAACGGTCGTGGCTCACAGGACGAATATTCCAAACTGGAGCTGACGGCCAAGGCCAGGGTGTCCGAAACCGTGCTCAAGGTCGGCTCACTTGCCTTCCGCTCGCCGGTGGTGTCGAGCAATGATACGCGCCTGCTGCCATCGACCTTCGAGGGCGCGATGCTGACTTCAAAGGATATCGACAAACTGGTCTTGCAAGGCGGCAAGCTGGAACAGATCAAATTCAACAGTTCCTCGAACTATCAGGACTTCACCGGTAACCGCATCGGTGGCGTCAGCGATGATTTCAACTTTGCCGGCGGTACTTACAACTTCAGCAAGAACCTCAGCACCAGCCTGTATTACGGCAATCTGGAAAATGTCTATCGACAGTTCTTCGGTGGCGTGATCTACGAGATTCCGCTGGCTGCGCAACAGTCGCTGAAGTTTGACCTGCGCTATTCCAGAAGTACCGAGGACGGCAACTTCCGCAACCTCGATAACCGTGCGGCCAACGGTATGTTGTCCTACACCCTGGGCTCGAACGTGTTCAGCGCTGCCTATCAGCGCATGAGCGGCGATGACCCGTTTCCGTACATCGCCAATACCGACCCGTATCTGGTCAACTTCGTGCAGATCAACGACTTCGCAAACATTGAAGAGCATTCGTGGCAACTGCGTTATGACTACAACTTCGCTGCGCTGGGCATTCCCGGCCTGACCTTCATGAGTCGCTATGTCAGCGGTGACAATGTGCAGGTGGCAGGCAGCAACTCGGGCAAGGAATGGGAGCGCAATACCGATATCGGTTACGTCATTCAAAGTGGTTCGCTGAAGAATGTCGGAATCAAACTGCGCAATGCCACGGTTCGCTCGAACTTCGGTAATGACCTGGATGAAACCCGGTTGATTCTGAGTTACACAGTCGCCCTTTGGTAAACCCGCAAAGACTTCAATCCACACGCGAGAAACAACGGTGTGGGACCGGTCTATTCCCGGATAAATCCGGTCCCACAGGCAGGAAAGAACAGCCCTAGACGCTGTTGCTGGCGATCTGCCGGATTGCGCCGACAAACACGTCCACCGGTTGGCCACCGGATATAGCGTATTCGTCATTGAAGACGATGGTGGGAACCGAACTGACGCCACGAGAGATCCAGATTTGTTCGGCCTCGCGAACTTCGGCGGCATATTCGTCGCTGGCCAGGATGGCTTCGGCACGCTGGCGATCGAGCCCCACCTTTTGCGCCACGTCGGCCAGAGTCTGATGATTGGACGGATCGCCCAGATCGGTGAAGTAGGTAGCAAGCAAGGCGTGTTTCAACGCTGGCTGCCTGCCTTCCAGTTCGGCCCAGTGCAACAGGCGATGGGCGTCGAAAGTGTTGTAGATGCGGCGCTCGCCCGGAGTAAAGACAAACCCCAGTTCCGCACCACGCGCCCGGATGTTTTCGTGAATGTCATTCATCTGCTCGGGCGTGGAGCCGTATTTTTCGGCAAGGTGCTCCTTGATGTCCTGGCCCTCGGCAACCATGTCCGGGTTCAGCTCGAAGGGCTGGAAATGAATCTGTGCCTGCACTTCATCACCCAGCGCTTCAAGTGCCTGCTCCAGCGCACTCAAGCCGATGGCGCACCACGGGCAGGAAACATCGGAAACGAAATCGATTTTCAGAGGAGTGGTCATGGTGACGCTCGCATTTGGCAGAAAGCAGTCACCATACACGTGCGCCTTACAACTGCGCCATATGCCGCCCGTCCTCGTGCTGCGCCTTGAGATAGGGCAAAACGGCGGCCAGCAACGGTGCCTTGAACGCCTCCTGGAAACGATGCGCCAGACCGGGAATCAGGCGCAACTGGCTGCCCCGGATATGCGCGGCGACATGCACGCCATGCATGACCGGCAACAGCGGGTCGGCCGTGCCATGCACCACCAGTACCGGCAGACGCAGGCGGTTGAGCAGTTCGACACGACTGGGCTCGGCCAGAATCGCGGTGATCTGGCGTTTTACACCTTCGGGATTGAAAGCACGGTCATAAGAGGCGGCAGCCTGTTGCAGAAGCATGGCCCGGTCATCATGAATCTCCGGGCTGCCCAACGCTGCCAGGAGGTCTGCCTGCTGCTCGATTGCAACTTCGCGATTGGGCGCGCCACGACGGGCCAGCAATTGCAGCAGCGCGGCATTGGGCATCGGCAAGCCCTGGGCACCGGAACTGGTCATGATCAGGGTCAGGCTTTCGACCCGTTGCGGGGCCAGGTCGGCAAGGTGCTGGGCAATCATCCCCCCCATACTCGCACCCAGCACATGGAACTGGTCGACGTGCAATGCATCCATCAAGCCCAGCGCATCGTCGGCCATGTCGGTCAGGGAATATACCGCGGACACCGGCAGGCCCAGTTTGTAGCGCAAGACTTCATAAGTAAGGTTGGCATCCGCAGGCGGCCGGACCCAGGACGACAGACCGACATCGCGGTTGTCATAGCGAATCACCCGATAGCCTTGCTGACACAGGGCAACCACGACTTCGTCAGGCCAGTGGATCAACTGCCCGCCAAGACCCATGACCAACAGCAAGGCAGGGTCGGATTCATTGCCGATACTTTGATAGGCAATCCGTACTTCCTTGAGTTCGGCAATCTGTACAGGAGCACTGACATCGCATCGAGAGGCCGCAAAAGACGGCAAGCCGCACAAGAGCGCGGCCAGAAAAAGTAAAACCCGCATGAAAAACACCAAAAGACAGATCCCCAGTGGGCGGCAAGTCTGATGATGTTTTTCAAAGCGCGCTGCCACAGTTGCGTGACAATTTGATGAATCGGGATCAACGGCAAAGTGCCCGCTGAAAACTCCTTACAGCAGCTCGACCCGCAATTGCCGCGCTGCCGCAACCATGTTGACCAGTGCCGCTTCGGTTTCCGGCCAGCCACGGGTCTTGAGGCCGCAGTCGGGGTTGATCCACAGGCGCTCGGCCGGGATGTGTTGCACGGCCTTGATCATCAACTTGACCATCTCGGCAGTGTCCGGGACCCGTGGCGAGTGAATATCGTAGACGCCCGGCCCGATATCGTTCGGGTAATCGAAGGCCTCGAAAGCTTCCAGCAACTCCATGTCCGAGCGCGAGGTTTCGATAGTGATCACGTCGGCATCCATGGCTGCGATGGACTCGATCACGTCGTTGAATTCGCTGTAGCACATGTGGGTGTGGATCTGGGTTTCGTCACGCACGCCCGAAGCGCACAGACGGAACGCTTCCACGGCCCAGTCGAGATATTCCTGCCATTGCGCCTTGCGCAGCGGCAGGCCTTCACGGAAAGCGGCTTCGTCGATCTGCACGATCCTGATCCCGGCTCGTTCCAGATCCACCACTTCGTCGCGAATCGCCAGGGCCAGTTGTCGAGCCTGGACTTGGCGCGATACGTCTTCACGGGGAAACGACCACATCAGCATGGTCACCGGGCCGGTCAGCATGCCCTTCATGACCTTGTCGGTCAGGCTCTGGGCATAGCAAATCCATTCCACCGTCATGGCCTCGGGACGACTCAGATCGCCAACGATCACCGCCGGTTTCACGCAGCGCGAACCGTAGCTCTGTACCCAGCCAAAGCGGGTAAACACATAGCCATCCAGTTGTTCGGCGAAGTATTCGACCATGTCATTGCGCTCGGCCTCGCCGTGCACCAGTACATCAAGACCCAGACGCTCCTGGATCTGCACGGCATGGCGAATTTCATGGCGCATGGCGTCGGTGTAATCATTGAGCGACAGCTTGCCTTGCTTGTGCGACTGACGCGCCAGACGGATCGATGAAGTCTGTGGGAATGAGCCAATGGTTGTGGTCGGAAAAGCTGGCAACTGCAGGCGGGCACGCTGCACTTCAATGCGCTGGGCAAAGGCCGACTGACGCTGGCTGTCGGCAGCGGTGATCGCCGCCAAACGCGCCTGCACATCCGGCTTGTGAATACGCGGCGACTGCGCACGACTGGCCTGTACGGCACGGCTTTGCGCCAGTGCCGCCAGCACTTCGGGATGCTGTGGATCATTCAGCGCCTGACTGAGCACGGCAATTTCCCCGCACTTCTGCACGGCAAACGCCAGCCAGCTTTTCAGTTCGGCATCGAGCTGGTCTTCCCGCTCCAGATTGACCGGGCTGTGCAGCAGCGAGCACGAACCGGCGACCCACAGGTTGTCGCCAAACCGCGCCTGAGCCAGTTGCAGGGCCTCAAGGGCCTTGTCCAGATCGCAGCGCCAGACATTGCGTCCGTTGACCACGCCCAGAGACAGCACCTTATAAGTCGGCAGACGGTCAAGCACCGTTGCAAGCTGCTCGGGAGCGCGTACCAGATCGATATGCAAGCCATCCACCGGCAGGGAAACCGCCAGTCCGAGATTATCTTCCAGACCACTGAAGTAGGTGGCGATGAGTTTTTTCAGCGGTGAATATTGCAGGCTGTGATAAGTGCGCTCGAAAGCATTTTTCCACTCCTGAGGCAGGTCGAGGGTCAAAATCGGCTCGTCGATCTGTACCCACTCGACGCCTTTCGTGGCCAGGCGGCCGAAAATTTCGCCATACAGCGGCAGCAGACGCTCCAGCAGGTCCAGCTTGTCGAAGTCGTCGCCCTTGGCCTTGCCCAGCCACAGGTAGGTCAACGGACCGATCAGCACCGGCTTGACCTTGTGACCCAGTTCATGGGCCTCATCGACTTCTTCGAACAATTGCTCCCAGCTCAACTGGAAACGTTGATCCCGGGAGAACTCAGGGACCAGATAGTGGTAATTGGTATCGAACCACTTGGTCAGTTCCTGTGCATATTGAGCCTTGGCCTGAGCACCGCCGCAGCAGGTGCTGGCGCCACGGGCCATGGCGAACAGGGTATCGAGGGTCGGCAGGCCTGCGGCATCTCGGGATGAGGCGAAGCGCTCGGGAATGACGCCGAAGGTCAGGGAATGGGTCAGTACCTGATCGTACCAGGCGAAATCGCCCACAGGCAGCAGCTCAATACCGGCGTCCTTCTGCAATTGCCAATGGGCAGCACGCAATTCACGGCCCGTGGCACGCAGGCCGTCCTGATCCAGATCGCCCTTCCAACAGGCTTCCAGTGCTTTCTTCAATTCACGATCAGCGCCAATGCGCGGAAATCCAAGGTTATGTGCCAGAGCCATGCTGCGTCCTCCCTAAAAGATGGCGCTATTGTCGACAGCCAGGCAAACATGAGACAAACTCATTGTTTTCTTGTTGGTCACAAATTTTATTCATGGAGCGCCGAAGGTGATTGAAATACGCCACCTCAAAACCCTGCACGCTTTGCGCGAGGCCGACAGCCTTGTGGAAGCCGCCGAGCGCTTGCACCTGACCCAGTCCGCCCTCTCCCATCAGTTCAAGGAACTGGAGGAACGCATGGGCATGCAACTGTTCGTGCGCAAGACCAAACCGGTGCGCTTCACCAGCGCCGGACTGCGCCTGCTGCAATTGGCCGACTCATTGCTGCCGCAACTGCGCAGTGCAGAGCGCGACATTGCGCGACTGGCGGGCGGTACGGCCGGACGTCTGCACATGGCTATCGAATGCCACAGTTGCTTTCAATGGCTGATGCCCACCATTGACCAGTTTCGCGACTCCTGGCCGGAGGTAGAGCTTGATCTGTCCTCGGGTTTCTCTTTCGCGCCTTTGCCCGCTCTGGCCCGGGGCGATCTGGATCTGGTGGTCACCTCGGATCCGCAGGACATTCCCGGCATCACCTATGTACCGCTGTTCACCTACGAAGCGATGCTGGCTGTGGCCAACCAGCATGCACTGGCGAGCAAACCCTACATCGTGCCGGAAGACCTGATGACCGAAACGCTGATCACTTATCCGGTGGAGCGGGATCGGCTGGATATCTTCACGCGCTTTCTGGAGCCGGCCGACATTGAACCGGCACAGGTCCGCACCTCGGAACTGACGGTGATGATGATGCAACTGGTGGCCAGCGGACGCGGCGTATGCGGCATGCCGCACTGGGCACTGCACGAGTACAGCTCGCGTGGGTACGTAAAGGCCAAGCGGCTGGGGGAAAAGGGACTGTTCGCGACGCTTTATGCAGGTATCCGCGCCGACATGCTGGATGCGCCTTACATGCGTGATTTCCTGCTGACCGCGAAAGACACGTCGTTCTCGACCCTGGACGGGGTGAGTGCGGTGCGTTGAATGCGCTCTGTGCTCGGCGCTGCTTGCTGGCGACAACGGTGAAGTCGCCAGCAAGCTGCCTCTCATCAGGCAAGACGCAAGGCCATGAATAAAAAAGTATTTTTCGTGGGTTAAAACGCGCTCCGGTGGACATATCCATTATCGGTATGGGCTGGTTCTACCGGTTCCGCCTTTACGGCGGCCCCCTTTGTTTCGGCAAAGGGGGGAAACCATGGGCTCCGGTTCGGCCCCGGCAAGCCGGGGTTCCCTCGCTCCGGCATT
>JAAIGF010088008.1_pt1 | contig 107907 bp, 75 predicted proteins | sample 6487441 | NCBI WGS metagenome assembly JAAIGF01 (sample SAMN13974129, study PRJNA590717) | phyllosphere metagenome | biome: pepper field; feature: multiple bacterial spot infested pepper fields; material: pepper leaves; isolation source: leaves from pepper fields | host: Capsicum annuum ... | reverse complement strand
CATCATCAAGAAGTATCCCAATCGCCGTCTCTACGACACGGAAATTTCCAGCTACATCACCATCGAGGATGTGCGTCAGCTCATCATCGACGGCGAAGAATTCGAGGTACGCGACGCCAAGAGCGGCGAAGACCTCAGCCGCGCGGTCTTGCTGCAGATCATTGCCGACCGTGAACAGGACGGCGAGCCGATGCTGTCGACCCAGTTGCTGAGTCAGATCATCCGTTTCTACGGCGACTCGCTGCAGGGCTTCATGGGCAACTACCTGGAGCGCAGCATGCAGGTGTTCCTGGATCAGCAGCAGCAGTTCCGTCAGCAGATGGGCAACCTGCTCGGGCAGACCCCGTGGGCGATGATGAACCAGTTGACCGAGCGCAACCTGGAGTTGTGGCAGGAGTTCCAGCGCAACTTCGGCGCCGGCTTCGGCCGCGCGGGTGGCCCGGGCACACCGCCGAGCCCGCCTGGGGCGAGCGGCCTGGGCAGCGGCCCGATGGGAACCGGCACGCATGGCTCGGCTGGCGGCAATCACGGCACGACCGGCAAGGCCCGCAACCGCGGCTAATAGACAACACGCCATTGCGCAGCCGCCAGGCAGGTGCGGCCGGTGCCGGAATCCTCAGGCGCTGCTCGGACACCCCGGCTCCGCTGCGCCGGCCATGCCAGCTGACGGCTGGTCGCGGTGTGATGTCGACCGTTTCAGATACCGAACGCTGCGCCAGGAGCCTCAGGCTCCCAGGCGCAGCCAATCAGTGGCCGGCCTGCGTTGTGCAGGCAGAGCAGATCCGCTCCACGTGGTAGCCGCGCGCACGCAGACGCTCTACTACCCCGTCATTGCCCAGCAAATGCAGCGCACCGACCACCACCAGCGTGGTTCCGCCGCCCTTGCCGAGCCGCTGCTCCAGCCGCGGCACCCAGCGCGCATTGCGCTCGACATTGATGTCCTGATACAGCGCCGGATACTGGCGGCGCATGTCTTCGGCCATCTGCGTGGACAGCGTATGCACATCGCCATTGCGCCAGGCTGCATGCAGCTGGCGTAGCTGGTCGGTGGCATCGGCCTCGTCCAGCGACTCTTCCAGCAACTGATGCTGCTCGGTCGGCGACATGCCGTCGAGCAAGGCGATTTGCTCGGCGGCGCGCTCCAGGCCGTCGGCCGGTTTGCCGCGCGCCTGCGCCTGTTCCATCAGGTAATGGTCCAGCCCCGCGTTCGGGTCCATGCCTTGCCGGGTCATCTCCGCCAGGCTGATCGTCAGCGCTACGAACCAGGGCTCGAGCGGCTGCAGGCTCGCCAGCGACATGCCGTACTTGCGCGCGTAGGCGCTCAGCGCCTGCCAGGTCTTCGCATCCAGCGTGTCCTGCAGCGTACGCCCGTCGGTGCGCCGCGCCGCCTGCAGCATGCGACTGGCCAGCTCGGGCGATTGCGCATCGTCAGGCGGCAATTCGAACAGCAGACGGTCGGCCTTGGCGAAGGCCTGCATCACATCCGGCGATAACGGGTAGTCGCTGGGCTTGAGCACATGAAACGAGCCCAGCAGATACAGCGTGCCGCCCTTGCCATCGACCTTCCACAGCAGCGGCACCGGCGGGCCTGCCGGCGCGTGGCCGGCACCGCGCGCCCACACCGGTACGAGCGCGCCGCTCCACAAGGCCAGGCCAAGCAGCGCGCTGCTGCACCAGGTGGCAATCCGCTGGCGCGTCAACGTGGTCCGTCGCCCGGTCACCAGGCTTCTCCGCACATGTGAATGGCGCGCATGTCAGTGCGGCACCTTGTAGGCCTTCTCGCCTGCCGACACCGCCAGATCGATGCGGTTTTCCGGCGGCGGCAGTGGGCAGGTGGCGAATGGGGTGAACGCGCATGGTGGGTTGTAGGCGCGGTTGAAATCGACGATGACATGCCCCGAGGCATCGGGCACGTCCAGATCCAGAAAACGTCCAGCCGGATAGCTGCCGTGACCGCTGGTGCGGTCGGCGAATACCACGAACATCGGCCGCCCTGGCTCGCCGATGGTTTCCAATCGGTAGGTCTTGCCGTCGAGCTCGAACTCGATCGCGCCCGCGTTCGGCTGCTCGCTGCTGATCCCGACGATGTCGACGATCGGGATGGTCTTGCCGACGGAGTTGGGCACATAGCGCGCGTTGATGCGCCAGGATGGATCCACGGGCCAATAGTCCAGACCCGCGAAGTGCGTGCGCGAGCTCGCGTCGGCATGCTTGACCCGTAGCGCATACCGGTCGCCGCGATGGATCAGGCTCAACACGCCCTTGCCCTCGTCGAAATGGATCAGGGTGGGCTGCGGATCGCGATCGGACTGGAAGCGGATCCGGCTGGTCAGCGGCTTGCCATCGAGGGTCAGCGCGGCACCACGCTCGGGCACGAACCAGACCGCGTTGTTCTCCGTGGACACCATGCCCATCTTCGGTGGGCCTACCGCGAGTCTGATACCGCTGTCGGCGCTGCTGCCGATGTAATGCGCCTTCAGCGACAGCCAATGCAGGCCAACCAGGCTGGTCCAGCCATCGGGCGCGCGCAGTTCCTTCAGCCGCGCTTCGCGCCAGGCGGCGGTGTCGGCCAGAAATGTCTTGTCGAGTGCGACCGGCGCAGCCGGCGGTGGCGCATCGCGCCCGCAACCGAATAACGCCGCTGCGACCAGCATGCCGAGCAGCCAGCCCTTCCCCCCGTGCACTGCCATCAACGCCCCCTCAGAAACCAACGATCGATATCGCTCAGCGTAAACCGCGCCCAGGTCGGTCGGCCATGGTTGCACTGGCCCGAGCGTTCGGTGGCTTCCATATCGCGCAGCAGCGCGTTCATTTCAGGCACGGTGAGGCGGCGGTTGGCGCGCACTGCACCGTGGCACGCCATGGTGGAGAGCAGTTCGTCGCGTGCGCTGGCGATGCGGCGGCTTTGACCATGCTCGCGCAGATCGCCCAGCACATCGCGCAGCAGCGCCTCCGGCTCGGCATTGGCCAGCAGCGCGGGAATGCTGCGCACGTGCAGCGACTGCGGGCCGGCCCGGGTGATCTCGAAGCCGAGCGTGGCCAAGGTCTCCGCTTCGCGCTCGGCGGTGTCGGCTTCGCGCTCGCCCACTGCCAGCGTCATCGGCACCAGCAAGGGCTGCGCGTGCAGGCCGATGCTGTCGTGCGCATTTTTGAGCCGCTCATAGCCGATGCGCTCATGCGCCGCGTGCATGTCGACCACGATCAAGCCTTCGGCGTTTTCGGCCAGGATGTAGATGCCGTGCAACTGCGCGACGGCATAACCGAGCGGCGGAACACCGCTGTCTTGCGCAGTTGCCGGCAACCCGGTGCCGGCCATGCTCGGCATGCCTGCCGATTGCTGCGCACTGCTGGGCGGCGGCGCGTACAGCGCGCTGTAGGCGGCGCGCGCCTCGTCCACACGCAATCCCAGCGGCGTTTGCGAAGGCGTCCAGCTCGCGTAGTTGTAGCCGCTACCGCTGCTGCCAGCTGCGTTGCCGTGGTTAGGAACACCGCTGCCAGCAATGTTGCCCAGTCCGCCAGCGGTCGCACCTGGGTCGCCGGCACCATCGCTGCCGATACTGTTTGGCGTGACGCCGGCACGGGTATGCGCCAAGGCATCCTGCAGGGTGCGATAGACGAAATCGTGGATCAGCCGCGCTTCGCGGAAACGCACCTCGTGTTTGGCCGGGTGCACATTGACGTCCACGCGTGCCGGGTCCAGCTCCAGAAACAGCACATAGGCCGGCTGACGGCCATGAAACAGCACATCGCCGTAGGCCATCTTCACCGCATGCGCCACGCTGCGGTCCCTGACCGAACGTCCGTTGACGTAGAGGTACTGCTGGTCGGTGCTGGCACGCGAGTAATGCGGTTGCGCAACCCAGCCGTGCAGGCGCAGACCGGCGCCGCTGTGGTCCACGCGCAAGGCCTGGCGCGCAAAATCGTCGCCGAGGGTTTCGCCCAGCCGCGCGTCCGAATACAGATCGCCCGGCTTGTAGCGACGCGACGGCTTGCCGTTGTGCGAGACGCGCAATTCCACATCCGGCCGCGCCAATGCCAACGAACGCAACCACTCTTCGATGTGGCCGAGTTCGGTGCGTTCGGCACGCAGGAATTTGCGCCGCGCCGGCACGTTGAAGAACAGTTCGCGCACTTCGACCGTGGTGCCCGGCGCATGCGCGCGCGGCACCACCTCGCCCAGGCGACCGCCGTCGATTTCCAATGCGGAGCCGTGCTCGGCGTCGTGGCGACGCGAGGTCAGGGTAAAGCGGCTGACCGAGGCGATCGACGGCAAGGCTTCGCCACGGAAGCCCAGCGTGGCGACGGTTTCCAGGTCGTCCAGCGAAGCGATCTTGCTGGTGGCATGCCGCGACACGGCCAGCGGCAGTTCGTCCGGGGCGATGCCGCCACCGTTGTCGCGGATGCGGATCAGCCGGACGCCGCCCTCCTCGAGCTCGATATCCACGCGCGTGGCGCCGGCGTCGAGTGCGTTTTCGACCAGTTCCTTGACCACCGATGCGGGCCGCTCGACGACTTCGCCGGCAGCGATCTGGTTGATCAGAATCTCGGGCAGCTGGCGGATCGCCATCAGCGCACGCTCCATTGCAGCACGCGCGAAACGCGGTAGATCGGCGGTGTGACAGGCAAGACAGAACTCGGCACGGCAATCCGGCGGCGCACAGTCGCCGTCATCTAAGGAATCAGTGCGGAATGATAGCCGAGCGGGTCAGCGGCTGCCGCCGGCCACGGTGCTGACTGCATCGGCTTCGGCTTGCGCACGTGCTGCGAACAACGTGCCTGGCGGCGGTTGGCGGGTAAAGAAGGTATCGATGCCGTCCAGCACGGCGCCAGCGATCTTGCGCTGATAAGCCGGATCGATCAGGCGGCGTTCTTCGTCCGGATTGGAAATGAAGGCGGTTTCCACCAGCATTGCCGGCATGTCGGAGGTACGCAGCACCGCGAAGTTGGCGCGTTCCAGTTGCGGCTTGTGGTTGTTGCCGATGCGCTTCAATCCTCCAAGCACATGGCCGGCGGCATCTTCGGAGGCCTTCATATGGCCGCTCTGAGCCAGGTCCAGCAACACGTTGGCCAAGGTGCTTTCGGTCTGCTGCAGGCGCACGCCGCCAACTAGATCTGCCGCGTTTTCCTTGTCGGCCAGCCAGCGCGCACGTTGCGACGAGGCTCCCTTGGTCGACAGTACGTACACCGAGGAGCCGGTGGCGCTGCGGTTTTCGGCGGCGTCGGCGTGGATGGAAATGAAGATGTCGGCCTTGGCGGCGCGGGCTTTTTGCGCACGCATCGGCAACGGAATGAACACGTCGGTATCGCGGGTCAGGTAGGCCTTCATGCCCGGCGTGGCGTTGACCTGGCGTGCCAGTTCACGGCCGACCGCCAGGGTGACGTCCTTCTCGCGCTTGCCGGTGGGACCCATGGCGCCCGGGTCCTGGCCGCCGTGGCCCGGGTCGATCGCCACGATCAACGGCCGCATGCCCGGCGCCATCTTGACCCGCGACGCTTCGCTTGGCAGCACGGGGCGCGGCGGCAGGTCGTCGTCGCCTGCAGCAGCCACCGCGCTCGAGGCGCTATTGGGGGCATTTGCCGCGGCATTACCGGACGTTGCGCCCATCGGTGCGCTGCCGCCATTCAAGATGGCAGCTGCAGATGCGCTGCTGCCCGCCACCACCGCGCCGGACGTGACGTTGGCAGCGGCCCCGGTGGCACGGTTCGGCGTGTTGCCGGTAACGCCGGTCGGCGCTGGTGCACCGGAGGTGGCAGGCCGAGGCGTCGGCACACCGGTAGCGACAGTGGTCGGTACCGGGGCCTGAGTGACAGTGGGCATCGCCGATGCCGGCACAGACGGTGCAGGCGGCGCAGTCGACGGCTGGGACGGCGGCACCGAGGAGGCACGTTGCGCAGATGCGGCCAGGGCTGCCGTTGCGCGTGCAGCTTCGGCCTGCGCATTGAGCGGACGCGGCGCCGGGGCTGCCGTCGGTACAGCCGCAGCAACGGCGGAGGCCGCCGCCGGCGCCGGATCGCCAGGCCATTCGATCACCAATGTCGACACGCTACCCAGCGTCTGCATCTGCGGCTTGAGCGGCGTCACCGGCGTTGCCAGTTCGAACACCACACGGAATGTGCCAGGCACCGGCTGACCGGTGCGTACCGAAGTCACCAATCCGGCAGCGGACGGCAGCTTGAGACCGCGCATGCCCGAGGATTCGGGAAAATCGACAACCAGGCGCGTCGGGTTCGCCAGCGAGAGCGTTTTGAAGCCGCCGCTGCCGGCCAGTTGAATTTCTGCACGGGTCCCGGTGGCCCCGGTACTGACGCCAACCCCCTTGATTTCGCCGCCCCATGCAGCAAAAACCGCCAGGCTCAAGCTGGCGGTCAGGGCGGAAAGACAGAACTGGCGGATCCCCGGTGTCATGGCGCTGGATTCAAGCATCCAACTGTGTGAATTGCAAGGCAATTTCCCTTAATAATCCATAACCTGGCGTTCATTCTTCTCGTGCGGCGGCAAAAGGGCCTGCAACTGGGGCTGCCGTGACAGCCTTTCCATCCAGGCATGCCCGATCGCACTGCGGCCCAGCAACCGAACGCTGCGGCCTTCGCCAGCCACGGCCAGTTCAACGTCCAGATCGACTGGCGGCAGCACGCCAGCACCGCGCTCCGGCCATTCGACCAGCCACAAGCTCGCACTGCCCTCGTCGAGCCCGAGAAAATCCAGCTCGCCGGCATGGCCAATGCGGTACAGGTCCAGGTGCCAGGCTTCATCGCCGGTTGCCAGCGGATAGCGTTCGACCAAGGTGTAGGTGGGGCTGCGAATCGGCCCGGTGACACCGAGTGCGCGCAACAGCGCGCGCGCGAGCGTGGACTTGCCCGCGCCCAGGTCGCCATGCAACTGCACCACCGCGCTGGCCGGTCGCACTGCGGCCAGCGCCTGGCCCAGGGTTTCGGTGGCCTGCACGTCGTGCAGTTGTCCGTTGAGGTCGATCATGCGATGGCTCCAGCGTTGGCGAGGCGGCGCAGCTCGGCAAGCAGGTCGGTGGGCAGCAGGCCGCGCTCGCCTGCGTGCGCGGCCGCATCGCCGGCACAGGCGTGCAACAAGGCGCCAAGGCTGGCGGCATCGAACGGCGAGAAGCCCTGCGCCAGCAAAGCCGCGATGACGCCGGTCAACAGATCGCCCATCCCGCCGACCGCCATGCCGGGATTGCCCGCATCGATGATGCGCGGCAAGTGACCTGGCGACGCGACCACGGTGCCGGCGCCCTTGAGCACCACCACGGCGTCGTAGCGTTTTGCGAGTGCAGCGGCAGCAGCCGGACGATCGCGCTGAATCTGTCGGGTCGAAAGGCCAAGCAGACGACCGGCTTCGCCCGGATGTGGCGTCAAGATGCGCGGACCATGCGCTGCAACGTCGGTGGAGGCCAGCAGATTCAGCCCATCGGCATCGATCACCACCGCCTTAGCGGCGCCCAGCGCCGCACGCCACAACGCCTGCGCCCAGGCATCCTGCCCTAGCCCGGGCCCGAGCGCGACTACATCTGCCGCCTCGGCCAATGTGGCGATGTCGTCATCGGCCTGCACGGCACGCACCATCGCTTCGGGGCAGCGCGCCAGCAGCGGCGTGACATGCTCGGCGCGCGTTGCGACCTGCACCAACCCGGCGCCGCTGCGCAACGCCGCTTCGGCGGTCAGCATGATCGCGCCACCGCTGCCGAGATTGCCGCCCACGCACAGCACCCGCCCCGATTCGCCCTTGTGCGTGTTGCGGCGACGCGGGCGCAATTGCGCCGCAAGTGCCTCGCCATTCCAACTGTGTGCGGCTGGCGTGAGCCCGTCGAACGCTGAAACCGGCACCTCCAGCGCGGCGATCTGACGCTTGCCGGCATGTTCCAGCGCATCGCCGGTGTAGAGCCCCACATGCGGCACGATGAACTGCAAGGTCAGTGCTGCGCGTACCGCCGCACCGAAAGCCACCCCATGGTCGGCATCGATGCCGCTGGGCACATCCAGCGCAAACACCGGCACGCCTGCCGCGTTGATGGCGTCGATCAGGGCGGCGGTTGCATCATCGGGTGCGCGATTCAGGCCGATGCCGAACAGCGCATCGACGATCACATCGGCCTGCGCCAGCGGACACGGAAACAATTCGATTGCCCCACCGACGGCGAGGTAGTCGGTACAGGCGCGCTGCGCCAGATCCGAGCCGGGGCCGTGTTCGGGCAGGTGCACCACGCGCACCTGACGCCCTGCGCGGTGTGCCAGGCGCGCCAGTACATAGCCGTCGCCCCCATTGTTGCCGGTGCCGCAGACCACCACGATGCGGCGCGCCTTCGGCCAGCGCTCCAGCAACCACTGCCAGGCCGCCTGCCCGGCGCGTTGCATCAGGGTGTAGCCGTCGCCGCCGAGCAGCGTGGTGGCCTGCGCATCGAGCGTGCGCGCGGCGGTGGTGTCGTAAAGATCGAGCGGTGCGTACATGCAGGGAATTCTATACTTGTCGCCATGTCTGCCGCCCTTGCCCACCCCGACCCTGCCGATGCCGCTGCGCGCATTCGCGTGCTTGCGCGCGAAGCCGGCTTTCAACGGTGCGGCATCACCGGCATTGAGCTGGGCGAGGACGAGGTGCATCTGCGCAGCTGGCTGGAAGAAGGCCTGTACGGGACCATGCACTGGATGGCCCAGCACGGCGATAAACGCTCGCGCCCGCAGGAACTGGTTCCCGGCACCCTGCGCGTGTTGTCGGTTGGCATGGATTACGGCCGCAAGGACGACACCGAAGCCTGGAACACCTTGCACGACGGCAACCGCGCCTATGTGGCGCGCTATGCGCTGGGGCGCGACTATCACAAGCTGATGCGCAACCGGCTGCAGAAGCTCGCCGAGCGCATCCAGGGCGAAATCGGCCCATTCGGGTTCCGCGTGTTCGTCGATTCGGCGCCGGTGCTGGAGCGCGCATTGGCACGCAATGCCGGTCTGGGCTGGATCGGCAAACACACCTGCCTGATCGATCGTCATGGTGGCTCGTGGTTCTTTCTCGGCGAGATCTACCTCGACCTGCCACTGCCGATCGACACGCCCGCCACCGCGCATTGCGGCACCTGCACGCGCTGCATCGATATCTGCCCGACGCAAGCCATCATCGCCCCCTACCGGCTGGATGCGCGCCGCTGCATCGCATACCTCACCATCGAACACGACGGCGCAATTCCCGAAGACATGCGCAAGCCGATCGGCAACCGCATCTTCGGCTGCGACGACTGCCAGCTGATCTGCCCCTGGAACAAGTTCGCCAAGCGCACCGACGAAGCCGATTTCCGCGCCCGCAACGACCTGGACGTGGCCACGCTGCCGCAGTTGTTCGCCTGGAACGAGGACGAGTTCCTGCGCCGCACCGAGGGTAGCCCGATCCGCCGCAGCGGACACGAGCGCTGGCTGCGCAATATTGCCGTGGGCCTGGGCAATGCGCCTGGCACGCCAGAGGTCCTGGCCGCACTGCAAGCGCGTCGCCACGACGACTCGGCGCTGGTGCGCGAACACGTTGGCTGGGCGCTGGCGCAACACGACCTCTGACCCGCACGCGTCGCGCATGCAGCAGCTGCGGCCTGCACGTGCACGCGATCGGCGCAGCCACCGGCGGCATCGGCATTCGCAGCCGATCACCCATGACCGTCGTCGTTACGGGATAATGCAGCGATGGCCGACCGCAACGATCAGATCCTCACTCCCAGCCAGCTCAATTCACTGGCGCGCGACCTGCTGGAAGGCAGCTTCCCGCTGGTGTGGGTGGAAGCCGAACTGAGCAGCGTCACCCGTCCCGCGTCGGGACATCTGTATTTCACACTCAAGGATGCGCGCGCGCAGATCCGCTGCGCGATGTTCAAGCCCAAGAGCACCTGGCTGAAATTTCAGCCGCGCGAAGGCCTGCGCGTGCTCGCGCGCGGGCGCCTGACCCTGTACGAAGCACGCGGCGACTATCAGCTGGTGCTCGACCATATGGAAGAAGCCGGCGAAGGCGCCCTGCGTCGCGCCTTCGACGAACTGCGCGCGCGTCTTGCCGCCGAAGGCCTGTTCGATGCCGAGCGCAAGCAGGCACTGCCTGCGCATGTGCAGCGGCTGGCGGTGATCACCTCGCCCAGCGGCGCGGCGGTGCGCGATGTGCTCAGCGTGCTGGCGCGGCGTTTTCCGCTGCTCGAAGTGGATCTACTGCCCTCGCTGGTGCAAGGCGACAGCGCTGCCGCACAGATCACCTCACTGCTGCAACGCGCCGATGCTTCCGGGCGCTACGACGTCATCCTGATCACCCGCGGTGGCGGCTCGCTGGAAGATCTGTGGGCCTTCAACGACGAACGCCTGGCGCGCGCGATCGCCGCCGCGCAGACGCCGGTGGTGTCTGCAGTCGGCCACGAGACCGACTTCAGCCTCAGCGATTTCGTGGCCGACGTGCGTGCGCCCACGCCCTCGGTCGCGGCCGAATTGCTGGTGCCCGATCAACGCGAGCTGGTCGCGCGCGTGCGGCGTGCGCAGGCACGCATGACCCAACTGCAGCAACACGCCTTGGGCAATGCCATGCAACGCGCAGACAGACTGGCACTGCGCCTGCGTGCGCAGAGCCCGCAGGCGCGCCTGCAACTGCTCCATCGCCGCCAGCAAGACGCCGGTCGCCAGCTGCGTGCGCGCATGATGCAGGTGCTCGAACGCTTGCAGGCGCGTGTGCAGCAGGGGCAAGCGCAGCTGCAAGCACACAACCCGCAACGCCAGCTGGCCGGCTTGCAGCAACGCCTGCGGGCACTGCACCCGCAGGCGGCGATGCAACGCCGCCTGCAGCATGATCAGCTGCAACTGCGCAGCATTGCACGCTCGCTGGAAGCGGTCAGCCCGCTGGCCACAGTCGCGCGCGGCTACGCCATCGTGACCCGCCCTGCCGACGGCAGCGTGGTGCGCAGCGCCGCCGAGGTGGTCACGGGCGAACGCCTGCGCGCGCAGCTGGCCGATGGCAGCATCCAGGTGCGTGTGGAGTCTGGCGAAAGCTGACCGCAAGCCATGCGCAGCGCCGTGGCTCCTGCAGCAAGGCCGGCGCCGAGCGCTGACATGAACTCTTCGAAGGTGCCCATTGCACGGAGTGCCACAAGGATAGGCGCGGTGCCAGAGAGCGCCTTCGAAACACGCCACAGGGCCGGGCGAGTCCGCGATTTCGCTGGAGCAGGGCCGCCAGCAGCACTTCAACGTTGAGCACCTTCGCAGGAAGGTGCTCATTGGCGATCACCGCTTGTCGATCAACCGCTCCAGAAAACGTTATGCAACGCTTCGTCGGTTGCAAGCGGCTTCAGGAGCGGCTCGCTGTTTCCGCGATCGGCGTCCGCGCTGCATGCTGCCAGCCCTCCATCAGCAGATTGGCCAGCACCACCGGATCGTGGTCGAAGTGATGCCCACCCGGACGCGCCAGCACCTGCACGCCACGTGCGCGCAGCTCCGGGCACAGCGTGTCCTTTTCTTCGTCGCCGTAGATGCATTGCAGGCGGTGCGCGTCCAACGCCTGGATGGCCGGCTCCACATCGCGCTCGGCGTCGTTATGCCAGCCCAGCCAGCCACCGACGCGCACCTTGAAGTCGGCCTCGTGGCCCAGGCCGAGCAGGCTGACGAACTGCACCGAAGCGCGTTGCTGGGGCGACAGTTCCGGATAGGCGAACGGCAACACATCGGCACCGAACGAGTACCCAACAAGGGCGACGTGCTGGATATGCCAGCGCTGGCGATAGCTGGCCATCACCCGATCCAGATCCGCCCCGACCTGCTGCGGCGTGCGGCTGCCCCAGAAGTAGCGCAGGCTATTCCAGCCCACCACCGACACGCCCTGCTGCTGCAACTGCGCGGCAATGCCTTTATCCAGCTCGCGCCAGCCGCCATCGCCGGACAACATCACCACCAAACGGTCGCTGCCAGGTGCGTGGAGTTCCACTAGCGGCAGGTCGCCCAGGCCCTGCGACTGCGCAGCCAGGAAGTGCCCGCGTGTGGCCGCTGCGATCTGCATCGGGCTGGATGCATCGGCCAGATCGTCCAGGAAGCCCTGACTGGCATTGGGCAGATCGCGCGAGCACGCCAGGCCTGGATCCTTGGTGCCGGCGTCGGCAACCACCGCGCCGCCCAATACGTCGGGCGCGGCCGAGGCCACCGCCTGACGCGCCAGCACCGCGCCATCGCCCTGCCCCACCAGCACCGGCGGCAGGAACGCATCGACGTGTTCGGCGCGCAACAATTTCTTGCCCAGTCGCTCGGCATCGTCGGCCAGCGAGCTGCAGGCGGCTTGGTGCGAGCGCACGTGTTCACGATAGTTTGCGGTGTCGACCACTGCCACCAGCGCGCCATCGTCGCTCAGCAGGTCAGCCAGCTTCTGGCTGTCTTGCGGATGAGCGCTGTCGGGCAGCAGGATCACCATCGCCTTGGGCGTCCCTTCCGGGCGGAGAACTTCGACCGAGCCGTAATGCCCAGCCGTATTACTGTCCTGCAGATGCCGCGCCACGGCATAGCCGCTGCCGCCGATCAGCAAGATCGCAATCACCCAACGAAACATTTTGATCCCCATGCCCATGACGGCAGTCCCTTGATAGCGGTTGCGATTTGACCACAGCAGACACGGCCGGTTTCACTGCGTATGCACGCGGTGTTCATCGCTGTTAAGCCAACTGAACCCCACCTTGCGCACAACGCTTGGTCAGCGCGGCGCATCGCCTGCAAGCGCCCACTGCACCGCTAACGGCCGGGGATTGCCGCCTCGGAAATTTCGCTTGCGTTCGTCGTCCTCGGAACGTTGCTGGATGGAAGCGCCCGCCGTCCGCGGGTCCTCGATCCCCAGAGGCGCTCGCGCGACTGCAGCGCTCTTTCGGCAGTGTTTCTCGTCGTGCACGACAGATGCCTTTCTCGCCTAGCCGCGCCCCGAGCCGACTCTGTCGGAGCGAACACGCCCCCGCCAAGGCGTCCCCAGATTTTAGGGCCGAGCCGAAAGCGCTCGCGGCGACAGCGACGGCAAGCCGAAGCCTGCAGTCACGAACCGCACGATCGACGCGCCCATCCGCCGTAGGTCGTCGCTAGATTCCGCGTGCCACGCGAAAGCCGATACGGGCACTGGTGGTGTCCGAGTCCTGCGACTGCCGCCAGGCCGCGCGCGTCTGCTGCGGCGAATTGGCCCAGCTGCCGCCACGGATCATGCGTTGCCGGCAGCCCGGGTTGTACCAGGCAGCGCCATCGGCCGGTGCACGCCGGTAGCTGGCGTGCCAGCAGTCGGCCACCCATTCGCTCAGGTTGCCGCCCATGTCGTGCAGACCCCAGGCGTTGGCGCGAAAACTGCCGACCGGCGCCGGACCCCAGAAGCCATCGCCGTAGCCGACGAAGCCGTTGTTCCAGTGCCGGCCGCTGCGCGAAACGTCGTTGCCGCCGGTGAAATTACCGGCGTCGGCCGGCGGCGAGCCCGCGTTGCCCCACGGGTAACGTCCGGTGGTGCCGGCACGGACCGCATACTCGAACTCGGCCTCACTGGGCACGTGGTAATGGCGGCCGGTCTGTTCCGACAGCCAGCTCGCATACGCTTCGGCGTCGCGAATGCTGACGTGCATCACCGGGCTGTTGGGCGCGGCCTGGGCGCCGTTGTAGTCGGACTGCCAATCCACGCCGCTGCGGCGGATGAAGTTGCCGCTGCGCTCGTCGTAAACCACCGAATGCCCACGCCGGGTGGCACGCGGGCGTGCGCCGGTGGCATCGACGAACTGGCGGAACTCGGCAACCGTGACCTCGGTGATCGACAACGCAAAGCCGCGTGCGAAGCGCACGTAATGGGCGGGGCGCTCGTTGTCGGAAGCGCCCGGCTCCGCATCGCCGGCTCCCATCTGGAATGCGCCATGCGGCACCACGATCATCTGCGGCCCGCGCCCGCCGACCTTGAGCCCGTCGGTGAACACCTGCCCGGGACGGAAGCTGCCGTAATGCGTGGCCAGTTCCAGCCGGCGGCGCAGATCGCCGGCCACTGGGTCTCCGGGGTCGGCGATGCGCAACACTTCGGCAAGCTTCTCGCCGGCCGCCTTGAGCCCGCGCGGCGAGGTCAGATCGTGCAGACCGGCGTCGTGCAACGCCGCGATCTGCGCCCGGCGCACGCGTTCCACCCGCGCGCGCGCATCGGCGATGGTCGGCGCACGATCGCGTACCTGCCCCGCCATCTGCAGCCAGTAACGGGCACCGATGAAGTCGCTCGCCTGCGCCGCCCGTTCGGCGCGCTCCAGCAGGCCGCTTTCCACGGCGGCCAGGCCCTGCCGGGTGCGCGGGTTGTCGGGATCCAATTGCGCGGCATCGCGAAAATTCACCAGCGCGCCATTGCCGTCTTCGCCCAGCCGCCCGCCGCGCAGGTCTTCTTCGCCGGCGCGGTTGAACGCCAGCACGCGCTGCGCGGTTTCCACCTCGCGCTGCAGTGCGCGCACCTTCGGGTCCTGTGGCGCAAGGGCAAGCGCGACGAAGGCCACCTCACGCGCCTGCTCCAACGCGTCATCCTGGCGCTCGGTTTGTGCGATCAGCGCCGCGCCGCGTTCGAGCAACCGGTCACGCGCCTGCTCCAGGCCACGCCGGCTGGCTGCATCCTTGCCACCGGCGCGCTGCTGGATCGCCAGATACAACGGGATCGCATCACCGGCGTCGCGATACAGGCGGTCTTCCCGCAATGCCTGGTCGGCACGCTTGCGCACCTGCGCCAGGGGCTCGTCGCCCAACTCCACCACCGGCGGTTGCCATTGCGCCACGGTTTCGGCGGATTCTTCGCCACCGATGGAAACGTTCGGCTTGCTCGGCACGGCGGCAGGTGCCGGTTGCGGCGCGACCGCAGGCGCGGGCGTGGGCGTGCGCGAACAGGCGCACAGGCTAAGAGCGGCCAACAAAACGCAGCGAGCAGCGCTCGGGCGGGCAAGGCGGGCGCGCAGGAACCGGAGCGTAGGCGTGCCAGATGCCGATTCCGCACCGCGGCCGCGCCCGCCTGCTGGCTGCGCAGGAATTTTGCCAGTCGCCCTCAGCGCGACCATTGCCCACGCTGCCATCCGGTCACCGCACTCACCCACCACCTGCTCCTTCCAGTGCTCTGCCGCACGACAGGCGATCGCGACGTTAGGCTATTCTGCGCGCTCTGCGCAAACCCTTGCCGCCGACGGAAATCACGTGCCCCATTGGATCATCCACCCCTCCGAGCTGACTGACCGCCTGCAGGCAGCGCGACCGTCGCGCATCGGCCTGGATACAGAATTCATTCGCGAGCGCACCTACTGGCCGCAGCTGGCCCTGGTGCAGATGGCCATCGGCGATGAGATCCTGCTGATCGACCCGCTGATCCCCGGCATGAACGCGGCGCTCAAGGAGTGGTTGACCGCCCCCGACATCGTCAAGGTGATGCATAGCGCCAGCGAAGACCTGGTCACGTTCAAATGCGCGTGTGGCGCCTTGCCGCGGCCGTTGTTCGACACCCAGATCGCCGCGGCCCTAGCCGGTGTCGGCGGCGGCATGGGCTACCAGAAACTGGTGCAGGAAGTCACCGGCACCTTGCTGACCAAGGGCGAGACACGCTCGGACTGGATGCGTCGCCCGCTGTCGCCGGCGCAACTGGAATATGCCGCCGACGACGTGCGCTATCTGTTTGCGATCCACGACGCGCTCACCCGCCGCCTCGCCGAGCAGGGCCGTCTGGAGTGGCTGGCCGAAGATGCCGAGCGCCTGCTCGCCACGGTGGAGCACGACGATGGCGAGCGCTGGCCGCATGTGAGCCTGCGTGCCGCACAGTTCCTGGAACCGGCCGCGCAACGACGCCTGCTGCGGCTGCTGCGTTGGCGCGACCTGCAGGCGCGGCAGAGCGATCGCCCGCGCAGCTGGATCCTGGACAACGAGCTGGCCAGCCAGCTGGCGCGGTTTCCGCCCGCCGATCTGGAAGCCTTGCTGCGCCAGTTCGATAAATTCCCCAAGGCGCCGCGCAAGCTTGCCAACGCGGTGTGGGATGCACTCAACATCCCGCTGCCGGATGAAGAGCACGCGCCGCTGGCGCAGGCCGCCACCGACGGCAACAAGGCCGTACTCAAACGGCTGCAGGACGCCGTGGCGCAGCGTAGCCGCGAACTCGGCCTGCCGGACGGCCTGCTGGCCTCGCGCCGCCACCTGGAAACCCTGATGGAACAACGCAGCTGGCCTGCGGCGCTGGGCCAATGGCGTCGTGCCCTGCTGGAATCACAGCTGATGCCGCTGCTGGACGACACTGCGGCGTAGGATTGCGGCGGTGATGGCACAGAAGCCCGCAGCGATGCGGGCTCTTCGTCAGATGCGGACAGGCGGCGCCGAGCCGGCGAAGACCGCCTCGCAAGCAGTATTGGAAGGCGTGAGGACCTTGCGAAGCGCCTGCGTCGCACGGCGATTTCGCTACCGGTCGCGCCCGCGCGGCGGCGACGCCGGCATTCTCTGCGTCGCATCACATCAGTCCTGGTCCTGTTCTGCCCAGCGCGCCAGGTTTTGCCGGATGCCGTCCATGTCTGCCCAGGGGTCCTTGCGCCGACGGCGCAGCTTCTCCGGGACATCGCGCAAGGTGAATGCATCGGCGCGCTGCAGCTTGGACAGGTCCGACCACGCCAGCGGCAACGCGACTGGCGCCCCCGGGCGGCCGCGTAACGAATAGGACGCAACCGCAGTGGCGCCACGGCCGTTGCGCAGGTAGTCCACGAAGATGCGCTTGTTGCGCAGCCGCTTGGTGGCAGTGGCGATGAACCGCTGCGGCTGCGCCTGCGCCAGGGCATCGGCAAATCCCTTGGCGAAACGCTTGGTCACCTCCCAATCGCAGCCGGGGTTTAGGGGCACCACCACGTGCAGCCCCTTGCCGCCAGACACACGCAGGAACGATTCCAGCTCAAGCTGCGCCAGCAGCTTGCGAATATCGTTGGCCGCGCGTTTGACCTCGGCAAACGGCACGTCCGGGCCCGGATCGAGATCGAAGACCACCCGGTCGGCCACGTCCGGGCGGTCCGCATGCGAGCCCCAGGGGTGGAATTCCAACGCATTGAATTGCACCAGTTCCAGCAGGCCAGGCGCGTCTTCGACCACCAGGTAATACGCGTTGGTTCCGGTCTCTTCGGTCAGCTTGACCGAGCTCACACGCTCGAGGCCGGCAGTATGGTGCTTCTGGAAAAAACACGGTTTTTCCGCGCCGCTGGGGCAGCGGATGATGGACAGCGGCCGTCCCACGATCTGCGGCAACAGGTGGTCCATCACCGCCTGGTAATAGTCCCAGACATCGCCCTTGGTCGCGCGGATATCCGGGTAGATCAGCTTGGTCGGGCTGGACAGCGTCGGCAGCGCAGCCGAGGAAGGTGTGGCAACCGCAGATTTGCGCGCAGGCGCTGTTGCCCGCGTCGCTGCACGTTTGGGCACCTGCGTTGCTGCGTCTTTGGCAGCACGCGTTGTTGCCGAACGCCTGGCAGAGGACGGTGTAGCCGGGCCATTTCCGGCATCGCTGTCGGCCAGATCGGCAATGCGCTTATCCGGGCGCAGCGCCTTGAACGATGCCTGGCGCAACAACTGTTGCCCACCAATGCCGCGATAGAACACCTCCACCACAAAGCGCGGCGCAAACCAGGTGGCGCCGCGCAGGTCGGTGTCTTCGGTGGGAATATGCGCGGTGGGTTTGCGCCCGCCACCTTCCAGTTGCGGGGTGACCTCGCGCATCAAGGCATCGGAGAACCCGGAGCCCACACGGCCCACGTACAACCAGCCATGCACCGGGTCCGGCGTGGCCAGCAACAGCGAGCCGAAGCCACTGCGGCTGCCCTTGGGCGCGGTGTAGCCGACCACCGCATACTCCTGGCTGGCCAGTTGCTTGGTCTTGCGCCAATCGTCGCTACGCCCATCGCGATACGGGCGATCTGCGCGCTTGGAAATGATGCCTTCGAAGTGCTGTTGCCCGGCCACCCGGAATGCCTCGGTGCCATCGCCTTCGACGTGCGAGCTATAGGCCAGATGCGTGTGAGGTGCAGCCTCCAGCACCTGCTGCAACAGCCGCTTGCGTTCGCGCAGCGGCGCCTCGCTGATGTCCACCCCGTCCACATGCAGCAGGTCGAATACCGCCAGCGCCAGCGGCACCTGGCGTTCGCCGGACAAGGTGGCCTGCAGCAGGTTGAAGTCGTCCTTGGTGCCGCGTCCGGCGATCAGTTCGCCATCGAGCTGCGCGCTGCGCAGGCCCAGCGACCGGATGGCATCGGCAATTTCCGGCGTCTTGTCGGTCCATTCCAATGCATTGCGCGACCATAGCCTCACATTGCCGTCGGTCACAGTGGCCAGGATGCGATAACCGTCCCATTTGATTTCATGCAGCCATTGCGCTCCTTCTGGCGGGGACTGCCCCAGCTTGGCCAGCTGTGGTGCGAACGGGGCATCTTCCATCTGGGCGCGACGTGCGTTGCTCAGCGCCAGCGCCTGTTTTGCCCAGGTACCACGCCTCTTCGCCGCCAGCGGCGGTACGGTCGTCAGCGCCTTGCGCTGGGTCTTGCCGGCGCCTGCGCGGCGTACATCCTCGGCAGGCGCGGCAGCGACGTCGGCCAGCAGGTCATCGGCCTCCAACGTGACGGCGTAGGCATCGTCGTCCTTGAACAGCAGCCACTGCGGCTGCCGCGCCGGCTTGCCCGAGCGCACCAGATGCCAGCCGCCCTTGAGCTTGTTGCCGAACAACTCAAAGCGCAGATGTCCCTTGGCCAACTGCGCTTCGGGGTCGCCCGCGGTGGCCCATACGCCATGATCGAACTGCGCCACATGCCCGCCGCCGTATTCGCCTTTGGGAATCTCGCCCTCGAAACTGGCGTAATCGACCGGGTGGTCTTCCACCTCCACTGCCATGCGCTTGACCTTGGGGTCGTAACTGGGCCCCTTCGGCACCGCCCAGCTCTTGAGCGCATCGCCCACCTGCAGGCGAAAGTCGTAATGGCGGCGGCTGGCGTGGTGCAGTTGCACCACGAAGATCGCACGCTGCCCCGGCGGCAGGGCCTTGCCCGGCTCCGGCTCGCGGGTCTTGTTGAAGCTGCGCTTGCGGCGATATTCGCTCAGGCTCATGACAGACCTTCCGCTTATTTGCCCAGGTGCTGGCGTACGCTGGCGGCCATTGGCCCCACCTTCTGCACGGCCGCGCGCAACTGCTCGGCGCTGACGCCCAGGGTCTTGGTCCAGTACTGCAGCTCATAGGCTTCATTGACGTTGATGCGGTCGCGGTCTGGCGAACCGACGTTGCGTTTGTCGTCACTCATGACATGCTCCTGTATCGTCGTGGTCGGGTCTGCTAACGTGAGCCTTCGGCCCAGCAGCGCCCGTAGCGACAATGCGAAAGCGTTCGAACAGGCGTCGTGAAAGCCCTGTTCACGCCATGTGCAAGCCCCTGTTCCACAACGGCCGCTCCCGGGCCACATGCCATAATGCCGCGCGCCCTTCGGGCGGCGTGTCCACTCTTATTCCGAGGCCATACCTCTGTGAGCAATACCTCTTCGAAACTGGATTCCATCGCGCAAGCCAAAGCCAAGCTGCTGGACGAATTGCAGAAGCTGGAAGAACAGGAGAAAACCGAGCGCGCGAGCGAGGCATCCTCTGCGCATGCCACCATCGTTTCGCTGCTCGAGCAGTTCGCCGGTCACTTCAACACCAAGCAGCGCAACGACATTGCCGCTTACCTGGGCACCACTGCCGCGCGCAAGGAAGTGGTCAAGAGCGGCCGCAGCGAAGTGAAGCCCAAGTACGAGCTACCGCACACCGGCGAAACCTGGTCCGGTCGTGGCCGCACGCCGAAGGCTTTCGCTGCCTGGGAAGGGTCGGTGTCGTACAAGGAATGGAAGGCCAAGAACCCGGACCTCAAGTTTCCGCTGGTTCGCGAGTAAGGCGATAGCCCGCACGACAGTGCCGCCTCGCACCGTCGGCCGCGCCCTTCGCTTGGCGAACCGCGCGGCTTGTGGGTAGAATCGAAGCACGTGGGGCGGTAGCTCAGCTGGGAGAGCGTCGCGTTCGCATCGCGAAGGTCGAGGGTTCGATCCCCTTCCGCTCCACCATCTTTCCGTCCTAGACGGTGCAAACGAGGCTAGAAAGCCCTGCGACATAAGGCTTTCCGGCCTTTTTTGTTTCCAAGGCAGTCTAGCCGAGACCGCGCAAATCCGGCGGTAGCTGACGGTAATTTTGGCGGTAGCGAGGGCATCCCCTACCCTGTTACCGCCAAGGAGCCGCCCAATGCCTCTCACCGATACCGCCATCCGTAAAGCGAAACCCACCGCTACGCCCCAGAAGCTGCGCGACGGCAACGGCCTGTATCTCCTGCTACGACCCGACGGCGCACGCTGGTGGCGCTACGACTATCGCCGCCCGGTCACCGGCAAGCGCAACACTCTGTCGTTCGGCACCTACCCGGAAGTGAGCCTCTCGGACGCGCGGGAGAGGCTGGCTGAAGCGCGCCGCCTACTCGCGGCCAAGATCGACCCCGGCGAACAGCGGAAGGCCGTCAAGGCCGCTGGGGAGGCCGCCGCCGCGAACAGCTTCGAGGTCATCGCCCGCGAGTGGTTCGCCAAGCAGCAGAAGGATTGGAGTACCCAGTACGCGGACAAGATCATCCGCCGCTTGCAGAGCGACATTTTTCCCTGGATCGGCAGCAGCCCCATTGCAGCCATTACCGCCCCGGAACTGCTGAAGCACTTGGAGCGGATCGAACAGCGAGGCGCAATCGAGACGGCGCACCGCGCCTTGCAGACTTGCGGTGCGGTCTTCCGCTATGCAGTGCGCACCGGACGGGCGGAAGCCGATCCTACGGGCGCACTCAAGGGAGCATTGACTCCCTGGCGCTCCATGCCTTTCGCTGCTGCCACCACTTCAGAGGAGGCGACGACCTTACTGCGGAAGATCGACATCAGCACCAGTCGGCCAGTGGTGAGGAGCGCCCTGCGACTAGCACCATTGCTGTTCTCCAGACCCGGCGAGCTTGTGCGCATGAGGTGGACGGAACTAGACCTTGATGCCGGACAGTGGCGTTACTTTGTGACCAAGACCAAGCGTACCCATATCGCCGCACTCTCGACTCAGGCAGTGGAAATCCTGCGCGATCTACACCCTCTTACCGGGCGCGGCGAGTTCGTTTTCCCTGGTGGACGTGACCCGCGCAAGCACATGTCTGGCAACGCCATTCTAGTTGCCGCGAGGCGCTGCGGCATCGAGAAGGAAGAAAGCACCATTCATGGTTTCCGACACATGGCGAGCACACTGCTCAATGAAATGGGCGACTGGAATCCAGATGCAATCGAGGCAGCGTTGACCCACAAGATGCCTGGCGTACGTGGCATCTACAATCAAGCTCAGTATTTGGATGAACGCCGCAAGATGATGCAGGCTTGGGGCGACTACCTAGATGAACTGAAATCAATGCGCCAGAAGCCCGTAATACACGAGGCTGCGTGATTGACCGAAGCTCAGCGAGGCGCAGACCGCCTCGCCAGAGCCTCGACCTTATTTACAGCATCCGGATGATATTCGGCGAGCAGGCTAAACTGCACAGCAACCAATGAGGCTTCTGAGCGGTAAAGCGATAGCAACATGTACCCATTGATCGGCGCCAGCACCAGCATATGGTCGGAGTTCCGCTTGAAGTAACGCCGGGGAAACGTGTCGCTGTCCCAACACTGGGCGTCAGGCACCCATCCTCGCGTTGCCAGCACATAGTCGTAGCGATTACGGAACTCCGGGTCCGGGCTTGGCGGATAAGACAATGGGCCAAGCAGATATTCGACGCCCATATAAGCCAAGTCGGCAAACTCAACTTCAGATAACTTGGGCACACGCCACGAACCATCCCCTATCCTGCTGCCCTGCGGCCCAAGCAAGACTGAAACTGACTCGTAACTCAAACCCTCAAACACACCTGATCCGGAAGAGCAACGCATCAAGAGATGCGATCTTATGCGCTCCGTTGAGCAATTAATTAGCCCAGCGGCTCGTACTTCTTTACCTGTGCCGTCTGGCAGCAACTCATTGGGCCCATACGAATAGCTAAGAGAACGCGACGCCGAATCCTGAACCTGCGCCGCAGACTCCAAGGTGCGAGGCGCCTTCGTGGGCTTTCCCTGCTCTTTTGCATCACAACTAGACAGGGTAGCTAGCAAACCCAGACCGGACAGAGAAGCTAGAAACGTAGCGAGCGAAAAGCCAACAAGTGCAATTTTCACTTCACGCATTCCATATTCTGGTCCTTTTTCAAAAAATACTGCGCACTTCGTTTATTTTATAAGTGCGAGCCGACTTTTCTGACCAACGTTTCTAGACGCACTTGTTAGCCGGGTGCATCTGTATCGTTTTTTCTCAGCTACTTGCCGAGCGAACCAATGCACTGGAACTCGACAGTCACGCGCCTTGATCCACAGTTTCCAAACCCCCGGCGCGATAGGCACTCAGTACTCTGCGACCCGAATGGCTCCGCTTCTTTATAGCCCCAATTCCGGCACTTCTGTTCGGCGAGTTGGATTGCCTGCTGATCGCTTAGGTCAGGGCGCTGGAATTCATTGCGCTCATAGGAAAGCGCAATCACACCATCTGCGCGGCTCGCTTTGGTTACCAGCCAGTCGGCATGAGTGGCACATGCGCCGACAAGCAGTACGACGGCCGCCGAACCGCAAAACTTCAATTTCATGCTGAACCCCCTTGGCATTCGGACCTTAGTTGTACAGGGCAGTCGCAGAGCTGTCCGAGCGCTCCACCAACGAATGATAGAAGAGCCAGACACTAATGTCACTCATAGAGGGTGCCCTCATAGGGCGTGGCCCGATAGAGGTTGCAACTGCATCGTTCTCTCATGCCAGAGAAATCGATGCCCACCGATCCCCGCGTCCTGTTTGGGCTGCGACTTGCCGAGGTCCGTAAGACCAAGGGACTCTCCCAGGAACGTCTTGCCTTGGAGAGCGGGTTGGCGCGCAGCTACCTTGGCGGCGTCGAGCGTGGGCAGCGCAACATTGCCCTGTTGAACATCTACCGTCTCGCCGAGGCGCTGGGCGTGCATCCAACCTTGTTGCTAGAACCCCCATCGGCCTATAGTCCCGGGGAGCCCTAGCCATATCCGCCGCGATAGCCGGTTATGCAAGTCATTGATCTTGAAGGCTGCGTCATTTTGGTACACCTACTAGCAGAAGAAGGCATCTTCTGTCGGCGCGTACCTTCTGCACCAAGAAGTAGCAGCTTCCCATTGGTTAGTAGTAAGCACAGGAAACTGCGCGCGTCTCCTATGACCACTTACAAGGAGACAGCTATGAGATATGACGCGGTAATGAAGCAATTCAAACATGCTCCCACTCGCTTGATCCCACTCGGCGACATACGAACCCACGACGCTTTGCAACCTCGTGTTGCCCGCTTGATACCGTTCAAGGACAAAGGGCGAGCCGAGGAAAGCAGCGAGCAACACATCGTAACGTTTCGCTATGTACTGGAAGCGACTGAGGATGGGCAGCTCGATCCTATTTGGCTTGCCGACATTGGTAGCGCCGAGCCAGTGGAAGCTGGCTTGTATCTGGTGGATGGTCATCACCGCCTGAAGGCATACCGACAAGCAAACAGACAGCAAGTCCCGGCATGTGTTCTGGCGTTAGATTGGCGAACTGCCCTGGTTGTTTCCAAACTGGTCAACTGCACTGGCAGATCGCTCGCCCTTCACAACGAGCAGCGCCGGGACGCGGCTTGGCAGTACCTTGCAGATCTAACGCATCGAGGAGCTATCGAGCTTCCCAGTGTGGGGGAGTCTTTACGCTCTGTCGCCGCTCGATTTGGCATCAGCAAGAGTACGGTAAGCAGCATGCTCACCAATATGCCGCACGTCATCGCTACAGAGTTCCACACGCTGGCGATAGATCCCGGCACGGGTTGGCCGAGGTGACGACATGTACGCGAAGCAAAGAACCCTTGGCAAACAAGCCTGCCTAGCTCGGACCAGCAGCAGCTAGACCGGGATGCAGAAAGGGTTGCGCGCCACATAGTCAAGCTCGTGGATGGCTCATCCCCAGCCGTGCGCGCCAGAGCGCTTGAGATGCTGGCGAACGACGAGGTGAGTGCCACAGATCAACTCGCATCGGTGGAGCTTCTTGCTCCCTTCAGCCCAGCACGACGCCCTGTCCCAATTGGGACACCCGCTGTCCCAGCGCAACCGGCACATCTGGACAACTGACAGCCCCAGCCTGATTTGACCGCACTGCCGGTGGGAGAAGAAACAAGATTTTCGCTGCGAAATTACGCGGCAGTCACTTCAACCATCCAAGGCCCAGCCGCCCCCATGCCGCCCCCTCCGGGAAAGCTGCCCACGGCAGGCACCACACCAACCCAAAGGCTCGCCGCAATCTCATGCAGCGGGCCTTTCTCATTTCAAGGAAGCCATGACGACGCAACCACAGACGACACTGCCGTACCACTTCATGCGCTTGCCCGAGGTCATCGCGACCGTTGGCGTCAGCAAGTCCACGCTCTATGCCTGGGCCGCTGCGGGCAAGTTCCCGAAGCCAGTACAATTCCCCGGTGGCAACATTGCCGCTTGGGTCTCCACCGAAGTGGCCGCATGGATGAGTGCAGCGGTAGACGCACGCAATGGTACGCAGGGCCTAGCCGCATGAGTTTGGCGGTAACTATGGCGATAACAGGGCTCACCACGTCGGAAATACCTATTGCATTACAGTCACTTGCAGGTATTATTCGGGAGCCTTCCGCCCATCGAGTCAAACGCACAAGCCCTGGAGACGTCATGTTTCCGGGGCTTGCGCGTTTTGAGGGTGTTGCGGTGCAGGGCCGGCCGGTCGCCGTGGCGTGGGGATCACATCGCGCGCGCTAACGTCCGGCTTCACTCCACAGCGGACCACACCATGAGCAAGAAAGACCAGCAGCCCGATGACGTCGCCGACGACGCGCACGGCGTGACCGAGAGCCAGCAAGACCGCAAGCACGACGATGCTGCCAAGCAACGCCCGGGCCAGGAAGATCTGAAGGTGCACGACGAGCAAAGCCGTCGCCCCACCGGCAAGGCTGGCCAGGGAGAGTGAGTTGGCCAAGCATGCTGCCTGGCACCGGGCAGCGCCGCGGCACGCCGATGCGGTGAACTTCCCTGCTGCATCGCCAGCGGCGCGTTGCACCCTGTCGTGCAGCTGAGACCGCTGCATCCGTGGGACTGAAAGCCCGGCACCGGCCAGCCACGCGTTCCTGTGGCAAGATCCGGACAGGCGCTCGCCGATATGCCGCTGCCCTGGGAAGCAGTGCCTTGCCAAGGTTGCAGTCGCATCGGCCAGTGCGTTGTCGCGTCAACCCCTCATCGCCTTGATGGCGCCTTGTTCCCGGTGGTGCTTTGCATGCAGATACCCGATGCACCCGCGTTGAACCTGATCCAGGCAACGTTACTGCCAGGCGGCGTCAACGCCACTCCCGGGGCACGCCTGCCGGCCAACGAAGATGAGCGCGTGGAGGCACTGCATGCCTACCGCCTGCTGGACACCGCACCGGAGCCGAGCTACGACGCGTTCACCTCGATCGCAGCCGCGCTCTGCGGGATGCCGATGGCGCTGATCTCGCTGGTCGATACCCATCGGCAGTGGTTCAAATCCAGGCTCGGCATGCAGCAGAGCGAGACGCCGCGTGAACTGTCGTTTTGCGCGCATGCCATCCTCGAACCCGATCAGGTGATGGAAGTCGGCGATACCCACCTGGACAAGCGGTTTGCGCGCAACGCGCTGGTGACAGGCGAGCCACAGATCCGCTTCTATGCAGGCGCGCCGTTATTGACCCCGGACGGCATCGCACTGGGAACCCTGTGCGTGCTGGATCGCGTTCCGCGGCGCCTGTCGGCGACCGAGCGCGACGCGCTGCAAGCCTTGGCCAGGCAAGTCGTCAGCACCATCGAACTGCAACAGGCCGCGCGGCTGGTGGAGCTGGATGCACTGCGCGATGCGCTCACCGGGCGATGGAATCGCGCCGGGCTGGAGCACGCTTTGCACACGCTTGCCGACGCGCCCAGCTCTGCCGCCGATGCGCCCCTGGGTTTCATGCTGCTCGAACTGGACGGCTTCAAGCGGCAAAAATTGCAGGCCGGCGCGGCAGCGGCCGATGCCACCTTGCTGCAGGTCGCTGCATTGCTGGAAGCGCAGCTTCCGGCTGACGCACTCGTGGCGCGTCTGGCCTGCGATCAATTCTGCGTGGCGCTGCCGGAGACCGCTGCATCTGCAGCCCTTGCCACTGCCGAAGACTTGCGCAAGGCAGTGGAAGACGCGCACTGGCCCACCGGCCCGTTGACGCTCAGCGCAGGTGTGGTGGACGTTGCCACGCCAACCGCGCTCGACAGCAATACCCTGCTTGCCCGTGCGCGACACGCGTTGCAGCAGGCGCGTGGCGATGGCCGCAACCGCGTGCACGGCTTCGACGGTTGGCAGCTGCGGGCCTGATCGACGCAGACTGCGCCGATCGCCCTGCTGCACGGCTGTCGCTCAGGCCGCCAGTGCGTCGGTGTTTCCGGCGATCTCGTCCACCTGCAGCACCTGCTCCATCTCCAGCAGTACCACGAAGCGCTCGCCGACCTTGCCCATGCCGCGCAGCAGATCGCGGCGGATATGCGTGCCGAACGACGGCGCCGCTTCGATGTCCTGATCGGCCAGTTCGATCACTGCATTGACCGCATCGACCAGCACGCCAATCACCTGCGTGCCCTGCGCCTGTTCGGTGGCCACAATCACGATGCAGCTGCGTTTGCCGATCGTGCTGTCTGCGCGCCCCAACCGCGATTGCAGATCCACCACCGGCACCACCGCGCCGCGTAGATTGATCACCCCGCGCACGCAATCCGGCATCGACGGCACCGGTGTGGGAGCGCGGTATTGAATGATCTCGCGGATGCCGAGAATGCTGGTGGCGAAGGTTTCGCCATCCAGTTGAAAGGTCAGATATTGCGCGGCGACATCGGCGTCGCCGGGCATCACATCAAGCGTCGGTGCGGTCATTGGTCGCTCTCTCAGAAACGCGCGAACTGGCCTTCGTCCGGGCCCTCGGACATCGCATACGCCGGCGCTGCGTTGCTGCGCCAGCCACGCGTGCCCGCCGCACGCGCCGGACGCGCAGCGACCTGCTTGCCGCGCTTGGGCGGCGCAGGCGGCGCGCCCTGCCCGCCCAGCCGGAAGAACGCCATGCTCTGCTGCAGCTGTTCGGCCTGCGCGCTCATTTCCTCGGCAGTGGCGGCCAGCTCTTCGGATGCGCTGGCGTTCTGCTGCGTGGTCTGGCTCAACTGCACGACCGCCGAATTGATCTGGCTGACGCCGGAAGATTGCTCCTCGGAGGCGGCGGAAATTTCCTGCACCAGGTCGGAGGTGCGCTTGATGATGGGTACGATCGAATCCAGCAAACGACCGGCGCGGTCGGCCAATTCCACGCTGGAACTGGCCACCTCGCCGATTTCCTGCGCCGCCACCTGGCTGCGTTCGGCCAGCTTGCGCACCTCGGCGGCGACGACGGCAAACCCCTTGCCATGTTCGCCGGCGCGTGCGGCTTCGATCGCGGCATTGAGCGCAAGCAGGTTGGTCTGGTACGCGATGTCGTCGATGATGCCGATCTTCTGCGCGATCTGCTTCATCGCCTGGGTGGTGGCCACCACCGCTTCGCCACCTTCCACGGTTTCTTTCGCGGCCTGGGTGGCCATGCCATCGGTGATGCGCGCGTTCTCGGTGTTCTGGCTGATCGATGCGGTCATCTGCTCCAGCGACGCACTGGTTTCTTCCACACCGGCGGCCTGTTCGCTGGCCGCCTGCGACAGCGACTGCGCGGTGGCGCTGACTTCTTCCGACGCGCTGGCAAGGGTTTCGGCACTGGTATTGACCTCGCCGACCACCTGCGACAACTTTTGCACCATGGTGCGCATCGCTTCGAGCAGTTGCGCGGTTTCGTCGCGGCCATGCACATCGATGCGCATGGTGAGATCGCCTTCCGACAAACCGTTGGCCACCGCCACCGCGCGGCGGATCGGCCCGGTGACGCTGCGGCTGATCACCACGCCGAGAATGGCACCGAGCAACACGCCGCTGCAGATGATGGCGACCAACAGCCTGGAACTGCGTGTGTGGATCGCATCGGCTTCGGCGTTGGCCGCCGCGGCGCTGCGCTCGCGCAGGCCGCTCAGGTCGGTCATCAGGTTATCCACTTCGTCCGAGCTGGCGCGTACCGCGCGCGAGAGCGCGGCCAGTTCCGGATTGGCCTCGCGCAACGCTTCGCGGTTGGCGACTTCGATGAAGCGGCCGCGCTCGTCCAGATACTTCTGCCAGGCGCGATCGAATTGCGCCAGCTTGTTCTTGCCTTCCTCGCTCTGGAAGCTCTCCCGCGCACGGGCCATGTGATCGACCACCTTGGCGGTGTATTTGTCGATGTTCTGCACATGCGACTGGCGCTCTTCTGCACTGCTGGCCAACAACAGGTTGGCGCGCGCGCGGCCGGCATAGATGAGGTTGATGTTGGCTTCCTTGACATGGGACATGCCGAGCAACTCGCGCTCGTACAACGACGTCGACAGCGCGCTGATGCGGCCTGAGTTGGAATAGCCCACCCACCCGATGCATGCGCCGATGGCCGAGACGATCAGGAATGCCACGATCAGTCTGGTTCCGATTCTGAAGTTGCCTAACATTGGGGAGTTCTCTCAAGAAGGATGCGTGGGCGACATGCGCTACAGGAAGGCGATGGCGCTGCGCGTACCGCGCATGGCGATACGGCGGGTCTAACCCATCGCTAATGGCTATCGGCGACGACAAAACGCGCTTGAGATGCATCCAGGGCCGGAGTGCCTATTCATCAAATCGAATCTGCGCTTTTGTGACAGATCACGCGCTCATCACCGCCCATATTCGGAAAAACCCTACCCCCGCCCGTGCGCTGTCCAGGCCACACCGCTGGGACATCACGTCCGCGCCGCTATGCTTCGGCCATGCCTGCAAAGCCCTTGCCCCGCACGTTCTATGCCCACGATGCCCGCCACGTCGCGCCGCAATTGCTCAACAAGGTGCTGGTCAGTGCTGACGGACGCCGCGGGCGCATCACCGAAGTGGAAGCCTACTGCGGCAGCGACGACCCGGCCGCACACTCGTTTCGCGGCATGACTCCGCGCACGCGGGTGATGTTCGGTGCGCCGGGGCACCTGTATGTGTATTTCATCTATGGCATGCATTGGGCAATCAATGCGGTCTGCGGCGGCGCGCCCGGGCATGCGGTGCTGATCCGCGCACTGGAACCGCTGGCCGGTATCGATCGCATGCAGGCCGCGCGCGGCGCCGCGCCGGTCACCGCCTTGACCACCGGCCCAGGCCGCCTGGCGCAGGCGTTCGGCGTGACCGCCGCCGACAATGGGCTGGATCTCAGCACTGCGGCCGCGCGGCTCTGGATCGAAGACGACGGCGTGCCGCCCCCCTCCCATCCAGTGGCAACGCCGCGCATCGGCATCCGCAAGGCCGTGGATGCGCCATGGCGCTGGGTGGTTGCAGATAGCCGCTATGTGTCGCGTCCGCTTCCGCGCGTGACCGGAAAAGGCACGGCGCCCGCGGGCGATTGAGCCAACCAGCGCTCCATCGGCGATTGCTCGGCCGCGCCCGGTCCGCGCTGTAGCAGACGCAACGCCTGCTCGGCCTGCTCGGGGGTGAGCTCCTGCAAGGCCTGGAAGCGGTCTGCCGCCCAGACCGCCATCGGCAGCCCATCCAGCGAAGCGACGCGATTGCCCGGCACGCGCGCGACCCGCTCGCCCGGCAGCAGACTGCCGAGCAGATTGCTTGGATCGCTGGCACTGACGCAGATCCATTGCTGCGGCAACGGCTGCGCGCGCGCACGGCGCAGGGCCGCAATCGCGTCCGGCAACGCAAACTGCTCGCCGGACAGCCCGGCGATAAACCGCCCGCCGCGGATTTCGCCGCGCGCTTCCAGCCGTTGATACATGCGCAGCAATTCCCGCCATGGCGGCAGCCATGCAGCCTCGCGTTCGAGCAGCCGCCAGCACACCACGCCGTAGCGCCGCAGCAGCGTGCGCGCGACGTGTTCGAGCGTGTCCTGATGGCGCTGCGCGGCTTCGGCAAGCGGCAGGTCGGGCAGCGCCCGCACCGGTGCCCAGCGGCCCGCATCGCGGATGCCCAGTGCGCTGGCACGGCGACGCTGCCGCGACAGTGCCGACGGTCGCTTGGACGCAGGCACCAGCAGCGCGCGCAGGCCGGCATAGCTGTCGCAATGCGCGCGGCCACGCATCACCAGCTCGCTCAAGGCATCTTCCAGCTCGGTGTTCATCAGATGTGCCGCGTCGGCGATTTCGTCGAAGAACAGCGCGCCTTGCTGCTGCAGCACCTGCATGACCCGTTGCGCGCGGGAGCTCAATGGCGCGTCGTCGGCATCGCGCGCCAACGCGCTCCAATGCTGCGCTTCGCGTCGTGGCAGCAGCACGATCGGCGTACTGCGCAGTGCAGCGCCGCTGCGGCCGCCGCCGGGCCGCAGGCGTGCCCACAGCGTGCGCCCGGCAGTGCACAACTCATCCAGCCAGGCCGGTTGATAGTCGCGGATGCGCGCCGGCAATAGCTCGCTCTCCCACAGCACCGCAGGCGCCTCGAAGCCTTCGAGCTGCCCCACCACACCGGCCAGCGCATCCGGCCCGGCCACCCGGCTGCTGCTGTCCACGTGCTGCCACTCGAACAGAAAACGCGCGTAATCGCGTTGCGATACCGGTTCGATCTCGCGGCGCAGGCGCCCCAGCGTGTAGCGGTGGATGCGTGCCAACAGATGGCGCTCGCACCACTCTTCGCCCTGCACATGCGCATTGAACTGCCCGGCCATGACGTAGCCCTCGCGTTGCAAGGCCGCCAGTGCGAGCGCGATTTCTGCTTCCGGCACCTGCAATGCGTGGGACAAGGCCGGCACCTGTGCCGGGCCGACCGCGGACAAGCGCCCGCGCAGCAGTTCGCGCACCGCCCAGTCGCGCTGCCAGTCGGCAACGCGGCAATCGGCCGGCGCCTGCAACGGCGGCTGCACAGTTGCTTGCCGATACAACGGCAAGAACCAGTCGATACGCTCGGCGCTGACCCACAGCGCCGGGCTGCCGTGCAAGGCAATGCAGCTGGCACGACCCGCTGCGGCCAGCGCGGCCAACCATGCCTGCCACTGCGCGTCGGTAGCCTCTGCGACCGGCAACACGCCCAGCCCCACCAATGCCTCGTGCATTTCTTCGGCATCGCGCGGCTGTGGCCAGGCCTCTTCGCACACTGCGGCAATCGCCTGCGGATCGAGCTGGCCCAGGTCGTCGCTGGTCTGCGGCGTGTAGCGGCGACTTTGCACGGCCTGGGTACGGCGTTCTTCCAGCGGCGCATCGTCGAGAAATGCATACGGACGCGCATTCAAGGCTTCGGCGGCCAGCGGCGACGGCGCGGCCAGGTCGCGCGCGACCAGCGTCACCGCGCCCGATTCCAGGCCGCGCAAAACCTGCAGCCAGCCGTCGCTATCCATGGCGTGATGCAGGCAATCTTCCAGGGTCTGTGCCACCAACGGGTGGTCGGGCACCTCGCGTTCGCCGACCAGATTCTCCGCACAGGCCACCTGGTCCGGGAATACCGTGGCGAGCAAATCTTCGGACTTCATGCGTTGCAACTGCGGCGCCACCTTGTTGCCGCCACTGAAGCGCGGCAGCGCCATTGCGTTGGTGGCGTTCCAGCGCCAGCGCACGCCGAATAGTGGTGCGTCCAGCAATGCCTGGATCAATACATGCTCGGCCGACGACGAATGCAGGTAACGGCCAACCTCTTCCAGCGCAAAGCTATGACTGGTCGACAGCGACAACACAATCGCATCTTCGGTGGCCGCCGCCTGCAATTCGAAATTGAAGGTGCGGCAGAAGCGCTTGCGCAGCGCCAACCCCCACGCACGATTGATGCGGCTGCCGTACGGCGAATGGATGACCAGCTGGGTACCGCCGCTGGCATCGAAGAAGCGCTCCATGACCAGACACTGCTGGGTGGGCATCGCGCCCAATGCCGTGCAAGCGTTTGCCAGATAATCCACCAGTTGCCGCGCCGCTTCGGCAGACATCTCCAGCTCGCGCTGCAGCCAGTCGCGCGCGGATTGGTGCGGCGCGGTGTCCAGCCGCGCGGCAATCTCGCCACGCAGGCGCGACACCGCCGCAGACAGCTCATCGCTGCGACCCGGCGCTTCGCCCAGCCAGAACGGAATGTTCGGCGGCGCGCCCTTGGCATCTTCCACGCGCACGCGCCCGGCCTCCACGCGCAGGATGCGGTAGCTCGCATTGCCGAGCTGGAACACATCGCCGGTGAGGCTTTCAACGGCGAAATCCTCGTTCACCGTGCCGATCTTTTCGGCCTGCGGTTCCAGCACCACGCTGTAGTCGCCGGTTTCGGGAATGGTGCCGCCGGAAGTGAGCGCCGTCATGCGCGCACCGCGCCGTGCATGCAGGCGCCGGTGCACGGCATCGCGATGCAGATACCCGGCGCGCGGACCGAGGCGGGTGCTGAAGCCATCGCACAACATGCGCACCACGCTGTCGAAGGTGGCACGGCTCAACCCGGCGAACGGCCACGCGCGCCGCACCAGCGCGAACAGCGCATCTTCGTCCCAGTCTTCGCATGCGGCTTCGGCAACGATCTGCTGCGCCAGCACATCCACCGGCGCCGTCACAATGCGCAAGGCATCCAGTTCGCCGCGGCGGATGCTGTCCAGCAGCGCGGCGCATTCGACCAGTTCGTCGCGGGTCTGCGGAAACAGGCGCGCCTTGGGCGTGCCGCCGACCTTGTGTCCGGAACGCCCGGCGCGTTGCAGGAAGGTGGCAATCGAGCGCGGCGAACCGAGCTGGCAGACCAGATCGACATCGCCGATATCCAGCCCCAGTTCCAGCGATGCGGTCGCCACCAACACGGTGAGATCGCCGGCCTTGAGCCGTTGCACGGCCAGCAGGCGCGTCTCGCGCGACAGGCTGCCGTGATGCGCCGACACGCGCTGCTTGCCGAGCAGATCGCCCAGATGCCGCGCCGCGCGTTCGGCCATGCGCCGTGTGTTGACGAACACCAGCGTGGTGCGATGTTGCTGCGCCAGTGCAGCCACATCGGCATACACCTGCAGCCACTGGTCGTTGGACATCACCACGCTCAGCGGCGTGGGCGGCAACGCCAGGGCCAGATCACGCTTGCGGGTGTAGCCGATATCGACGATCTCGCACGGCGGCGGCACGCCGTCTGCGTCGACACCGACCAGGAATTGCGCCACCGTTTCGATGGGCTTCTGGGTGGCCGACAGCCCCACCCGCGTGATCGGCTGCGCGACCAGCCGCTGCAAGCGCTCCAGCGTCAGGCTCAGGTGGCTGCCGCGCTTGTCCGACGCCACCGCGTGGATTTCATCGACGATCACGGTGCGCACATGCTGCAGCGACGCGCGCCCGGATGCCGACCCCAACAGTACGTACAGCGACTCCGGGGTGGTCACCAGAATATGCGGCGGCGTGCGACGCGCCTGCGCGCGCTCGCGCTGCGGGGTATCGCCGGTACGCACCGCGGTACGAATCGGCACATCCGGCAAGCCGCCGGCGACCAGCGCCGCACGGATGCCCTGCAAGGGCGCGTCCAGATTGAGGTGGATGTCGTTGGACAAGGCCTTCAACGGCGAGACGTAGACCACACGGGTTTCGTCGGGCAACGCACCGCCGTTGGCCAGCCCGTCGCGAATCAATGCATCGATGGCGGCGAAGAAGGCCGTCAGCGTCTTGCCCGAGCCGGTCGGCGCGGCCACCAGCGTGTGGCGTCCGGCCTGGATCGCCGGCCACGCGGCGACCTGCGCCGGTGTCGGCGCAGCGAAGGTCTGCGCGAACCACGCAGCGACCACAGGATGGAAGTGTTGCAGGACAGGATGCATTGGCAATGCCCGACACCATTGCTCATCATGACGGCAAGGCGCGCGGATATAACTCGGCGTGAACCATAATCAATGGGGCTGCGCAGCGGTCCAGACAAGCCACGGGCCAGGCCGGCAGTGAACGATTTAGAGCGGCTACAAAACGACTGCACAGCCGCCAGGCGGGCGCGGCCGGTGCTCGGAATCGGCATGTACCGCTCGTACACTCCGGTTCTGAGCGCGCCGTCTGCGCCCACCCGACAGCTGCTCGCTACGTTTTGTTAGCCGCTGTTAGCGCAATGGTGGCGGCCTCTGCCGTCGGCAAGGCGACGCCTTCGCAACGTTGCGGCACCGGCCCGGCGATTGTCCGCCGGCCACGTGCCGTGGCACATTGGCGGCATGCCCAGCCTGATTCTTTTCATGATCGCCGGCGCCGCGCTGTTCGCGTTCTGGAACTCCTCGCGCGCGGCTGCCGAACGCGCCGACATTCTTGGCCGCAATGCCTGCCGCGCGGCCGACGTGCAATGGCTGGACCAGAGCGTGCATTCCACCAATATCCGCGTGTGCAGGATGCCCAGCGGCTGGCTGGGCTTCGAGCGCACCTTCCGCTTCGACTATTCCTACGACGGCGTGGATCGCCATAGCGGCAAGCTGGTGCTGCGCGGCGATCAACTGATTGCCTTCACCGGGCCGCAGGTCGCTACCGTCAGGGCATTGCACCCGGAGCATGAGCGTCTGGAGTGAGGCGCGCAGCTGCGGGTCACCCGCACGCTGACACCTGACATACCTGCAGCTTCACCTGTCTGGGTTACAGTGATTGGCCGGCCAGCTTCCCTCTGGATTCCAGCAATCATCGAGCTGTTGCTGCGCGCTTTCGCCGTCTGTGCACGCGGCTGGCCATTGCATCAGTCGGCGGCACTCCACACAGCCGGCCACTTCATTCCAAAGACGTCGAATCCGCGGGAACGGGCTCGTAGCCATTGTCCCTGCCGCTCAGCCAGCACAATTGCAGCTTGCCCTCTCGACGCAGCTGCGCCTGGGCGAACAGCCACAGCGGATCCAGCAGGTCGGCATCCTTCAATAGACGCGACTTGCCGGCAATTTCCATGCTGAGAAAATGCGCCTCACGCGGCGTGTCGATGTAGCTGCGCGCAATCAGACAACGCTCGCCATCCACGAAGCGATAGATGTCGTACTCGTACGCGTCGTCGAGTGCGCCGGACGGATCCGGCGCGCTGCAATCGACATGACGGGTGCGCTCTACGTGCAATCGAACCCTCCACTTGGCGAGTCTGCAGGTCATACGCTTGCCGCTTTCAGCGCAGCCAACAGAACCTGGGACGCCGTCACCGGTAGCCGTGGACGGCACGCAGGAACTTCAGCTTACACGTGGTCCCTGCTGATTCCGCGCACCGGCCTGCACTCGCCTTGCGGCGGCGCAGGCGTGTGGTGTGCTGTCCTTACTTCACCACGCGAAGATGCGGGCGCTTGCCACCGCTGGACGGTTCGTCCGGCGTCGGCGCACTCGGTGGGGGCGAGCCCGGATCCGGCGGCTCGCTGTTGGTGCCGGGGATGTCGTCCGGCAGCGCCATGCCCTGCCCGGTTTCGCGCGCATAGACCGCCAGTACGGCGGCCATCGGCACCATCACCGGGTGGCTCACGCCACCGAAGCGCGCGGTAAAGCTCACGCTTTCGTTGTCCACCTGCAGGCCGACCACGGCACGCTCGGCGATATTCAACACGACGCGACCGTCCTTGACGGCACTGGCAGGCACCTGCACACCGGGCAGGCCGGCATCCACCAAAACGTGCGGCGTCATGCCGTTGTCGTTGATCCATTCGACCAAGGCCCGCAACAGGTACGGGCGATGGCTGGTCATGCGGGGGAAATCTTCGCTCATTGCGTCATTTTACCCGCACATGGCCCGTCGCGGCGGCCACGCGATCGGAAGTCGGTCTGTTGGCATACAGCCGTCGCATCAGCCCGGCAGATCGCGCAGCTTCTTTTCCTGATCGGTCAGGCTGCGGATAAAGCCCGGGTTGCGGAAGATCCGGTTGCCGTAATCCTCGATCGCCTTACCGTCCTTGGGCAGGCTGATTTCCAACGCGTCCAGTCGCCAGATGATCGGCGCCATCGCGCAATCGGCCAGACTCATTTCCGGATTGAGGAAGAATTTGCTGGCCTTGAACAACGGCACCGAGGCGGTAAGCAGTTCTTTCAGACGCTTGCGGCCGGCCTCGGCCTGCGTCTTGTTGCCGAGCTGGATCGCCTGCACTTGCGGCACCCAGTCATGCTCGATGCGCAACATCGCCAGGCGCAGACGCGCGCGCGAAAGCGGGTCGACCGGCATCAGCGGCGGATGCGGATAGCGCTCGTCCAGGTATTCGCTGACCACCGAGGCGGCGTACAGCACCAGGTCGCGTTCGACCAGCGTCGGCACCGAATGATAGGGATTGAGATCGATCAGATCTTCGGGAGGATTTTGCGGGTCGACCGGCACCAGGTCGTAGGTCACCCCTTTCGCCGCCAGGACCAGACGGACCCGGTGGCACAACACGTCGTCGTTGGACGAAAACAAAGTCAAGGTATTCCGCATACGCACACTCGTCGCCATTCAAGGCTCTCCGACGACCGGAATCCGCCGGCCGCATCGGCGCGGCCGGCCCAACGCCGACAGTCACCACTGTCTATCGAGTGTGCAATCACGTCACGCAAAAGCCAAGAGTGATAGGGCTTATTAATGTTCCGATAAGCCAGCTGCTGCGCTGCTCCCGCGGGACCGCAGGAGATGTGGGCGCTGCAACCCTGTTGCAGGGATCTACGCTGACGGCCCCGATCGACATGCTGTTCGCTTGCCAACCATCAGCCCGCCCCCTCTCCGCACGGGAGGTGGGGGCTAGCGCTTTCTGTTGGGAGCGCCCGCAAGGCTCGGCGACAAATAGAGGTATCCCAAGCACCTGCGATACCTGCCTGCCCTGCACTGCATTGTTCGCTCCCGCAGCCGATGACGGCCTACGCAGCGTTCAGTGCACGTCCTTCCAGTATTCCTTCTTCAACAAATAAGCGATGAAGGTGAGCAGCGCCAGGAACAGGACCACCCATACGCCCATGCTTTGGCGCTTCAATGCGGCCGGCTCGCCGGCATACTCGAGGAAGTTGGCGATATCGCGCACGGTCTGGTCGAATTCCACCGGTGTTTGACGCCCTGGCTGCCCAAGCTTCAATGCCTCTACCGGCTTGTCGCCGGTGGCCTTGTCGGCCGGGCCGAATTGCGCCTGCTGCAGGCCTTGCAACTCCCATAGCGGGTTGGGCATGGAGGCGTTCGGAAACAGCTTGTTGTTCCAGCCCAGCGGGCGTGTCTGGTCCAGATAGAACGACTTGAGATAGGTGTAGACCCAGTCCGTACCGCGCACGCGTGCAATCAAGGTCAGATCCGGCGGCGCCTTGCCGAACCACTTGGTCGCCGCGTCGTGCGGCATGGTGCCTTCGATATGTTCGCCGACTTTGGCGCCGGTGAAGTTGAGATTGGTCATGACCTCCTCTTCGCTCAGGCCCAAATCGCTGGCCATGCGCGAATAGCGCAGGTACTTCAACGAATGGCAGCCGGAGCAGTAGTTCATGAACAACTGCGCACCACGTTGCAGCGATGCGCGATCGCTCAGGTCATTACCTGCTTGCGGCACCGCCCCGCCTTCGGCCGCCATTGCACCACCAGCGATTACCAGGCCGCAGAGCAAGGCGACCACGCGCGACTTCCGTGACGTCACGTTGGAATTAGTCATGGGTCGTCACCCGCTCCGGAACCGGCTTGGTCTTGTCCAGCCGCGTCCACACCGGCATGGTGATGAAGAAGGCGAAGTACAGGAAGGTCAGCACGCGCCCGACATAGGTCTCGTGCGCGTCCGTGCCGGGGCCGGAACCGATCACGCCCAGCCAGACGAAGCACACCACCAGCACGCCCAACGCCAGCTTGGAAATCCAGCCGCGGTAGCGCACCGAGCGCACCCTGGCGCGATCCAGCCAGGGCACCAGGAACAGGATCGCGATGGCCGAGAACATCACCAGCACCCCGCCCAGCTTGTTGGGCACCACGCGCAACATGGCGTAGTACGGCGTGTAGTACCACACCGGCTTGATGTGCTCCGGCGTCACCAGCCGGTTGGCTTCGGTGAAGTTGTCGTGCTCCAGGAACAGGCCGCCGAACGCCGGCGCGAAGAAGATGATGAAGGCAGCGATCAACAGCAGGAATCCAACGCCGACCAGGTCCTTGACCGTGTAATACGGATGAAACGGAATGCCGTCGGCCGGCTTGTGCGCATCCCAGCGATTGCCCTTTGGACCTTTCTTGATGTCCACCCCGTCCGGGTTATTGGAACCCACTTCGTGCAGCGCACCGATGTGCAGCACGATCAACAGCAGCAACACCAATGGCAGTGCGATCACGTGCAAGGCGAAGAAGCGATTGAGCGTGGCATCGCCGGGCAGGTAGTCGCCCATGATCCATTCGGTCAGCCCATTGCCGATCACCGGAATGGCGCCAAACAGCGAGATGATCACCTTCGCGCCCCAGAACGACATCTGCCCCCACGGCAACACGTAGCCCATGAAGGCTTCGGCCATCAGCACCAGGTAGATCAGCATGCCGAGAATCCACACCAGCTCGCGCGGCTTCTGGTAACTGCCGTACATCAAGCCGCGGAACATGTGCAGATACACCACGATGAAGAACAGCGAGGCACCGGTGCTGTGCATGTAGCGGATCAGCCAGCCCCACTCCACGTCGCGCATGATGTATTCGATCGAAGCGAATGCATCGGCGGCGCTGGTCTTGTAGTGCATCGTCAGGAAGATGCCGGTGACGATCTGGTTGACCAGCACCACGATGGCCAGCGAGCCAAAGTAGTACCAGAGGTTGAAGTTCTTCGGCGCGTAGTACTCGCTGATGTGCTTGCGGTACATGGGCATCAGCCCGGGCGCGCGCTCGTTGACCCAATCGAACACGCCGTTGGCGGTACGGACCAGAACATTGCTCATCAGGCAGCCCCCGTGGTTTTGGCCGACGCACCGGCATCGTCAGGATCGACGCCGATCACCAAGGTGTTGTCGTCCACGTAGTGGTGTGGGGGCACCAGCAGATTGATCGGTGCCGGCACGCCGTCGAAGACGCGGCCGGACATGTCGAAGCGCGACTTGTGGCAAGGGCAGAAGTAACCGCCCTTCCACTGCGGGTCGTAAGGCTCGGGGCGGATTTCGGCGACCATCTCCGGCGAACAACCCAGATGCGTACAAAGCCCCACCAGCACCGAAATGTCGGACTTGATCGAGCGATATTCCGGGTTTTTCAGCACGTACTCCGGCTGCTGATCCTTGTTCTCGGACTTGGGGTCCTTGAGCCGGTCGTCCAGCGACGGGAGTGCGTCGAGCATGGCCTTGGAGCGCTTGACGATCCAGATTGGCTGACCGCGCCATTCAAGGACCATGCGCTGGCCTTCCTGCAAGGCGCTGATGTCGGCGGTGACCGGTGCGCCAGCCAACTTGGCACGCGCACTGGGATTCCACGACTTCACGAACGGAACTGCAACGAATCCTGCTCCGACCGCACCGACCACGGCCGTTGTCGCGGTTAAAAACCGACGACGCCCGATATCAGCAGGTGCGTTAACCCCATCGTTGGCCATCCGGCTCTCCGATCTTGATTAGGTAGCGTGAGGCTGCCAACGGCTGGCGGGGGGTCCAGCCGCGATGAATCGACCGCAGTGTAGCGGAACGCTTAATGCACAGACAACGCAATGTACGCAGTCGGCCCTATGCGATGCAACGGCCCATGCAAGCGGCAGCCGCTCCGATGGAGTTCAACGCGCGTGGGAGACGGATGGCTGTGACGTAGTGCCCTTGCGTGGGCTGCAACGGCAATGCGCGCGTGCGGTGGATGCGTGGATATGGTGCAAGCGCAGCAATACGCTCGTTCGCGACTGGCTATGGGCGCTGCAACCGATGTTGCGGAGACCGAAGCACTTGCCCCACCGCACTCGGCGCAGCGCCGTGGCAAAGATTCCCAAGAGCAGCGACCAAGACGTCAAGGAGGGGGCCGGGAATGGATCGCGCAGACGCCGCGCTGCTTATGACATGCCAGGAGCACCGGCCGCGCCCGCCGGGCGGCTGCGCGGTCGTTTTGCCAGCCGCTTCAGTTGGCTGCTGTGGCCTGGCCACGATAGCGGCCGGCCAATACGCCCACGCGTTGCACGTAGCGCTGGGTTTCGCTATACGGCGGTACGCCGCCGTAACGGTCGACTGCGCCCTCGCCGGCGTTGTAGCCGGCAGCGGCCAGGGTGAGGTCGCCATTGAAGCGTTTCAGCAGCCAGGACAGATACTGCACGCCGCCACGAATATTTTGCGTTGCATCATAGGCATCGCTGACGCCGAAGCGGCGCGCGGTGCCCGGCATCAACTGCATCAGGCCTTGCGCGCCGGCACGGCTGAGCGCGAGCGGGTTGTAGGCCGACTCGGCGTGGATGATCGCGCGCACGATCGATTCTTCCACCCCGAACTCGCGCGCCGCCGCTGCGATTTCCTGCTGATAGGCGTTGGTGTTGAGCCGGATCGCACCAAAATTGACCCCGGGCTTGGCACCGCAGGCGTAGCAGGTTTCGATAAAGCTGTAATGGATGGTGCGCAGGCCTTCGATGCTGGCGACCTGGCGCGGCCGGGCGCTGGTGTAGTGGCGCACGCCGTCCTTCATATAAGAGTACACCTGCCCGCTGACGACCCGGCGCGGATTGGTTGCTGCTGCCGCTGGCGGTGTGACGACCGAGACGGACGACTCCGGCAAGGCACGCGGAGCCGGCGCCGAAGCGACCTCGGCAGCGTGCCGCGGCGGCTGGCTGACTGGCTGGCTGATAATGGTGGCCGGCGCGCCGCTGTCGACATTGGCCATGCGGGGCGCGGGGCTGACGGCCAGACGCCCGGCCGAGGGAGATGACGGCAGGCGGCGGGCCGCACGATCGGGGGTATAGCTGCTGATGACGCTGCAGGTGGAGCCGCTCTGACGCTTGCTCAGGTAACTGGTGATACCGTCAGCGCCGACGCACTTGTACAGCGTGCCGGCGCTGACCGGCGCAGCCGACAACGTGACGAGCATCAGCCCCAGCAATCTTGACATCCCCTTCATGTGCGGAGTGTCCCAGCTTGCCCAGGGCTTGCCAAGTGTCGGCCAGCGTCTGGAGCAGCCCGCAAGGTGCCCGCGCCGCGGCCAGGCGTGCGGGACCGGTGCTCGAAATCCTCAAATACCCATCCCGCACTCCCGATGACGCGTTCGCCGCCGCCCACCTGACGACCACGCGCGATGGCCTGTTGGCCGCCTCACTGGGGCAGCCGGTCCAGCTGCGTGCGCAACGTGTCCAGCGCCTGCGTCAAGGTGTGGCGGGCTTGGGCCGGCGCAATCGCGTCGAACGGCAGGTCCAGCAACAACAGGTTGGCCGCCAGCGCAGGCATGCTCGGGGCGCCAAGACCCAGCCAGCAATGTGCGGGACCATCGGCCTGCAAGGCACCCAGCCAGGGCGGGATGCGCGCTGCCAATGCCTCGACCGTGCCGGCCAGACGCACCCGCGCCCGGCACGGAAACGGCGCTTCGCCGATCGCCTTGCGCAATAGCTGTAGCGGCTCTTCGGGCAATGCGCGGGGGGCGAACCGCGCGCCGGTGGCGACCGCCTGATCGATCCGGTCCGCGCGCAGGCTGCGCCAGTCCTGGCGTTCGCAGTCCCAGACCAACAGGTACCAGCGCCGCCCGTAGTTCACCAGCAGCGCCGGCTCGACGCTGCGGGTGATGGCCGTACCCGAATGGCGCCGATAGTCCAGCCGCAGCGTGGCCCGGTCGCGGCAGGCGGCAGCCAACTGGGCAAGCAGGCCCGCATCGACCAGCGATTCCGTTTCGGAAGCCGGCATGCTGGCCATGGCGGCATGCGCGGCACTGGCGCGCTGGCCGCTGCGGCGCGGCAGCAGGGGATCCAGCTTGGCCATCAGGCGTGCCGCCGCGGCGTCCATCCCGCGCACCGCTGGCGCGGCGGCGCGCAAAGCGACCGCCACGGTCAGCGCCTCGTCTTCTTCCAACAACAGCGGCAATGCCGCACCGCCCTGCCCCAGCCGGTAGCCGCCGCCGCTGCCGGGCGCTGCATGCACCGGATAACCCGCTTCGCGCAGGCGCTCGATATCGCGCCGCAGGCTGCGCGGATGGATGTCCAAACGTTCTGCCAGCGCCACACCGGACCAACTCCGGCCACCTTGCAGCAGGGAAAGCAGACGCAACAGGCGAGCAGCGGTGGAAGCCATCGCGCCACCGTATTGCGGACAGAAACTGTCCGCAAGTGGTCCGTAAGATCGCGATACCCGCCATCCCCACTCGCATCGCCGCCGCAGCCACCCTGGAGACCGCAATGTCCGACGACCGCCACGTCACCCTGTTCCACAACCCCCGCTCTCGCTCGCGGGGGGTCCTGGTCTTGCTGGAAGAATTGGGCGCACGCTACAGCCTGCAGCCCATCGATCTGGAAAAGGAGCAGCAGCGCATGCCGGAATTCCTTGCGATCAACCCGATGGGCAAGATACCGACCATCGTCCACGGCACCAGCGTGGTCACCGAGCAGGGCGCCATCTATCAGTACCTGGCCGAGCTATATCCGGAAGCCGGCCTGTCACCGGCGCCGGGCGATGCCGATCGTGGCGCCTACCTGCGCTGGCTTGCGTTCTACGGCTCGGCCTTCGAACCGGCGATCATCGATCTTGCGCTCAAGCGTAGCGCCCCGCCGCGCTCGCTCTCGCCTTATGCCGACGCCGACACGGTGCTGCAGGTGGTTGATGCGCAGCTGGCCAAGGGCGATTACCTGCTGGGCGAGCGCTGCAGTGCGGCCGATGTGCTGTGGGGCGGCGCCTTGGCGTGGATGGTGGAGTTTGGCCTGATCGACCCGCCCGCCCCGACCCGCGCCTATATCGCCCGGATGGCCGCGCGCCCGGCAGTGGCGCGCGCCGAAGCCGTCGACGCCGGGCGTGCGGCCGCGGACGGCGCCAGCGCAAGCGGGTAAACTGCGCGGCTCTCTTCTACCCGCCTGGAATAAGCGCCATGCCCGGGACACCCGTTTCCGACCTGTCCGCGGCCGCTGCCGTGGACGCACCCGCCCTGTTGCCCTTGCCCGTCGCGCGCCCATCGGCGCCTGCCGTGGTACGCGGCAAGCTCTATATCAAGACCCACGGATGCCAGATGAACGAGTACGACTCGGCCAAGATGGCCGACGTGCTTGCCGCTTCCGAAGGCCTGGAGCTGACCGACAACCCCGAGGAAGCGGATGTGGTGCTGGTCAACACCTGTTCCATTCGCGAAAAAGCCCAGGAAAAGGTCTTCAGCCAGCTGGGTCGCTGGAAGGCGCTCAAGGCCGGCGGCAAGCCGGTGATCATCGGCGTCGGCGGCTGCGTGGCGTCGCAGGAAGGCGAAGCCATCGTCAAGCGTGCGCCCTACGTGGACCTGGTGTTCGGCCCGCAGACCCTGCACCGGCTGCCGGAACTGATTCGCGCGCGACGCGAATCGGGCAAGTCGCAGGTGGACATCAGCTTCCCGGAAATCGAGAAGTTCGACCGTCTGCCCGAGCCGCGTGCCGAAGGTCCGTCGGCCTTCGTCTCGATCATGGAAGGCTGCTCCAAATACTGCTCGTTCTGCGTGGTGCCCTACACCCGTGGCGAAGAAGTCAGCCGGCCGTTCGAGGACGTGCTGGTGGAAGTGGCGCAATTGGCGGCGCAAGGCGTGCGCGAGATCAACCTGCTCGGCCAGAACGTCAACGCGTACCGCGGTGCGTATGGCGCCGATGCCGGCGACGCCGCGCAGTACGCCGATCTGGGCCTGCTGATCCGCACCATCGCGCAGATCGAAGGCATCGGCCGTATCCGCTTCACCACGTCGCATCCGCTGGAGTTTTCCGATTCGCTGGTGGATGCCTACCGCGATGTACCGCAGCTGGCCAACTACCTGCACCTGCCGGTGCAGGCCGGCAGCGACCGCATCCTGTCGGCGATGAAGCGTGGCTACACCGCGCTGGAATTCAAGTCGAAGATCCGCAAGCTGCGCGCAGTGCGCCCGGACATCTCGATCAGTTCGGACTTCATCGTCGGCTTCCCTGGCGAGACCGAAGCGGACTTCGAAAAGACCATGAAGCTGATCGAGGACGTGGGCTTCGACCAGAGCTTTTCGTTCGTGTATTCGCGCCGTCCCGGCACCCCGGCATCGGACCTGCAGGACGACACGCCGGAGGCGGTGAAGCAGGCGCGTCTTGCGCGTCTGCAGGCGCATATCAACGCGCACGCGGCGAGCATTTCGCAATCGATGGTGGGCAGCGTGCAACGCGTGCTGGTGGAAGGCCCCTCGCGGCGCGACCCGAACGAACTGACCGGCAAGAGCGAGAACATGCGCCCGGTGAATTTCCCAGGCAACCCGCGTTTGATCGGACAGTTCGTCGATGTGTTGATCACCGAGGCGATGAGCAATTCGCTGCGTGGCCGGATTCAACTGGACGACAGCGCACAGTGATGGCGCGCGGGCGCTGCGCAATGCGGCGCCCCTTCAAGCAAGGCGACCACGCGCCGAAGCGTCTCGCGGGAAATGGTCAAAATTTCACCACACATCCGTAGCGCCTTGCAGCGCAAGGCCTCGTCTTACTTACCCACAGGCTTTGCCGAATTCGATCCACATCCTGTGTGGACAACCCTGTCGGTACTGGCGTTTTTTTCGCCACCAACCCGGCAAACCTTGCGCCAGTAAGCGCGGCGAGTTTTATCCACAGGTTAGTGATGCGTGACTCCACAGCGGTTGTGGAAAACCTGCATGCCTGTGCGGACCGGCGCGTCGCCGAGGTGCCGCGCCGCCCGCTGTGTTGGTGGGATCACATGCCGCGCGCTACCCTTTCGCTCCCGCCCTACCGACGCGCACCCAGGTGCGCCGTCCGATCCAACCATGAACGCACCCGCACATCGCGATTTCACCCTGGAACCCGAGGACATCGAGCGCCTGGCCAATCTGGCCGGTCCGTTCGATGCGCATCTTCGCCAGATCGAACTCAAGCTTGGCGTCGAGATCGCCAACCGTGGCAACGTCTTCCGGGTGACCGGACCGGAGCCGGCCATCGCCGCCGCCCAGTCGCTGTTGACCGCGTTGTACGACGAGGCCGCAATCACCACGTTCGACACGCACGCAATCCATCTGCGGCTCAACGATGCCAACCTTGAGCATGTGGCCGAGCGCGCATACCAGGCCCAGGATGTGGCGATCAAGGTCAAGCGCGGCACCGTGCGTGGCCGTGGCGCCAACCAGGCCAAATACCTACACGCGATCGCCACCCACGACATCAATTTCGGTATCGGCCCGGCCGGCACCGGCAAGACCTTCCTGGCGGTAGCAAGCGCGGTTGAAGCACTCAACGAGTCGCGGGTGCAGCGGTTGATCCTGGTGCGCCCGGCAGTGGAAGCCGGCGAAAAACTCGGCTTTCTTCCGGGCGATCTCAGCCAGAAGGTCGACCCGTACCTGCGCCCGCTCTACGATGCGCTGTACGAAATGCTCGGCGTGGAAAAAGTGGTCAAGTTGCTGGAGCGCAACGTCATCGAAATCGCGCCGCTGGCCTATATGCGCGGTCGCACGCTCAACGATGCATATGTGATTCTGGACGAAGCCCAGAACACCACCATCGAACAGATGAAGATGTTTCTGACCCGCCTGGGCTTCGGCTCCACGGCGGTGGTCACCGGCGACCTCACCCAGATCGATCTGCCCAAGCACGTCAAATCCGGCCTGCGCGATGCGATCGAAGTGCTGCGCGATGTGGAAGGCACCAGTTTCACCTTCTTCGAAGCGCGCGACGTGGTGCGTCACCCATTGGTGCAGCGCATTGTCACCGCCTACGACAAGCGCGATAACGCGCTGCAGCCTCCTGCGGCCGACTGACCGTGCAAGGCCGCGCCCTACTGTTGGGAGTCTGGTTGGCGCTGGCTTGCCATGAACCTGCGCATGCGCAGGCACGCCAGCAGGCCGACACGACCACGCACGTCATGTTGCGGCAGCAACTTGCCGCGTCCTGTGTCTCGGTGGCCGCTGGGCAAGCGACCATCCTGCTGGATCGGGCCGAACTGGAACACCTGGCAGTGGCGAAGGCTGCAGCCGGTGCGGGGGTTGACGAGGATGCGCAGCGACAAGCGCTGCTTGCCGGCACGCGAGCGCAGGCGCTACTTGCCTCTACCGGCAAAGCGCACGACCGCTTCGGCTGCGCGGTGGCTCAAGATGACAAGGAAAGCGCCGACACGCGCTATCTGGTAGGTCGCCTGCTGGAGCGCGGCCAAGCCGCAATCTGGACACAATCGCCACCAGGTTTCGCGCCGGCCCTGGAAGTCAACCGGGTCGATCCGCATTGCCAGAACGGGCCGATGGGCAGTGCGTTTTATCGTGTTGCCAACGGTGGCGCGCTTGTCATGGTGCTGGTCGAGTGCGTTCGCTGATCCCGGACCGGCGGGCCAAGCACGCACACGCAGGCGTCGCCGCAAGACGCTACTCGGGCGATACTGTCACCTCTGTCTGATCTGAATGCTGGTGTTCCCATGACCAAGGGCCCTGTCCGCCTAGACGTTGCCGTCAGCTATGCGCTGCCGCGCGCCGGCCTGCCGTCGGCGGTGAGTTTTCGCAAGTGGGTGGCCGCGGCGTTGAAGGGACGCATCCGCGAGGCCGATCTGGCAGTGCGCGTGGTCGACGAGAAGGAAGGCTGCTCGCTCAATCACCATTACCGCGGCAAGGATTACGCCACCAACGTGCTGAGCTTCCCTGCCGAACTGCCGGAAGGCCTGCCCAAGGGCATCAAGATGCCGCTGCTGGGCGATCTGGTGATCTGCGCACCGGTGGTGGCGCGCGAGGCCGCAGAGCAAGGCAAATTGCTGGCTGCGCACTATGCGCACCTGACCGTGCATGGCACCTTGCACCTGCTTGGCTGGGATCACGAAGACGACAAGGAGGCCGAGGCGATGGAGCAACTGGAGCGCGAGATCCTGGCCGACCTCGGCATCGACGACCCTTACGCAGGAGAACACTGATGCGTTTTTGCATTGCCGGCGCCCTGCTGCTGTTGAGCGCGCCCGGCGCCTGGGCGCAGACCGCGCCGGTGCGCCCGGACCTTGCCGCCTTGATCGAATGCCGCCAGCGCATCGGCGATTTCAGCGCGTTGGCGCCGGTACTGGCCGACCCGCTCAAGGCGGTGGCGCTGGGCTGGACGCCGCTGGACCAGTCCAACCTGTTCATGACCGAGTACACGCTCAACACGCCCATTCGCGTGTTCGGCCACAGTACCAATCACATCGCGTTTTCCGGCGCCAGCATCATGGCGATCCTGGACCTGCCCGACCCGCGCCCGCTCGCCAAGCAGCTGGATCTGGAACTGGGCGTGGATAACGCCGAGAAGGTCATGTACGGGCGCGAGCTGGTCAGCGAAGACACAACCAATCCCAAGACCGGCGAGGCGATGATCGAATCGGTCGTGCTGAGCGTGACCAACGTCAAATCGCACCCGGGCAAGACCGTGGTCGGCTGCGGCTACAGCCTGGATCTGCCCTGAGACCGGCCAGGTAACGGCGCATCCACAGCGCCTTGCCGGCTTCCTGCTAGACTGATGGCTAACGCCTGGTTTGCCGGGTGCCCTTCCCCGTCACGATGTCCGAAGACGACAGTAGCCAATCCCCAGAAACACCGGAAAAACGCCGTAGCTGGCTCGAGCGCCTCAGCGCTGCCTTCTCCGGCGAACCCCACACCCGCGACGAACTCGTCGCCTTGCTGCGGACCGCCGAACAGGACGGTCTCATCGCCGCAGACACCTTGCGCATGATGGAAGGCGCGATCTCCGTGTCCGAGCTCACCGTGGGCGATGTGATGATCTCGCGCTCGCAGATGGTCTCGCTGCCGGTGGAGGCGCGTTTCATCGACCTGATGAAGCAGGTGGTCGAATCGGGCCATTCGCGCTTCCCGGTCCACGGCGAGAACAAGGACGAAGTGCTCGGCATCCTGCTGGCCAAGGACCTGTTGCGCGGCGTGGTGGCCGACAACGGCCCGGGCAACGTGCGCGAACTGCTGCGCCCGGCAGTGCTGATCCCTGAGTCGAAGAAGCTCAACGTCCTGCTCAAGGAATTTCGCCTCTCGCGCAACCACATGGCGATCGTGGTGGACGAATACGGCGGTGTTGCCGGGCTGGTCACCATCGAGGACGTGCTGGAGCAGATCGTCGGCGAGATCGACGACGAGCACGACGATGCCGAAGAAGAGAATTCGCTCATTGCGATCCAGGCCGATGGGCGCTATGTGGTCGATGCGCTGACGCCGATCGAAGACTTCAACGAACGCTTTGGCGCCGAGTTCCCCGACGACGAGTACGACACCGTGGGTGGGCTGGTCACCGATGCGATCGGGCACCTGCCCGAAACCGGCGAAGAGTTGACGCTGGGGCGCTTTGCATTCCGCGTGGCCAAGGCCGATGCGCGGCGCGTGCATGCCTTCCACGTCACCATTCTGCCGCCCGATCCGCAGGACGACGCTTGAACCTGTCGCATGGCATGACCGCTGCAGCGCAGGCGCGCTGCAGTGCCCGGCGTTGGGCTGCGTGCTGGCTGCTGGCGTTGCTGTCGCTGTTGGTGACACCGGCGTCCTTCGCGCAGGCGCCCGCCCCGGAAGCCGACCCTGCGTCCCAGTCGGCGCCGCGGATCGGCGTGGTGACCATGCAACCGGGCGAAGTGTTTTTCGAACGTTTCGGCCACGATGCCATCGTGGTGGTCGATCCGCGCACGCAGCAGGCCACCTCGTACAACTTCGGCTTCTTCGACCCGAGCGAGCCGGACTTCGTACCGCGTTTTGCGCGCGGCGAAATGATGTATTACCTGGTCGCGCTGCCGCTGGAAGAAGACCTGTCGCAATATCGCGATGCCGGCCGCGGTGTCAGCATCCAGTGGCTGGATCTGCCGCCAGATCAGGCGCTTGCGCTGGCCGAGGGCTTAGCGGTGCGTAGCCAACCGGAAAACGCGCGCTACCACTACGATTACTTCATGGCCAACTGCGCCACCATGGTGCGCGACACGTTGGACCGTGCGATGGGCGGCGCGCTCAAGTCGCAGCTGGCCGGTCGTTCGCGCGGCAACACCTTCCGCAGCGAAGCGGTACGCCTGGCCTCCCCTGCCCCGTGGATGTGGCTGGGCTTCGACCTGGGCCTGGGACCGTACGCCGATCGCCCCTTGTCGCGCTGGGAAGAAGCCTTCGTGCCGATGCGGCTGGCCGACAGCCTGACCCAGGTGCACAACAGCGCCGGTCGCCCGTTGGTGCAATCCACGCAGGTATTGCTGCCGCATCGCATCGCGCCCGAGCCCGCCGAACAGCGGCGACACTGGTGGCCGTGGTTGCTGACCGGGCTCATCGTGGCCGCAGGCGTGCTGGCCTTGGGCCGCAGGCAGCGCCTGCTGGCTGGACTGGCGTTACCGTTCTGGCTGGTGTGCGCCATCGGCGGCGGCCTGCTGGTGTATCTGTGGGGATTCACTGCCCATCAATCGGCATGGGCCAACCGCAACCTGCTGCTGGTCAACCCGCTGTGCGTGCTGCTGTGGTTCGGTGGCATACGGCTGCAGCTGGGCCATCGGCCGGGCCGCTGGTTCAACGTGCTGTCCTGGGTGGTGGCGGCGTGCGCGCTGGCCGCGTTGGTGATCCATTGGCTGTCCTTCCAGGCGCAGGACAACCTGCAATGGGTGATGCTGCTGTTGCCGATCCACACCGCACTTGCCATTGCCCTGCGACCGCGTGACCTGCCCGCACGTACGCGCTGATTGAAGGATGCGCTCATGAACAGCAACGGCCATCATCCCGATAATCCGTCCTGCGTCATCACCTGCGCTTATTACGACGGCGACGGCAAGCGCCACGACATCAGCCTGGAGCACATCAGCGACGTGCTGCAGCGGCCGGATGGCTTCGTCTGGGTGGGGCTGTACGAGCCGCAGGAATCGGTGCTGCGCAAGTTGCAGGACGAATTCGGCCTGCACGATCTGGCGATCGAAGACGCGCTCAAGGCGCATCAGCGCCCCAAGGCCGAGAGTTACGGCAACTCGCTGTTCGTGGTGGTCAACACCGCGCAGCTGGTCAACGAGCGCATCCGCTATGGCGAGACGCACGCGTTCCTGGGAAGGCGCTTCCTGTTGACGGTACGGCATGGCGCGTCACTGTCGTACGCGCCGGTGCGGCATCGGGTCGAACGCGAGCCGGCGATGCTGCACATGGGCGCGTCGTTCTGCCTGTACGGCGTGCTCGATTTCGTGGTCGACAATTACCTACCGATCATGGACGAGTTCCGCGACACGCTGGAACGTCTGGAAAAAGACATCTTCGCCGACGACTACAAGCGCGAGACGGTGGTGCGCCTGTATGAGCTCAAGCGCGAACTCAACAAGATGCGGCTGGTGGTGGCGCCGTTACAGGACGTGCTCTCGCACCTCAAGCGCAATCCCGGCTCCCTGATCCACGAAGAAGTCGGCATTTACCTGCGCGACGTGCTCGATCACGCGGTGCGCATCAACGATGCCATCGACACCTTGCGTGAAATGCTGGGCACGGCGCTCAGCGTCAACCTGTCGATGGTGACGCTCGCTCAGGGCGAAACCGTCAAGCGCCTCGGTGCCTGGGCCGCCCTGTTGGCCGCCCCTACCCTGATTACCAGCTGGTACGGCATGAACTTCGCCCACATGCCCGAACTCGACGCCCGCTACGCCTACCCATTGCTGGTCGCCGGCGTCGTGGGCTCGTGCCTGGTGCTGTATCGCCTGTTCAAGCGCGCCAAGTGGCTATAGGGCCGCTGCGCGGCCCGGGATTCGGGATTGGGCATTCGGGATTGGTTTGAGCAGTTGGCAGGTTGTTGATTTTCAACCTAGGCCAGGGTGCTCATAAGTCGCGAGCGCCTGCTCTTGCGAATCTCCAATCCCGAATCCCGAATCCCGATTCCCCGCCATCAAGCCACATAGATCGTCTTGACGTTCATGAACTCATGGATGCCGTGCTCGGCCAGTTCGCGGCCGAAGCCGGAGCGCTTGATGCCGCCGAAGGGCAAGCGCACATCGCTCTTGACCACTGAGTTGACGAACGCCGCGCCGCACTGCAGCTGCTGCGCCACGCGCTCGCCGCGCTTGGGGTCGGCCGTCCACACGCTGCCACCCAGCCCGAAGCTGGTGTCATTGGCCACGCGCACCGCTTCGGCCTCGTCGGCCACCCGGATGATCGAAGCGACCGGGCCGAAGAATTCTTCGTCGTATGCCGGCATGCCGGGGGCGACGTTGTCGAGGATGGTGGCCGGATAACCGGCATGCGAGCCGGCGACCGGTTCGCCGCCCAGCAAGACCTTGGCGCCCTTCGCCACGCTGGCCTGCACCTGCTTGTGCAATTCCTCGCGCAAGTCGGCACGGGCCATTGGCGCCAGCGTGGTGCTGTCCTGCTGCGGGTCGCCCACGATGCGCTTGGCTGCCGCTGCCACGAAGCGCTCGATGAACCGGTCGGCGATCGCATCCACCACGATGAATCGCTTGGCGGCGATGCAGGTCTGCCCACTATTGTCGAAACGTGACTGCACGGCCGATGGCACGGTGTGCTCCAGATCGGCGTCTTCCAGCACCACGAAGGCATCGCTGCCGCCGAGCTCCATCACGCACTTCTTGAGCTGGTCGCCCGCATTGGCGGCCAGCGAGCGACCGGCGCGTTCGCTGCCGGTCAGCGTTACCGCAGCAATGCGGGCATCACGCAGGACATCGGCAGCCTGGTCGTTATCGATATGCAGGACATCGAACACGCCCGGCGGAATGCCGGCGGCGTCCAGCACCTCTTTCATGGCGTCAGCGCAGCGCGGCACGTTGCTGGCGTGCTTGAGCAGCGACACGTTGCCGGCCATCAGGCTTGGTGCCAGGAACCGGAACGCCTGCCACAGCGGGAAATTCCACGGCATCACTGCGAACACGCAGCCCAGCGGTTCGTAGCGCACATAGCTGGATTGCGCTTCGGTGGGAATGTCGCGCGGCGCCAGATAGTCGGCGGCGTGCTCGGCGTAGTACGCGCAGGCCTGCGCGCACTTGTCGACTTCGGCCAGGGCCTCGGCGCGCAGCTTGCCCATCTCGGCGGTCATGATGCGTTGCAGGTCCTCGCGGCGCTTGGTCAGCTCCTCGCCAATGCGGCGCAGCAAGGCGCCACGCTCGGCCAGCGGCAACGCGGCCCAGGCCGGAAATGCCTTGGCGGAAGCGGCCAGACGCGCTTCGATGGCAGCGGCGTCCAGGGTCTGCTGGGTGTGCTCGACCTGGCCGTTGGCGGGGTTGACGGTGTCGTAGGACATGACGGTCTCCTGTTGCGAGGCGGTCATGCTAGACGCCGGCAAGTTCGGGGCGCGTCACAATCGCCTGAAACTGCTGCAACACTGTGTTCGCAAGCACCACGGCCGCCAGCCACACTGGGTGCATGCAGCCGCATCGGTTTTCGAAGCAGTGCTGCCGAAGGCTTACCTGCCTCGCACGCCTCTGCACCTCGCCCCCCCCCCTGCTGAAGCGCTCAACCTTCGCGTTGCAACGCCAGCTGCGCATCGCGCATGCGGCGCTTTTCGCTGCGCGCCAGCAGCCACCAGCCAATCACCGCGGCAATCGACACCGCCAGCACCATCACCGTGGCCAGCGCATTGATCTTGGGGCTGATGCCCAGCCGCACCGACGAAAACACCTTGATCGGCAAGGTGGTGGAACTGGGCCCGGCCAAGAAACTGGCGATCACCACATCGTCCAGCGACAGCGTAAAGGCCAGCAGCCAGCCCGATGCCAGGGCCGGCGCGATGATCGGCAAGGTGATCTGGAAAAACACGTTCAGCGGCGTGGCACCGAGATCCATCGCGGCTTCTTCCAGCGAGCGGTCCAGTTCCTGCAGCCGCGAAGAAATCACCACGGTCACGAACGAGACGGTGAAGGTGACATGCGCCACCCAGATCGCCACTGCGCCGCGCGGCGCGATGCCGAGCACGCCCCCCATCGACACCAGCAACAGCAGGATCGACAGACCGATGATGACTTCGGGCATCACCAACGGCGCGGTGATCAATGCGCCGAACAGGGTTTTGCCGGGAAACCGCCGCAGGCGCACCATCGCCATGGCGGCCATCGTGCCCAGCACCGTCGATGCGCAGGCCGTCCAGAACGCCACCTCCAGGCTGACCCAGGCTGCGTCGAGCAATTGCCGGTCGCGCACCAATTCGCCGTACCACTTGGTCGAAAACCCGCCCCACACCGTTGCCAGGCGCGAGGCGTTGAACGAATACACCATCAACAACAGGATCGGCAGGTACAGGAAGCCGAAACCCAGCGCGAGCACGCTGCCGCCGAGCAGGCGCCCACCGCGCGAAGCGCGCATCATGTCAGCCGCCCTTCCAGCTCACGCTGCTGGTAGCGGTGGAAGATCACGATCGGCAGCAACAGCAGCAACAGCATCACCGTGGCCACGGCCGCTGCCACCGGCCAGTCGCGGTTATTGAAGAACTCGCCCCACAGCACGCGCCCGATCATCAGGGTGTTCGGCCCGCCGAGCATTTCCGGGATGACGAACTCGCCCACCGCCGGAATCATCACCAGCATGCAGCCGGCCACGATGCCGTTGCGCGATAGGGGCAAGGTGATGCGCGCGAACGCCTGCCATGGCCGCGCGCCCAGGTCGTAGGCCGCTTCGAGCAGGCGCTGATCGTGCTTGACCAGGTTGGCGTACAGCGGCAACACCATGAACGGCAGATAGCAGTACACGATGCCGATATAGGCGGCGATCGGCGTGTACAACAACTGCAACGGCTGCTTGATCACACCCAGCGCCAACAGCACCTGATTGAGCACGCCATTGCCATCGAGAATGCCGATCCACGCGTATACGCGGATCAAAAACGAGGTCCACGACGGCAGCACCACCAGCATCATCGCCACGTTGCGTGTGGCCAGCGGCAGGCGCGCGATCACATACGCCATCGGATAACCGATCAACAACGCAAGCGCCGTGGAAATGGCCGCGATCTTGATCGAACTCAGGTACGCAGCCACGTACTGGCTGTCGCGCAGCAAGGCCAGATAGTTGCCCAGATGCAGTTTGAGGCTCACCGCACCGTCGGCAGCAACCGCCAATAGCGGCGTATACGGCGGCATCGCGGTGGCGCGCTCGGCGAAGGAAATCTTCAGCACGATCAAAAACGGAATCGCGAAGAACACCAGCAGCCATAGATACGGTGCGGCGATCACGCCCCAGCGCGCGCCCGGCAAGCCACGGCTAAGAGTGGCTAGCAGAACGTAGCGAGCAGCCGCCAGGGGGGCGCGGACGGCGCGCAGGAACCGCAGTGTACGAGTGGTACATGAGGATTCCGAGCACCGGCCGCGCCCCCCTGGCGGCTGCGCAGTAGTTTTGCTGGCCGCTCTCATGCGGTGAGCACCACGCCGTCGTCTTCGCCCCACCCGACCCACACGGTGTCGCCCCAGGTCAGCGCTTCGCTGGCCCAGCGCTGGCGATTGGCGAAATTGGCCATCAGCTTGACCCCGCTGGGCAGGCGCACGTGGTAGACCGAGTGGCTGCCGAAATAGGCGATGTCTTCGATCACGCCCTGGGCCTTGTTGCAGGCCTGGGCCGGCTCGTCCTTGCCGATGGCGAGCTTTTCCGGGCGCAGCGCGAACGCCACTGCCTGCCCTTCGAAGCCGGTGATGCCGTGGCCGATGCGGATGCAGGCATCGAACGCCGGCGTTTTCAAGGTGACGTACTCGGGCGCGTCGTCGGCGATGAGCGCATCGATCAGATTGACCGAGCCGATGAACTCGGCCGCAAACCGGTTGGCCGGCTGCTCGTAGATTTCATCGGGCGTGCCCACCTGCTGGATCCAGCCCTGGTCCATCAGCGCGATCCGGGTGGCCATGGTCATGGCCTCTTCCTGATCGTGGGTGACCATGACGCAGGTCACGCCGGAGGTTTCGATGATGTTGACCAGTTCCAGCTGCATCTGCGAGCGCAGTTTTTTATCCAGCGCACCCATCGGTTCGTCCAGCAACAGCAGCTTGGGGCGCTTGGCCAGCGAGCGCGCCAGGGCCACGCGTTGCTGCTGCCCGCCGGAGAGCTGGTGCGGCTTGCGCTTGGCCAGCGCGCCAAGCTGCACCAGTTCGAGCATCTCGCCGACGCGGCTGGCGATCGCAGCCTTGGGCAAGCCTTCCTGCTTCAACCCGAAGGCGATGTTCTGCTCCACACTCATATGCGGAAACAGCGCGTACGACTGGAACATCATGTTGATCGGGCGCTCGTACGGCGGCAGTGCGTCGATCGGTTGACCATCCAGGACAATGCGCCCCCTTGGTCGGCCGCTCGAACCCGGCAAGGCAGCGCAGCAGCGTGGATTTGCCGCTACCGGAACCACCGAGCAACGCGAAGATCTCGCCCTTGCGAATCTGCAGGCTGACGTCGTCGACCGCAACGAAGCCGTCGAACTCCTTGCGGACCGCGTCGATGCTCAGGTAGCCGCCGTCGCCAGCGGTGAGGTGGGGCTGCGGGGTGGCCTCGGGGGATGCCATTGAACCTCTCGATTGCGCATTGCATGCGCCACAACGGCCAATGCCGACCATGATGGCAAAACCCGGACGCGGCCGCGCATGGGCTGCCGCGTCACAGATTGCCCTGGCTGCTCTCAGTGCGCGTCCTGCGCCGGTGCGCTCCAGCCCAGCCCCAGACTCTTCTGCAGGGCCACGTAATTCACCAGCAACTGCACCTGCGCCTGTGCGGCAGCGTCCTGCGCCGACAACTGCTGGCGCTGCACATCCAGCAGATCGATCGATGAGGTGGCACCGGCATCGCGACGCTGCTGCATCAGCCCGGCCGAGCGCGTGGCCGAGGCTTCGGCCTGGCGTGCGACCATCAGCTGCTTGCGTGCCGAACCGAAGCGCGCCAACGCCGAATTGGCATCCTGCAAGGCAGCCAGCACGCTCCCTTCGTACGCTGCCGTACGCCCGGCATTACCGGCACGTGCCTGCTCCACCTGCGCGCGGGTCTTGCCGAAATCGAAGATCGACCAGCGCAGCATCGGCACCGCCAATGTGGTCAGCGCGTCGGAATTGAAATCGCTTGGCGAGCCGGCGACCCAGCTCAGCCCGCCCAGCAGACTCACCTGCGGGAAGTAGCCGTTCAACGCCTCGCCGATCTGCGCGCTGGAGGCGGCCAGCTCGCGCTCGGCCTTGCGCACGTCCGGGCGCCGGCGGATCAACGCACCGGCATCGTCCACGCGCACCTGTGTCGGCAGCATCGGCAAGGGCTGCGGCGTGCCGAGCTGGGCATCCAGCGCGCCGGGCTCGCGCCCGACCATCAGGGCCAGCTGGTCCTGCGCTTCCTGCGCCTGCATTTCCAGCGGCAGGCGTTGCGCCTCCTGCTGCTGCACCTGGGTGGCGATCTGCTCGACCTGCAGGTCCGAGGCGGCGCCCTGCCCGCGACGTTGCTGCACCAGCTGCAGCGACTGGCGGATCTTGTCCAGGTTGGTATCGGCAATGGCCAGGCGCGCCTGCAAGCCGCGGTAATTGAGATAGACCTGCCCGACTTCGGCGGCCAGCTGCACCTGCGCATCGGCCAGCTCGGCTTCGGAGGCCTGTGCCTGCGCCGTCGCGCCTTCGGCGGCGCGACGGCGGCGGCCGAAGAAATCCAGCTCCCAGCTCGCATCGAAGCCGGCGCTGTAGATCTGCGTCTCTTCCAGGTTCAGCGCCTGGTTGCCGGCCGCCGGCGGCTGGCCGGGTTGACCCTGTTGCAGCCCGCCGAGCGTGTCGACAATGGTCTGCGGCGGTTCGGCGTAGGCATACAGTGCGCTGGCGTTGAGCTTGGGCAGGCGCTCGGCGCGGCGTTGCTGGGCCAGCGCGCGGTTGGCACGCAGCCGCGCCTGTGCCGCGCGCAGGTTGGGGCTGTCGGCCAAGGCCTGGGTGACCAACTGGGTCAGGAGCGGGTCGTGCAATTCCTCCCACCAATGGTTCAGCGGTGCGGCGGCGACCACGTCTGCGCCGCTGGCACGATGCAGGGCGGGTGCCTGCATCGCCGCGTCGGCAACCGCTGGCGGCTTGGTGTAGTTGGGGCCGAGCATGCAGCCGCCAAGCAGCAGCGTGCCCAACGCCGCAGCCAGCGGCATGCGGATCAGGCGCATGGAATCAGTGCATTGCAAGGTGCGCCCCCTTGGGTAACGGCTTGAGCAAAAAGGCCAGCGGAATCGTGCAGACCACGATCACGCCAAAGATCCAGAACAGGTCGCTATAGGTCATCACCAGGGCCTGCTGCTGTACGACGCGGGCGAACTGGGCGATCGAGCGGGCTGCCGCCTCGCCGCCGGCGCTGCCCTGCATCTGTGCGGTCAGGCCGGCCAGCGCCTCCTGTGCACGGCTGGCGTTGGCGGTGATCGAGCTGCCGATGGTTTCGGTGTGGAAGGTCATGCGGCGCTCCTGAAAGGTGGAGATCAGCGCCAGCCCGACCGAGCCGCCCAGGTTGCGGCCGGCATTGAACAGGCCCGAGGCATCGCCCGCCAGTTCCGGCGGCACCGACGAAATCGCCGCCTGGTTGAGCGACATCATCGCCAACGCCAGGCCGCAGCCCTGCAGCAGCTGCCCGGCGACAAAATGCGTGCCCACGGTGTCGGCAGTCAGCGACAGATTGACGAAGCAGGCAGCGGCAAAGCAGATCAGCCCGGCAATGACCAGGATGCGCACATCCACCGTTTCCAGCAGCTTGGGCATCATCGGCATCAGCAGCACGGTCGGCAGGCCGGACAGCAGCAGCACGTACCCGGCCTGCTCGGTGTTGTAGCCGGAGATCACCGCCAGGAACTGCGGAATCATGTACATGACGCCGAACAGGATCATGCCCACCGCCATGACCATGATGAACACCGCGCCGAAGCTGCGCTGCAGCAGCAGCGACAGCCGGATCACCGGAGGGCGCCGCCGGAACTGGCTGATCACCAGGGCGATGAAGCCGCTCAACGCAAGCAGGCTCAGGGTATTGATCTCGCTGGATTCGAACCAGCGCTCGCGCTGGCCTTCTTCCAGCACCACGGTCAGCCCGCCCAGACCCGCGGTCAACCCGTAGATGCCCAGCCAATCGGCGTCGAGCAGGCCTGCCCAGTCGCCCTTTTCGTGCTTGAGGCCGAGCAGCAGCAGCGCAACCAGGCCAACGCAGATCGGCACGTTGATGAAGAACGCGTAGTGCCAGCTGACGTTTTCGGTCAGCCAGCCGCCGAGCAGCGGGCCGATCACCGGGCCCATGATCACGGTCATGCCGAACAAGGCGGTCCCCATGGTCTGCTGGCTGGGCGGCAACCGCGTGGCGACGATGGTCAGCGCGGTCGGAATCAGGGCGCCGCCGGCCAAGCCCTGCCCGACGCGGCCGATGATCATCATCGAAAGCGACGTCGACAGCCCGCACACCACCGAGAACGCGGTGAACATCACCGCGCAGATCAGCAGGAAATTGCGCAGGCCCAGCGTGCGCACGAACCAGCCGGTCAGCGGGATCATGATGATCTCGGCCACCAGGTAGGCGGTGGAAATCCAGGTGCCTTCTGTACCGCTGGCGCCGACCTCGCCCTGGATGGTGGGCAGCGCGGCATTGACGATGGAAATATCCAGCGTCGCCATGAACGAGCCGATGGTGCCGGCCAGCACCGCCAGCCAGGCGCCCGGCTCGGCCTTCTCGCGCTGGGCGCTGCCGCCGGCACGCGGGCCGGTGGCGGCCGCTGCACTCATCGCGCGCTCTCCTGCTCCTGCACGCGGTCGGATTCTTCTTCGGCACGCTGCTTGGCGTCCTTGGCCGAGCGCGTGTCCACGGTGACCTCCACCGACATGCCCGGCACCAGCACCTTGCGCGCCTCTTCACCGGCCAGCACACGGATGCGCACCGGCACACGCTGTACCACCTTGGTGAAATTGCCGGTGGCGTTTTCCGGCGGTAGCAAGGCGAACTGCGAGCCGGTGCCCGGCGACAGGCTCTCGACCTTGCCGTGCAACTTCACTCCGGACAGCGCATCGACCTCGATCTCGGCCGGCTGGCCGGGACGCATCAGGCCGACCTGGGTTTCCTTGAAATTGGCAACCAGATACAGCGATTGCTGCGGCACGATGGTCATGGTGCGGGTGCCGGCGCCGAGGAACTGGCCCACCTGCACGGTCTTGTCGCCCACCCGGCCGTGGATACGGCTGGTCAGACGGGTGTCTTCCACCGCCACCCGCGCCTGGTCGGCATCGGCGGTGGCCTGTTTCACGCCGGCCTGTGCCTGTTCCAGTTGCGCGCGGCTGGCCTGGATCTGGCTCTCGCCGGCCTTGGCCTGCGCCTGCGCGGCGTCGTACTGCGCACGTGCGCGTGCCAGATCGTGCTGCAGGCTTTCCTGATGTTCGTGGGTGTCTGCGCCGGAGGCGGCCAACGGCGCGAAGCGCTTCACTTCGGCCTGGGCGAACTTGAGGCTGGCAGCAGCGGCGGTGACCTGGGTGCGCGCCTGCAGCAGCGCCGATTCCTGCGCGGAGACATTGGCGGTGGCGGCGACGATATCGGCCTGGCGTGCGGCAATGGCGGCTTCGGCTTGCTGCAGGGTGGCCTGGTAGGTGCGATCGTCGATCTGCAGCAACGGCTGGCCGGCTTCCACGATCTGGTTGTCGCTCACCAGCACCTTGGTCACGTAGCCGCTGACGCGCGGTGCCACCGCCACCGAATCGGCCTGCAGATAGGCGTTGTTGGTGTCCTGCATGTAGCGGCCCTTGATCAGGTAATAGGCCAGCCACACCACGAGCAGGATCAGCACCAGCACCCCGACCAGGATCAGCGTCCACTTCACCTTGGGGTTCTTCAACGGCGAGGGCTTGGGCGCCTGCTGCTCGTCGCGCGCGCCGGCGCCCTGCGCATCCGTGGCCGAGGACTGGCCGTCATTGGACTGATGGTCGTGGTTGCTCAAAAGGATGCGTCCTGTGTGATGGGCGAGGCGCGCCACGCAGCGGCCGTCTCGGCGGCGTCGGCAATGGCGGCGCAACCATACAATTATTTGAACTGCCCGGTACAGATTGCGTGATGACCCGACCGGCCAACAACCGGCCCACCAAGTCCCGACGGTGCCATTCCCACGCCATGCGCGTGGCCCGTGGGAGGAGCCGTCGCACGGGGCCGCACTGCGCTCGGGCGCAGCACCCGCCGCCGACGCAGCCGGTCAATGCCCGGTCTTGATCTCGGTCCACAGCCGCGTGTACAGCCGGTCCACGTCCGGCGGATTGATCGCGTAGGTAAACATCTTGGCCGTCACTTCCGGCGGCGGGTAGATGGTGGGGTCGTTGCGGATCGCCGCATCCACCAACGGCGTGGCCGTGCGCACCGGGTTGGCGTAATGGATGAAGTTGGTGTTGGCCGCGGCCACGTCCGACTTCAACAGATAATTGATGAAGGCGTAGGCGTTGTCAGGGTGCTTGGCATCCTTGGGAATGGCCAGCATGTCGAACCACTGCGGCGCGCCTTCCTTCGGAATGGCGTAAGCCACCTTGATGTTGTTGCCGGCTTCCACGGCACGGTCGCGCGCCTGGATGATGTCGCCGGACCAGCCCACCGCCAGGCAGGTATTGCCGTTGGCCAGCGAGGTCACGTACTGGCTGGAGTGGAAGTTCTGCACGTACGGGCGAATGGCCTTGATCAGCGCGGCGGCCTTTTCGATCTCGGCCGGCGCCGTGCTGTGCGGATCGAGCCCGAGATAATTGAGCGCAATCGGAATCATGTCCGAAGGCGTGTCCAGGATGGTCACGCCGCAGTCCTTGAGTTTGGACAGATTCTCCGGCTTGAACACCAGATCCCAGCTGTTGGCGACATCGGTGTTGCCGAAGATCGCCTTGAGCTTGTCGACGTTGTAGCCGATGCCGGTGGTGCCGATCATGTACGGCACGCCATAGGCATTGTTCGGGTCCTGCGCGGCGATGCGGCGCATCACGTCCGGATCCAGATTGACCAGATTGGGGATCTTGCTCTTGTCCAGCGGCAGGAAGACGCCGGCCTGGATCTGCCGGCCGAAGAAGTTCAGCGTGGGCACCACCACGTCGTAATCGCTGCCGCCGGCCAGCAACTTGGTTTCCACCATTTCGTCGCTGTCGAAGACGTCGTAGGTGACCTTGATGCCGGTGCTCTTTTCGAACCCGGGAATGGTGTCCTCGGCGATGTAATCGGAATAGTTGTAGACGTTGAGCACCTTGGCCTGCGCGTCGGTCTTGCCGGGCGCGCCAGCGCCGCCACAGCCGGACAACAGGGTGATGGACAGCGTCAGGGTGAGCAGTCGCAGCGTCATGTGGGTCTCCAGGCAGCGCGATGGGGCGGCCGGTATCGAATCCGGTCTCTTCCCAGCCTACTCACCACGCCCGGGTTTGCCCAGCGCAGCGGGACCGGCACGGACCGACCTTGCCGGCTGACCAGCGCGGCAGCCGCCACGAAGGCACCGCTGCGCGCATGCGTGCTCACCGACCTCGTCACTGCCCGCTGCCGTGCGGTGGGACGACTTGTGCAGGAGCTATCGACCCAAGGCGTGCGCGGTGTCGTCCAGCGCGGCCCAGGCCTTGTCGAACAGTTCGTCGACCTGCTCCCGGGTAATGATCAACGGCGGCGACAGCAGCATGGCATCGTAGGTCGCGCGCAGGATCAGCCCGCGGCGCAGCGCGAAATCGCGACACATCGCCCCTACCCGCCCGCGCCCGGGGAAATACGCACCACGGCGCTGCTTGTCCGGCACCAGCTCCAGCGCCCCGACCAGCCCGGCGATGCGTGCCTCGCCCACCAACCGGTGCTCGCCCAGGGCGGCCCAGCGCTGCGCCAGGTACGGCGCAACCTGCGTGCGCGCGGTCTCGACAATGCCCTCGTCCTGCAGCAGGCGCAGGTTTTCCAGCGCCACCGCCGCGCACACCGGATGCCCGGCATAGGTACCACCGTGCGCCAGCTCGCCGCCTTGGGTCTTGAGTACACCGGCCACGCGGTCGTTGAACATGGCTGCCGCCAGCGGGATGTAGCCGGAGGTGATGCCTTTGGCCAGCGTCATCACGTCGGGCTGGAAGCCGAAGTACTCCGCACCGAACCACTCGCCGGTGCGGCCGAAACCGCAGATCACTTCATCGGCGACCAGCAGGACGTCGTAGCGCCGACAAATCCGCTCGATTTCCGGCCAGTAACTGCGCGGTGGGATATAGACGCCGATCGCGCCCATGATCGGCTCACCGATGAACGCAGCCACATGTTCGGGGCCGAGTTCCAGAATCTTGTCCTCCAGACGACGTGCCGCCAGCAACCCGTAGTCCTCCGGATCCATCTGCCCGCCATCGCCGAAGTGATACGGCGGTGCGATGTGATGGATATCGGCAATCGGCAACCCGCCCTGCCGGTGCATCCCCTTCATGCCGCCCAGGCTGGCGCCGGCCATGGTGGTGCCGTGATAGCCATCGTGGCGGCCGATGAAGATGCGTTTTTGCGGCTGCCCCTGCACGGCCCAGAAATGCCGCACCAGGCGCAGGATGGTGTCGTTGGCCTCGGACCCGGAGTTGGCGAAGAACGCATGATTCAAATCGCCCGGCGCCAACGCCGCCAGCTTGGCCGCCAGCCGGATGGTGGGTTCGGTGGTGCACTGGAAGAAGCTGTTGTAGTAGGCCAGCTGCTCCATCTGACGCGCCGCTGCCTGCGCCAGTTCCTCGCGCCCGTAGCCGACATTGACGCACCACAGTCCGCCGAACGCATCCAGAAACTGATTGCCGTCGGCATCCCACACGTACACGCCCTCACCGCGCGTCAGGATGCGCGTGCCCTTGTGCGCCAATGCCGCGTTGTCGTTGAACGGATGCAGATGATGGGCGGCGTCGAGCCGCTGCAACGCCTTGAGCACCGAAGGATCCACGACCTGCTCCGCGCGTGAGGGGTTACAAGCATACCCAGGCCCTGTTGCCGGACCGTGGACGGTTTTGCAGAACGCCCGGCCAATCGCTTGCACACCCGGCAGGCAGCTTGGCCGCGAGAACTTCCGTTGCCGCCGAGGTTGCCCTCATCCATCCTTCGGGCAGTTTTCCCGGGAGGAGAAGGAACACAGCACGCGCGTGAGATGCAAGAACGCCTCACACATTCAACAACAAGAACTCCCGTTCCCACGAACTGATGACCCGGAAAAACGTCTCGTACTCTTTTCGCTTCACCGAGATGTATGCGCGCACGAACCGCCGCCCCAACATCTCCTGCAACGCCTCGCAGCCTTCCAGTTCATCCAGCGCTTCGCCCAGCGAGCGCGGCAAATCGTAGCCCTGCTCCTTGCCATTGCTGCTGATCGGCGCGGTCGGTTCGAGCTTTTCGCCGATCCCCAATAACCCGCAGGCCAAGGTCGCTGCCATGGCCAGATACGGGTTGGCGTCGGAGCCGGCAAAGCGGCTTTCCACCCGCATGTTCTGCGGCGCATCGATGGGCACGCGCAGCCCGCAGGTGCGGTTGTCGAAGCCCCACAGCACATTGCTCGGCGACACCTCGCCGAACATCAACCGCCGGTATGAATTGACGTTGGGCGCCAGCAGGCCCATCGCCATCGGAATGTATTTCTGCAAGCCGCCCAGATAATGCGCGAAGGTATCGCTGAAACCGCCCTCGCGCTTGCCGCTGAACACGTTCTTGCCGGTGCCGGCATGCAACAGGCTCTGGTGGATATGCATCGCACTGCCTGGCTCGGTTTCCATTGGTTTGGCCAGGAACGTGGCATACACACCGTGCCGCAGCGCGGCTTCGCGCATGGTGCGCTTGAACAGGAACACCTGGTCCGCGCGCGACATCGGGTCGGCATGGGTGAAGTTGACTTCCAACTGCGCGGCGCCGGATTCGTGGATCAGCGTGTCCACGTCCAGCTCCATCGCATCGCAGTAGTCGTACATCAGGTCCAGGATGGGGTCGAACTCGTTGACCGCGTCGATCGAGTACGACTGCCGCGCCGTTTCCGGCCGCCCGGAGCGCCCTGCCGGCGGCAACAACGGGAAGTCGGGGTCGGTATTTTTCTGCACCAGGAAGAACTCCAGTTCCGGTGCCACCACCGGTTGCAGCTTGGCCTGGGCATAGGCGTCCAGCACGCGGCGCAGCACGTTGCGCGGGGCAAGTTCGTGCGGCTGGCCATCCTTGGTATAGCAGTCGTGGATGACCTGCGCGGTGGGGTCGGCCGCCCACGGCACCATGCGCACGGTGCTGGCATCCGGGCGCAGATGCATGTCCGAATCCGACGGTGAGGTGAGCGCGTAATAATCGTCGGGGAAATCGCCGGTCACGGTGGTGGCGAAGATGCCTTCCGGCAGGCGCGTCCCGTAGTCATGCGAGAACTTGTCGGCGGGAATGATCTTGCCGCGCGCGTTGCCGGTAATGTCCGGCACCAGGCATTCCACCTCGGTGATGCTGCGCTCCTTCAGCCAGCGGCGCAGCGCGCTCTCCGGCTGCTTGGACGGGGTCTTGCGCGAACGCGTGCGGATGGACATGCAACCTCACTTGCCGCGTCGCGCGGCGTATTGGCGACAGGCCTCGCCGAAGGCCTGAAAGATGGCACGGTAGAACGGATGCTGTGTGACACGCCATTCCGGATGCCACTGCACTGCCAGCAGAAACCCCGGGCCGGAGCCGCGGAACGCTTCGATCAGCCCGTCCGGCGCGGTGGCTTCGATCAACAACCCCTCAGCCAGCGTGGCAATGCCCTGCCCGTGCAGGGAATTGACCCAGACCTGGGCGCTATCGCTCATGCCCGCCAGCCAGCCGCCGGGATGCAGGTGCACCACATGCGCCGGGCCATATTGCATGTCTATCGGTGTGCCGCGGTCTTCCCGGTGGTCGGCCAGGCCGGGCACGTCGTGCACGCGCTGATGCAGGCGCCCGCCCAGTGCCACATTGACCTCCTGCAGCCCGCGGCAGATCGCCAGCACCGGCAGGCCACGCGCAAGCGCCTGCGGGATGAGCGCAAGGATGGTGGCATCGCGCGCCGGGTCGTGCGGGTTGCCTTCCCAGCTGGGCTCGTCACTGTAGTGATGCGGCTCCACATTGCTGACCGCCCCGGTCAACAACAGCCCATCCAGCCGCTCCAGCCACGCGCCTGCATCCAATGCCGGCTGCAGGCTGGGCAACAGCACCGGCATCGCGGCGGCTGCCTCGATCACCGCGCGGATGTACTTCTCGCCGGCAGCCAGAAACGGGTGAGGCCCTTGCAGGATGCGATCGGTCGGCAGGCCGACCAGCGGAACGACTGCCATACGCAAAAATCCGATACGTTCGGTGGAACGTCGATACGCTCGAAGTTACCGCGCCATTGCCGGCATTGCCAAGCGTGCCACTGCGCTTGCGATTACTCACGCGCGCTTTGCTACGCTGCGTGGCGACTTCGCAGGTGTTGCCCATGGCTTCCGAAAACTCCATCGCCTCCCTGCCGGCTGCCGATGCCCACACCCTCTCTCGCATCGCCGGGTGCGAGTCTGTCGATCTGTTATTGCCCGACACCAACGGCGTGCTGCGCGGCAAGCGGGTGACCGCCGAGGCCCTGGGCAAGGTGTATCGCGAGGGCGTGTGCCTGCCGATGTCGCTGATCGCCACCGACATTACCGGCAACACGGTGGAAGAAACCGGGCTTGGCTACGCGATCGGCGACGCCGACCGCATCTGCCGGCCGATCGAAGGCTCACTACGCCCGGTGCCCTGGGCGCCAAGGCCGATGGCGCAACTGCTGCTGGCGATGCATACCCCCGAACGCGCGCTGTTCGAAGTCGCCCCGCGTGCGGTGTTGCAGCGCGTGTTGCAGGGGTTTGGCGCACTCGGCCTGACCCCGGTCATCGCAGTGGAGCTGGAGTTTTACCTGTTCGACGCCATCGCCGATGCACAGGGGCGCCCGCAGACCCCGCGCGACCCGATCACCGGCGAACGCAGCAACAGCACGCAGGTGTATTCGCTGCAGGATCTGGACGACCAGCGTGGTTTCACCGATGCGGTCACCGCCGCTTGCAGACAGCAAGGCATTCCGGCCGACACCGCCGTGGCCGAGTACGCTCCCGGCCAGTTCGAAATCAATCTGCACCACCGTGCCGATGCGGTGGCCGCCTGCGACGAGGCAATTCTGCTCAAGCGCACCATCAAAGCCATTGCGCAGCAGCAGGGCAAGCTGGCCAGCTTCATGGCCAAGCCTTTCCCCGGCCAGGCCGGCAGCGGCCTGCATCTGCATGTGAGCCTGCTCGATGCCGCCGGGCACAACGTGCTGGCCAGCGCCGCCGACGCGCCTGCGCAGCCGCTACGCCACGCCATCGCCGGGCTGCAGCGGCATGCGGATGCCTCGCTCCTGATGTTCGCCCCGCATGCCAACAGCTATCGCCGCTTCGTCAGCAACGCGTTCGTGCCACTGGATGCAAGCTGGGGTTTCAACAACCGCACCGTGGCGCTGCGCATCCCGCACAGCGATGCGCACAACACCCGCATCGAACACCGCATTGCCGGTGCCGATGCCAACCCGTATCTGGCCGCTGCAGCCGTGCTGGCCGCGATGCTGGACGGCCTGCGGCAGCCGGCCGAACCCACCGCGGCGATCACCGGCAATGCGTACGCGCAGTCGGTGTTCACCCCGCGCAGCTGGCAAGGCGCGGTGGATGCGTTCCTCGGCAGCGACTTCATCGCCGAGCAGTTCGGCATGCAGTTCCAGCACGTATTCGGCCAGCAGAAGCAACGCGAGCTGCTCGACTACCAGGCGCAGGTCCCCGACCTGGATTACGCGCGGTACCTGCGCACCGTGTGATGGCTTCCCCCCACGCGCCACCGCCGCACAGCGATTCAGCGGGCAATGGGTATCCGGACAGCTGGTACGCACGCAGCACGCCGGGCCTGCCCCAACAACCGCGCCTGCAAGGCGCCGAGCACGCCGACGTCTGCATTCTCGGCGGTGGCTATACCGGCCTCGCCGCCGCGCTGGCGCTGGCCGAGGCCGGTTACGCCGTCATCGTGCTGGAAGCCCGGCGTGTGGGCTGGGGCGCGTCCGGGCGCAATGGCGGCCAAGCCATCGTTGGCTATGGGTGCGAGCAGGAAACGCTGGAAGCGCTGGTCGGCAACGACGATGCTCGCCTGTTGTTCGATTTCTCGCGCGACGGCATGCGCCTGCTGCGGGAGCGCATCGCGCGCCATGCCATCGCCTGCGACTGGCGCGACGGCCACGCGCATGTGCCGCTGAAGCCGCGTCAGGTGCAGGCGCTGCAACACGGCATCGTGCGCATGGCCGAACGCTACGACTACCCGCTGCAATGGTGGGACCGCGCACGCACCCGCCAGGTGCTGGACAGCCCGCTGTACCTGGGCGCCATGTTCGACCCTGCCAGCGGCCATCTGCAGCCGCTGGCCTATGCACTGGGCCTGGCGCGGGCCGCGCTGGCCGCCGGCGTGCGCATCTACGAGGACTCGGCCGTGACCAGGCAGCGGCCCGGCGCGCGCGTGGTGATGCATACCGCCCACGGCAACGTGACTGCCGCGTTCGGTGTGATCGCCGGCAATGCACTGCTGCGCGGCATCGCCCCGACGCTGGAGCAGCGCATCATGCCGGTCGGCACCTATGTCGGCGCCACGCCGCCGCTGGGCCAGGCGCGTGCACGCGCCCTGATCGCCAACGACATGGCGGTGGCCGATACCAACTGGGCACTGGATTACTATCGGCTCAGTGCCGATCACCGCCTGCTGTTCGGTGGGCGCGCCAGTTACTCCTCGCGTCCGCCTGCGGGCTTGCAGCGCCTGATGACCCAGCGCATGCATACGGTATTCCCGCAGCTGCACGACGTGCCGCTGGAAACGCTGTGGGGCGGCTACGTGGACATCTCGCGCAACCGTGCGCCGCACTGGGGCCGGCTGGCGCCCAATCTGTACTTCGCACAGGGCTTTTCCGGACATGGCGTGGCGGCCACCGGCCTGGCCGGCCAGGTCATTGCCGAGGCCATCGCCGGCCAGAGCCGGCGCCTGGACGTGTTCGAACGCATTCCGCACCGCCCGTTCCCCGGCGGGCGGCGGCTACGGACCCCGCTACTGGTGGCGGCGATGAGCTGGTATCGGCTGCGCGATGCGCTGTGGTGAGCGCCACGCTTTGGAACGTGGTGCTCAAGTTTTGGCGAGCAGGGCCGTTAGCTGACCTGACGGTTCGATCCAGACGGCCAGCCGATGTCCCCAGGTACCCTACATCGCAATAGTGAAAGTGCAGTTCTGCCGCAGCGCGTGCTGTTGGTGGAGAACTCGCGCACGTTCACCAGCATGCTGCGCGAAGCCATCGAGCAACGCGTGGAACTCCCGGTCACGGTCGTCTCGACCCTGGCCGAAGCCGCGCGCGTGCTCGACGAAGAGGACGGCTGGTTCCTGGTCCTCACCGGCCTGGTACTGGTGGACGGCGACCGCGACAAGGTTGTGGAATTCTTTCTCTCGCGCAAACTGCCCACCGTGGTGGTCAGCGGCGTGTACGACGAAGACCTGCGCCAGCGCGTGCTGCAGCAGCAGATCATCGATTACGTGCTGAAAAATGCACCGGGCAGCATCGAATACCTGGCATGGCTGGTGCAGCGCCTGGAGCGCAATCGCCGGATCGCCGCCCTGGTGGTGGACGACTCGCTGTCGGCACGCACCTATGCCGGCGCGCTGCTGTCCATGTACGGCTACCGCGTGGTGCTGGCGGCCGACGGCGCTGCCGGACTGGACGCCATCGAACGCGACCCCGGCATCCGCCTGACCATCGTCGACCAGGAAATGCCTGGGATGGATGGCGTGGAATTCACCCGCCGGCTGCGCGCGATCCGCTCGCGTGACAAGGTGGCGGTGATCGGCATTTCCGGCAATAGCGATTCGTCGCTGATTCCGCGTTTCCTGAAGAACGGCGCCAACGACTTCCTGCGCAAACCCTTCTCGCGCGAAGAATTCTTCTGCCGCGTATCGCAAAACGTGGACCAGTTGGAACTGATCGGCACGCTGCAGGATCTGGCCACCCGCGACTTCCTCACCGGCCTGCCCAACCGGCGCTACTTTCTGGAACAGAGCCAGCGCGTCATTCCCAAGCTGCTGTTGCAGGACCAGACGGTGACCGCGGCGATGGTGGATATCGACCATTTCAAGCACATCAACGACACCTGGGGCCACGAAGCCGGCGACCAGGCATTGCGTGCCGTGGCCGCTTCGGTGTCCGGGCATGCGCGGCCGCAAGACCTGGTCGCACGCTTCGGCGGCGAAGAGTTCTGCCTGCTGGTGCCCGGGCTGGATGCGGCCAATGCCACCAGCTATTTCGAAACCCTGCGCGAACGCATCAGCGCCTTGCGCGTGCGCGTGGGAGACGAGACGTTGAGCATGACGGTGAGCATCGGCGTATGCATCGCCAGCGAAAGCGACCAATCGCTGCATTACCTGCTGAACGAAGCGGACAAGCACCTGTATCTGGCCAAGGCCGGCGGCCGTAACCAGGTGCGTCTGGCAAGCTGATCCAGCGTCGCCTGCAGGCCCAAGCGGCGCGTGCGGATGACGCGCCTGCCGACATGCCTTGATCCAGATCAACGCACTGCCGGCGCGCGCGGCTTACCGTATGCCCATCGCATTGGGCAAGGTACTTCGATGGCACTGCTGGTCTGGCAGGACGACCTCAACACCGGGATCGAGGTCATCGATCATCAACACCGGCGCATTGTGGACATGATCAATCAGCTGCATGTTGCGCAGACCAGTCTGCAGCAACTGGCAGTGGCGGAGGTGATCGACGAACTGATCGATTACACGCTCTCGCACTTCGCCTTCGAAGAAGAACTGATGCAGGAAGCCGGCTATCCCTTCAGCCAGGCCCACCAGCGCGTGCATGCGGTGTTCGGGAAGCGTGTCGGCGAATACCGCCTGCGCTTCCAGGCCGGCGAAGACGTCAGCGACGAACTGCGCAACATGCTCTCACGCTGGCTGTTCAACCATATTCGCGGTGACGATCAGGCCTACGCACCGCAGGTGATCGCACACCTGGACCGGTTTTCGCGCACCCATCAGCATGGTGGCTGGCTGGGCCGCACGCTCAAGCGGATCTTCGGCTAGCAGCCAGATCAACGCCTCGGCTCTGCAGCAGCGCACCGAAGCGCGCGCCATCGCGTCATCGTGGGCCGCCGCGTTGCTGCACGATCGCAGACTCCATCAACCGTTGCGATCTGCGCTCAGCGACGCCAGCGCCGCGCCACGACCAGCGCCATCAGGCTCAGCACGGCCGCCCCGCCCAGGTAATACCCTACCGATTGCACGCCGTAACTGGCCGCCAGTTGCGTGGCCACGTAGGGCGCCGGCGCCGCGCCCAGGATGCTGGCCAGATTGAACGACAGCGATGCGCCGGTGTAGCGCACCTCGGTGGGATACAGCTCGGCCAGCAACGTGCCGCAGGGACCATAGGTCAGGCCCATGAAGAAAAATCCCAGCGACAGGAACGCCAGCACCTGCAACGGGTGACTGGCCTGAAACAGCGGCGCAAACGCCAGGCCGAATGCCACGATGGCGATGCTGGCCAGCATCATCGCCAGCGGCGCGCCGTGCCGGTCGCCAAACTTGGCCGACAGCGGAATGCCGAGCGCAAAAAACACGATGCCGGCCATCTGCAACAACAGGAATTGTTCCTTGTCGTAGCCCAGCGTCTTGGTGCCATAGCCGAGCGCGAACACCGTCATCAGATAAAACAGCACGAAGGTGGCGAACGCGCCCAGCGTGCCGACGATCAGCGCCGGCCAATGCTGCGCGACCACGGTGCCCAGCGGCAGCCTGACACGCGTCTTGCGGTCCAGCGTCTTCTGGAAATCGGGCGTCTCGGTGATGCTCAGGCGCACCCACAGCCCCGTCAGGACCAGCAGCGCACTGGCCAAAAACGGCACGCGCCATCCCCACCGCATGAACTGCGCATCGTCCAGCACTGCGCCCATGCCCAGAAAGGTGCCGGTGGACAACAAGAACCCCAGCGGCGCGCCCAGTTGCGGAAACATGCCGTACCACACCCGCTTGCCCGGCGGCGCGTTCTCGGTGGCCAGCAGCACCGCCCCGCCCCACTCGCCGCCCAGGCCCAACCCCTGGCCGAAGCGGCATAACGCCAGCAACGCAGGCGCAAACACGCCGATCTGCGCGTAACTGGGCAGCAGGCCGATGGCCACGGTGGACAAACCCATCGTCAGCAGCGCTGCCACCAGCGTGGCCTTGCGCCCTACCCGGTCGCCGAAGTGACCGAACACCGCCGAGCCCACCGGCCGCGCGACAAACGCGACCGCAAAGGTCGCCAACGACTGCAACATCGCCGCACTGCCATCGCCGGCGGGAAAGAACAGCGTGGGAAATACCAGCACTGCGGCGGTGGCGTAGATATAGAAATCGAAGAACTCGATGGTGGTGCCGATCAGGCTGGCGAACAGCACGCGCCCATGTGAATTGTTGGGTGCGGCAAGCGGCGCAGCGGCAGTCATGGTTGATCGGCATCCGGGAAGCAAGACGGCCGATTCTGGCAGATCGCGGCACTGCTTTGCGCACAGGAGAGGTGTCCGGCAACGCGTAGCCGGAGATCGTCAACTGCTCAGCCTGCAAGGTGCGAGGTCTTCGCGTTTGCTGCAGGCCCTTGCGCGCCCACCATCGCAGGACACGCCGCAGGTACGCACTTGTAGGCTCCGTGGCGGGCACCCATGCCGCCAAGGGTCCCGCGACGATGGGCCGGCAAGGGCCAGTTGAGTTGGTCGGTCTGCAGAGCTTTCAATCAATCAGCGAGAAGCTCGCTCAACTGCCCTGCAACGTTTGCGCAGCTGATCGCTGCGCATGCTCGGCCAAACCAACCGGCGTCAGTACTGCAAACTGCCGCTCGCCGCGATCTTCCACGCGCACCCAATCCGGACCCGGCTGGCCGTCCAGGTTCGCCGTCCCCAACCAGGCGAGCGTGCGCAGCAGCACGCTCATGCGCACGCCCAGGTGCTTGCATAGCCGGGCCAGCGACACGCCACCGGGCGCGTCGGCAAGCGCATGCAGCAGCTGCACGGTGAGCTGTGGATCAGCGGACAAGCACCGCTCCGATATCGCGCGGCGCCGCATTGGCGGTTTCGGCGCGGTGCGGCAGCACGATGACCGGAATCGACTTGGAGGTCGGCGTACGCGCCTCGTCGGCGAAACTGGACAACGGCACCAGCGCATTGGTTTCCGGGTAGTACGCGGCCAGGCAGCCACGCGGGATGTTGTAGTCCACCAACAGGAAACGCCGCGCCTCGCGGCGCACGCCGTCCTCGCACAGGCTTTCCAGGTCCACCCAATCGCCCGCCTTCATGTTCAACGCCGCGATATCCGCCCCATTGATGAACAGCACGCGGCGCTCGCCGAACACACCGCGATAGCGGTCGTCCAACCCATAGATGGTGGTGTTGTACTGATCGTGCGAACGCGTGGTGGCCAGCGTAAACACCATCTGCTCGGCGTGGCTGCGGCGCGCTCGGTGGATGGGATTGTCGGTGGGCACCGCATGCGGCTTGAACACCGCACGCTGCTCAGGTGTGACCCAGTTGCGGTCGCGCGCGGTATTGGACAAACGGAACCCACCCGGCGTACGCACGCGTTCGTTGAACCCGGCAAAGTCCGGAAACACCTGCGCGATGAGATCGCGCACGCGGTCGTAATCGCCCACCAGCCAGCGCCAGCGGATCGCGCTGCGTGCGCCCAGCGTGGCTTCGGCCATGCGCGCCACGATCGCCGGTTCCGACAGCAGGTCCGGCGAGGCCGGCGGATTGATGCCGGCCGACAGGTGCACCATGCTCATCGAATCTTCCACCGTCACGCCTTGTGCGCCGGCATCCTGGATGTCGATCTCGGTGCGCCCAAGACACGGCAGGATCAACGCATCGCGCCCATGCACCAGGTGGCTGCGATTGAGCTTGGTGGTGACATGCACGGTCAATTCGCAGTTGCGCAACGCGCGGTGCGTGGCATCGGTATCCGGCGTGGCGGCAGCAAAATTGCCGCCCATCGCGAAGAACACCTTGCCCCGCCCATCCAGCATCGCCTCGATCGCACCCACGGTATCGAACCCGTCTGCGCGCGGGGGCGCGAAACCGAACACCGATTGCAGCTTGTCCAGGAACGCGGCCGGCGGCTTTTCATAGATCATCATCGTGCGGTCGCCCTGCACGTTGCTGTGCCCGCGCACCGGGCAGACGCCCGCGCCGGGCCGGCCCAGGTTGCCGCGCAGCAGCAGCAGGTTGGTGATCATGTGGATGGTCGCCACCGAATGCTTGTGCTGGGTGATGCCCATGCCCCAGCAGGCAATCACGCGCTCGGCATTGAGATAGATCTCGCCGGCCTTGCGCAGCGCGGTTTCGTCCAGCCCGGATTCTTCGACGATGGTGTCCCAGCGCTCCGCGTGCACGTCGGCAGCGAACGCCTCGAAATTGGCGGTGTGCGCCTGGATGAACTCCAGGTCCAGCAAGCGCGGCGTGCCATCGCGCTGCGCCTGCGCATCGCGCTCCAGCACGTGCTTGATGATGCCCTTCACCGCAGCCAGGTCGCCGCCGATCTTGAGCTGGAAATAATCCGAAGCGATGCGCGTGGAGCCGTTGTGCAACATCTCCAGCTTGTCCTGCGGGTCGGCGAACTTTTCCAGCCCGCGCTCGCGCAGCGGGTTGAACGCCGCAATCGCCGCACCGCGCTTGGAGGCCTGACGCAACTCGCCCAGCATGCGCGGATGATTGGTGCCCGGGTTCTGCCCGAAGATGAAGATGGCGTCGGCCAGCTCGAAATCGTGCAGCGACACCGTGCCCTTGCCCACGCCGATCTGCGACCGCAGCGCGGTGCCGGAGGGCTCATGGCACATGTTGGAGCAATCGGGGAAATTGTTGGTGCCGAACTCGCGCACGAACAACTGATACAGGAACGCTGCCTCGTTGCTGGTGCGCCCGGAGGTGTAGAAGATCGCCTCATCCGGCGTTGCCAGGCCATTGAGATGCCGCGCGATCTGCGCAAAGGCATCGTCCCAGCTCACCGGCACGTAGTGGTCGGTCGCAGCGTCGTAGCGCATCGGGTGGGTCAGGCGACCCTGCCCTTCCAACCAGTAATCGCTGTATTGCGACAGCAGGCTGACGGTGTGCGAAGCGAACAGCTCCGGCCCGGCGCGACGTGCGGTGGACTCGGCCGCCACGGCCTTGGCGCCGTTTTCGCAGAATTCGAACGTGGACGTGTGGTCGCGATCCGGCCAGGCACAACCGGGGCAGTCGAAACCGTCCGGCTGGTTGGCGTGCAGCAGCGTCTTGGCGCCCTGCACGGCGATGTCCTGTTCCATCAGGTGCTTGGCCACCGAGCGCAATGCGCCCCAGCCGCCCGCGGGATTGTCGTATTGCTTGATGGTTTTCTTGCTCATGCGGGCTCTCCCACCGCAACGCCCAGATCCAGGCGCTGCGGATGGCTGTAAACGACACAATCGTGATCGCGGGCAAACCCGATCAGGGTCAGTCCCGCACTCTCGGCCAGGCTGATCGCCAGCGCAGTTGGCGCCGAAATCGCTGCGAGCAGCGGAATTCGGGCCTGCGCGGCTTTCATGGCCATTTCGTAACTGGCGCGGCTGGTGACCACCGCGAACCCGTGCGATGCATCGATGCGCGCGCGCGCCAATGCACCGATCAATTTATCCAACGCGTTATGCCGGCCCACGTCTTCGCGGACCAGCTGCACATTGCCCTGCGCATCGGCCCAAGCAGCCGCGTGCACGGCGCCGGTCTGCGCGGCGATGGGCTGCCGTGCATGCAGCGCATCCAGCGCATGCGCCAAGGCATCCACGTCGATCTGCAGCGACGAGTGCAGCACCGGCGGCACACGCAGCACCGCTTCGATGGACTCGTTGCCGCACACCCCGCAACCGCTGCGCCCGTCCAGATTGCGCCGCCGTTGGTCCAACGCGGCTGCGCGCTCGGGCGGGATTTCTATTTGCAGCGAAGCGCCTTCCAGAAACGTCTCCACCGCGATCACGCGCAAGTCCTGCGCGTGATCGACGATGCCTTCGCTCAACGAGAACCCCAGTGCGAAATCCTCCAGGTCCTCCGGCGTGGCCATCATCACCGCGAACGGCACGCCGTTGTAGATGAAGGCGACCGGCATTTCGGCCGCCACCATGTCCTGCACCGTGGCGCTGCGGCCGCCTCGATGGCGACGGACCGTGCGTACCACACTGCCCGGACGCACGGAGCGGGAAGACGGACTGGTCATCTCACCTCAATGGAACAGCACGAAGGCTTTTTGCAGCGTGACCCAGATACCGAACAGCATCGGGATACCCACCGCCAGCCAGGCAAACGCGACCAGCGCGGGGTTGCCGCCATGACCGATGCGCGCCATTTGTTCCGGTGGAATCGTGCCGTGCCCGGTGCGGTCGACCTTTTCGTGCGCCAGCTGCTTTTCGCGTGCCAGTTCGTCGGGCGTCATGAAGTGACGTGCGGCCACCGGGCGCACCAACAGATTGCAGATCAGGCCGAGCACGAGCATGCCGGCAAGGATGTACATGGTGGTGTTGTAGACCTGTGACGGCGGGCTGCCGTGCGCCAGCTGGTACTCGCGCATGTAACCCACCACCACCGGACCCAGGATGCCGGCGGTTGCCCAGGCAGTCAGCAACCGGCCGTGGATGGCGCCGACCATCTGGGTACCGAACAGGTCGGCCAGATACGCCGGAATGGTGGCGAAACCGCCGCCGTACATCGACAGGATGATGCAGAAGATGCCCGCAAACAGCGCGATGCCGCCAATACCGCCAGCCGACGGCGCCGCTGCATACAGGCAGATGCCCAGCACGAAGAACAGCGTGTAGGTGTTCTTGCGGCCGAGCTTGTCGGACATGCTGGCCCAGAAGAACCGGCCGCCGATGTTGAACAGGCTGAGCAGACCGGTGAAGCCGGCCGCGATGGCCGCGATGCTGGCCAGCTGGGTCGGATCCAGGCTGGCGAAGCCCACATCCACGCCGATCAGACGGCCGCCGAACACTTCCTGCAACATCGGCGAGGACATGCCGATCACGCCGATGCCGGCCGAGACGTTCAGGCACAGCACGCCCCACAGCAACCAGAACTGCGGGATGCCCCAGACCTTTTTCACATGCACGTGGTTGGCGGTGATCATGGCGTTGCTGCTGGCCACCGGCGCGGTCCAGCCGGCCGGGGTCCAGCCGCTCGGCGGCACGCGGTAACCGAACGCGCCGGCCATCATGAAGACGAAGTACAGCGCCGCCATCACCAGGAAGGTTTCCATCACGCCCACCGAGGTGGGGGTCGCGAAATGGCGCATCAGCGCATCGGCCAAGGGGCTGCCGATCATCGCGCCGCCGCCAAAGCCCATGATCGCCATGCCCGTCGCCATACCGCGTCGGTCCGGGAACCACTTGATCAGCGTCGACACCGGCGAGATGTAGCCCAACCCCAGGCCGATGCCGCCGATCACGCCCGAGCCCAGCCACAGCATCCAGATCTGATGGAAGTGGATGCCGACTGCCGAGATCACCAGCCCGCCGCACCAGCACAGCGCCGAGACCACGCCGGCCTTGCGCGGGCCGGCCCGTTCCAGCCAGCCGCCCCAGATCGCTGCCGAGCACCCCAGCAGCACGAAGAACAGCGTGTACATCCACTGCAGCTCGCTGATCTTCCAGTCGCAGGTGGTGGCCACCATGCGTGCGAACAGGCCCATATCGGCCGGGCATGCGATCGACTCGGTGATGCCCAGCGCCTTGGACAACGGCAGCCAGAACACGCTGAAGCCGTAGGCCATGCCGATGCACAGGTGGATCGCCAGTGCTGCCGGCGGTACCAACCAACGATTGAACCCCGGCCGCGCAATGATGCGCTCCTTGGACAGTAAACCGGCGTCTGCGCCGCTGGCTGTCGCCACGGTGGACCCTTGCGTCATTCTCATTTCCCCCAAAAAACCAACGATGAACTGCGAAAACACGGCTGACAGGACTACCACCAACGCCTGGCGGGCGATGGCGACGTCCTGTCGGCCGTTCCGAATACGATTGATAGCTGCAATCAAATAACGCGTTGCGATATGGGCAGCGACACCGACCAGGCCCAACTGGCGGTCGTCTGGCGCATCATCGGCGATCCCTGCCTGTTTGCAATGCTTGCCAGCGCCCTGCAGTGTTGCAAAGCGCCGCCCATACCCATGTCACGTAAGCGTGCCTTGGTGTTAGCGGCCGCAGCTGCGACTAATTGACTAGTCTGTCTGCACTTCGCCAACCGCGTCGCGAAACCCGTCCCCGCGCCGGCTGCACGCGCAGCGCTGCGGCAGGTGCCGGCATCATCCGCTCCCGGCACCGTCCTACCGGAGTACGCACTAACGCGCCGGCCATTCCCGTGCGCGTACCGGCATCTTAGGTGACGGCCGAGGCGCCAGCTGCGTACAGTCGGGCGATCCTGCACGATGGAGCCTGCCATGCCCCACCACCTTCCCAGCGACGCCGCCGATGCGCTGCAGGCACCGACGCAGCTGGATGCCTTCTGGATGCCGTTCACCGCCAATCGCCAGTTCAAGTCACGGCCTCGCCTGCTGGCCTCGGCGCAGGGCATGCATTACCGCGATGTCCACGGCCGCCAGATTCTGGACGGCACGGCAGGCCTGTGGTGCTGCAATGCAGGACATGGCCGCGAGCGCATCGTGGCCGCCATTCGCGAACAGGCCGGCACGCTGGATTTCGCGCCGACCTTCCAGATGGGCTCGCCGCTGCCCTTCGTACTGGCGCAGCGGCTGGCCGCAATCGCCCCGCCCGGCTTGGGCCATGTGTTCTTCACCAACTCCGGCTCGGAGGCGGTGGATAGCGCGATGAAGATCGTGCTGGCCTACCACCGGTTGCGCGGCGAAGGCCAGCGTACCCGTTTTATCGGCCGCGAAAAGGCTTACCACGGGGTCGGCTTCGGCGGCATGTCGATCGGCGGCCTGCCCAACAACCGCAAGTGGTTCGGCCCGCTGCTGTCCGGTACCGATCATCTGCGGCACACGCTGGATCTGCAGCGCAACGCCTATGCGCGTGGATTGCCCGCACACGGCGCGGAGCTGGCCGACGATCTGGAACGGCTGATCACCCTGCACGATGCATCCACCATCGCCGCAGTGTTCGTCGAACCGGTGTCCGGTTCGGCCGGCGTGATCCTGCCGCCGGAAGGTTACCTGCAGCGGTTGCGCGCCATTTGCGACCGCCACGGCATCGTGCTGGTGTTCGACGAGGTGATCACCGGCTTCGGCCGCGTGGGCAACGCATTCGCCGCGCAGCGCTTCGGCGTCACCCCGGACATCATCACCGCCGCCAAGGGCCTGACCAGCGGCACCGTGCCGATGGGCGCGGTGCTGGTGGCCGATGCGATCTTTGATGCCTTCATGCACGGGCCGCAAAACGCGATCGAGCTCTTTCACGGCTATACCTATTCCGGCCACCCGCTGGCCTGTGCAGCGGCGATTGCCACGCTGGACACCTATGCCGAGGAAGAGCTGTTCACGCGCGCGATCACGCTTGGCCTGCAGTGGGAAGACGCACTGCACGGCCTGCGCGGCTCGCCGCATGTGATCGACATCCGCAACATCGGCCTGATCGGCGCGATCGAGTTGGCACCACGCGACGGCGCCCCGGGCGCGCGCGGTTACGAGGTCTTCGAGCGCTGTTTCCACGAGGGCGGCCTGCTGGTGCGCGTCACCGGCGATGTCATCGCACTGTCACCGCCGCTGATCGTCACCCCGGAGCAGATCGGGCAGATGGTGGAGACGCTGGGCAAGATGCTTCGCCAGGTGGACTAGGCTCGGCTGGCCATAGGCAACGACCGCAACGTCGGCGACGGGCGCCCGCGTGTCACGCATGCAGGCAGCCGTCAAGCGCGCAAAGCCGGGGCCGGCTCACTACAATGCCCGCCCCGCATCCCAGCAGTTGCCGTATGAACATCGTTGTCAAAGAAGAACTCAAGGCCTATATCGACCCGCTGACGCCCGACGAGCACGAGGCGCTGGAACGCAGCCTGCTGGCCGAAGGCTGCCGCGATGCCTTGGTGCTGTGGGGCGATGTGCTGGTGGACGGCCACAACCGCTACGGTATCTGCCAGAAACACGGGCTGCCGTTCCAGACGGTGCAGAACCCGCGCTTCCAGTCCATGCAGGACGTGCACCTGTGGATGATCGAACAGCACCTGGGCCGGCGCAGCGTGTCCGACTTCCAGCGTGGCTTACTGGCGTTGCGCAAGCGCGAGATCCTGGCCGCACGCCAACGCAGCCAGCGCGACGCCGACGCCGCTGCCGAAGCGCCGGCGGTGGCCGGCGACCAGCCGGACACTAGTCTGGAGCAGAGCAGCACGCACACCGCCGACGACACCGACAGCCCGCCGTGGGACGAAACCTCTACCCCGGTCAGCCGTGCCGAGCTGGCCCGCGAAGCGCGCCTGAGCAGCAACCAGGTGGTGATGATCGAACGCATCCACAAGCAGGCCGCGCCGGAAGTGGTGCAGGCGGTCAAGGCGGGCGAGATTTCGATCAGCGCCGCCGCTGCGGTGGCCACGCTGTCGGAGGACGAACAACGCGCCGCCGCGCAGGCCGGCAAGGCCGAACTCAAACAGGCCGCCAAGCGTGTACGCGATGCCAAGCGCAAACCCAAGGCCGACGAGGCCGAAGGTGGCGAAGCCGAACGCCGCGACATCAAGGCCCTGCAGCGCCGCGTCACCGAACTGGAAAACGAGAATGCCGCGCTGCAATCGAAGGTGACCGCACTGCAGGCGCAGCTGGAACGCCTGCGCGGCTGAGTGCACCCGACAGTCGACAGCAACACGTAGGAGCGCACCTGTGCGCGACAGGCATTCCCGATAAAGCCCGTCGCGCCCAGGTGCGCTCCCGCGACAGCAACAGCCGCTGGGTCGCCCCAACCCAGGCGCAGCTGGAGCACAAGGCACGCAAGACGCGGCCACAACCTGCGCGCGCGATGGCGCCACCCGCCGTGGACATGCCCTGGTCAAACGACTGGATACACTTCACCGATGGAACCCAGTCTCAGCACTCCCCGTCCGATCGATCCTCGTCGTGCCCAGTTGCAGCGCATGAAGCTGTTGGCGGTGGCCTTGTTGCTGGCGATGTTCGCCGGCTTCGTCATCAGCCACCTGATGGGCGAACACGGCATCTGGGCCTGGGTGTCGGCCTTCTGCGAAGCGGCCACGGTGGGCGCATTGGCCGACTGGTTCGCGGTGGTGGCGCTGTTCCGCCACCCGATGGGCCTGCCGATCCCGCACACCGCCATCCTGCCGCGCGGCAAGGAACGGCTGGCCGACGGGTTGGCAGTGTTCGTGCGCGACCAGTTCCTCGCCCCGGATGCGTTGATGGAAAAACTGCGGGTATTCGATCCCGCCAGCCGGCTGGGCGATTGGCTGGCCAAACCAGAGCAGGCACGCATGCTGGCGCAGATGACGCGCGGCTGGATGCTGCAGGCGCTGGAACTGCTCGACGAGGCAGCCGTCCGCCGCGCGATTCAAGGCTTCGTGGTCGACCGCCTGCGCAAATGGAACGCCGCCGCCACCATCGGCGATGTGATGGCCCTGCTCACCACCGACGGCCGCCACCAGAAGCTGCTGGATGAAGTGCTGCTGCGGCTGGGCGAATGGCTGGACCAGGAGCAGGTCAAGACGCGCGCGTCTGCATTGATCGTGCGTTACGCGCGCCGCGAATGGCCCAAGCTGGTCGGCACCGTGAATTGGGTCAAGCCGATCGAAGAGATCGGCGACAGCCTGGCCGACCGCATGGCGCGTGCGGCGATCGAAGAACTGCAGGACATCCTCAAAACGCCCGAGCATCCAATCAGGCTCGACTACGAAGCGTGGCTGCAGGGCTACATCACGCGCTTGCGCGACGAGCCGGAGATGGCCGTGCGCGTGGAAGAACTCAAGCAACGCGCCATCGAACACCCGGCACTGCAGGACTACGTGCAAGGGTTATGGGGCGAAATTCGCGACGCACTGCGCAATGACCTGGCGCGCGAACAATCGTCGATGGCCGCGCATGTGGAGCGTTCCATGCAATCGCTCGGCCGGGCCTTGTCGCAGGATCCCTCGCTGCGTGAAGCGCTCAATCAACATATGTTGCAGGCCGCCGACAAACTCACCGCGCGCTTGCGCACATCGGTCACCGACCATATTGCGTCGACGATGAAAAGTTGGGACGAACGTCACCTCGTCGAACAATTGGAATTGGGGGTGGGACGCGATCTGCAATACATTCGGTTCAATGGAACGTTGGTCGGTGGACTGATCGGACTGATTCTTCACGCGTTGTCGATCTGGCTGTCGTTTTGATGCGGGAACGTCGATCGCCCATCCGAAAATGACGTGCAGGCTTGGGGGACTGCACACAGCCGCCGGATATCGGGCGGCACCACGAGGTCGACGCAGGTCGGCCAGCACTCTGGGCACGTAACAGGCAAGGCGAAGGAACGAACATGCCGAAGGGCCGCTGGGATTTGCGCAGGACATACGGGCGTCGCGCATTCTTTGGTGCACTGCTGATTCTGAGCGCCGGCCTGGTTGCCGCCATCGTCACCGGCGTGTGGCTGCAACGGCAGAACGAGCTCGAGCGCCAGCAACGCTTCGACTACGTAGTGCGTACGCTGGCGCGCAACATCAGCGAGCGCATGTCCACCTTCGAGCATGGCTTGCGCGGCGCACGCGGTGCGGTGATCGGCGCGGGCAGCGACATCATCAGTCGAGAACGCTTCACCTTGTATAGCCGCTCGCGGGATTATCCGCGCGAGTTTCCCGGGGTGCTGGGTTACGGCTACATCCATCGGGTCGCCCCGGCCGACGAAGCCGCGTTTCTGCAGGCCGCGCGTGCCGACGGCGCGCCGGACATCCATCGCCGGCCGTTGGCGCCATGGGATGGCGAGCGTTACATGGTGCTGTATTTCGAGCCGGAATCCTCGGGCAACCGCCCGCTCGGCATCGATATCGCCTCCGAGCCGCGCCGGCGTGCCGCCGCCCTGCAGGCTGCACGCAGCGGCGAGCCGGTCATGACCTCGCCGATCTCGCTCTCCGGTTACCGCGTTCCCAGCGAAAGCGGCTTTCTGGTGCTGCTGGCGGTCTATCGGGAAGGCATGCCGTTGCAGACCCCGCAACAGCGCATGCTCGCCACCAGCGGCTGGGTGTATGCGCCTTTCAGCGTCGAGCAGATGGTGCGAAGCGCATTGGGTGAGCGCGACGACGTGGCGCTGGATCTGTCCGACCGCAATGAGCCCACCCACAATTTCTATCGCAGCGGCACGCCAGCCAGCGACAGCGCGCTGCGTCCGCCGGTGGTGCGGCTGTTGCCGATCTACGGCCGCACCTGGGTCATCACCGCCCACCCAACCGCCGGCTTCGTCGCATCGCTCAACCAGAGTTCGCCCTGGTTGATCGGCGGGCTGGTGATGGCCGCCGCGGTCCTGTTTGCCGCCCTGCTGGTGCTGTATTTCAGCAATGGGCTGCGCCGCGAGGAAGTGCTGCGCAAGCAGATGGAACTGGCCGCGCTGGTCAGCCATTCCAGCGAAGCCATCGTTGCCGAAACCCCGGATGGCCGTATCACGCACTGGAATCCGGCCGCCGAGGCGATGTTCGGTTACACGGCCGACGAGGCGATCGATCAGGACCTGACCATGCTGCTGTCGCCGCAGCCGTATGCGATGCCTGAGGTCGACCATGCCGACGCGGCACTGGCGGGCAACGCATCGGCGGCGCAGACCATGCGCCATCGCGACGGGCATCAGGTGCATGTGCTGGCCAGCAAGGCGCCGATCATCGAAAGCGAAGGCACGCTCAGCGGCCATTCGCATTTCTTCCGCGACATCTCCGACCGCGTGCGCTCGCATCAACGCATCATCGACCTCAATGCCTCGCTCGAACACCAGGTCGCCGAACGCACCAGCGAGCTGGTGAAGTTCTCGGTGCTGCAACGCGCGATCCTGGCACACGCCGGCTACGCCATCATCGCCATCGATTCCAGCGGCTTCGTCACGCTGTTCAATCCGGCCGCCGAAAAACTGTTGGGCTACAGCGCGGCAGAAGTGATCGGACGACGCAAGGCCAGCCAGTTCGTCGAGCCCGAGGAACTGCAGGAGCGCGCGCACATGCTGGCCGAACAGACCGGTACGCCGGTGGCGCATACGCTGGAGGCGATCGCCGCACTCACCAGCCTGGGTCGCAGCGACACCAGCGAGTGGACCTACGTGAGCCATGACGGGCGCCGCCTGCCGGTGCTGCTGACCTTGAGCACCCTGCGCGACGACCACGACCAGGTGATCGGCTATCTCGGCGTGGCGGTGGATCTCACCGAGCAGAAGCTGCACGAAAAACAGCTGCGCCTGGCGATGGATGCGGCCAAGAGCGCCAACCAGTCCAAATCCGATTTTCTGGCCAACATGAGCCACGAAATCCGCACGCCGATGAACGCCATCCTGGGCATGCTGTACCTGCTTCAGCGCAGCGAACTGCCCGGCGCCGCGCAGGACATGGTCGCCAAGATCGATCGTTCCGCGCGCACGTTGCTGGAGATCATCAACGACATCCTGGACTTTTCCAAGATCGAGGCCGGGCGTATCGACCTGGAATGCGCGCCGTTCGATCTGAACCAGCTGTTCGATAACATCGCCGACCTGATGCGCTCCTCGCTCAGCGCCAAACCGGTGGAAATGATCGTCGAACCCCTGCCACGCGACAGCCGTTGGCTGCTGGGCGATGCGCTGCGCATCAACCAGGTGTTGGTCAACCTGGTCGGCAATGCGATCAAGTTCACCGAACAGGGCGAAGTGGTGCTGTCGGTACGCCGCTTCCCCAGCGGCGACCCCAACAAGTTCAAGCTGCTGTTTTCGGTCCGCGACACGGGCATCGGTATTTCCAAGGAAAAGCAGAGCGTGATCTTCTCGCCGTTCCTGCAGGCCGACACGTCCACCAGTCGGCGTTACGGCGGCAGCGGCCTGGGTTTGACCATTAGCCGGCGCCTGGTCGAATTGATGGGCGGCGAACTGGAAGTGGAAAGCGTGCCCGGCCGCGGCAGCGAATTCTATTTTGTGGTGACGCTGGAAAAATCCGCGCCACCGCAGGCACAGCGCGAGTTGCCGGCCTTGCCGCCGGAAGCGATGCCGCGCGTGCTGATCGCCGACGACCACGATGCAGCGCTCAACAACCTGGTGCGCATCGCCACCGAACTTGGCTGGCGCGTGGATGCGGTGGCCAGCGGACAGGCCGCACTGCAGGCCATCGAACACGCTGCAGAGCCCTACGATATTTTCCTGCTCGACTGGCGCATGCCCGATATCGACGGGGTGGCCATCGCGCGCGAGATTCGTGCACGCGCCACGCCCGGCCCGCATCCGGTCATCGTGATGGTCACCGCCTACGAGCGCCGCCTGCTGGAGCAGCATCCCGAGCAGCAGGATCTGGATGCGGTGATGACCAAGCCGGTGACCGGCGCGGCCCTGCACCGGCTGGTCGAACAACTGCTCGAGCAACGCCCGGGTACCCGCCCTGCCACGCCGACATTCGTTGCGCGACGTCTGGAGGGCGCCCACCTGCTGCTGGTCGACGACAGCGACATCAATTGCGAAGTCGCCCAGCGCATTCTGGAGGGCGAAGGCGCCATGGTCACCGTCGCCCACGATGGCGAACAGGCAGTGAGTACGCTCAAACGCGCGCCCAACCTGTTCCACCTGGTGCTGATGGATGTGCAGATGCCGGTGGTGGACGGTTACGAGGCCACGCGCCGGTTACGCCAGATCCCGGCCCTGGCCAGCCTGCCGGTGATCGCGCTGACCGCCGGCGCGTTCCGCCCGCAGCAGGAAAAAGCGCTGGAAGCAGGCATGAACGGCTTTATCGCCAAGCCATTCAACGTCGAAGAACTGGTCACCGCCATTCGTCATTTCCTGCAGCCGGGCACACGGCGCATTCCATCGCTTCCGCACGAGGCGCAGGCGCACGTCGGTCCCGAATGGGAATACAGCGACCCGGAACTGCTGGACGCTGCACGCGCGCGCAGCCTGTGGCGCGAGCGCGAACCCTATGCGCGCTATCTGATCAAGCTGCTGCGCGACAGCCCGGACCCGGCTGAGGTAGCCGCCGAGCATCTGCGTCGCAACGAACTGCCGGCCATCGGCGCGATGGCGCACAAGCTGCGCGGCGCAGCCGGCTCGCTCGCGCTGCCGGCCCTGGCCGGTGCAGCCGGCGACCTGGAGACGCGTATCGAGGAAGGACACGACATCACCGCATCGCTGATTGCGTTGAAAGACGTCATGCAGCGCACCGCCGACGCGATCCGGGCATTTTTGCAGCATGGCGACAGCGACGTTGCCGCCGACGAGGAGGGCGTTGCGTTGGATGCAGACAGCGTGCAGATCCTGACATCGGCCTTTGCCAGCGACGATGCCGACCAGATCGACCATGCGCTGTTGATCTGTGCGCCACGCTTGCCGCGCGCACTGCAGGAAGCCCTGCAACGCGCGGTCGAAGATTTCGACTTCCGCCGCGCCGAAGCCACGTTGCGCGAGTGGCAGGCCACCCACCCGCACTGATCGCTCCCCGAGCGTCTGGCAAGGATCACCATGCCGTCCCGCCCCCTGCTCTGTGTCGACGACGAGTCCAGCAACCTGGCCACCCTGCGCCAGCTGCTGCGCGATGACTTCGCGCTGGTATTCGCCAAATCCGGCGGCGAAGCCCTGGATGCGGTCAGCCGCCACGCCCCAAAGCTGATCCTGCTGGATGTCGAATTGCCCGACATGGACGGCTATGCGGTGGCGCGCGCGCTCAAGCAGCAGCCGTCCAGCAACGCCATCCCCATCCTGTTCGTGACCTCGCGCAACAGCGAACACGACGAACGCCTCGGGCTGGAAGCGGGCGCGGCCGATTACGTCAGCAAGCCCTACTCGCCTGCGCTGCTCAAGGCACGCATCGGTACCCAGTTGAAGCTGGCCGAAAACGCACGCCTTGCCCAGCAATACCGCGAGGCGATCCATCTGCTCGGCACCGCCGGCCAGGGCCAGGACGCCGACACCGGCGCGCATATCTGGCGCATGGCGGTGTATGCGCGTGTCCTGGCCGAGGCGGTGGGCTGGTCGCCGCAGCAGGCGCAGACTCTGCAGGACGCTGCCCCGTTGCACGACGCCGGCAAGATCGCAGTGCCAGGCAGCATCCTGCAAAAGCCCGATTCGCTGGACGAACACGAACGCTCGGTGGTGCGCCAGCACCCGCAAGCCGGCCATGACCTGTTGCGCCACGGCCGCGGTCCGGTGTTTCAGTTGGCAGCGGAAATCGCGCTGCATCATCACGAATGCTGGGACGGCAGCGGGTATCCGCAAGGCTTGTCGGGCGAGGCGATTCCCGAATCGGCACGCATCGTGGCGGTGGCCGACGTCTTCGATGCGCTCTGCGGACGACGCGCCTACAAGGCGCCCTGGACGGTGGAAGACGCCCTGCGCAAGCTCGACAGCATGGCAGGCAAGCAACTGGAACCGCGCCTGGTGCAGCATTTCCACGACGCGTTGCCGCAGATTCTGCAGATCAAGGACGCTTGGGACAGCCCTGCGGCCTAGCGCTGATTCGGGCAGGTCAGGCAACCGCCCATTCGCGATGTCAGGTGGGCTGTCTTTCGCCTTACCCTCACCCCAACCCCTCTCCCGCAGGAGAGGGGCGTTCCCCAGCCGCGATCACTGTCCGCGTGCCGCATCTTGATTCTTCTCCCTCTGGGAGAAGGTGGCGCGTCGCGCCGGATGGGGTGCGGGCAGCTCGGGGACAACCACCCCACGATGCATCACTTCGCGCATCCCACATCGCCATCGCGCGCTCACCTCACCGCCAGCCGCGTTAGCCGCCACGTTTTGCATCACGCCAACACCCGCCACCAAGACGCCGCGTCTGCATCCACAAGCACGCACTGTTACCCACGTGCGCTTGAACCCCGCCCCACACCAGCAGACAATACCTATGTTGCGCCGCACAACACCGTGCGACGCGGGCCGTTCCTGCTGTCGTCTGCGGCGCAGGCGGCGCGGCCCCGCAACCGAGAGTCCGATGTCCTCCAGCGTGTCCGAGGCAGGCGCTACGCCGCCGCGTTATCCCGATTACCGCATCATCTCGCTGATCCTGGCGTGCGCCATCTTCATGGAGCAGATGGATGCCACCGTGCTGGCCACCGCGCTGCCGACCCTGGCGCGCGATTTCGGCGTAGCGGCACCAGCCATGAGCATCGCGATGACAAGCTACCTGCTGGCGCTGGCGGTGCTGATCCCGGCAAGTGGCGCCATCGCCGACCGCTTCGGCCTGCGCCGCGTGTTCGGCGCCTCCATCTGGGTATTCGTCGGTGGCTCGATCCTGTGTTCGCTGGCCGACAGCTTGCCCACCATGGTCGCCGCACGTGTGTTGCAAGGTGCGGGCGGCGCCATGATGGCCCCGCTGGGCCGGCTGATCCTGCTGCGCACGGTGGAACGACGCCACCTGGTGTCGGCCATGGCCTGGACACTGGTGCCGGCCTTCATCGGCCCGATGCTCGGCCCCCCGCTGGGCGGTTTTTTCGTCTCGTACCTGGACTGGCGCTGGATCTTCTACATCAACGTGCCGATCGGTATTGCCGGTTTCCTGCTGGTGCGGCGTTTCATTCCGGAGATTCCCACCGAATCGACGCCGGCGCGTTTCGATCTGCGCGGCTTCGTGCTGTGCGGTACCGCACTGGGCTGCCTGCTGTTCGGCCTGGAAATGGTCAGCCAGCAAAACGGCATCGGCGAAGCCAGCTGGCTGCTGGCGATCGGCGGCAGCGCTGGGTTGGGCTATCTCTGGCACGCACGTCACCACCCCGCTCCGCTGCTGGACCTGAGCTTGTTGCGCATCGCCTCGTTCCGGTTGTCGGTGATCGGCGGTGCATTGATGCGCATCACCCAGGGCGCGCAGCCGTTTCTGTTGCCGCTGCTGTTCCAGATCGGCTTCGGCATGAGCGCCGCGCATAGCGGCCGGTTGATCCTGGCCACCGCGCTCGGCGCACTGCTAATGCGCAGCATCACCCCGCAATTGCTACGTCGTTTCGGCTATCGCAACAGCCTGATCGGCAACGGCGTACTCGCCAGCCTGGGCTATATGGTGTGCGCGTTCTTCCGCCCCGATTGGCCGCCGGCATTGATGTTCGGCCTGCTGCTGTGCTGCGGCGCCTTCATGTCGTTTCAATTTGCCGCCTACAACACCATCGCCTACGAGAACGTGCCGGCCGCGCGCATGAGCCGCGCCAGCAGCCTGTATACGACCTTGCAGCAACTGATGCTCTCGGTTGGTGTGTGTGCCGGCGCGATGATCCTCAACCTGGCGATGCTGGCCGGCGGCCACGCAACGCCGCATCAGAGCGATTTCTCGCTGGCCTTTTGCATCGTCAGCCTGATTTCGCTCAGCGCCACCTGGTGGCACGTACGCTTCGACAAGCACGCCGGGCAGGAAATGAGCGGGCATCGGGCGTAAGCCAAGCCCGCCTGCAGGGCGCCGTATGTTGGCCCTGTGCTTGAGCCGCACAACATAGCGTCTGGACATCCAGCGGGCGCCGCACTCAGGACACGTGGGCGTACGCCGTGCACCATGCCCTGCACGCAAGAGGCCGCCCGGAGGCGGCCTCTGCATCGACTCAATCACGGCGCTGTCGCGACCACCACGATAGCGAAGCGTTCGCTCCGCCACCGCGGCACTAGGCCACTTACACCCCGTGCGCAGCCAGTTGGCCCAACCGCTGCACTGCCACCGACACGGTCGGGTAGTCCAGGGTCTTCTGCTCGGCGACGTCGGCGAGCATGGCCAGGGTGAAGCGCAGGCTGGAATCGTCGCGCGCCATCCAGTTGGCGACCTTGTCCTCGGCACTGCTGCCGGACATGGTCAGCACCTGGCCCACCAGCGCACGCTGATGCGCGGCCAGCTCGTCGCGCAACACGCCACGTGCCACGGCATGCCAGCGGCCGTTGACCTCCAGTGCGTCGATCTGTTCGAACAGCCACGGCAGCCGCAGCGCTTCGCCCAGGCGGAAATGCACCTTGGAAACGTCCACCGGCTTGAGCTTGCGGGTGCGTGCGGTTTCGATGATGTCGAAGGCCGGTTCCAGATAACGCAGCTCGGACAACTGCTGCGCCAGTGCCGGGGTCAGGCCCTTGTCCTGCCACTCCTGCACGCTGGCTTCGTACTGCGGGCGCTGCGCGTCCGACAGCACGCCCGACGCCACGCGAATGTCGTTGAACGGGCCGTGGTAACGCTCCACCGCCGCGGTGATGCCGGGCATCTGGCCGGGGCGCAGCAGCAACCAGCGCACGAACGAGCGTTGCAGGCGCCAGATCACTTCCAGCGCGTCGATCTGCACCGACTCGGGCACCTTGCCGTCCAGCGCATCGATCTGCGTCCACAGCGCGCGCGCATCCAGCGTTTCGCGGCTGATGGTATAGGCCTTGGCAACCTCGCCGATGCTGCGACCGGTGTCTTCCTGCATGCGCATCAGGAAGGTGGCGCCCATGCGATTGATGGTGGTGTTGGTGACCGCGGTGGCGATGATCTCGCGCTTGAGGCGGTGACGCTCCATCGCATCGGCGTACTTCTTCTGCAGCGGCTGCGGGAAGTAGCGCTGCAATTCCTTGGACAGGTACGGGTCTTCGGGAATGTCCGATTCCAGCAGCTGCTGGAACGCCACCAGCTTGGAGTACGACAACAACACCGACAGCTCCGGCCGGGTCAGGCCCTGGCCGCGCGCCTTGCGTGCCGACAGCTCGGCATCGGAGGGCAGGAACTCGATCTGCCGATCCAGCAGGCCCTGCAGTTCCAGCGTGCGGATGAAATGCTGCTTGGAGCCGAGCCGCTTGACGCTCATGCGCTCCATCAGGCTGATGGCCTGGTTCTGGCGGTAGTTGTCCCACAGCACCAGATCGGCCACTTCATCGGTCATCGACGCCAGCAGCTTGTTGCGCGCGTCATAGGTCAGCTTCTTGGCCTGCACCATGTCGTTGAGCAGGATCTTGATGTTGACCTCGTGATCGGAGGTGTCCACGCCGGCCGAGTTGTCGATGAAGTCGGTGTTGAGCAGCACGCCGGTCTGCGCCGCTTCGATACGCCCCAGCTGGGTCAGGCCCAGGTTGCCGCCCTCGCCCACCACCTTGCAGCGCAACTCGCCACCGTTGACGCGCAGGCCGTTGTTGGCGCGGTCGCCCACATCGGCGTGCGATTCGCTGGCCGCCTTGACGTAGGTGCCGATACCGCCGTTCCAGAACAGGTCCACCGGCGCCTTGAGGATGGCGTTCATCAGCTCGTTGGGCGAGAGCTGCTTGACGTTGGCGTCCAGGCCCAGCGCTTCGCGCACCGGTGCACTGATGTCGATGGATTTGAGCGTACGCGGATAGATGCCGCCACCGGCGCTGATCAGCTTGGCGTCGTAATCGGCCCAGCTGGAACGCGGCAACTTGAAGAGGCGATCGCGCTGGGCAAAGGAAACCGCCGCATCCGGGTTCGGGTCCAGGAAGATGTGGCGGTGATCGAACGCGGCCAGCAGGCGGATATGCCTTGAAAGCAGCATGCCGTTGCCGAACACGTCGCCGGACATGTCGCCGATACCGACCACGCTGAAGTCCTGGCTCTGGCAATCGCGGCCCATGGCGCGGAAGTGGCGCTTGACCGATTCCCACGCGCCGCGCGCAGTGATGCCCATGCCCTTGTGGTCGTAGCCAACCGAGCCGCCGGAGGCGAACGCGTCGCCCAGCCAGAAGCCGTGGTCCAGCGCCAGACCATTGGCGATGTCGGAGAACGTGGCGGTGCCCTTGTCGGCCGCGACCACCAGGTACGGGTCGTCCTGATCGTGACGCACCACCTGCGGCGGCGGTACGATCTTGCCGCCGACGATGTTGTCGGTGATGTCGAGCAGGCCCTGGATGAACAGCTTGTAGCAGGCGATGCCTTCTGCCTGGATGGCATCGCGGTCACCGCCCACCGGCGATCGCTTGACGTAGAAACCGCCCTTGGCACCGACCGGCACGATGACGGTGTTTTTCACCATCTGCGCCTTGACCAGGCCCAGCACTTCGGTGCGGAAATCCTCGCGCCGGTCAGACCAGCGCAGGCCGCCACGCGCCACCGCGCCGAAGCGCAGATGCACGCCTTCCACGCGCGGGCCGTAGACGAAAATTTCGCGATACGGACGCGGCTTGGGCAGGTCCGGCACGCGCGCCGAATCCAGCTTGAAGCTGATGCAGTGGGGGTGCTTGCCGTTCTTGTCGGTCTGGTAGTAATTGGTGCGCAAGGTCGCATCGATCACATCGATGAAGCTGCGCAGGATGCGGTCCTCGTCCAGGCTGGAGACGCGGTCCATCAGCTTCAGCAAGGTGGCGCGGGTGGCGTCCTGCTGCGCGTTGCGATCGCCGCCACGTGCTTCCAGCACGGCGTCCAGCGCCTTCAGCGTGGCCTCGTCGCCGCCTGCCAACGCAGACAGTTCTTCGCGCAGGCGTTCCTGGCCGGCGAAGATCTGCGCCTTGGTCTCGCTGCCGGTGGACGGATCGAAGCGTGCTTCGAACAATTCCACCAGCAGGCGCGCCAGCAACGGATAGCGGGTGAAGGTGGCTTCGACGTAGGCCTGCGAGAACGGCACCGCCGTCTGTAGCAGGTATTTGCAGTAGCCGCGCAGCAAGGCCACCTGGCGCCAGTGCAGGCCGGCCGCCAGGATCAGGCGATTGAAGCCGTCGTTTTCGGCATCGCCGTTCCAGATGCGCTCGAACGCTTCGCCGAAGCTGGCATCGGCGTGTGCGGCATTGATCTTGCCGGACGTCGATTCGACCTCGAAATCCTGGATATAGACCGGCGTTTCGCCGACCTGCAACCGATATGGCCGCTCGGAAATCACGCGCAGGCCCATGTTTTCCATCATCGGCATCGCATCGGACAGCGGAATGTCGTCGAGCTGGCGGTACAGCTTCAGGCGCAGGCCTTCGCCCGCGTCCAGACGCATGCCGTCGTCGCGACGGATTTCCTGCAGGCTCAGATGCAGATCGTCCGGGCCATCCAGCGAGGCGAGATGCTCGACGTCGGACACCGCCGATTCGATCGAGGAATCTTCGATATAGCCGGCCGGCAGTGCGCGACCGAAGTTGGCCGCCATGCGCAGGCCGTTGGCCTCGCCATGCCGCGCAACCAACGCCTCGCGCAGGGCATCGCGCCAGTTGCGCAGCAGGTGCGCCAGCCGCGATTCGAGTTCGGTGGTGTTGAACTCCAGCGCCTCGCCGCTCTTGGGGCGCACGATCAGGTGCAGCTGCGCCAGCGGCGATTCGCCCAGCACCACGCTGGAGTCGATGTATTCGCCGTGCAGCGCATCCTTCAACAAGGCTTCGATGCGCAGGCGCACATCGGTGTTGAAGCGTTCGCGCGGGATGTACACCAGCGCCGAGATGAAACGCCCGTACTTGTCGCGGCGCAGGAACAGGCGGCTACGCACGCGCTCCTGCAGCCCGAGAATGCCCATCGCGGTGCGGTACAGCTCTTCTTCGTTGGACTGGAACAGCTCCTCGCGCGGCAGCGTTTCCAGGATGTGGCGCAAGGCTTTGCCGCTATGGCTGCTCGGGGTCAGCCCCGACTTGCTCATCACGTATTCGTGGCGCTGACGCACCAGCGGAATTTCCCAGGGGCGGCGGTTGTAGGCGCTGGACGTGAACAGGCCCAGGAAGCGCTGCTCGCCGACGATGCGGCCCTTGGCGTCGAATTCCAGGATGCCGATGTAATCCATGTAACCGACCCGATGCACGCGCGAGCGTGCATTGGTCTTGGTCAGGATCAACGCATCCTTGAGCTTGGACGAGGCATTCAGGCCATGCGCGGCCAGCGTGGTCACCGGACGCGCCGGCGAGGTGTCGCGACCGCGCAGCAGGCCCAGGCCGGTCTCTTCCAGCGGTGCCAGCACATCCTGGCCACCCTGCTTTTCCACCCGATACTCGCGGTAGCCGAAGAAGGTGAAGTGGTCGGCCGCGGCCCAGCGCAGGAACTCCTGCGCCTCGTGCCGGTTGATGTCGTCGATCGGCAGGCGGCGGGTCGCCAGATCGTCGGCCAGCATGACCATGCGCTCGCGCATCGCCGACCAGTCCTGCACGATGGCGCGCACCTCGGCCAGCACCTTGCGCACGGCCGCTTCCAGCTTGGGCATTTCTTCCGGCGGCTGGCGGTCGATCTCCAGCACCATCAGCGATTCGCCCTTGCCCTCGCCCACTGCGGTGAGCTTGCCGGACTTGTCGCGCGCGATGCGCAGTACCGGGTGGCCCAGCACGTGCACGCCGATGCCCAGGTCGGCCAGGGTCATGCTGACCGAATCCACCAGGAACGGCATATCGTCGTTGACGATCTGCAGCAGGGTATGCGGCGACTCGTAGCCGTGGCTCTTCAAGGTCGGGTTGAAGACACGCACGTTGACCGTGCCGGCCTTGCGCGCGCGCGCGAACTCCAGCATGTCCGATGCCAGCGCCGCCCACTGCTCCGGCGGATGGTTCGGGAATTCGTCTTCCTCCATGCGCCGGTAGAAGTCGGCGGCGAACGCCTGGACTTCGGCCTGACGGGCGGCCGGGTAGCGCTTGCGCAACGCGGCAAACACCGGCTCGAGGGTAACCGCCTGCGGTTCGGTGGCAAGCACGGGGACGGCACGTTCGGCGACCGGTTTGACCGACGTCGTGGACGATTTCGAAGCGGCTTTCTTGGCTGTCATGAGTAGAGCTGGAATGCTCGGTGGAAAACCTGAATTGTACCGGTGCGCGGTGACGACGCCTTGCTGCATAGCGCAAATGTGCGGCCCACGATCGCCCCCGGCGGCATGCAAAAGCACGACATCCATGTAGCGACGAGAACGCAGCGGCGGGAAGGCGGGGCTGGACCGCCACAACCGGCAAAGTCCGGCCAAAGGCTTGGCACAGAAGGCGTTGTGCAGACAACGCTGCGGCCGTCAAGCCTGTTTAAAAACTAAACTGGACGGTATAGTCTACCGCCATGATCCCTCGTTCCCACCGTGCTGCCCGGCGTTCGGACTGCGACCGCCGCATCCATGCGGCAGTGCATGCGCTGCTTGCCGAGCGTGGCATGCGGCTGAGCATGGACGCGGTGGCCGAGCGGGCCGGCTGTTCCAAGCAGACCCTGTACAGCTACTACGGCTGCAAGGAAAACCTGCTGCGCGACGTGCTGCAGGACCACGTGCACCTGGCGGCCGGGCCGCTAGGCACGGTCTCGGGCGATCTCCGCGCAGATCTGCTGGCCTTCGCGCTGGCCCATCTTGACCGTTTGAACAACCCCGATGTGCTACAGACCTGCCGTCTGGTGGAGGCCGAGTCGCACCGGTTTCCCGACCAGTCGCAGCAGATCTTCCACGACGGCGTGGTCGGCATGCAGCAGCGCCTGGCGCATCGCTTCGAACAGGCGATCGACGCCGGCCAACTGCGGCATGACGATCCGCACTTCATGGCCGAACTGCTGCTGAGCATGATCGTCGGGCTGGATTTCGACCGCCAACGGTTTCAAGTCCCCCATCGCGCCGGCCTTCCCGCCAGGCAGCAATGGGCGCAGTTCGCCGTGGACACCTTCCTGCGTGCGTTTGCTCCGGCTCCTGCCGCGCCGACGTCGCCACCACCTTCGCTTCTCACTTCAAGACCCTAACGGAGTTCCCCCTGATGATTGCCCCGCTCCGCACATTCGGCCTGGCCTGTGCCATCACCGTGGCGCTGGCTGCCTGCAGCAAGCCCGAACAACAGCAGGCACCGCCGCCGCCGGAAGTCTCGGTGCTGGAGATGAAGCCGCAGACGCTGCCGCTGGAACGCGACCTGGTCGGCCGCCTGTCGGCGTACCGTTCGGCGGACGTGCGCGCGCGCGTGGACGGCGTGGTGCTCAAGCGCCTGTACACCGAAGGCGCCAACGTCAAAGAGGGCCAGCCGCTGTTCCAGATCGACCCCTCGCAGCTGAAGGCCACGCTGCTGCAGGCGCAGGGCCAGCTGGCCGCCGCCGAAGCGACCTATACCAACGCCAAGATCGCCGCGACGCGTGCACGCAGCCTGGCGCCGCAGCAGTACGTCTCGCGCGCCGACATCGACACCGCCGAAGCCAACGAGCGTTCGTCCGGGGCCAACGTGCAGCAGGCGCGCGGCGCGGTCGAAGCTGCGCGCATCCAGCTCGGCTTCGCCACCGTGACCTCGCCGATCACCGGGCGCGCCGGCATTCAGCGCGTGACCGAAGGCGCACTGGTCGGTGCCGGTGAAGCCACCCTGCTCACCACCGTGGACCAGATCGACCCGCTGTACGTGAACTTCGCCATGAGCAGCGAAGAACTGGCCGCCCTGCGTCAGGCGCAGAGCAGCGGCAACGTGCAGCTGAGCGGCGACGGCAAGTCGTCCATCAACGTGGAGCTGGGCAACGGCACGCAGTACCAGCACCCCGGCACGCTGGACGTGTCTGCGGTGACGGTGGACCCGAGCACCGGTGCGGTGTCGCTGCGCGCCACCCTGCCCAACCCCGAACAATCGCTGCTGCCAGGCGCGTTCGTGACCTTCAAGGCCAGCCTGGGCCAGCGCAACAATGCCTACCTGCTGCCGCAGCAGGCGGTGCAGCGCGATGCCACCGGACCCTACGCCCTGGTGCTGGGCAAGGACGGCAAGGTGGTCCGCAAGAACCTGACCGTCGACGGCCAGCAGAAGGGCCAGTGGATCGTCACCGGCGGCATGACCCCGGGCGATCAGGTCATCGTCGATGGCGTGCAGAAGGCCAAGGAAGGGCAGCCGGCCAAGGGCGTGCCGTGGGATCCGAACAAGCCGGCACAAGGCGGCCAGCCCGGCGCAGCGGGCGCGGCGCCCGGCGCGGCACAGGGCGGCGACGCGAAAGCCGCACCGTCCGCCGACAAGGCCGATGCAGCGGCGCCGGCCGCCCAGCAACAGCCCACGCAGGATGCGGCCGCGCAGCCGGCCGACTCCCAGTCCAAGCAGCAGTGACGGAACCCGGACATGCCTAAGTTTTTTATCGAACACCCGGTCTTTGCGTGGGTGGTGGCGATCCTGATCTCGCTTGCGGGCGTGATCTCGATCCTGAATCTGGGTATCGAGTCGTACCCGACGATCGCCCCGCCGCAGGTCACCGTCACCGCCAACTTCCCCGGCGCCAGCGCCGACACCGCCGAAAAGGCAGTGACCCAGGTCATCGAACAGCAGCTCACCGGCATCGACCACCTGCTGTACTTCAACTCGTCCTCGGCCGCCAACGGCCGCGTGACCATCACCCTGACCTTCGAAACCGGCACCGACGCGGATATCGCGCAGGTGCAGGTGCAGAACAAGGTGTCGCTGGCCACGCCGCGCCTGCCCTCGGAAGTGACCCAGCAGGGCGTGGTGGTGGCCAAGGCCAACGCCGGCTTCCTGATGGTGGCCGCACTGCGCTCGGACAACCCCTCGATCGACCGCGACGCGCTCAACGACATCGTCGGTTCGCGCGTGCTCGAGCAGATCTCGCGCGTGCCCGGCGTGGGCAGCACCAACCAGTTCGGCGCCGAGTACGCGATGAACATCTGGTTGAACCCGGAGAAACTGCAGGGCTACAACCTGTCGGCGACCCAGGTGCTGACCGCGGTGCGTAACCAGAACGTGCAGTTCGCTGCCGGTTCGGTGGGCGCCGACCCGACCCCGGAAGGCATCAGCTTCACTGCCACGGTGTCGGCGGAAGGCCGCTTCAGCTCGCCCGAGCAGTTCGAAAACATCATCCTGCGTACCGACAACAATGGCGCCACCGTGCGTTTGAAAGACGTCGCACGCGTCACCGTCGGGCCGAGCAACTACGGCTTCGACACCCAGTACAACGGCAAGCCCACCGGCGCCTTCGGTATCCAGCTGTTGCCGGGTGCCAATGCATTGAACGTGTCCGAGGCGGTGGGCGCCAAGCTCGACGAACTGCAGCCGACCTTCCCGCAGGGCGTGACCTGGTTTGCGCCGTACGAATCGACCACCTTCGTGCGCATCTCCATCGAGGAAGTGATCCACACGCTGGTGGAAGCCATCGTGCTGGTGTTCCTGGTGATGCTGCTGTTCCTGCAGAACTTCCGCGCCACCGTGATTCCCACGCTGGTGATTCCGGTCGCGCTGCTGGGCACGTTCTTCGGCATGTACATGATCGGCTTCACCATCAACCAGTTGACGCTGTTTGCGATGGTGCTGGCGATCGGCATCGTGGTGGACGATGCGATCGTGGTGATCGAGAACGTCGAACGCATCATGAGCGAGGAGCACCTGGAGCCCAAGGCGGCCACCCAGAAGGCGATGACCCAGATCACCGGCGCGGTGGTGGCCATCACCGTGGTGCTGGCAGCGGTGTTCATCCCCTCCTCGCTGCAGCCCGGCGCCTCGGGTGCGATCTACAAGCAGTTCGCGTTGACCATCGCCATGTCGATGGGTTTCTCTGCGTTCCTGGCGTTGAGCTTCACCCCGGCGCTGTGCGGCGCGTTCCTCAAGTCGACCCACTCGACCAAGAAGAACTGGGTCTACCGCACCTTCGACAAGTACTACGACAAGCTGGCGCATCGCTATGTCGGCGTGGTGGGCCATACCCTCAAGCGCTCGCCGCCATGGATGATCGCGTTCGTGGCGCTGGTGGTGCTGTGCGGCTTCCTGTTCACGCGCATGCCGGGCAGCTTCCTGCCGGAAGAAGACCAGGGCTTTGCCGTGGCCATCGTGCAGCTGCCGCCGGGCGCGACCAAGATCCGCACCAACGAGGCGTTCGCGCAAATGCGTGCGGTGCTGGAGAAGCAGCCGGCCGTGGAAGGCATGCTGCAGATCGCCGGCTTCAGCTTCCTGGGCTCGGGCGAAAACGTCGGTATGGGCTTCATCCGGCTCAAGCCATGGGAAGAACGCGACGTCACTGCCGAGCAGTTGATCCAGCAACTCAATGGCGCCTTCTACGGCATCAAGGGCGCGCAGATCTTCGTGGTCAACCTGCCCACCGTGCAGGGCCTGGGGCAGTTCGGCGGCTTCGACATGTGGCTGCAGGACCGTTCCGGTGCCGGCCAGGAAGCGCTGATCAATGCGCGCAACATCGTGCTCGGCAAGGCGGCGGAGAAGCAGGACACCCTGGTCGGCGTGCGTCCGAACGGCCTGGAAAACTCGCCGCAGCTGCAGTTGCACGTGGACCGCGTGCAGGCGCAATCGATGGGCCTGGATGTCAGCGATATCTATAGCTCGATCCAGCTGATGCTGGCGCCGGTGTACGTCAACGACTACTTCGCCGAGGGCCGCATCAAGCGCGTCAACATGCGTGCCGACGATCAGTTCCGCGCCGGCCCCGAGTCGCTGCGCAACTTCTTTACCCCCAGCGCCACGGCCACCGGTGCCGACGGTCAGCCGGCCATGATCCCGCTGAGCAACGTGGTCAAGGCCGAGTGGAACTACGCCTCGCCGGCCCTGAACCGCTACAACGGCTATTCGGCCGTGAACATCGTCGGCAACCCGGCTCCGGGCGGCAGTTCCGGCCAGGCGATGAGCGCGATGGAAGATATCGTCAACAACGATCTGCCGCCGGGCTTCGGTTTCGACTGGAGCGGCATGTCCTACCAGGAAATCATCGCCGGTAATGCGGCCACGCTGCTGCTGGCGTTGTCGGTGGTGGTGGTGTTCCTGTGCCTGGCCGCGCTTTACGAGAGCTGGTCGATTCCGGTGGCGGTGCTGCTGGTGGTGCCGATCGGCGTGCTGGGCGCGATCACCTTCTCGATGCTGCGCGGGTTGCCGAACGATCTGTACTTCAAGATCGGCATGATCACGGTGATTGGTCTGGCGGCCAAGAACGCGATCTTGATCGTGGAATTCGCAGTGGAGCAGCGTGCGGCGGGCAAGACCCTGCGCGAGGCCACGCTGGAAGCGGCGCACCTGCGCTTCCGCCCGATCCTGATGACCTCGTTCGCGTTCATCCTGGGTGTGTTGCCGCTGGCGATCTCCACCGGTGCCGGCGCCAACTCGCGTCACTCCATCGGTACCGGCGTGATCGGCGGCATGGTGTTCGCCACCGTGCTCGGCGTGATCTTCATCCCGCTGTTCTTCGTGGTGGTGCGCCGCATGCTGGGCGACAAGCTGGACGAGCAGTCCAAGGAATATCTGGCCGTGCAGAACGATGGCGGAACCCACCGCCCGGATCGCTGAGTCAGGCAGTCGTTGCAAACAAAAAGCCCCGGCACTGCCGGGGCTTTTTTTGTGCGTCACCGGTGGAAACCATTGCGAATCCGCCCCTTGTAGGAGCGCACCGGAGCGCGAACGCACTACCGAAAACGCCCGTCGCGCCCAGGTGCGCTCCTACGAGGCGGCGATGTCGGCAGGTTGCAATGATCGGCGCAAGGGGCCTGAACAATCACGGCAAGTGACACCTCCGGTTCGCCGGCATCGCGCAGGTCCGCAATCCACGGCAGACGGCCCTCTTTGTAGGAGCGCACTCGGGCGCGAACGCATTCCCGTCAAACCCACCGCACCCAACAGACCCTCGCCGCCGCTCTACACCACGCCCGGCATACGCGCAGCAGTCGACCCACGCACCACGCAACGTCCAGTCATGACCAAGCGGCGGATCGGCAATTGCCGATTGCTTAACCGTTCCAGCAGCAGCGACATCGCCGCCCGGCCCATGTCTTCCACCGGCTGCTCGACCACAGTGATACCCGGCTCGACCAGATCGGTCCAGCGCTCGTTGTCGAACCCGGCCAGGGCCAGATCCTGCGGCAGGCGCAGGCCGGCGGTGCGTGCAGCCTTCAGTGCGCCCATCAGCAGCAGGCTGTTACTGGTCACGATGGCCTCGGGCCGCTGGTCGTTGGCCAGCCATGCACCCAACTCGGCAATCGCCGCCTCGGCGGTGGGCGCCACTTCGCGGTAATCCGGCTGCAGCCCCTGCGCGCGCATCGCGGCCAGGTAACCATCGCGGCGCTCGGCCGCCGTGGTGCTGGTGCTGCCGAACAGCCCGCCGATGCGCCGGTAGCCCTGCGCCTGCAGATGCGCCACCAGCTCGGCCATGGCCGCGCCGTTATCCAGCACCACACTGTCGTAGCGGCTGCCGGGGCCGGCGCGATCCACCAGCACGGTGGGGTAATCCAGCGCCAGCTCGTGCATGCGCCCCACCGTGACCCGGGTCGGCGCAAAAATCAGCCCGGTGATGCGTTCTTCCTGCATCAACTCCAGGTATAGCGCCTCTCGCTCGGGATCTTCATCGGTATTGCACAGCGTCACGCGCATACCGGCCCTGTAGGCGACCTCTTCCACCGCACGGATCAGCGCCGTGAAGTACGGGTTGCGGATGTCGGCCACGATCACCCCCAGGATGCCGGATTGCTGGGATCGCAATCGCCGCGCCATCAGGTTGGGCCGATAGCCGGTCTGGCGCACCGCCGCTTCCACCTTGGCACGCACTTCCTCGCTGACCGGGCCGCTGCCCAGCGCGCGCGACACCGTGGACTTGGACACTCCGGCCACGCGGGCCACGTCATTGATGCTGATACTCACTGGGACCGTTCCCGCTCCATTTTGCGCACCCTGACCCAGGCGCGGTGCCGGTCTTGATGCTAACCCGAAAGCACTACAGCGTTTTTGTGCACCGCACATTGACCTGGATCGTGGGAACGTTCCCACTATACTTCCCAGCCCGACCTCATCCGGAGCCCGCCTTGTCCTCTCCGTCGCCCGCCCCCGTCACCCCCGACCTTGTGTGCCTGCGCGCCTCTGCCCGCGACAAGGACGACGCCATCGCCCAGGCCGCCCAGTTGCTGGTCGCGGCCGGCTGCGTCGCGCCGGGCTACGACGCCAGCATGCGGCGGCGCGAAGGCCTGGCCAATACCTTCCTGGGCCACGGCCTGGCGATCCCGCACGGCGTCGGCGAAGACCGCCACCTAGTGCGCCGCGACGGCATCGCGGTGCTGCAGCTCACCGATGGCGTGGAATGGAACCCCGGCCAGATCACCCGGCTGGTGGTCGGCATCGCCGCGCAGTCCGATACCCACATCACCCTGCTGCGCCGGCTGACCCGGTTGATCCAGGACCCGGCCCAGCTCGAAACGCTGTTCAGCACCGACGACCCCGGCGTGATCGTCGCCGCGCTCACCGGCGACCGCGCGCCCGAGACCAATGCCGCGCCGGCCACCGATCTGGCCGAAACATTCGAGTGGACCATCGCCTACCCCAGCGGCCTGCATGCGCGCCCGGCCACCCGCTGGGCCGAAACCGCACGCGGCTTCTCGGCCCGTGCGCAGGTGCGCGCCGGCGACCAGGCCGCCGATGCCAAGAGCCTGGTCGGCTTGCTGCAGTTGGGCCTGCGTGCCGGCGACAGCATCACCGTCTCGGCCGAAGGCAGCGACGCAGCGGAACTGCTCAGGCGCCTGCGCGCCGTCATGGACAGCCTGACCGCGCAGGAAAAGGCCGATGCCGAGCGTGCCGCGCAGCGCCGCGCCGCCCCGGTGGCCGGCTGGACGCCGCCGCAGGCGCAGCCGGCCATCGTCGGCATCGGCGCCAGCCCGGGCGTGGCGATCGGCATCGTGCACCGCCTGCGCGCCGCGCAGACCGAGGTCGCCGATCAACCGGTCGGCCTGGGCGATGGCGGCGCATTGCTGCACGACGCACTGACCCGCACCCGCCAGCAACTGGCGGCAATCCAGGACGACACCCAGCGCCGGCTCGGCGCCTCGGACGCGGCCATCTTCAAGGCCCAGGCCGAACTGCTCAACGACACCGACCTGATCACCCGCACCTGCCAGCTGATGGTCGAAGGCCACGGTGTGGCGTGGTCGTGGCACCAGGCGGTGGAACAGATCGCTTCCGGCCTGGCCGCCCTCGGCAACCCGGTGCTGGCCGGCCGCGCGGCCGATCTGCGCGATGTCGGCCGCCGCGTGCTGGCCCAGCTCGACCCGGCCGCCGCCGGCGCCGGACTCACCGACCTGCCCGAGCAGCCGTGCATCCTGCTCGCCGGCGACCTGTCGCCTTCGGACACCGCCAACCTGGACACCGCGCGCGTGCTCGGCCTGGCCACCGCGCAGGGCGGGCCGACCTCGCACACCGCCATCCTGTCGCGCACGCTCGGCCTGCCGGCACTGGTCGCGGCCGGCGGCCAGCTGCTGGAGATCGAAGACGGCGTCACCGCCATCATCGACGGCAGCAGCGGGCGCCTGTACATCGACCCGTCCGAGCAGGATCTGGATGCGGCCCGCACCCATATCGCCGAGCAGCAGGCCATCCGCGAGCGCGAAGCCGCGCAGCGCGCGTTGCCGGCCGAAACCACCGACGGCCACCACATCGACATCGGCGCCAACGTCAACCTGCCCGACCAGGTCGCGATGGCGCTGACCCAGGGCGCCGAAGGCGTTGGCCTGATGCGCACCGAATTCCTGTTCCTGGAAAGCGGCCGCACGCCCAGCGAAGACGAACAACATGCCACCTACCTGGCGATGGCGCAGGCGCTGGATGGCCGCCCGCTGATCGTGCGTGCGCTGGATATCGGCGGCGACAAGCAAGTGGCGCATCTGGAATTGCCCCACGAAGAAAACCCGTTCCTCGGCGTGCGCGGCGCGCGCCTGCTGCTGCGTCGCCCCGACCTGCTGGAGCCGCAACTGCGTGCGCTGTATCGCGCCGCCAAGGACGGGGCGCGGCTGTCGATCATGTTCCCCATGATCACCTCGGTGCCGGAACTGGTGGCGCTGCGCGCCATCTGCGCACGCCTCCGCGCCGACCTCGACGCACCGGAGGTGCCGATCGGCATCATGATCGAAGTGCCGGCCGCCGCCGCGCAGGCCGACGTGCTGGCGCGCCACGCAGACTTCTTCTCGATCGGCACCAACGACCTCACCCAGTACGTGCTGGCGATCGACCGCCAGAATCCGGAACTGGCCGCCGAAGCCGACAGCCTGCACCCGGCGGTGCTGCGCATGATCCGCAGCACCATTGACGGTGCGCGCAAGCACGATCGCTGGGTCGGCGTCTGCGGCGGCCTGGCCGGCGATGCGTTCGGCGCCAGCCTGCTGGCCGGCCTGGGCGTGCAGGAATTGTCGATGACGCCCAACGACATCCCGGCGGTCAAGGCACGCCTGCGCGGCGCCGCGTTGAGCCAGCTGCAACACCTCGCCGAACAGGCGCTGGCCTGCGAAACCGCCGAACAGGTGCGCGCATTGGAAGCCAAGCGCGAGGACAAGGCATGAGCCTGCAGGCCATCACCGTCACGCTGAACCCGGCGATCGACCAGACCATCCAGCTCGAACACCTGCAGCCGGGCGCCGTGCACCGCGCCAGCAGCGTGCGCAACGATGCCGGCGGCAAGGGCATCAATGTGGCCGCGTGCCTGGCCGACTGGGGCAGCCAGGTTGCCGCGCTGGGCGTGCTCGGGGTCGGCAACGCCGGCGTGTTCGAAGCCCTGTTCCGCGAACGCGGCATTGCCGATCACTGCCAGCGCGTGGCCGGCGAAACCCGCACCAATCTCAAGCTGGTCGACGCGCGCAGCAACGACACCACCGACATCAACCTGCCCGGCCTGCGCTTGGGGCCTGCGCACCTGCAAGGCGTGGCCGACCATCTCGCCCCCCTGCTGCGCCCCGGCCTGCCGGTGGTGCTGTCGGGCAGCCTGCCGGCCGGGCTGCCGGACGACAGCTGGGCGCAACTGCAGGCCCAGGCCAGCGCGGCCGGTGCGCGCGTGCTGCTGGACACCAGTGGCATGCCGCTGGTGAGAGCGCTGGAAGCCGCGCGCCAGGCGCTGCCGTACGCGGTCAAGCCCAATCGCGACGAACTCGCAGCCTGGACCGGCCGCCCGTTGAACGATCGCGGCGCACTCAGCGCCGCCGCGCACGAACTGATCGCCCGCGGCATCCAGCTGGTGGTCATTTCGATGGGCACCGAAGGCGCCCTGTTCGTGCAACGCGACCAGCGGCTGATCGCCCGCCCGCCACGCCTGGCGCACGGCAGCAGCGTGGGTGCGGGCGATGCGATGGTGGCCGGCCTGGCCGCCGCCTCGCTCGATGCCGCGACCACGCTGGAGCAGTGCGCACGGCTGGCCACGGCGTTTTCGATGTGCCGGCTGGAAAGCGGCGACGCGCGCCGGATTACGCCAGAGGGCGTGCGCCGCGCCGCAACCGAGGTCGTGATCGAAATGCTGTCATGAGCCGCCATTGGCCACTGCCGATGCATGCACCCAGGCGGCCGTCGGGCCGGCAGTTGCATGCCGCGGCAGATCGCGCGCGTCACCGCCACGCATAACGCTTGAAATTCCCCCCGCCGACAACACCGGCGACCGCAACACAGCAGGAGTTTTGCCATGTCCTCTTCCATCGTGGTCATCGCCGCTGGCGAACGCAGTACCGAAGCCGTCCTGGCGGCCGAAGCGCTGCGCCGCGCGGCCACTGCCGCCGGCCGTCGCGTGACGATCGAAATCCGCAGCGACCAGGGCGTGCTTGGCGCCTTGCCGGGCGAACTCGCCAGCAATGCCGCCCAGGTCCTGGTGGTCGGCGACGCCGAGGCCGACACCACCCGCTTTGGCGATGCGCAACTGGTGCGCCTGAGCCTGGGCGCGGTGCTGGACGACCCAGCCGCTGCGATCGGCAAGCTGGCCGCACACGCCGACCCGGCCGTCGCCGGCAATCCCGGTGGCACCGCTAGCGGCAACAAGCGCATCGTGGCCATCACCTCCTGCCCTACCGGCATCGCGCACACCTTCATGGCCGCCGAAGGCCTGCAGCAGGCCGCCAAGAAACTCGGCTACCAGATGCGGGTGGAAACCCAGGGCTCGGTGGGTGCGCAGGACGCGCTCACCGACGACGAAATCCGTGCAGCAGACGTGGTCATCATCGCGGCCGACCGCGAAGTGGATCTGGCCCGCTTCGGCGGCAAGCGCGTGTTCAAGAGCGGCACCAAGCCGGCGATCAACGATGGCCCGGCGCTGATCAACAAGGCGCTGGCCGACGCCAGCGTGCAGGGCGGCGCCACACCTGCCACCGGCACCGCTGCCAGCGGCACCGCGAACAAGGGCACCGGCCGCACTGGCGCCTACAAGCACCTGATGACCGGCGTCTCGTTCATGCTGCCGTTCGTCACTGCCGGCGGCCTGCTGATTGCTTTGGCATTTGCCCTCGGCGGCATCTACGCCGGCGACGATGCGCACCAGGGCACGCTGGCCTGGTCGCTGTTCCAGATTGGCGCCAAGGCCGGCTTCACCCTGATGGTGCCGGCCCTGGCCGGTTACATCGCCTACTCCATCGCCGACCGCCCCGGCATCGCGCCCGGCATGATCGGCGGCCTGGTCGCGGCCAATCTCAATGCCGGTTTCCTCGGCGGGATCATTGCCGGCTTCATCGCCGGCTATGGCGTGGCGGCGCTCAACCGCTACATCAAGCTGCCGCGCAACCTGGAAGGCCTCAAGCCGGTGCTGATCCTGCCGGTGCTGGGCACCCTGCTGGTCGGGCTGGCGATGATGTACGTGTTCGGCCAGCCGGTGGCCGACCTGCTGGCCTGGCTCACCGCCTGGCTGCGCGGCATGCAGGGCAGCAGCGCCTTGCTGCTGGGCCTGCTGCTCGGCGGCATGATGGCCTTCGACATGGGCGGGCCGGTCAACAAGGCGGCCTATGCGTTCTCCACCGGCCTGATCGCCAGCCAGGTGTACACCCCGATGGCCGCTGCCATGGTGGCCGGCATGACCCCGCCGCTGGGCATCGCGCTGGCGACCTGGGTGTTCCGCAACCGCTTCACCGTGGAAGAGCGCGGCTCGGCCACTGCCGCCGGCGTACTCGGGCTGGCCTTCGTGACCGAGGGCGCCATCCCGTACGCTGCGCGCGACCCGTTGCGCACCATCCCGGCGCTGGTGATCGGCTCGGCCGTGGCCGGCGCCATCTCGATGACCGCCGGTGCCGAATTGAAGGCACCCCACGGCGGCATCTTCGTGCTGCTGATCCCCAACGCCGTCACCCACCTGCTCAACTACGTGCTGGCCCTGGTGGTCGGTGTGGTGGTCACGGCCATCGCGCTGCGCCTGCTCAAGAAGCCGGTGACCGACGTCGTTGCCTGAGGCACCTCCGGCGGCATGGACCTGCCGCCGCACCTGACGCGCCCGAGTTTTCCCGCGCGCCCCTGACCTGCTTCACCGCTGCGCGCACCCAGGTGCGCTGCCAGCGGCTTGCCCACCCATGTGTTGTCGCGTTCGCCACCACGGCCACGCCCTTTTGTCCGGAGTCCTGCCATGACCGCCCTCGCCCCCCGCCGTGCCCGCCCCCGCCTGCTGTGCCTGTCGCTGACCTTGGCACTGACCCCGCTCGCCCACGCGCAGGATGCCGCCGATGCCTTCAAGCTCAAGCTGGGCTACACCGGCGAAGCCGCTTCGATGATCGATGGCGGCCGCAAAAGCGGCGACGCCTATGCCGGCCAGTTGATGGTCGGCACCGATGTCGACATGGACCGCCTGTTCGGCTGGAACGGCGCCACGGTGAAGTTGTACGTCAGCAACCGCCACGGCACCAACCTGGCCAACAGCAGCATCGGCAACAGCACCTCGGTGCAGGAAATCTACGGCGGCCAGGGCACGCGCCTGCCCAACTTCACCCTGCTGCAGAAACTTTTCAACGACCGTCTGGAACTGGAAGCCGGCCGCAGCGTGGCCAACATCCACTTCCTGGGCTCGGACCTGTGCCAGTACTTCCAGGGCAACTCGGCCTGCGGCAACCCCACCTTCGTGTTCCGCACCAGCAACTTCACTTACTGGCCGGTCTCCAGCTGGGCCGCGCATGCCACCGCCTGGGTCACACCGAAGGTGTATCTGCATGTCGGCGCCTACGAGGTCAACCCCATCCAGGCGCAGGACGGCCAGCACGGCCTGAACTGGAGCACCAACGACACCACCGGCGTGGTCGTGCCCTATGCCGTTGGCTACAAGAACAAGGGTGGCGACGGCAGCATGGCCGCCATGTACGAACTGGGCGGCTGGCAGGACAACTCCGACTACACCGACCCGCTGCGCGACCGCAACGGCAACCCGGCCGTGCTCAGCGGCCTGGGCTACGAGAACAAGCAGGGCCGCTCGGGCATGTTCGCCCGCTTCGAGCAGCAGGTGACCAACCCCGACCCGTCGGGTACGCGCGGTCTCACCGTCTTCGGCGCCATGCTCAAGAGCACCGGCGGCCAAGCCATCGAAGACCATTTCATCCAGCTCGGCCTGGTGCAGAAAGGTACCTTCGCCAGCCGCCCGCAGGACAACATCGCTTTCGTGATCACCCAGCAGAAATACAGCGACGAAGCGATCGAAAACCTGCGCCTGGCCCGCGCCTCCGCCGGCGGCACCGGCACCCCCGCCGACAACCAGATCATGATGGAGCTCAGCTACGGCATCCAGGTCACCAAGCGCCTGCGCATCGCCCCGAACCTGCACTACGTGATCAACCCCGACCAGTTCAACGAACCGACCCGCACCAACGATCTGAAGAACGCATTGATTGCGGGCATGCGGATCGACTGGAATCTGTGACCCGAAGAGAGCTGCGCGCGTTGCGCGCATGCTTGGCCTTTACCATTGCCTGAAGTGGGTGGTGGGTGCGTTGCATTTGACTGAAGTGCAACGCATTGCGTCGATTAGGTTGGATTGGGCATTTGCCGAATTTGGCCAATGAGTTCGATGAGCCGCTTAGGCGCGACTGCACGCGATGTGGCTTTGTCGGCCGCCCCTGTCGCGCGCAAGCCAGTGGCTGTAATGACAACGTCACATCATTGCGAATCTGATGTTGCTCGCAGATTGATCGCTCTGTATTGCCGCTGGTTGCCGTAACGCGGCCCGTTCTTCTCAAGCGTGGCGCAGAGCCTTCCTTCCCCACAGGGGGCGAGGTCAGCACGAGACACGCGGTCCAGGTAATCGATGGATGCTCGAAGCTGCGCGAGTTCGGTTCGCTTTTCGGT